>FWPV01010491.1_pt1 | contig 13671 bp, 6 predicted proteins | sample 2228371 | NCBI WGS metagenome assembly FWPV01 (sample SAMEA103939776, study PRJEB20133) | metagenome | reverse complement strand
TCAAACTGGATTCAGTGATCCTAATTATTTCACCACATGTTTTAAAAAAGAATTCGGAGAGAATCCTTCGCAAATCACTTAGCCTGCAATACAAATAACCCTGATCATTATAAATCATGAACAGGGTGAAGAAATAGATATAAAAAATAGAGTTTCCAAACCGAAAACAGCTAAGCCCGGATTATTCATCAGTTAATCATAATTGATATGAATTTGTAATTCAGTATTTTTTACAAAACTTTACCCCAACTATCCCGGTATTCTGGAACGCTTTACTTTTATTAAAAGTCCTTTACGTTATTATATGTATCAATCTGATTTAATGTTTTTTATCTGATATGTGAGGTTTGTTATATCCGATGTTAGATTTATTATAACGCTCCTAAAGGCAATTCCTTATTATTGAATTAATTCTTGAAATCAGGATTATTCAATCCTAATAATCTAATTATTAACTTAAATCAGTAATGTAATGATGAAAAAAAAACTATTATCTGTTAAAGTGCTAACAGTAATGTTACCACTTTTGTTCTTTTCATGCTTGATTTACGGCCAGGGGAGAACGGTTAAAGGTATAGTAAACGACGAATCAAATGCTCCTATGGCTGGCGTGAATGTTGTTGTTAAAGGGACAACTATCGGTACCTCCACCGATGCAAATGGGAAATATACCATTGAAGTGCCTTCTGATAATGCGGTCCTTGTGTTTTCATTTGTGGGTTATCAATCAGAAGAAATTATTGTTGGAGCACAAAATCAGATTGATGTAAGCCTTGTATTAGATTTAGTGTCATTAGGCGATATTGTTGTTGTAGGTTACGGTACACAGCGAAAGGAAGCTGTAACCGGTTCGGTTGCTTCAATCAGTGGTGATGACATCCGTGATATCCCTGCATCTAATTTTTCACAGGCCTTGCAGGGACGCCTTGCAGGCGTTGAAATGGCCCAAACTTCAACCAAACCCGGAGCCACGATGCAAATTCGTATCAGGGGCACACGCTCATTAACTGCCACCAATGACCCGCTTATAGTTCTTGATGGAATTCCTTTTGCCGGTTCTATTAGCGATCTTAACCTTAATGACGTTAAAAGTATTGATGTTCTTAAAGATGCTTCGGCAACAGCTATTTATGGTTCACGAGGTGCCAACGGAGTTATTCTTATAACAACCAATAAAGGGCAAAGCGGTCAGAAAGCGCAGGTAACCTACAATGGTTATTATGGCTTAAAAAAAGTATTTGCCGAATATCCGATGATGAACGGGCCTGAATTTGTTGCTCTTCGTAAAGCAGCCGGCCAATATACGAACGGCGTTGATGAAGCAGATGATGTAAATACCAACTGGCAGGATTTATTTTACAGAACGGCCAAAGTAACAAGCCACGATTTAGGCATAACAGGAGGTGCCGCTCAGAGCAGTTACGCATTTGGTATCGGTTATTACCTCGATGAAGCCGTATTGCCTTCACAGGACTATAGTCGTTTTTCACTGCGCGGTTCGCTTGACCAGAAAATAGGCGAATTATTCCGTTTTGGATTTACAACAAATAACAATTATTCGGTTTCTAATGGTAATAATTTGGGATTATATGGGGTATTAAGCAGTTCACCCATTGCTAATCCTTATAATGATGACGGTTCGTTAAAAAGAACCATAAAGATGTCGCTTGATGAAAACTGGGTATATACAAGAGAAAGTATAGAAAATTTAGGCGATAGCTGGATAGATCAGACAAAAGCCTATGGTTCATACAATACCCTGTACGGAGAAATAAGCATGCCCGGTATAGAAGGTTTAAAATACAGGGCAAATATCGGCCTTAACTATCGTAACAGCAATAGTGGAAGCTACACAGGTGAAGGCGTATTCAACTATAACCCTGAAAACGAATCAACCGCATCGATCGGTAATTCGCTTACTACCAGCTGGGCAATTGAAAACCTGCTGACTTATGATCGCATATTTGCCGACAAACACAGCGTAAACATAGTTGCACTGTATTCTTCAGAACAGACCAGATATAACAGTTCATACATATCTGCCAAAGATATTCCTACTGACGCTTTCCAGTTTTATAATCTGGGCAGGGCCGAAGAAGATATTACCATTGATCCCGAATATCAGAATTATTCCGTAAGCGGTTTGATATCGTGGATGGGTCGTATTATGTATGGATACAATAACCGATATATGCTATCAGCTACTTTGCGCTCCGATGGTTCATCCAGACTGGCAGAAGGACATAAATGGCATACTTATCCTGCTCTGTCGGCCGGTTGGAATATTAAAAACGAATCGTTTATGCAAAATATTAACCTGATTGATATGATGAAGCTGCGTATAGGTTATGGTCAGACTTCCAACCAGGCTATTAATCCCTATGCCACACTCGGACTTTTAAGCACCCGACCCTACAATTTTGGCAATGATACTTATGCTGTCGGTTATTACGTATCTACTCTCCCTAATCCAAATCTCGGATGGGAATACTCAATTACAAAAAATATCGGATTAGACTTTTCTATTATGAGAAATCGCCTTTCGGGTACCATAGAGTATTACATTACAAATACAAAGGATATATTGCTTAGTGTCAATCTGCCTCCCACTTCAGGTGTGGATAGCTATATGGCTAACATAGGAGAGACACAAAATAAAGGTATAGAGATTTCTCTTAATGGAGTTATATTGAACAACCTTAACGGATGGACATGGGAAGCCGGCTTTAACCTGTATGCCAATCGTAACAAACTTGTTAAGCTTTCCTCCGAATCAGAAAGAGATGAAATCAACTGGTGGTTTGTAGGTCATCCTATCGACGTTATTTACGATTATGAAAAAATAGGCCTTTGGCAGGAAGCAGATACTGCATTACTCAAAGTTTTGGAACCCGGAGGAAAATTTGGTATGATCAGGGTAAAATACACCGGTGATTATAATGAGGATGGAACACCAACAAGAGCTATCGGCCCTGCTGACAGACAAATTATTGAGATAGAGCCTGATTTTCAGGGTGGTTTCAATACACGTATTGCATACAAAGGGCTTGACCTCAGCATTATCGGTACATTTAAAAAAGGAGGAATCCTCAACAGTACCCTGTACGGTTCATCTGGTTACCTCAACCTGATGAGCGGACGCAGGGGAAATGTAAAAGTTGATTACTGGACTCCTGAAAATACTGACGCCAAATATCCAAAACCCGGAGGGCCTACAAGTAATGATAATCCAAAATACGGAAGTACGCTGGGTTATTTCGATGCTTCATATTTAAAAATTCGTACCATAACACTCGGTTATAATTTCGACCAGATGAAAAGCCTGAAAAGCATTGGAGTTTACAAACTGCGATTATATTTCACCCTGCAAAATCCATTGGTACTATTTTCACCTTATCATAAAGAATCGGGTATGGACCCTGAAACCAACTCGTATGGAAATGAAAATGCTGCAGTACCATATAGTAACAACCTCAGACGTCTGTTAACTATTGGTACTAATACGCCTACTACACGTAACTATTTGTTTGGTATTAACTTAACTTTCTAAATTAGATCACGATGAAACGAATTCATATTAATACTATTTTAGGGACATCACTGACGATTTTGTTCCTTGTTTCCTGCTCGGATATTCTTGATGAAAAACCGCGCAGTATTTATACACCTGATTATTTTAAAACCAAAAGAGGTGTGCTGGGCGGACTTACATCTATGTATGCTCACTTACGTTATATATACGGACAAGCCTATTACTATAATTCTTGTATTACCGGAACTGACGAAGCTACTTATGCCCAAAGTGCCGATGCAAACTTTAAAGATATGGACTGTTCCGGTGTCGGGTCTATTACTGCTTCCAGCAGCCGTTCCGATGTATTGTGGTTAACCGCATTTGCAAACATTAATACTGCAAGTGGCATTATTGAAAATGCTGAAGAAGTCGGTATTTCTAATGCACTAATTGCCGAAGCCCGATTTTTCCGCGCATTCGACTATTTCTTACTTGTGCAGACCTTTGGTGGTGTACCGCTTGATTTGGGCGCCGGTGAACTTGCCTTCAATACATCTCCTGTAAGAGTTTCCGTTCGCAACACAGTACCTGAGGTTTATACCAAGGCAATCTTCCCCGATTTATTAAATGCTATTGAAAATTTACCTGAAACCGGCCGTGTAACCGGAGGTGTAACCAAAACAGTCGCCCGTCTGTATCTTGCAAAGGCATATTTAACATACGGATGGTGGCTCGAAAATCCCAATAATATTCCTACATATCCTGAATGTGATCGCGTTGATCCCGACGGACATAACGCACAATGGTATTTTCAGCAGGCATATGATATGGCGGTTACAGCAATTGATAATCCCGGCCCTTTCGGCCTTCAGGAAACCTTCTATGATGTAAATCTTGCACAAAACGATCGGAATAATGAAATACTTCTTTACGCCGACCACACCGAAACAAGCCAATATTATAACGGAGGTAGCCTTAGCTTTGGCAGTGGGGGCGCACCGGATAATTTCGCCGTCTGGATGATGACATGGAACTATACTGTCATCAGAAGTTCTATCAATACAAACTGGGATACCCTTGTTAGTTCTGTTCAGCGTGAAGCAGAACAACACCTTGGACGCCCGTGGACACGTATGTGCCCTACTATCGGTGTTATTGAAAACACTTTTGCTGATAAAACAAATGATTCGCGCTATGATGGAACCTTTACAACCGTTTACCGCGGTAATTGGCCTAAAGGCGGCTTAATGAAAGAATTTTTATATAATGCAAACAATATGAAAGTGTACCCGGGTGATCCTATCCTTACTTTCCTGGATGAAGAGCCTTCTGAAGCCATTGATTACTCTAATTCAGTATATAAAAGTAATATTGGCGCAGGTGTATTGCCCGGCAGAGCTGATTTTGTAATTTCACCGCGCGCAATAAGTCGTATTGTATATCCGGGGCTTTGGAAACTCGGTTGCTACCGCACTGATAACGGAAGTGGCCTTGGACAGCCTAATGCTGGAAGTACCCGTCCCTTTAATATTGCTAAATTTTCTGAACTATATTTTATCGCTGCTGAAGCCGCTGTAAAAGGGGCAACCACTCAGGCAGGCAAAAGCGCCAGAGAATTGATTAATGTTATACGTGCACGTGCCGGAAAATGGCGCTGGGATAATAACGGCAACAAATTAAAAGAAGAAGACCATAGCGCCGATATGGTAGCGGCCACGCCGGCAACTATAGACATAAATTTTATTCTGGCCGAACGCTCACGCGAATATTATGCCGAAGGTTACCGCTGGTTTGATCTGGTGCGTACCCAAAAATGGACAGAAATTGCTTCAACTTATGAAATATGTGGCCCGAATTATGGAGATCATACACCGGTAACCGTAACCCGCGACATTCAGCCATATCTCTACCTGCGACCCATTCCTCAGAGACAACTTGACGCCATGGAAATGACCGATGCAGAAAAAGATGCTTATCAAAATCCGGGATACAGAGATTAATGCGATATAATCCTTCCATTATTACAAGCGCCATACAATTATGGCGCTTTTTTATTTTTTATTTGATTTATTACCGGTGATATAAGAAGAAGGTGATCTTCCGTATTGTTCCCTGAAACATTTTGTGAAATATGCAGGCGATGAAAAACCAACTCTATAGGCAATTTCAGCAATGTTTAGCTTGCCTTCCTGCATCATCTGTATGCCTTTCTTTAGCCTGATTGTGCGGATAAATTCATTTGTAGTCAATCCGGTAAGCGATTTTATCTTCCTCCATAAATGCCCCTGGCTCATTAAAAGATGCGATGACAACTCTTCAACTGATAATTCCGTCTTGCTGATATTATTCTCAATGTACTCTATAACCTTTTCAAGAAAATGTTGATCGAGTGTATTGGTTGTAATCTCTTTGGGAATTATATATATATCCTGACTGAAACGTTGAAAAAGCTTCTTCCTTGTTTCAATAAGATTTCTAATTACTGCTTCAAGATATACGAAATTAAATGGTTTTGTTATATATGCATCCGCCCCTTTTTCAATTCCGTCTATTTTATCTTCAAGAGTAGTTTTTGCAGTGAGCAAAATTACCGGTATATGACTTGTAATAATGTTTTCTTTTAATTGCCTGCATAATTCAATCCCTGAAAGCACCGGCATAATGATATCACTTATAATAAGATCAGGCAAAAATTCAACAGCCTTCTTATATCCTGTTTCGCCATCTCCGGCTTCTAAAAATTTATATTTTCCTGAAAGATTTGAAACAATATATTTTCGTAAGTCAAAATTATCTTCTACCAATAAAATGGTAGCAGTATTTGGTAAAACTTCAGATTTTGATTCTGTTGCACCGGTTAAAATGTCAGTATTATCTCCGGTACTGATTTTTAAATCTAAAGATTTTTTATTGATTTCGCTTTTATTAAAGTGAGCGTTTCCTAAAGGTAACAATATTGTAAAACAGGTTTCTTTGCCAATTTCACTTTTGGCATATATTGTCCCATGATGCAATTCTACTATCTTTTTAACTAAAAACAATCCTATTCCTGTCCCTTCCTGGTATGAATATGCTTTATTATTGCCTTTATAGAATCGATCAAATATCTTGCTTATTTCATCGGCAGCAATTCCCTTACCATTATCAGTTATTGTTATTCTCAGAAAATCTTTAGCTTTTACTTTTGGTATATGATTTTCTTTCTCTGTCAACCTTAAGCTGCCTTTAGCAACTTTTTCCAATTTAATTGAAATTATTCCTCCATCAGGAGTATATTTAAATGCATTTGATAATATGTTGAGTACTACCTTTTCTAATTTATCAGGATCATACCACGCTTCGATACTCGGGAGGTCCGATTTAAAAACAAATTTAATCTGCCTTCGTTCGGCTTCTTCGTAAAAATAATATGTTAATTCACTAATATATTTTACAATATCACCGCTCTGAACAGATAGGTTTAATTTACTTTCTGCTATCTGATAAAAATACATTATTTCATTTACCATTCTATACAATCTGTTTGCGTTTCTGTGTATAAGCTCAAGCTGATATCTGAATTCGTTGTTATCAGATAGAAAAGCAAACAGTTTTTCAACCGGTGAAATAATTAAGCTCAAAGGAGTACGAAGTTCATGTGAAATTTCTGTAAAGAATTGTAGTTTCATCTGGTTTAGTTCAGCCAGATGAATCTGTTTTAATACGGATATTCTATATTTAATAATTGAATAGATGATGAAAATAACAGTAACAATATATAATAAATATGCCGGTTTTGATTTCCAGAACGGTGGCAAAACAACTATTTCAAGAGTAGCCGGTGTATCATTCCAAATACCGTCATTATTCGAGCCTTTTACTTTGAACAGGTATTTACCTGGCCTGATATAACTATATGAAGCTGAATTTCCGCCCTTAATAATATTCCATTTGCTTTCAAGTCCCTCAAGGATATATGCATACTGACTCCCCGATCCCTGAATATAATTTAATGCGACAAATTCAATTGTAAATGAAGACTGGTAATGTTTTAAAACTATCTTTTTTGTTTCAGTAATACTTTTTCTAAGTGGCGATCCTTTTTTACCAATAGGTACTGATTGATTAAAAAGCTTAAACCCGGTTAAACAAACAGGATAAGTCGAAAAATTCGTTGAAATATTGTCGGGATTAAAGCTTACAAAACCCTCATTGGAACCAAAAAATAGTATTCCTTTTTTGCTCCTAAGTATACTATTCTGGTTAAAGATATTTGAAATCAACCCGTCTTCAGCATTATAATTCGTAAATGTTTTATCTGAAAGATTAAATTTGCTTATTCCGTTTGCCGTACTAATCCATAAATTACCTTTATTGTCCTCAGTTAAGCCAACTATTGAATTACTTGGTAATCCGTCTTTAACGGTATATGAAAAAAATATATCTCTGTTTTTGTCATACTGAAACAGACCATAGTCCATGCTTCCTATCCATAATTTCTGATTATGATCCTCAAATAGTGTTGCAATGCTATTACTATGAATATTTCCTGTTGCACTGTCACTTGCATATATTTTGAATGCATAAATATTGTCATCCTTTTCTTCCAGACAAAACAATCTGTGAGCCGTAGCTACCCAAAGTCTATGGTCAGATGTTTCCAGAACTGAAAAAACATACCCAAACTCATTTGGCCCAACTCCCTTCTCATTATAAACCTGAATAAAAGAATCTTTTGATTTGTCGTACCGAAATAACCCTGATCCGGAAGTCCCAACCCATAATGTGTTCTTTTTATCAATATATATTGTATTGATTTTGTTCTCCCCGGCTTTCTGAATGCTCTTAATCCTATAATTACCGGTTTTAATCATGTTTTTATCAAACCTGTCAATTCCTTTATCTAAAGTTCCAACCCATAAATTATTATCGCTATCAAATACAATAGAAGTAACTGCATTTGTTGACAATCCATCTTTTTCGCAGGTAATTTTTTTCAGAAACTGATTATTTGTTATATCATACATACATATTCCATCTAAAGTTGCAACCCAAATATTTCCATTTTTGTCTTCAGCAAAAGATCGTACTTCCTCGCCGCAAAGTGAATTGCTATTAAAGTTATTCCGCTTAAACAGGTTAAACTGCTTATATCGTTTATCAATAAAATTTACTCCTTTACCAATTGTACCAATCCATAAAATATTTAAATCGTCAACATATAATGAACGTATTAAATTGCTGCTCAAGGTGTATAGCACGCCTTCTTCCTTGAGATAATGATCGGTAGAACCTGAAACAGTATTTATTCTCAACAATCCATTATTTTCCAATGATATCCATAAATTGTTTTTATCATCAGTAATCATTGACAAGATACTTGGAAAAGGGTATTTCCCAAACCTGCTTAAATATTTTTCAATTTTAAAACTACTTCTATTCATTACCAAACGGCTTAAACCTCCGTAAAGCATACCCACCCATAAAACACTATCATTTTCAAGAGTCAATGCATTAACATAATTGTCATTTAATCCATAGTCACTATTATATACGAAATGCTTGATTACCTTCCCCTGAGTACTCATCAGCAACAAACCAAACCATGTTCCCGCCCATATACGGTTCTCATTATCCACCACAATACAAGTAACATGGTTTTTATTGATTTCATTGATATCTGAACTGTTGCTGCCATAATTTTCTATGGTATTACTTTCGGGATAATATTTGATTAAGCCGTTTCCTATTGTTCCAACCCATAAATTGTTATCTTTATCTTCCGCTATGCTACTTATAACAATATTTTTAAAAGATTCTATTCTGGTAAAATTTTCTTTTTCTCTATTAAGCAAATTAAGACCTCTAAAGGTACCTATCCATAAATTTCCCTTTCTGTCTTCATATATCGAGCTTATGACGTTATAACTTATGCTATTGATATCATCCGTTGCATTCTGGTAAATGACCATTTTGACGCCATCATAGCGAGTTAACCCGTTTTGAGTGCCAAACCAGATAAAACTTTTACTATCCTTAAAGATACACCTGACAGACTGATCGGAAAGCCCTTGTCGTAATGAATGAAAATACAATTTTTCTGATTGTGCCCGGATTATGATAGTTGACAAAAGTATTAGTTGAATTATGAATAGCCTCTTATGGAACAAATTATTCATATTCTTTGATAAATCAGTTTAATGCACTCAGAATTATTTGGTAACAAAAGTAGATATATAAGAAATAAAATTTATGCTTTTTAATTTATTTAGTTGGCGTAACTATTAAGCAAGATTTCAGTATTTTAGGCTCTTCGTAAACATATTGATAATCAGCGATTCAAGCTTCTCGGCTATTATTTTATGACCAAGTTTACTTTTAAGTATTGCCAGATTATGCCTTACCATTTTGTTTCTCAATGGTATGTCGTTTAAAATACTATAGGCTCTTTCAACTAATTCTTCAGTAAGTATGGCATCATCAATAAATGGAAGATCAAATCCATACGGTTCAATATCCGTTTTATACACCTCATAACGATTAATCATAACCGGCAATCCCGCTGCTATCATCTCAAGCAGATTATTCCCAAAACCTTCTACTTCGCTGAAATACGTACCAATACCACCGTAAGAAGCTATAATGGAAGGAATCTCCGAAAAACTGTAATATTTCTTATCAACAATTATATCACGATGCGATAAAATACGATCTTCTCCAAAAATAAGTGAAACATTTGCCTGCGGAAAAATCTCCCTTTTCATCTGATAATATTCAGTGAGGTATTCTTTGTACTTAAATTGTTCGTCACCTGAATGGCCGCTTACAAGAATAATAATGCATTTTGCTTTATTATCGAGCCGGAAACGCTTTTCAATTTCAAAGGCAAAATCAATGGCAACCTCAATCTTTTTTCGCGGAACAATACGGGTATGCTGAAGGAGTATTATTGTATCATCAATACCGAAGCCCGTAGACTCCATGATTTCTGTTATGCCAATATCTTTTATGAAGCTCTTGTTATAATTATCAAGAGGCGGACAAATTAATTGTTCATCCGTCATACCGTTATTTTCCCATTCCCAGTTGATACTTGATGTGTTAGGTATTATTACCACTCTGTCGCGAAAGAATATATCCTCAACATGATTGTTATATTTACTGAATAAGCGTTTTGCCAGTTCATATTGTGTGCTGTTAATCAGTACAATACCGTCAACATAAGTGCCGGGCAAATATTTCAGATACTTGTCGATTATCTTATTGGGGTTACTAAATTTTTCTCTTTCAAAATAAGAATCGTGCCACCAAACCAGTATTTTTGGCCATATTATCCCTTGTTCCCTCAGTTCTTCGAAATAATAACCCAACCCGACTGCAGTAACAAAATTATATGGATGTGAAGTATTGTGAGCAATTAAAAGATCAATTGAATGTTTTCTGACAAATTCGCTAATTATATTTTTTACACGCAGGGCATTCTCATGTATCATATTATCAAGCCACTCAGGCGGTTCTTGTGAAAAATAGCTTATAATGGTTTTATGAACATCGTTTTTATGCCAGAAAACCTCATCGGTTTCAGCATTGAAACGCGGAGATGTATGTGCAGCAAGAAAAAAAATATTTCCAAGTTCTACATGAAGGTCACTAACCATTGCACTGACAGTCTGGTCAATAACGATTGAAACCCCGTCATTTTTGCCAATCAGGCTATGAAGAATCCCTATGTTAAAATGTGATATATCCATTTAATCAGCTAAAATTAAAAGTTGGCGCAAATCGGTAATGATATAATCAGGTCTTGTTTTCCTAACTAGTTCATTTTCTTCTCTTAACCTGAGTGATTTCTGGTCACCCGCAAATAAGGCAGTGCGAAATCCTGTAATATGTGCAGCATAAACATCTTTTTGCATATCGTTGCCTATAACAAGTACATCCTCAGGCTGTAATCCGTATTTTTTTTCAAGCGATGATGCAAGTACCTGAAACAGATATAAATCGGGCTTTGATCGTTTATACTTATATGAAAATACTGTAATATCCGGATCAAAATAATCAACATATTCCTTATCTGTAATCTGTCCTGTAAGAAAAAAATTCATTACTACCGGAGTGTAAAACTGTGCATTTGATACTATTCCTAATGGAACCTTCTTTTCTGCAAGCTTTTTAATAACTTCATGCATGCCGGGCATAGGATATATCCGATTATTCAGAATTTCGAAAACAAAAGTCAGACATTTAATACACAGGCTCCCGTTAAGCTTTATCTTCCCTTTTTCCTGATTTTTGGTTATTATTGACTGCCAGATATTTAATATATCAATTTCGGGATAAGGTTTGTCTGATGTACGGTTCATACTATGAAACCCTTTTATTTCACTTACATATTCATTCATCAATTCAAGTAAAATATCCCTTTCCTGCTCTTTATCTCCGGCAATGGATATATCAGCAAATTCAAGGGCTTTCCTCAGGTTATCAGCATTAATGTCTGCTTCATCAATATCGCCGGAATCAGAAATCAACAGCGTCCCGTAAACATCAAAAACAAAAGCCTTAAGTATATGTTTCTTTTGTATCTGCGGTGTAATGCCGACAGGAGTCGGGTTTAGTGGCTCAAGCTTTTCCAGAAAGTTTTTTATATATTGCATATAATTGTTGTCCATAATTTTCAAGTGAATATTTCGAAAGTATAATTTGCTGATTTTTCCGGATTATCTCCTGGTTAACCGGTTTCAGAAAATCATTCAGGAAAGAATTCAGTTCAAATAATTCTTTCTGTTTGGTTTTATCTTTTACTACTTCATGAATCAATTGCTGCTGTTGTGAAATATCAAGATCTTTAAAATCAGTAATAGCCGACCGGAAATTTACTACAAATCTGTCATAAAGCAATGGAAACTGAATGCCATTTTGTTTTAATTCATCAGTAACATAGCTGATGTTACGGCCAATAACAGGCACCCCTGCCAGCCATGGTTCAAGGAACACCATGCCAAAGCCTTCCATAATGCTGGTAGTGATGCAGAAATCGGCTGCCGAAACCAGCGCGGGAAAATCTGCTTTTTCCCCGGCCTCGAATATTACAGAAATATCATTATCGGCGCAACATTTTTTCCATTGGTCATAGAATACCTTTTCAGCAGGATTTTTAGGCGGCTGAGTTATCAGCCAGACAGATTCATCACTAAAAAGAACCGACAATAAAATAAATTCTCCGAGGTTCTTTCGTTGAATACCCCTGACAGGATACAGACATATTTTCAGAAAAGGTTTTATGTTAAAAATCTCCTTAATTTCCCCTGAAGAAAGCCTGCTTTCATTTTCTCTCTTCCTAAATGTCACTGCATTCGGGATTATCGATATGCGGCTTTCTTTTATACCAAATTTTCTTAGCCTTCTGAAATCAACTCCGGTTAAAACAACAAAATGATAGTTTTCTAAATCCGGATAAAGCACATCCTGCATATTTTCATGAAAAAAACCCTGAATAACAGATTGTAAAAAGGCAAAATTTGCAGGCCTGTCTTCAGCAAAATCATGGCAATGATTAACAATACATTTGCCGCGCTTTGCAAGGCGATATGCAGCAAGGGTAAGTAAAGGATTCTTACCAAGATTGAGATTATGAAAATGAAGTACGTCATTTTCTTTAGCAACATTGTCTAAGTAAGAAGTTATCTCATTAAAAATAACGGTTGCATCTTCTTTTTGAATATTGCCGGGTAAATAATGAAGTGTTTGTTCATGATAATAATTCACTTTACCCTGTTGCTCATCTTTAGTTGGCTTTGTACCGCTAAAGACAGAAATTCTGACCTGGGGATTAATTATAAACAGAGCCTGAAGCTGCGATTCAATCACTCTTGTTACGCCTCCGGGGTATAAATGATGATGAATAATAGCAATTCGCATGAATTTTTTTAAAATATAATTTCAAATGAATATAATAATCAGCCAAAATTATCGTAACTTTATTATATTGTGCCTGTTTCTTCAAGATTTTATTTTCTGACTGAATCATTTATTACCTGAGTGTTTTAAAATTAAATATCTTATTGCATGTCAAATAGTGCTAAAATAAAACTGTTTTTTCCCGCATTGTTACTTTTCTTCATTTTAATGCCCGTTTCCGGATCTGATTTTGATAATATTATTATCAAATTAAATCC
>FWPV01011875.1_pt1 | contig 13673 bp, 15 predicted proteins | sample 2228371 | NCBI WGS metagenome assembly FWPV01 (sample SAMEA103939776, study PRJEB20133) | metagenome | reverse complement strand
GAGGGGCGGAGGAGCAGAGGAGCGGAGGAGCAGAGGGGCAGGGGAGCAGAGGAGCGGAGGAGCAGAGGAGCGGGGGAGATGAGAGGATGTGGGGGCGTGGAGACAAGGTCGGGAGGGCACGGAATACGAAACACGCAGTACGGAGGAGGCGCAGCATGAAGTTCAATTGGCGGTTCTTTGCGGCGGGGCTGGCGGTCGGGGGCATCCTGGGCTTCATCTGGGGTCTGTTCAATGCGCCATACAGCGGGGCAGAGACGCAACGGCTCATCGCGGAAAAGGTTCAGGAGTCCCTCGCCGAGGGGCGGCAGGCGATGGTCGCCCGCGAGGAGGAACTCCGCGCGGCTTTGGAGCGAGCCAAAACCGGAGGCCGGTGAACCCCAGGAGAGCGAGATGGAAGGTGACAGGTTGGGTGACCGGGCCTATGCGCACGTGCAGGCGCTGGCCCAGGGGCCGCGTGGGGCTGCCACCGAAGGCGAGCGCCAGGCCCAGGCGTATGCGGAACAGACCCTGCGCGCGGTATGCGACACCGTGGAGCGACATGCGGTAACCGGCATTCCCGCGCCCATGAGTTTTAGCTGGCTCCTGGTCATCGGCCTGGCGCTGCTGCTGTTCGTCACATGGGGTTTTGCGGAGGACCCCTGGGGTGTGTTGCTTTACGCCGCGCTATTCTTTGTCCTGCCGCGCGTGGTCCAGGGCGTCCGCAAGCGAGCGGCACGTGGCTCGTCCCGGGCCAGCGATAACGTCGTCGGCCGTCTGGCCCCGGCCGGGGAAGAACGTGCCACGGTCGTCATCTGCGCCCACCTGGACTCGGCCCGGGCCAGCAAGCTCGCCGGGGCGGTGTGGCCCCGGCTCCATCGGCTCATCATGAACACGTGGGTCCAGGTGGTGCTGGGGCTGGCGGTGTTGGCCGCCCTGCGCTGGCTGGATTTCTACCTGGGCCTGGTGCCGGCAGCCATCTGGCACATGGTGGGCGCGATGGCCTTTGGCTACAGCGTGTTCCTGGCTTCCTTTGAGCTGATCTACCTGATGGCCGGGCGCAGCCAAGACTATTCGCCCGGGGCCAACGACAACGCCTCCGGCTGTGGCGTGGTCCTGGCCCTGGCGGAAGCCCTGGCCGCGCAGCGTCCGCGTCACCTGGCCCTGGAGTTGGTCCTCTTCACCGCCGAGGAACTGGGCCTGATCGGCTCCGAGCGCTACGTGAAGGAACGGCGGCCCGACAAAGGCCGCACGTTCGTCTTTAACCTGGACATGGTGGGCACCGGCGACGTCCTGCACTACGTGCGGGGTTCCGGGATGCCGCCACGTCGCACCTCGCGCCGGCTCAACGAACTGCTCCAGGCCGCCGCTCCCGCCATCGCTGGCAAGTGGTACCTCATGGGCAACAGTGACTCGTACAGCTTTGCCCGGCAGGGCATCCCCACCTGCTGGCTGGCGGCGCGCGGCGGCGTGAGCGAGCTGGTCTACCACACCCTGGGCGATACGGTGGCGCACGTGGAGCCGGCGGCATTGGGCCGGGCCGCGCAGGCCGTGTGGCAGGCCGTGCAGGCGCTGGACGCGCCAGCGGAATCGTGAAGCAGTCTCAGTAGATGGAAATTTGTGCTCCTCGGCGGTTTGCCAGGCCCAGGCCTGACTGGGCAACCGCCGACGCAAAGCGCGCGGGTCACCCAGTCAGGCCTGCCTGCCACCCAGTCCGGCCTGGGCCGGGGGTCGCAGACGTGGGGCCTGGCAGACCCGCTTTGAGCCACTTTTTCCATCTACTGAGAAGCTGGAGAAACCCGTTTTCTGATACTCCGGCAGACCAGATACGCCGAAATCAGGCATCACCGACGAAGGGGGACGAATTTCGGGAGAGAAAACGGGTTTCTGCCCATTGCTCTGATTTTGTCCAAAGTCCAATGTGTATGGTCCCCTGGTGGAATAGGAGATAGTGTTCATGCGCGGGGCGCACCCCGTGGCACGAAAATAGGCCGGGAAGACCTCCCTCTCCCTACCTGGGAGAGGGCCGGGGTGAGGGTGGAAACCGCACCGGGGAGGGGCCGGGGGAGGGGTTTATTTTCGAGAGAACGAGTGCTCCCTGAACCTATCGCTGTTACTCTGTTGGTGATCGAGGCCCTGGAAGCACCTGGCGTGCCCTACCTGATTGGGTGTAGCCGATCTGTTAAAGCCCCGGCTGAGGCCGGGCTGACAGAGGAAAGGAAACCATGAAACAACTGCTATCCGGCAACGAAGCCGTGGCCCTGGGGGCCTACCACGCCGGGGTGCGCGTGGCCACCGCCTACCCGGGCACCCCGTCCACCGAGATATTGGAGCATTTTGCCCGCTACCCGGGCGTCTACGCGGAATGGGGTCCCAATGAAAAAGTGGCCCTGGACGTCGCCATCGGTGCGGCCTACGTGGGAGCCAGCGCGCTCTGCGCCATGAAGCACGTGGGCCTGAACGTGGCCGCCGATTCGCTGTTCTACGCCAGCATGACCGGCGTCCCCGGCGCGCTCGTCATCGTCACCGCCGATGACCCGGGGATGCACTCCTCGCAGAACGAGCAGGACAACCGCAACTTTGGCAAGTTCGCCCGGCTGCCCGTGCTGGAACCTTCGGACAGCCAGGAGGCCTACGAGTTCGTCCAACAGGCATTGGCGCTGAGCCACCAGTTCGAGACGCCGGCTCTCCTGCGAATGACCACCCGCGTTTGTCACTCCTACGCGCCGGTGGACGTGCCCGAGGGCGAGGCCGCACTGCCCCCTGCCCCCTGCCCCTTGCCCCCTGCTCCCTGCTCCCTGCCCCCTGCCCCCTGCCATTGGAATCGCGACATCCCGCGCTTTGTCATGGTGCCGGGCAACGCCCGCCGCCGTCATCCCGTCATCGAGCAGCGCGTCCGCGACCTGGCAGAGTGGGCCGAGACCACGCCCCTGAACCGCGTGGAGCCGGGGGATAGGGCCGTCGGCATCATCACCGGCGGCATCGCCTATCCGTATGCCAAAGAGGTGCTGCCGCACGCCAGCTACCTCAAGCTGGGGCTGAGCTACCCGCTGCCACGCCGCAAGATCCAGGCGTTCGCGGCGAGCGTGGACCAGGTGCTCGTCATCGAGGACCTGGACCCGTTCTGGGAGGAGCAGGTGCGGCTGATGGGGGTGGCCTGCCGGGGCAAGCTGGGCGAGGAGCTGTTCCCGCCCTGCGGCGAGTTCAGCCCGGACGTGGTGCGGGCCGGGCTGGTCAAGGCCGGGATACTGCCGCTGCCAGCCCCGCTGCCCGACGTGACGGCCCAGTTGCCGCCGCTGCCGCCGCGCCCGCCGGTCCTGTGCCCCGGCTGTCCCCATCGCGGTGTGTTCCACGTCCTCAAAAAGCTCAAGACCGTGGTCTTTGGCGATATTGGGTGCTACACGCTGGGCGTGACGCCGCCGCTCTCGGCGGTGGACACCTGCGGCTGCATGGGGGCCGGCGTGGGCCAACTGCACGGCGCCAAGAAGGCCGGCCTGGCTGACAAGGCCGTCGCCATCATCGGCGACTCCACGTTCTTCCATACGGGCCTGCCGGCCGTGGTGAACTCGGCCTATAACCAGGGGGCCGACCTGGTGATCCTCATGGACAACCGGGTGACGGCCATGACCGGCCACCAGGACCACCCGGGCACCGGTCGCACCCTGCAGGGGGCCGAGACCATCGCCGTGGACCCGGCGGACGTGGCCCGCTCGCTGGGCATCCGCCACGTGACGGTGGTGGACCCCAACGACCTGGCGGCCACGGAGGCGGCGGTGCGGGCCGGGCTGGAGGCAGGCGAGCCGGCCGTGGTCGTGACCCGGCGGCCTTGCGCGCTGCGCGTGCCCCGCGAGCCGGCCCTGGTGATAGACCCGGCGCGGTGCAATGGCTGCGGGCTGTGCCTGCGGATCGGCTGCCCGGCCGTCTACCGCGTCAGCGAGACGGAGGCGCGCATTGACCCGCTGCTGTGCACCGGTTGCACGGTCTGCCAGCAGGTCTGCGCGCGGAAGGCCATCGCCCCGGCGTCGGTTTAAACCGACGCCTGGCCCTCAATCACGGGAGTATATAGCATGAACAAGATGGACTTTCTGGTCGTGGGCGTCGGCGGACAGGGGACGATCCTGGCGAGCGACGTGCTGGCCCTGGTGGGCCTGGCCCTGGGCTACGACGTGAAAAAGAGCGAGGTCCACGGGATGTCGCAGCGTGGCGGCAGCGTGGAGAGCCACGTCCGCTGGGGCGACCGGGTCTACTCGCCGCTGGCCGAGGCCGGCACCGTGGACTATCTCATCAGCTTCGAGGTGCTGGAGACGGCGCGCTGGGCCAATTACCTGCGGCCGGATGGCGTGGCGATCATCAACGACCAGCGCATCCAACCGCTGGCGGCCCAGCCCAGGCTGGACTGGGTGAGCACCGGCCAGGCCGTCTATCCCTCCGATGACGCGCTCCTGGCCGCCTTTCGCGCCCGGACGGAGCGGGTCTATCTGCTGCCGTGCCTGGCGGTGGCCCAGGCGTTGGGGAATGCCCGGGTGACCAACATCGTGCTGTTGGGGGCGTTGAGCCGGTTGATGGATATGGACCCGGCGCCGTGGCTCCAGGTCATCGAGTCGCGGGTGCCGGCGCGGTTTGTGGACCTGAACCGGCGGGCTTTTGCCCGGGGCCGGGAGTTGATCCAATGACAGACCTGACAGATTTGCCAAACCTGTCAGGTCTTGACGACCGCATCCGGCAGGGCTACGCCTGGGGACTGTTCCTGGTGGTCGTGGGGCTGACGTGGGGCATTCCGCTGTTGCCGGAGGGACTGGCCGGCGCAGCGACTGGCCTCATTCTGCTGGGGCTGAACGCCGCGCGCCGGCTGGACGGTCAGGCCACCAGCGCGTTCACCCTGGCCCTGGGGGGCATCGCCATAGTGGTGGGGCTGGCCGCCGCGGCCGCCGATCATGCCGGCCTCTACGTGCCGCTGCCGGTGGTGCCGATCCTGCTGGCTGTTCTGGGCCTGGCCTTGGGCGTGCGCGCGTGGCGGCAGCAGCCCCGGCAACATTGGCAGTAGTCCAGTCCATGTGATATAATAGGCGCGTCGTGATCTTGTTCAGGAGGTGCCAGGCATGGTCATCCGAGATTTTGAGCCTAAAGACGTAGACGCGGTCGTGGCGATCCTCAAGGCCAATCAGCAATACAACCAAGAGGAGATTGACGGCCCCGAAGCCATGTTGCGCGTCCGGGCCTGCGACGCGGCCGAGTTCATCGTGGCCGAGGAAGACGGCCGCGTGGTGGGCATGGCCCGAGGCGTGTATGATGGCTCCCGGGCCTTGTTGCACATCATCTCGGTTGCCCCCCCATACCAGCGCCGGGGCATCGGCAAGGCGTTGCTCTGCGAGATCGCCAAACGCTTCCAGGCGCGCGGCGCGCATGACCTGGCCGTCACCGTGCCCGGCGAGGTGGGGTTCTGGCAACGATACGGCTTTCGCACCACCACGCGCATCATGCTGATCCACCCCATCGAGAAGGTCTGCGATCTGTGAACGAGCAACGGCCATGAGCAAGCGACTATGTCTGGCCGCCCTGGCCCTGGCCGGGCTGCTGACGGCTGCCTGCCTGTCCGATCCCGGGACCTGGCTGGCCGCCCGGGCCTCGCCGACGCCCACGGCCACCGCCACACCAACATCTACCCCCACGGCCACGCCCACACCCACACCGACACCCACGCCCACGCCGACGCCCACGCCGTTGCCACTGGCGATCCAGGTCCGCGCCGACCCGCCGCAGGTGAGCCAGGCGCACACGCTGGCCGTGACCGTGACCGGCAACCGGCCCATCACCGTCACCGGCGTCTTGAGCGCCACGCCCCTGGCCTTTGTATGGGCCGGGCCAGACCACCGCTTCTGCTGGACCGTCGCCGGGATTGATTTTTACGCGCCTCCCGGGGATTACCCGATTCAGGTCATCGCCACCGACGACCTGGGCCGCCAGGCGGCTCAGGCCGTGACCGTCACCGTGATCGCCGCCAGCTATCCCATCGAGCACGTGCAACTGGCCCCGGGCCGGGCCTCGCTGTTGGCGCCCGACATCGTCCGGGCCGAGCTGGCCCGCATCAACCCGATATATGCCGGGGTCACGCCGGTCGTCTGGTGGTCTGGCGTCTTTACCCGGCCCATCACCACCACCATCACTTCCGTGTTCGGGGTGCGCCGCGCGTACAACGGCGGGCCGCCCGGCGGCTACCACGGCGGGGTGGACTTTCGCGGCGAGATCGGGCATCCGGTGCGGGCGGTCGCCGCCGGCCGCGTGGTCCTGGCCGAGGAGCTGAAGGTGCGCGGCAACATGGTCATCATTGATCATGGGATGGGCGTGCACTCCGGCTACTGCCACCTGTCCGAGCTGCGGGTGCAGGCCGGGGACGTGGTGCAGCCGGGCCAGATCATCGGGCTGGTGGGCGACACCGGCCTGGTCAGCGGGTCGCACCTGCATTGGGAGATGCGCATCGCCGGCGTCATCGTGGACCCGCTGGAGTGGACGGAACGAGCGTTTCCGTGACTTCGAACCGCATGGATCGCTTGACGGTTTCTTCCCTCCGAGGTATACTGTGTAATGTGTAAGGTGTAAGATGCGTAACGGAGGGCGATATGAACGAGATGCATCGGGCGCAAATACTGCTGGAAACCTGGCAATATGACTACCTGAAAGCCGAAGCGCAGCGGATGGGCATCAGCATTTCCAGGCTCTTTCGCGACATGATCAGCCAATGGGTGGAAGCGCAAGCTCAACGGTCTGCCGGGCAAGACCCGATCATGGACATCATCGGCATCGGCGCTGGCGATGGTTCCGGTGTGGGGCGGGACCATGATCGGTACCTGTACTGTGAGGATTGGAGATCCGAATCGTGAAGGGCATCTTTGTGGATACCAGCGCCTGGTATACCCTTGTTGATTCGCGCGAACCTGAGCATGAAGCGGTGGTCAGGTTCCTGCGTGGAAACACCATACCTTTAGTGACCAGCAACTTTGTGCTCGACGAAACATTGACCTTGCTGAAAGACCGGCTGGGCGTGCGAACGGCCATCGAATTCGGCATGAAAGTGCGCAGTAGCACGCTCTGTACCCTGCACCGCATCACCCCAGAATTGGAGGATGCAGCCTGGGAGATCTTTTGCCGTTACACGGACAAGAAGTGGAGCTTTACCGATTGTACCAGTTTTGTGCTCATGAAACGACTGAGATTGAATGAGGCTTTTGCATTGGATGCCGACTTTGCGCAGATGGGGTTTCAAGTCCGGCCATAGGTGTAAGGTATGTGGAGGAAATGGTGTTTGCCAGGATGGATTATGTGGCATTGGCCGCTATGGTGGATGCGCTGCCCGTCGGTCTCATCTTTGCCGACGAGCACGACGTGACGGTGCTCTACAACCGCGAGGCCCAACGCATCTTTGGGCGGTCGCCGGCGCGCGTGGCCGAGATATTGGGCACGTCGGTGGTGGAGTGCCACCCGCCGCAGACCCGGCCCACGGTTCAACAACTGCTGGATGACTTCCGGGCCGGCCGCCGGGACGAGCTGGATGGGGTGAAAGACGTGAACGGCCGGGCCATCCACTTCACCTACCGGCCCGTCCGCGCGCCGGACGGCCGCTACCTGGGCACGGTGGAGATCGTGCGCGAGGTGGAGCAACGAGGAGAAGCGCAGCGATGAACTCACCCGAAGTCACTATCTACGAAGGCGCAACGGTCGTCACCGTGGACCCCGAACGCCGCATCATCACCGATGGCGCGCTGGCCGTCCGGGGCGACCGGCTGGCCGCTGTGGGCAAATCGGCCGGGGTGCGGGCGCAATTCCCGGCGGCCCGGCGCGTGAACCTGGCCGGCAAGCTGGTCATCCCCGGCCTGGTGGATACCCACGTCCACCTGGCCCAGGCCCTCATCCGGGGCTGCGCCGACGACATGGACCTCATCCCCTGGCTCACCGAACGGGTCTGGGTGCTCCAGGGCAACTATACCGTGGCCGACGGCCGGGCCTCTGCCGCGCTCTGCATCGCCGAGATGCTCCGGTCCGGCACCACGACGTTTCTGGAGTCCATGCTCGCCGGCCGCTACGGGCTGGACGGCATCGCCGAGGTGGTGGCCCAGAGCGGCATTCGGGGCATCCTCAGCAAGATCGTCATGGACATCGCGGCCTACGCCGACGGCTCCAATGCCATGTACCCCGGCATGGTGGAGGAGCGCGAGACCTCCATGCGCCAGGCCCTGGAGATGTACGACCGCTGGAACGGCGCGGCGAACGGGCGCATCCAGGTGTGGTTTGGGCCACGCACGCCGGGCGGCGTCAGCGTGGACCTGTACCGCGAGATGGTGCGCGAGGCCCGCCAGCGCGACATGGGCATCACCATGCACCTGGGCGAGGTCCGGGCCGACGTGGCCTTTATGCGCCGCGAGTTCAACATGACCCTGGTGGAGTTCTGCGACCACGTGGGAATGCTGGGACCAAAGACTGTCCTGGTGCATACCGTCTGGCTCACGCCGCCAGAGATCGCCCGGCTGGCCGAGACGGGGACCAGCATCAGCCACAATCCCTCGTCCAACACCAAGCTGGCCTCCGGGTTCGCGCCCATCCCGGAGATGCTGGCGGCCGGGGTCAACGTCACGCTGGGCTGTGATGGCGGCCCCAGCAACAACTCCTACGACCTGATCCGGGAGATGAAGCTGGCCGCCGTCATCCACAAGGGACGCACCCTGGACCCCGTGGTGGTCCCGGCCGAGACGGTGCTGGAGATGGCGACCATCCACGGGGCGCGGGCGCTGGGTCTGGCGCACGAGATTGGCTCGCTGGAGGCCGGCAAGAAGGCCGACTTTGTGGTGCTCAACATGGACCGGCCCGGCCTGACGCCCAGCCCGAACCCGGTGAGCACCCTGGTCTACGCGGCGATGGGCAGCGATGTGGAGACCGTGGTCGTGGATGGGCAGGTGGTGGTGGAGGGCGGCCGCTTGCTGACGTTGGATGAAGAGGCCGTGGTGGCCGAGGCCCGGCAGCGCGCCGCCGAGGTCTATGCGCGGGCCGGCGTCGCCATCACCCCGCGCTGGCCGGTGCTCTAATTTCTCATCTCCGATTTCGGAAGGGACTCATGAACCATCGGATGAGCGCCACTCTTTTGCTGATCGCGCTGGGCGTGCTGGCGCTCGCGCCGGTGGGATGCACCCTGCGCCGCGAGCCGCCGCCGCCCACTGCCACGCGCACGCCCCGGGCCACGTTCACGCCGGCCATCACGCCCACGCAGTTGGCGTTGATCGCCACCGCCACGCCGGAGCCGTCGCCCACGCGCCGGCCCCCACGGGAGACCCCCACGCCCACCGCCACGTCTCCCCCGTCGCCCACGCCCCCGCCGCCGCCGCCCACCGCCACGCCCCGGCCCCGGCCCACGCGCACGCCGGCCCCCACGGCCGCGCCCCTCAAGGGCGCAGACTGGGATTTTGAGGCCGGATTCGTGGACTGGGTCTGCCCGTATGGGGACCTGCTACAGGGCGGCGGAGTGGGCCTGGGGTGGCAGGCGCGCAACCCGGCCAACCCAGACCAGCCGGAGAATCGCTGGCACAGCCACTTTAGCGAGAACAAGGACCCCACCAGCGTCCACAGCGGGCAACGCTCGCAGCGGATCAGCTTCGAGCAGGTGGCCTGCGAGGCATACCTCTTCCGCACCATCACGACCGTCCCCGGCCATACGTACCGGGTGGAAGCCTGGGGCAAGTTCAAAGCCAGCACCACCAACCCCATCCTCTACATCGGCCTGGACCCCACGGGAGCCACGGACCCCAAGGCCAGCAGCGTGATCTGGACGCCGTTCCCGGATCAGGCCGGCGACAAGTGGTTACAAGGCGTCGCCAAGGTCACGGCCACGGGCAAGGCCCTGACCATTTATCTCAAGGCGTTGCGGCCGGTGGGCAAGAGCCTGGAATACGGGGACACGTTCTTTGACGACGTGAGCGTGTGGGACGAGGGGTAGCAGAGGAGCGGGGGAGCGGAGGAGCGGAGGAGCGGGGGAGCGGGGGAGCGGAGGAGCGGGGGAGCGGAGGAGCAGGGGAGCGGAGGAGCGGGGGAGCGGGGGAGCGGAGGAGCGGAGGAGCGGAGGAGCGGGGGAGCAGGGGAGCGGGGGAGAGAGGGAGCACGCAATACGCAATACGCATCACGCATCACGCATCACGCATCACGCAACACATTCCAAACTTCCGCTCTCACAACAACCCCCCGGTGTACGTGAGCCGATAGACCCGTACCCCGTGGTGTCGGATCTCCTCATACCCCTCGAAAAAGGCGGTGGTGCCCTGGTTGATGTCCTCGTAGCGCCAGCCCACCTCGCTATAGACCGATGGCCCCAGGAAGCGGCTCTCCGAATAGGTGGCCTGGAGCGCGCGTTTGAGAAACGGCCATAGCTCGCCCAGGGGCACCGGCTCCAGCACCCGGCCGTAGTAGATCATGCCCCACACGGCCCGGCCCCGCCAGTAGACCACCTCTTGGCCCATGAAATCCCGCGTGCCCAAGTACGAGTCGTGGTAGCGCCAGTCATCCCGTTCGTAGATCAGGTCCACCGAGCTGGGCCGGCTGCTGGGGGCCGGCCGGCCGTCGCCCGCGTAGGTGTGGCGCTTGGCCGTGACGATGAAATGCGTCAGATGTTCCAGCTCGAAGGGCAGATCGGCTATCACGAACTTTTACCCCACGATCACCCATCCGTCTTCCGTCACCGTGAGCACCAGGCTATCCACCGCCAGGCCCTCCGCGCCCCAGTCTACCACGACCTGCAGCAGGTAGCGGCCGGGCCGGGCCGGCGGCGCCCAACGCACGCCATCGCCCGGCAGCGCGGCTAACGCGCCCCCGGAGACCGTCCACTGCACATTGCCGCCAGTGAGGGGGCGCGCCACGGCAAAGTCCAACCCGGCCGGCGACGTTTGCACGATGCGCACCTCACGCCGGGTCAGGGGCAGTGTGGGCCGCGACGCGCCAGTTGTGGGCGACGGCGGGGGCGGGTCGCAGATCATCATGGTGGGCGTGGGCGTGGCCTTTTGGACCGGCGTCGCGGTCGCCTGTGGCGTGCGCGTCTGGGCCGGCGACGGCGGGGGCGGGTCACAGATCATCAAAGTGGGCGTGGGCGGCGGCGGGTCGCAGATAATGAACGGTTTGCAGATCGAGCAGGCCAGGCTGCTGCCCGATGCAATGGCTGCGGCCAGGATCGCCAGTTGCGCTTCGCGGGAGAGTCTGGTCCAGGCACCCATGATACACCTCCGTCAAACGTCAAACGTCAAACGTCAAGCGTCAAACGTCAAGCGTCAAGCGTCAAACGTCAAGCGTCAAGCGTCAAGCGTCAAACGTCAAGCGTCAAACGTCATTCGTAGATTCGTGGATTCGCCGGTGCAGGGCCACGCGCCAGGCGTCGAGTTCTGCGCCCAGTTCCATGTCGGCGGTGTTGATGCGGGTGGCCCAATCCACGGCGCGGCGGTTGACCAGGGCGGCGTCGTAGATGTCGGCTGCCAGCACAAAGTCGAACATCTCCTGGAATACGTGCAGGGAATGGTGGTTGATCCGACGGGTCAGGTCGCGGAGCCGGGCCTCCACCGCCGGGTCGTACAGGTGGGGATACAGGTAACGCAGCATCAGCAGCTCGTAGAATGCCTGCGAGGCCACCTTTTGCAGGCCGCTGAAATCATAATGGCGACGCCGAAAGGTCAACATCATCAGCCGGTAGAGTAGCTCCACGCGCGGGTCGGGTATCTCATAGTCCCAGGCCAGGTAGTTGCCGATGAGCCGGCCCTCGCGCGCCAGCCGTTGGAGGATGGGCGTCCCGGCATAGACCTCCATGCGGGCAAAGATGATGGGGGCCTGGCCCTCGCCGCCCATCGCCCACAGGTAGGCGATGTTGTCGCGGATGTCTTCCACCGTGCTGTACGGGTCGAACATGAGCATCCCGAAATCGGCCAGGATGTCCAGCCGGTTGAGCACCTCCAGGGCGTGGTAGTTCTGGGCCACCGTGGTGCGCTTGTGGAACGTCTCCAGGGAATGCTGCGAGCCGGACTCGACGCCCACATAGACCCGCACCACGCCGATCTCCTTCAGGTAGCGGAACATCTCCTCATCGGTCACGTCGTCGGCGCGGCACTTGATGCTCATGGCGATGTCGGTCAGGCCGGCTTCTTTGAGCGCGTCCCCGAAGGCGCGCACGTGGGCGTGACGTTGCTTCCCTGGGATAAAGAACTCGTCGTCGTTGAAGATAAAGAGGCGCACGCCCCAGCGCTGGCGCAGCTCCTTCATCTCGGCCACCAGGTTGGGGATGGAGCGCCAGCGCTGCATCCGGCCGCCGCCGCACGCCTGGTAGAAGGCCCGGATGCTGCAAAACGAGCAGTTGCGGTAGCACCCCCGGCTCCCCAGGATCGGCGCGTAGGGGATGCCCATGTGGGTCATGGGCGGCGCATCGCGGGCCGGGAAGGGAATGGTGTCCAGGTCCGCGATGAGCGGGCGGGGCGGCGTCTCGATGATGCGAGATTCCACCCTCCCCCGGCCCCTCCCTGCGAGGGAGGGGGGAACCCTCCCCCGGCCCTCCCTCGACTCCGCTCGGGACAGGCTTCCTGCGAGGGAGGGGGGAACATTGGCATCCCGATACGCCAGGCCGCGCACCTCAGCCCAGGCCGATGGCGCGTCCAGCCGCTCCATCAATTCCACGATGGTCTCCTCGCCCTCGCCGCGCACGACAGAGTCCAGGGCCGGGCCGTCGCGCAGCAGTTCGCGGTAGCCGAAGGTGGGAAAGTGCCCGCCGATGGTGATGTGGCCCCGGTAGCCATCGTCTCTGAGACGGTTTGCCAGGTCCAGCAGTTCCGCCGCGCGGAACTGGAACATGTTGCTCAGGCCCACCAGGCGCGGCCGGCGCTCCCGGACGAGGCGGCGCACGGCGTCCGTATCGGCCGGGGAGGTGAACCCGGCGATCTCGGCGGTGTAGCCGGCCTGGCGCAGGCACGCGACCAGGTAGCGGGTGGCCAGGTTTTCCTGGTCTTCCGGGCCGATGAGCAAGGCGTCGAGGGGCATGGGTGGGTTCCGTGAAACGTCAAGCGTCAAGCGTAAAGCGTCAAACGTCAAACGTCAAACGTGAAACGTCAAACGTGAAACGTCAAACGTCAAACGTCAAACGTGAAACGTCAAATATCAGATGGCAAGTGCCGTGCGTGTCCAACTGACGGGCATCCATGAGGCAAACGATGGGCATCCATGAGACACGCTCTCGCCGTTCGTCGGGGTCTCCTGACCACGACGCTGGGGCATGGTCAGACCTGTCCCCGCCAGGGAAATACCGCGCCCATCAAGGGCCAGTTTGCAAGTGTTCCCGGGTTGTTTCCAATCGCGGCGTCAATATCTGGGCAACCAGATCACCCAGTCCGATGCTTTGCCATAGCTCGATGGCCTGCTCGTAACAGGCCACCGCGCTACTCCATTGTTCCTGCGCAGCGTGCCAGTCACCCAGGCGGTAGTGCGCCCGGGCCTGGCTGTAGCGGTCTCCGATCAGTTCGTACAGGTGCAGGGCTGCCTCGTAGTGCTGGTGGGCTGGCTGAAACTGGCCCTGGGCGCGCGCGGCATCGCCGATGGCCAGAAGCGTGTTGGCCTGGCCCAGGCGGTCGCCGACGGCGCGGTAGAGGGCCAGGGCCGCGTCGTAGCTCGCCCGGGCCGCGTCAGGCTGCGCCTGG
>FWPV01011874.1_pt1 | contig 13673 bp, 9 predicted proteins | sample 2228371 | NCBI WGS metagenome assembly FWPV01 (sample SAMEA103939776, study PRJEB20133) | metagenome | reverse complement strand
TTTTATTGTGTAACTTCATTAATTGTTATAGATATTCATTCAAAGTAAAAATTTCTTCTCCTGCAACATTGTAAGCTTCGCCAATTGATTTATCTGTTTCAATTACTTTACAGAAAGCTTCTGCCACATCTTCAATATAGACCTGTTGAAATTTGAAATTCCCATCACCAGGAACCAATAAAGGTTTTCCATCAAGAATTCTTTCTATCCAGAACCAATCTCTTCGAGCAGGATCTTGTGGCCCGCTAACATAAGTTGGTCTTACCATACTCACAGGAAAACTTTTTTCATCGTGATTTTGCCAGAGAACACTCTCACATTTTATTTTGTTTAAGCCGTAGTCCCATCCAAAAGGACTTCTCTTAAATTCTTTCATCAAGGGACGATTTATCTGATCCTCTGTAACAGGAATTTGAACATTCTGTTGAAGCATATAAACAGAAATTGTGCTGCAATGAATAAATCTTCCAATTTTATTTTTAAAAGCCTCAACTGCTGTCTTTGAATCATTCTCATCGTAAGCAACCATATCATAAACCACATCGAACTTTTGCTTAACGACTAGTTCTGATAAAACTCTTATATCATTTCTATCACCGTAAACAAAACTCAAATTTCTGTTTGCCGGCAATTCATTTTTTGTTTTACCACGATTTAGTAAAGTTATTTTATGTCCATTCGATAAAAGTTTATCTACAATTCTGCTGCTAATAAATCCGGTTCCGCCGATTATAAGTATTTGCATTTCTATTTGAGCAGCATCATTTTTTTGACTGTAGAATATCCATTATAATTCAATCTATAGAAATAAACCCCACTGGATACGTCATTACCATTAAAAGTCGCAATATGTTTTCCTGCTGACTGGATCTCATCAACTAAGGTAAGAACATTTCTGCCAAGTATATCATAAACTATTAATTCAACTTTCCCATCAGTAGGAATTGAATAAGAAATATTTGTTATCGGGTTAAACGGATTTGGATAATTTTGGTCAAGAGTATACTCAGCGGGTACATTTATATCTTCAATTTCATTGTGTATTCCAACAACAACCATAGTGTCTGCAAGTGAATAAATCCTTGCAGTGTACTTATTCATATTAGTTGAAAACTGAGTCAGCTCTTTTTTTGTTCCCGATATGATTTCTCCGCTAAGTAAATCTGTTAAATAATAAGTTTTTATTGTATCAAGGTTAAGCTCATCTACAGGTAAGTTAACAGTAACGCTTACTGCTTGATCACCCATATTCAAAACGGTAAATAAGTTTTGATCTCCACTCCATCTTCTAAACCCAAATACATAAGATGAGGGTGAAACAGAAATTTCTTTGAAGTTATTACTCCTTAAAGCTGGGTATCCTTTTCTCAACTGTATTAAATTTTGAAAATAAGGAAACAAATCGTTTGGATCTGCAAAGTCAATTGGATAACCTGAGAAATAAATAAATTCTGTTGAATACGGATGACCTGTCTTACCTATTTCCAAACCATTATAAATTAAAGGAATACCATCCAAACTGAACATTAATGCAGCAACCATTTTTGTTCTGTCTAAACCGTGGTGGGTTATAAAGTAATAGAGATCATTATTGGTCATAAATCGAAGTACTTTAGCATTGTTTGGATAACCAATACCATTATTAGATAAAGCATTACGCAATAAATTAGATCTTTGATTCTGATTACTGTAGTTGAAGATGGTTGGATTTGCATTTGGATTATAGCTAGTTTGCCATGACCAATGTGACACCCAAGAATATTCAGGAGTCCAGTCGAATCCTGCATCAAATCTTTCATCGAATACTTGCGATTGTGATGCTTTATCTTCGGCAAGCATTAGTATATCAGGTTTAATTCTTTTTAGCGCAAGGCGAAGATCCTTTGTGAATTGTGGGTTTCTGGCTGTTACACCCCAAACTGCATCAAAACGATAACCGTCAATATCAAATTTTTCTATCCAGTATTTTGCCGCTTCTGTGATCCACTTTTGTACCTCAGGATTATCAAAATTAAGATTTGGGAGTTCATTCCAGAAATAATTTATGAAACCATTATAATAATGATAATTTTCAGAGTAGGGTGAAGTATCGGGTTCACGCTGATAAAAATCCCAGTAGTGAGACTCAATTCCGAAATCGATTGTCTGCTGTGCATAAGGATGATGAATTGATGAATGATTGGGAACAAAATCAAAGATTACTTTTAATCCATAAGCTTTAGCAGTCTGTATTAGATTCTTAAGATCTTTTTCTGTCCCTAAATCTGGCCGAACATTGAAATAATCAATAATATCATAACCCTGTCCACCACCATACGTCTTATAAATTGGTTGAATCCAGATTGTATTTATTCCGAGTCTTACAAAATCGGGAATCTTGGTTGTGATGTTGTCGAATTTTCCACCCATTACAAAAATATATGGGGTAATTTCATAGATTATAGCTGAATCAATCCACGATGCATGATCAGTTTTAATGTTGAATGGAATAATTGAATTATTTTGTAGAGTAACAAATGTTCTGGCTTTGGTAGTATCACCTGAGAGAGTCGAAACATACAAATTAAAATAATATTCACCATCGGGCATACCAGTCATAAATGTCGCTTCGGTAACCGGATCAGTAATACTGCTTAAGCGAACGATTGCTGGATTATTTGCATCAGCCTGCCAAAAATAACTTAGTTGCTCCGATGCAGGATTATCAAGAGTCTCTGCATTTAATGTGACTCCTATTCCATTGACTTGAGCAAAAACATAAATCTCCGGACGAATATTGTATGCTAACTTTAGATGTAATGTATCTGATAGAATTCCATTCGCTTCTATAACTATATTACTCATTCCTTCACCAATAGTAATCGGTACTTCAAATGAACTGTCAATAGAAGAAATGTTGAATGAAATTTGATCACTGTTTAAGTAAAGTACACCAGAAACAGAGTAAAAATCATTTACCCTTCCCTTTATTACTTGTGAAGTTGACCAAACCTCAGCATCTCTTTTATGTATTGAAATACTCTGTGCAAATACGTTTATCGCAAATAAAGAAATAAGAAATATTTTAGAACAAATTTTCATTATCATCTATTTTGGATTTTGACCGGGCAATCGATTCCAGCCATTTAATAAATTTTTCAATCTCTCAAAAGACATTTTGGGTGAAGTATCTTCCCTTACAATTCCACCGTTTACAATGAATGGACGGAAATCGGAAAAGTCATACCAGTTTATCGCTTTAATTAACGGTCGGCTGTAATAAATTGTGTAAACTTCCTCCAACCAGTCAGCCTGCAGTTCTTCGTCCCAAGGTCTTCTCCAATCATAGGGTTCTTTAGGAATCCCGCGTGAACCGTTAAATACAGTATCATTTGTTGGGCCTGACGTTGCACCGATTTCTGTTATGTAAATTGGCTTACCGAATTTTTCAAACCTCTCAACCATTCTTACAATGTCGGATAAATCTCTTTGTGGGAAGTAAATTTGAATTCCAACCACATCTACATCAACTCCTGCATTCAAAATATCTTCAACATACTTCCTTGCTGTTCTGAGGGGACGAGTGGCATCCATTCTTGCCATTCTTCCTCGTGCAGCATATTCCCCCCATAAACAGCAGTTGTTGGAAATTCTTTTAACTTTTGGATTAACTTCTTTTGTTCTGTCAAAAGCAAATTTTGTTAATTCAGTAATTTGATCTACCGAGTGATTGAAAATATTAGCCCAATCGTGGTATTCGTTAAATACTTCCCATTCAAGAACCTTTTCACCGTAATGAGTAACAAGATTATAAACATGCTTCTCCATATAGCTTTTCAGCTCAGAAAGGTTTTTTTGCTTTAGCCAGTCTGGGGTAACAGTTGGATGAAACCAGAACAATGGACGCCCTTCAATTGTAATGTTGTGCTGCAACAGAAAGTTCACGATATCATCCTTCACACCCCAATTATAATTGCCTTCAGTCGGTTCGAAGAGTTGATACCAGGAGTCCCAAACGTAATGAGTAACAGTTGCTGTATTAAATAATTCAGGAAAACGTTTTGTAAACCCTTCTGACTGAGCCCAGATTAATTGTCTGCTTTCACAGCCAAAGTGAACATTATCTTTTCTGTTTTGTCTTGCGATTTCACTTCTGGCATGTTCAAGCTCGATCTGCTCACCAACTATCAGAGCATATTTTAGTGCTCTGTCCGAATAATCAGCGCAACGTTCTCCATCATTCTGTTTCTTTGTTGCGTCCTCAAACAACTCTTCAGAAAGATTTACAAGATGATTTACTTCGCGTGAGAATTGTGTTCCTGCTTTTGTATATCTTGCTTTTACATTTCTGTTTCGGATAACTCTGCTTTTTGCATATTCATAATTGAGATTTAGTTTATCTCGTAATGAAATCTCACTCATTGTAAAATGTTCACCGCCGTTATCTGCAGTCAACCATATAAATCCGAATCCTTCAATAAACCATCTTGAGTTGATACCGAATTTTTTATTTCCAAGATTACTCGGAAGTTTTATTCCATCAGAATTGATTTCAACAGCTGATTTGAAAGGATCTTCATTCTCATCGGTCAGATAAACAAAATCCATCTTAGGCATCCACGGATGAGGATAAGGTTGAATGATTCCATCGCCTTTTTCTGTTGCGAAAATATTTCCGTACTTTGATAAAAAAGGTGATGCAACTGCTGCTGCCGCGCTTAATGCAGATGTTTTTAAGAATTTTCTTCTGTCAAGATTGTTCATTATTTCCTCAAATAATTAAAGTGAGTTCCATTTGTTTTTTAGTGAAATTAGCCTGTCAAACGCAGCTTTCTTTTCTCCTTTTGGTGAGCGGAGTATTCCACCTTTTTTCAAGAAACCAAACGGATCAACAAAATCATACCAATTTGCTGCTTCAATAAATTTTTTGCTATAAGCATACGTGAAAATACTTTCCAACCAGTCTGCCTGAAGTTCTTCATCCCAGTGTCTGTGCCATTCATAAGGTTGCTGGCTAAAATCTTCGTCAGCTTCAGTAAATTCCTGAGTGATTCCATAAGAGGGAGCCCCAATTTCAGCTAACTGAACTGCTTTCCCCATTGCCTCATATCGTTCGATGGACTGTAAAGCTTCTGTCAAGGTTCTGTGAACAAAGTAAACCTGTACACCGATGATATCGAAATCAACTCCGGCTTCAATAATTTGTTTTGTGAATTGATGCGGAGTTCGTTGTGGAAATTTGGCTGGAATCTCATGCCACATTCCTTTCTGAACATAATCAGCAAAAGGACAGCAGTTATTAATTAATAATCTTACTTTTGGATTTGTATCTCTTGCAACATCACACGCAAGTTTCGTCAGCTCGACTGTCTGCTCGTGATTGAGTTGAACTTCATTTGCCCAGTCGTGCATTTCATTTACAACTTCCCAGACTTCAATTTCGTCTTTGTAAAATCCAACAACTTCACGAACGTGTTTTTCAACATACTTTAATAATTCAGGATAAGATTTTTTCTTTAGCCAATCGGGTGTAACCCAGGTGTGAGTCCAGAATAAAGGTCTTCCCTCAACTGTGATTCCGTTTCTCCGTAATTCCTGAATTAACTTTAATCTCTCAGAAAATTTTTTATTTCCTTCTTCAGGTTCAAAATCCAAGAAATCACCTTTTAAATAGTGAGTTACAGTTGCATAGTTAAATGCCTCAGTAAATCTCTCCATAAAAAGTTTGGGCGAATCCATCTGGAAATAACCACGTGAATCACACCCGAAATAAAAATCGTTTCTCTTCCCATTTTTTGATATATCAAATCTGGCTTTTTCAATTTCCATCATTTCGCTTGCATTGGTTGAATAAGCAAGTGACTTCTGAGAATACTCAGCACATTGTGAGCTAGATAATTTTACTCTCTTCGCATCGTTAATAAGTTCTTCCGACAAATCAAGATAATGCTTTAGTTCGGTTGATGGTTTCCATCCATCAGTTTCAAATTTATTTCTTCTTTGTCTGTTACGATAAATCCTTGTCTTTGCCAATTCATAATTAAGATTCAATTCAAGCTTTCCGGATTTTGGAATTTCATAATGTTCACCTCCGTTATCAGCAGGAATAAATAAATATCCATATCCTTCAACATTCCACCTTACACTAAGAAAAAATTTCTTTCTGCCTTCAGTATCGCTGATCAAAATTCCTTCATTTGTAAGTCCGATATCCGAATGAAAAGCGTCACCGTTTTCATCAAGTGTCATCACAAAGTCAAAAATGTGCGGACCTCTTCCCCTTTGCACAAAATAAGGTTTGAATAATATTTCTCCTTTAGCCATCTGTCTTCTTAATTATAATTTTATCTTAATCCCCAGCTTTGCTGGAGTTTTAATAATCTGTCGTAAGCAGCTTTTCGTTCACCTTTTGGTGATTCAAGCAAACCACCATTTTTTATCCAAGAATAAGGATCAACAAAATCATACCAGTTAACTGCTTCGATCCATTTCTTGCTGTAAGCAATTGTGTAAAGTTCCTCAAGCCAGTCCGCCTGTAATTCCTGGTCCCATGGCCTTCTCCAGATATAAGGTTCATTTGAAATTTCCAGTGAACCATTGTCAATCGAAGCTTTACTTGGACCAGATGATGCACCGACCTCCGTTAGCTGAACTGGTCTGCCAAATTTTTCATATCTTTCAACGTGAATAATTATATCAGAAAGATCTCGGTATGGGAAATACATTTGCTGACCTGAAATCGTAAAGTCAACATCGTTATCTACCAGATCCTGCATAAATTTAATTGGAGTTCGCTGCGGATACTTGGCATCCAAATCTCCCCACTTTTTTAATTGCACATACTCTGCATAAGGACAGCAGTTATTTATTAACCGATGAACTTTAGGATTTGTATCTTTTGCAACATCGCAGGCAAGCTTTGTAATATTGGTAATCTGTTCCGGAGTCAACTGAGTTTCATTTGCCCAATCGTGTGATTCATTAACAATTTCCCACGCATACATCCCATTTCCGTAATGACCAACCACTTCCCTCGTATGTTTCTCAACATATTTCAATAACTGATCATAAGTTTTATTTCTCATCCAATCAGGAGTAACTGTTTTATAAGGCCAATAGATCGGACGTCCTTCGACAGTTATATTATTTTTTTTTAGCTCATTAAAAACAACATCTCTTGTGGCGAATTGAAGATCGCCTTCAATGGCTTCAAAGTCTCTGTAGCTTCCACTTATCTGGTAATAAGTAATTGTCGCATAGTTGAATTGTTTGATGAATAGTTCAAGAAATAATTCAGGATCCATTTGATAAAAACCACGTGCATCACATCCAATGAAGAAATCTTTTCTTAATCCGTTTAATTGAATATCGAACTTTGCTTTTTCAACTTCGATTTTTTCGCTTGCGTGCATTGCGTACAATAAACTTTTCTGTGAAAGATCAGCACATTTTTCTTTTTGATTTTGTTGACGTTCAGCATCATTAAACAATTCTTCCGAGAGATGAACAAATGACATTATTTCATAGGATGGAATCCAGCCATTTGATTTATGTTTTTCAATTCTTCTCCTGTTTCTAAATACCCTACTTTTTGCGAGTTCAAAATTCAGATTCAATTCTTTTGTTTCACCTGAAGGAGGAAGCTGATAATATTCACCTCCATTATCTGCAGAAATAAAAATATATCCGAAATCTTCAACATTCCATCTCACTTCTATAGAAAATTTATCTACTCCGAATGTATCCGATATTTTAACGCCATCATTGCTCGAAGTAATGTTTGAATAGAATGCATCCCAGTTTTCATCGCAAGCATATGCCCAGTCGAGAAGGTTTGGACCAACTCCGCGCTGAACAAAATATGGTTTGAATGTCAGACTTCCTTTTTCACTCGCCATTTTATCTCCGCTGATTTCCGTTTTTATTTTTTAATAATTTACTTTGCTGCATGATGTTTCCATTCATCTCTTAATTTGATGATGCGATGATATGCTTCTTTCTTTTCTCCTTCAGGATTTGCAAGCAAACCACCGTTTTGAATGAAAGAATATGGATCAACAAAATCATACCAGTTGATAGCTTCAATCCATGGTTTGCTGTACATAATTGAATAAATCTGTTCAAGCCAATCTGCCTGGAGATCCTGATCCCATTCACGATGCCAGCTGTAAGGACGATTCGGAATTTCATATTTACCGGATTCGACTGTTTCTTTTGTCGGGCCAGATGTTGTTCCGATTTCAGTTATCTGAACTGGTTTACCAAATTTCTTCAGGCGCTCAGTCATTCTGATTGTATCAGCTAAATCTCTGTTTGTATATTGATAATAAAGCTGCTGCCCTGTAATTGTGAAATCAACTCCCGCTTCGTAACACATTTTAATAAACTGATGAGGAGTTACGATTTGTGAACTCTTATAAAACTCTTTCGGTGTCCATATTTGTACATAATCTGCGTTTATACAGCAGTTGTTTATCAGCCGGTGAACTTTAGGGTTTGTATCCTTCATTACTTCTGCGATCAGCTTTGCTATTTCAACAAGCTGTTCAGGAAGTAGTTTCATAATGTTCCCGAAATCGTGTGCTTCATTTATAATTTCCCACGCATACATCTCATCACCGTAATGACTTACTACCTCTTTTGTATGACGTTCAACGTATTTCAAAATATCAGAATAACTTTTATTCAACAGCCAATCAGGAGTGCAGCATTCATCCGCCCAGAAAATTGGTCTACCCTCAACAGTGACACCTTTTTTTCGTAATAGCTGAAATTGCTCATCACGATTTCCATAAGTGTAAACATTTTCAACTTCCTGGAATCTTGGTAGATAGTGAGTGATGGTTGCGTAATTGAAAGCTTTGGTGAATAACTCAATGAATAGATCATTGTCCATCCTGCCAAAACCTTTTGTATCGCAGCCAATAAAAAACTCATCGCGGAATTTATTCTTTGCAATATCAAACCAGGCTTTTTCAAGTTCGAGTTTTTCTCCGGCCCACATTGAGTAATAAAGAGAACTTTGTGATAATTCTGCACACTTCTCTTTATCGTTTTCTGATTTGCGAGCATCAGTAAGATATTCTTCAGAAAGCTCTAAGAATGGTTGCAGATCTCTTGATGGACGCCAACCTTCGGAAACAAATTGATTGATTCTTTCTCTATTCTTAGCGACTCTTGATTTTGCAAGTTCATAATTCAGATTAAGAATTTTTTGTTTTCCGGTTTCGGGCAATTCATAGAATCTTCCTTCATTATCGGCAGTCATATAAATGTATCCGAATCCTTCTACATTCCACCTTACATTTATTCCAAATTTTTCTTTTCCATTTGTATCAGAAATTTTAACCCCATCATTCGAAACAAATATGTTTGAATAGAATGCATCCCATTCTGTATCAGTTGCAAAAGCCCAGCTGGGAAAATCCCACTCAGATGGACCAATCGTTTCAAATGATTTAACAGAGCCCAGATGAGGACCACGACCTTTCTGTACAAAATATGGTCTGAAAATCAGATCACCTTTTTCTGTGTTAAGAAAAGTTCTGCGCTTTGTGAAAATTGTAGGAGCGGAAAATACGGAATTTGTACCAAGTGCAACTCCAGCGCCTGCTAATGATGATTTGATAATAAAATCTCTTCTCTTCATAAAAATTTTTATTTCTTGGAAAGATTATTCCAGTTATTTTGAATTTTCTTTAATCGATGATAAGCCTCTTTCTTTTCGCCTTTTGGTGAACGAAGCAATCCGCCATTTTCCATATAATAAAAAGGATCAACAAAATCGAACCAATTGGATGCGTGAATAAATGGTTTGCTGTAGGCTAGAGTGTAAATATCCTCTAGCCATTCAGCTTGAGTATGCTCATTCCACGGTTGATGCCATAGATATGGCTCTTTAGAGATCGGAACCGTATTATTTTTTACAGAGTAATTTGACGGACCACCTGAAACGCCTACTTCTGATAGCTGCATTGGCTTACCCAATGTTGATAGTTTTTCAATGAGCAGAATTGTATCCTGTAAATCTCTGTAAGGGAAGTACATTTGCTGTTCAAGAATATCAAAATCAATTCCTGCTTCAATCAGATCTTTTGAAAATTTATAAGGGCTTCTTTGCGGATAAACTGCTTTTCGTTTTGAATAACTATTCAATTGAACATACTCTGCAAATGGACAGCAATTATTAATTGTTCTTTTAACATTTGGTGCTACTGATTTTGCAACATCATTAATCAATCTTGTTAGTTCTGTAATCTGTTCGTGACTAAGCTGCAATTCATTTGCCCAATCGTGAAGTTCGTTCACGACTTCCATTGCATAAAGCATATCACCAAAATGTTTCATAGTATCGTAAGTCAACTTTTCGGCATATTTCAAAAGATCATCGTATTTCATATCACGTAACCAGTCAGGTATGCAGCAATCATGAAACCAGAAGAGCAATCTTTCCTGGCATTTAATTCCACGTTCATTTAGTTTTCTAATGAGCAGTTCTCTTGTTTCAGGTTGAATATCCCCGGGAGCAGTTTGATAATCAGACATCATTCCATCACCTTTAACAACGAAGGTTATGTTAGCGTAATTAAATACTTCACTGAATAATTCTAAAAAAGTGTCTTGGTACATCTGATAAAAACTCCTCGCATCGCAACCGAAGAAGAAATCATCTCGCTTCCCTCTTATAAGAATATCGAATTTTGCTTTCTCAACTTCCATTTTTTCACTTGCCCAGAGTGAATATTTGAGTCCGCTTTGTGCATATTGGGCACAACTCAAATCATCATTCTTTCTCTTTGATGCATCTTCAAAAAACTGCTCAGAAAGGTTTACAAGCATCATCACTTCTGCTGATGGTATCCAACCGTTTTTTTTCAGTTCATTCAAACGCCAACGATTTCTGATAACACGACTTTTGCATAACTCATAATTAAGATTTAAGCTTTGAGATTTTCCAGATGCAGGAAGAGAATAGAATTCACCACCATTATCTGCTGTAATATTTGTCCATCCAAATCCCTCAACATTCCAGCGAACATTAATTCCGAATTTATCAACACCTTTTGTATTGGAAATTGAAACACCTTTTTCCGTAATTCCAATATTCGAATAAAATGTATCCCAATCACTATCTGTCGCCCATGCGAGTTCGTAGAGATGCGGTCCTCTTCCTCTCTGAACAAAATAAGGAACAAATAATAGTTCACCAGCTGATGAGCTTTTGACTGCTCTGCTTTTTAGAAGTAATTCAGGTGCGGCGAAAGTGGCGTTCGATGCAAAAATTGTCCCCGCTCCGGCTATTGCACTTTTTTTAATAAATTTTCTTCTTGATACTTTACTCACGTATACAATCCTTAAATTTAATTTACTGAACAGTTTGTAATATTCCCCTAGGTTCAACAACTCTGAATGTTAACCATAAAAAAGTAATGATAGAAAAGAAAACTGACATTGCGAACAATGTATTAAATCCGAATATGTTTACAATTAATCCACCAAACATACCTGATAAAATAAATGGGGCAGTTATGACGTTTGTTAATGCAACATAGGTGGGTCTGTCGTCTTCGGAACAAATCTCAGCAATGATTGTCAGTCTTGAGACTTGCAATAGAATTATGTTCAAAGCCGCACCAACAAATACTAAATAATACAATTCCACTACTGGTGATATGATGGCAATCAAGCAAGCTAATCCAATAAATGCTGAAGCCCACAAGAGATTAATTTTATGTCCATGTTTATCTGCTATATATCCAAAGTAAAGACTTCCTATAATCATACTTGCCATCATAACCATTGTGAAAGTACCTGCATAGCTATCCGGCAGTGAGAATTTTTCCACCGCATATACTGCAAAAAACGCGTGAGACATATTTGCTAACATCATCAGTGCATCTGATACAAGAAAATTCCTGAAGTTCTTCTCTCTTTTTACAATAGTAAAAAGTCTTTTATAAAATTCTTTATGACCAAACAACTGTGTAGATGGATTTGGTTTATCTTCTTTCAACAATAGAAGAAATATGTAAGAAAGCATCATCACTAAAAAAGTTATCAAAAAAAGAATTCCGAAGTTTTCGGGGTATTCAAAAGAATCTAATACAATGACAACAACAGCACCACCAAAAACACCAAGCAAAGCACCCAACACAGATCTATAAGCAAAAAGCCTACCTCTTAACTGAACCGGAGTTATTTTGGAAAATAGATCAAACCAGCCGGGAAGATTTATACTACCACCTACTGCTGCCAAACCGAGAGATAGAAGGATACAGATTAGAGCTATTTCAGAACTTAAATGTTCAAGAAAGAAAAGAACAAGTATTGCAGTAAATAGCCACGGAAATCTTTGAGCAAGTGCAGTTTTGAGCATCCAGGGTTTTTTGTATGGAAGTTTTCTGACATGATTTGCCACCAGTATTTGCGGGAAGTTAAATCCTGCTGCCCACACAACTGGAATTAAGCCTATTGCAAAATCACTGCCCGATATTTTTTTAACTAAAATCGGAAAAACAGTTTGAAGCGAAACAAAGCTCATCGCAAATGCGAAGAAGGCCCCGTCAAAAATGTTCAGATAGAAATTTCTTTTAACACCAATATCATTGAAATGTTTTGAATGAAAAATCTTACTCACGATAAACTTTAACCTCTCTTGGATTAAGTTTAACTTTAAACTCAGCTCCGGCTCTGAGTTTATTACAGTAAATTTTCTCTTCTGAAAACTGCTCAACCATTACAACCAGTTTTTCGCCCGGCAGTTGAACAGTTGTGTTCACTTTCTGATTTTCAAGGTTTTGAACAATGATTAGTTTTTCTCTTTCATGTGAAAGGATATCCACTCGAACTTTTTTATTATCCTTGATGATCGCTCTGGAAATTTTCACGAAAGACTCAACAAGACCTGCAATAAGGTTCCCGTTATTTTCAATCTTTTCACGATGAAATTTTAGCCCAACATAAGATCCAATCTGAATTGCTTTTCCTTTTCCGAACTTTGAAATAAAGATTGCTGGTTCGCCACTATCAAATACTGCCAATACAGTTGCACCATAATTAATGAAAGTCTCTTTAATAAGTGTTCCAATTACTTCACTTCCTTTTTTAAGATAGGGTATATCTTTATCCAAAATGATGTTCACTTTTCCATCTTTTGCAGGTTCTACAATAGCTTGTTTAATTTTGTAAACTTTATTGAGTCCATATCCTGGAATAACTTTTTCGTGATGACCTTTTTCAACATTCCACCCCGCAGTGTAACTTTCCGAAATAAGTACCCCACCATTTTTCACCCAATTAATAATCTTTTCAGCAATCTTCTTATTAATAACATAAGGGAAAGGAATAATCAGAACCTTATAGTTTTTCAGATTATTCTTTTCAAATTCTATTGGATGAATGAAATCGACAATAAAATTTCTCTCATATAAAGCACGATGATATCCAAGTAAAGAATCAGTCGCAGTCTTTTCATTTCCTGTTGAAGCCCATGCAAATATTTGATTTTCAGGATTGTAAAGAATTGCTACTTCAGCTTTCTTTGGTTTGGCATCAAGAATAAAATCAGCATTTTTCTGCAAAACTTTTCCACAATCCGCAAATGCTTTTAGCCACGGTGTTTCTTCACCATCAAGATATGTCAAACCACAAGTGAGTGCTTATCTTACAAGAATATCAGGTCGATACTGCCAGAA
>FWPV01011873.1_pt1 | contig 13673 bp, 6 predicted proteins | sample 2228371 | NCBI WGS metagenome assembly FWPV01 (sample SAMEA103939776, study PRJEB20133) | metagenome | reverse complement strand
TTTTGGATTTTAGATTTTGGATTGCGGATTGCCACGCAGGGCAGCACAACGCCTGAAACCGTTTCAGGCAATGCGGCATCATCAACGGTAGTATAATAAGGACGTAACCGCGGTGAACGCTTCGGATCACGGGCGCCTGTTCGACGCGCACTACTACGCCACCGGGTTGGGCGCGCCCTACCAGCGCGACGAGCACTGGACGAACTTCTTTGCCGGCATTGCCGCGCGCATCGTCGCTGAGATCGGCCCGGCCACGGCCCTCGATGCCGGATGCGCTATGGGGCTGCTCGTCGAGCAACTGCGCCTCCGCGGCGTCGAGGCCGAAGGGCTGGACATCTCGGCCTACGCGATTGCGAATGCTCCCGAGGCCGTGCGTGAGCACGTGCGCGTCGCGTCGGTGGCCGAACCCTTCGAGCGCCGCTACGACTTGATCGTCTGCATCGAGGTGCTGGAGCATCTGCCCCGCCCGGAGGCCGAACGCGCCGTGGTCAATCTGTGCTGCCACAGCGACGATATTCTGTTTTCTTCCTCTCCTCTGGACTACAAAGAAGCGACCCATTTCAATGTCAATCCGCCCGAATACTGGGCCGATCTGTTTGCCCGGCAGGGATTCTTCCGTGACCTTGACTTCGATGCCACCTTCATCACGCCCTGGGCAGCGCGCTTCCGCCGGCGCGCCGATCCGCCCCACCGGGTGATCCGCGATTACGAACGCCACCTGTGGGAACTGCGCCGCGAAAATGCCGACCTGCGTCAACTGGCTCTCGAACAGCGCGAGCAACTGGCCGCCGCTCACGCTCGGGCTGTCGATGCCGTCCATCAACTCCAGCAGCGTAACGCGGCTACCGGCGAACTGGCGTCCTACGCTGCTCGCCTCGAAACCGAACTGGCCCTCAAAAACGCCCATATCGCCCGCCTCGAGGGCCTGATCGAACAGATTCAAAATGGGCGCGTTCTCCGTCTGTTGCGGGTGCTGACCGGACACGGTCGCGGTCGCCGGCAGAGGTAGTGCGGGAGTGAACACGCAATGCGTTTGCTGATTATCAGTCACGATGTCGTGGGCACGCGCATGGCCGGGCCTGGCATCCGCTACTGGGAACTGGCCCGCGCCCTGGCCCCCCATCATCAGGTGCAACTCATCGCCCCACAGCCAATCGACATACGCTGGCCGGGTGTAACCACCGGCGTCTACCGCTGGGGTGAAGCCCCCTCGCTAGCCGATCATACCGCCTGGGCTGAGATAGTGCTGGCGAATGGTTACGTGCTGGAGGCCCACCCCGAACTGGCCGATCTCACCGTCCCGCTGATCCTCGACCTCTACGACCCGACGCTGCTGGAGAACCTGGAGTTGCTGCGTGAACGGCCCGAGGCGGAACGCCTGGCGCAGCACCGGCGCGATGTAGCCCTGCTTCAGCGTCAACTGGCTGCCGGTGACCTGCTGCTCTGCGCCACCGAGCGCCAGCGCGATCTGTACCTGGGCGCACTGATGGCCGCCGGGCGAATCGCTCCGGCCTGTACCGACGATGACCCGCTCTTGCAAAACCTGATTGACGTGCTGCCCTTCGGCCTGCCCGCCGAGCCGCCTGTACGTGGCGCACCGGCCCTGCGCGGCGTGGTGGCCGGCATCGGTCCCAATGACCCGCTCATCCTCTGGAGCGGCGGCCTGTGGGACTGGATGGACCCCCTGGCCCTGGTGCGCGCAATGCCCGTCGTGGTGGAACAGCACCCCCTGGCGCGCCTGGTCTTCATGGCCGGACGGCGCCCGGGGGTTACGGCCACTCCGCGGGCCCTGGCGCAGGCGCGGGCGCTCGCCGCCGAACTGGCCTTGCTCGATCGCCACGTCTTCTTCTACGAGGAATGGATCCCCTACGCCCGGCGCGCCGACTTCCTCCTCGAAGCCACGGTTGTGGTATCATTGCACCGCCGGCATCTCGAAACCGCGTATGCCGCGATGCGTTCGCGCTTCCTCGATTGCCTCTGGGCCGGCCTGCCGGTGGTGTGGAGCGATGGCGATGCCGCTGCCGCCCTGGTGCGCGAGCAGGCCTGCGGCCTGGTTGTTCCCCCTGAAGACCCGGACGCCGTGGCCGCAGCCCTGGGAGGGCTGTTGTCCGACGCGGCCCTGCGGACCGACATGGCTGCGCGCGCCCGCGCCCTCGCTCCGCGGTTTGCCTGGCCGGAGGTGATTCGCCCGCTGCTGGAGTGGATTGCCTCGTTGCCCCACCGCGTTGTAACGAGGAAACCTGCGCCGATGCCCACGCCGCCCGAAGCGGCCCCGCCCCCCACCGATGTCGCCCTGGTCGAGCGGGGCAACCTGCTCATGTCCACCCGCAATGCCGCCCTGCAGGCCCTTGACGCCACCTGGCGCCTCGACGGCTTGAGTAATCTGGTCTCCGGACGGTTTGCGGGGTTGCGACGCCGGTTGCTGGAGCGCGTGGTCTGGCCTGTGCTCTACCCCCTGCTCGCCCGCCAGCAAGAGCAGAATGCCGCGGTGATCCGCGCGTTCTACGCCGGCGCCGAACACGCCGACTACCTGGCGCAGAGCATTGCCCATCTGAAAGACCAGTTGATGCTCACTGCGCAGCGCCTCGATGGCCGCCTCGATCACCTCGATGGCCGCCTCGATCACCTCGATCTCCGCATCGATCATCTGCGCGAAGGGCTGTCTGAACTGAGCGAACGGACGGTTCGTGAGCGTCACCTGCTGAGTCAGCAGGTGCGTGACTTTGCCGAGCAACTGGCAGGGCTGGAGGATGCCGAGATGCAGTTGCGGGCCCTGCTCCGCGGCGACACCCCTCCTGCGCCGCAGCGCGAGGAGGCGCTATGAGCAGCGCAGTACTGGTGCTGACGTGGAACGGCGGTGAGGCCGCGCTGCGTTGCCTGGAGGCTGTGGCGGCGCTCGATCCGCCGCCGGGGCGCGTGCTGGTGGTTGACAACGCCTCGTCCGACGGCACCCCCGTGCGAGTGGCGGCGCGCTTTCCCGCCTTCGACCTGATCCGCAACCCCCGCAACCTGGGCTTCGCCGCGGGCATGAATGTCGGGATTCAAGCCCTGTTGAACCTTGATCCGCCGCCTGAGAACATTCTGCTGCTCAATCAGGACACCCTGGTTGACCCTGGCTGGCTGGCCGCGATCACCGCGCCGCTGGCCGAAGATCCGCGTATCGCTGCAGTGGGTTGTAAGATCCGCTATGCCGATGGCGCCATCCAGCACGCTGGCGTGCAACTCGAATGGCCGCGGGCCGTGGCCCGTCACACTGGCTGGCGCGAACCCGATACCGGCCAGCACGATACGCCGCGCGAGGTGGAGTATCTCACCGCTGCGGCCATCGGGTTGCGTGTCGCCGCCCTTGCCAGGGTCGGGCTGTTTGACACGGGGTTCTGGCCGGCCTATTTCGAAGATGTTGATCTCTGCTGGCGTCTACGCCGGGCCGGCTATCTGCTCCGCTACGAACCGCGCGCGACCCTGATCCACGCCGAGTCGCTCTCGATCCGCGATCCCCTGACCCGTAGCGCCTACTATAACCGTGGGCGATTGCGCTTTGTGCTGAAAAGCTATGCCCTCGCGGATATACAGGGCCCCTTTGTCGCCGCAGAGCGGATGTTTCTGAGCGAGCACGGTCACAATCCCGAGGGCCGCGCGTTGCGCTACGCCTACAGCGAGTGTCTCGCTGCGCTCCCGGATATTGTTGCGGCACGCCGCGCGCTGGAGCCGGATCTGCCGGTGGAGATTGCCGATTACCTGCGCGACGTGTTGCTCTCTCTGCGCCGGGAACTGGCCGCCGTACTCCAGCGACGCGCCGCGGCCTGCGCCGCCGAACTCTACAGCCTATGACGATCCAGGTTGATCCTGCCTTGTTCGCCGCAGAGTACCGCCTCGATGCGCCGCTTCCCAACGGGCTGTTCGCAGGCGAGGCGCTGATCGCCCAGGTGACTGTGCGCAATACCGGGCGCGCGCCCTGGCTGACCGGCGGCGCGCATCCGGTGCGCCTGGGCTATCGCTGGCTCGACCAGCGCGGCGAGCCGGTGGTCGCCGATGGGGGGCGCGCCCTGCTCCCGGCCCCGGTTCCGCCCGGAATGACGGCGCGCATCGAGATCCGCGTGGAGTCGCCGCCTGAACCCGGGCGCTATACATTGCAGGTCGAACTGCTCGAAGAAGGTGTCGCCTGGTTCAGCCAGCGCGGGGTGGCGCCGCTACGTATGGAGGTGACCTTCGCCCCGCCAACTGCGCCTCGTGTGGTCATCCTCAACGGCAACGTTATTGCCCACGACGCCGTCGGCAGCCATGTCATCGCCCAGCTCGAAGCCCTGCGCGCTGCCGGCTACCATACGCTGGTGTTGACCGGCTTCGTTGATAGCCGGCTCCCCGCCGATCTGCGCCGCAGTATGGCCATGGTCAGCCCGGAACATCTGCGTGACCCGGAAAGCGCCTCGGCCGCTGCCGCGCACTTTCGCCAGGCTGACCTGGTGATCGTGAACTACTCCAGTTACTACGACCTGGTCGAACTCATCCGTGATGTGCGCCGCGGCGTCGTCCTCTTCGACTATCACGGCATCACCCCGCCCGAACTGTGGGGGCCGGCGTGGCCCGGCTACCGGGACCTGGTGCGTGGGCGCGACAATCTGGCGCTGGTGCGCTACGCCGACTATGCCATTGGCCATAGCCGCTTCACCTGCGATGAGTTGATCGCCACCGGGCAGATCGCCGCCAGCCGCGTTGTGCTGATGCCCTATGCCGTGGTCGAGGCGAGCGGCTATGCCGGGGCGCCCGACCCGGCCGTGGTCGAACGCTTCGGCCTGGCCGGGCGCCACGTGTTACTGTATGTGGGCCGCATCGCCCGGAACAAGCGCGTGAGTGACCTGGTGGAGGCGATGCCGGCGATCCTCGAGCGCCATCCCGCAACGGTGCTGCTGATCGTTGGCGATGATCAGGCGCCCGCCTATCGTGCCTACGCCGACGAGGTGCGCGCCAGGGCCGCCGTCCTGGGCATTGCCGAACAGGTGCGTTTCACCGGCCAGGTTGACGACGCGACGCTTGCGGAGCTGTACCGCGCCTGCGCCGTCTTCGTCACTGCGAGCATCCACGAGGGCTTTTGCATGCCTGTAGTCGAGGCGATGGCCCGCGGGCGGCCGGTGGTCGCTGCCGATAGCACTGCCCTCCCGCACACTCTCGATGGCGCCGGGTTGCTCTTCCCGCCCGGCGAGTGGCCGCTTCTGGCCGCGCAGGTCTGTCGCTTGCTCGATGACCTGCCCCCGCCCGACGATCACCACGACCCACTGGCCCTGCACCGGCTTGCCCCCGCCAGCCTGACGGACCTGGCGGCGCTGCGCCGGGGCAAGATTGCTGTCGTGACTCCCCGCTACGGCCCTCAGGTGCTGGGAGGCGCCGAAACGGGCTTGCGTAGCTGGGCCGAGCGCCTGGCCGCTCGCGGCTACCGGGTGGAGGTGTTGACCACCTGCACCGTGGATATGGCCGACTGGAGCGATCACCTTGCCCCCGGCGTCGAGCATCTCAATGGTGTAACGGTACGGCGCTTCAGCACCATGCCCGTCGACGCCGCCACCTTCCACCGCTTGTTGCAGCGAGCCAATCGCGGTGAACGCCTGCGCTATGTGGAAGAACGCCACTTCATCGCCAACAGCCTGCGTAGCGCCGATCTGGAGCGCTACATCGTGGAGCATGCCGGGGAGTATCTCTGCTTCATCGCCGGACCATATCTCTTCGGCACCAGCTACTGGCCGGCGCTGAACGCCACCGCTCCGTGGCTGCTTGTCCCTTGCCTGCATGATGAGCCGGTGGCCTATCTATCAATCTTCCGCGAGTTGCTCGAGTGCAGCGATGCCTTGCTCTTCAACACCCCTGCCGAGAGCGCGCTGGCCTCGCAGGGCCTGGGGGTCGCCAATCCCTACCGGGCCTGCCTGGGCTTTGGTTTTGCCGACGATCCACCCGTGGGCGACGGCGCGCGCTTTCGCGCCCGAACGGGCCTTGCCGGGCCGTTTATCCTCTACAGCGGGCGCCTGGAGCCGGCAAAAAACGTGCCCCTGCTGCTGGAGTGGTTCGCCGCCTACAAGACTGAACGCTCCGCTCCCCTCACCCTGGTGCTTACCGGAACCGGTAGCGTGACCCTGCCGGAACGCGCCGATGTGGTGAGCGTCGGCCACCTCGATGACCGCGATCTCCACGATGCCTACGCCGCGGCCACAGCCCTTTGCCAGCTCTCGCTGAACGAGAGTTTCTCGATCGTGCTGATGGAGGCCTGGCTCCAGGGCTGCCCGGCTATCGTCCACGCCGACTGCCCGGTTACGCGGGAGCACGTTGAACGCAGCGGCGGCGGCTATGCGGCAGATGGCTACCCCGCCTTTCGCGCCGCGCTGGACGCGCTGCTGTCCGACCCGAAGCATCGCGCCACTCTGGGCGCGCGAGGACGGGCCTATGTGCGCGCCGAGTATAGCTGGAGCGTGCTGCTGCCGCGTATCGAGGAGGCCCTGGCGCGTTTGAGCCGGCCCCGGCGATTGTACGCGCGCCTGGCCCAGCGCGGTGTGACCCGCGCCCTTGCCTTTACCCGGCAACGTTTCACCGACGAATTACTGACCCTCGTGGAGCAGGCCCTGGGAGACTGGCCCGCCTCGTTCATGGCTGTGCGCCAGGAGCGGCTGCGCCGCGTGGCCCACGTGACGCGCCCGGATTACCAGGTGCGCTCGCGCGTTCCCATCGCTGGCCCGCTCATCGCCTGGTTGCGCCGCCAGCTCACCGCCCATTTGAAGGAACCGTACCTCGATCCCGTCATTGCCGGCCAGGAGCGTTTCAACCGCGACCTGTTAGAGACCCTGCTGCCCCTGCTGGATGCCAGCCTGCGCGAACAGCGCCTGCTGCGCGCTGAAGTTGAACAATTACGCGATCGGCTCAACGATCGCGGGCGCGAAGATCCCTGAACCGGGGGTGGCAGGACAGCCCGGAGTTCCCACCATCCCGAGAATGGTCCGGGGGAACCCCGGGTTCCGTGCTCTTCCTGGGAGGACTGTTCTCTCTCCACCGGCAGGGGCCTGGGGAAACCAGGTTCCCCCTCTCTGCAACCGGCGCCAGAGCCGCCTGATGCCCATGGATGGACAGGGGCCCGGGGAACCCCGGCTTTCCCTGCATTCATCTCAGGAGGAGGCCATTCGATGACAACCTCCACCGCAATGCGCCGGAGCACCGCGTCACCGGGTGTCATTTCCCGGCGGCGTCGGCTGGTCGCGCCCCTGGCAGTGCTGCTGGTGGTCGCGACCTTCTGCGGCTGGTACCTCAGCGCATCGCCGCTGACTAACTATGAGACGCTCAGACTGGGGGGCATGTCATCGCTGCGTCTGAGCGGATTCTTTTCGGCTGAGACCAGCGCTGAGGGCCGCGGCTTTCGCTGGACCAACGGGCAGGGGACGATTGCGCTCGACGCGCGGGGTTCAGGGCCGCATCTGCTGGCGGTAACCGTGAGTGCGCCGCGACCCCGGCAGCCTGAAGCCGTTCCGATAAGCACTCGCCTGAACGACACCGTGCTGGTCCAGGCAGACCAGTCCGGCGCCCCCCGGCGCTATCGCCTGCTGGTCGCGGCCAATCAGGTGCGCTGGCGCAACAACCGCCTGACCCTTGCCAGCCCAACCTTTGACCCTGCCAGCAACGCTGGACCGGCGGACCGGCGCGGCCGGCTCGGGCTGGCTGTCTTTGAGGTCACCTGGGAGAGTGTCTTTCCGACGCGATGGCTGGCGCCGTTGCAAGCGCTGGTGCTTGCCCTTGGAGCAATGCTGCTGACATTGCTGCTCCAGCGTGCCGGCATTCCGCTCCTGGCGGGTCTGATTGCGGTGTTCCTCTTTCTGGCCATCCAACTGGCCATGCGCCACAGCGATCCCCGGTTCAGCTATCGTATCACCGCTGTACTCCTCAGTGGCGGCCTGGGCGCGCTTGCCGGGCTGGCGCTGGTATTCGTGCGCCCCCAACCCGGCGACGCGCCGCTCCCCTGGCGCGACTGGTGGCGGGCGCACTGGCCCGCCCTGATTGGCTACGTGGTGTTGACCGCGCTGATGCACCTGCCCGTGCTGGCCCGGTTCAGCAGCCATATTCCCGGCCACCCCGGCGACGCGTTCGAGTATCTGTGGAAACTACAGATCTTCAGCCACTACCTGGTGGATCGACATCAGTCCCCCACCTTTCTGCCCGACCTGATGTACCCCGAGGGCCTGGAACTGGCCCTGAGCGAAATGACACCGGCCAACACGCTGCTGGGCCTGCCGATCACCCGCATGTTCGGGCCGCTGGTGAGCTTCAATAGCCTGAATCTGCTCTCCTATGCGCTCTCAGGCTTCTTCACCTACCTGCTGGCCCGGCGCCTGGGCGCCCGGCCTCTGGCCGCCTGGGTCGCCGGCATCATCTTTGCCTTCGCGCTCCGCCGCTACTTCCAGATGAGCGCGGGCCATCTCCCGCTCATGCCCACCCAGTACCTGCCCCTGGCGCTCTACGGCCTGCACGGGCTGCTGACCCGCCAGCGCAACTGGGACGCCTTCGTGGCTGCCTCCGGCCTGGCCCTGGCAACCTGGGCCTCGCTCTACTACGGAACCACTTTTGCCCTGTTCATGGTCGGCTATGCAGTCATCCTGACTGGCCCGCGCAGGTTGCCCGGGCTGGTTCGGGCGACCTGGCGCCCGTTCGTTCTCGGCGCTGTGGTCTTTCTCGCGCTGGTTGTCCCCTTTGCCCAACCATACCTGGAAGTGCGCGCCCAGGGGGTCGACATGACCCACAGCATCGTGCACCTGCAAGTGCATGCCGCCCGCCCGACCGATTTCCTGACTCCGAACCCCTACCACCCCCTCTGGGGCGACTGGGCGGGCCAGTTCCAGCGCCGCGACGGAGGGGAGCACGTGGTATTTCTCGGCTACACGGTCATCCTGCTGATGCTGGTCAGCATCTGGATGCTGCGCCGCCAGCGCCTGACGCTGACCCTGGTTGTCCTCAGCGCCACCACCTTCGTGCTCGCCCTCGGCCCCGAGCTGCGCCTGCCCGGAGGGGTTGCGCTGCCTCTGCCAGCGCTGTTCATCTACGAGTACGTGCCGGTGCTGAACGGGATCAGGATCTGGAACCGGGTGGTGCTCTACATCGTGCTTGCCGCAGCTCTGCTGACCGGCCTGGGCCTGAGCAGCCTGGCCTCGCGGCGTCGGCTCTACCGCGCGGCGACCCTGGTTGTCGCGCTGCTGCTGATTGGCGAACTGGCTTCCGTGTCGCGCTTTACCACGGCTGAACCGCGAGCAGTCGATCGCTGGTTGAGCGCGCAACCAGGACGGGGCGCTGTGATCGAACTGCCCATCGGCACGCCTGATTACCCCTTGCCCAGCGGGAGCAGCCTCTTCTACTCACTGTTCTATCACAAGCCGAGCAATATGTGGTACGGCACCTTCAACCCGCCCCTGTACGCCGAACAGGTGCGCGCCCTGCGCGAGTTTCCTGCACCGCAGGCCCTGCAAGCGCTCCAGCGCCTCGAGACGGAGTACCTGATCGTGCATACGCCCGCCCTGACGGCGATCTGGTCCGATTGGCAGCAGACGGTTGCAGCTATGCCTGCATTGGAGCGCGTGTACGATGACGGATTTTACACGGTGTTCCGCTTGCGCGAGCAAGATGGTACGTGGTAGGATGCTTGAGCTTACAGGGCAATCGAAGGGGCGGTTTTTCGGTATTCTGAACTGTTTGGATAGGCTAAGAGACTGTACAGTTCAAACGCTCGCTTTTGAACCTTGCCTGAGGTGAACATATGGGGAAACCGGGTTTCCCCGCCTGCGGTGAGCCTGTCGAACCGTGCCCCTGTTTACGGGCGCGCCAGGTGCCCCCTGCCGCGGTTGGGGTATGGGGAAACCTGGTTTCCCCATATTCCTCCCCGATGGGAGGATCTGGGCGTAGAGGCGCGGCGGTGCCGCGCCTCTACGCCCTCCCAGGAAAAACCCTATGTTCATCTTGTCGATGTGCGGCGCAGTCGCATTGGGCGTCTAATTTATACCAGTTTCACTTGAACACTCCGCAAGCGTTGTTCCGTCAAAGCGCATCAGAACGCCCTGCGCGACAATCTGCAATCCAAAATCTAAAATGTTATTAATCTAAAATCTAAAAATGTTATTAAAGATTCATCAATCGTTACACTCTGGTAACTCCAAAAACATATGCTACTGTGCAGGGTATACCCGTACCGCTGCCGGCGCCCGGCGCTGTATCCGCGATAGCGCCTTATTCTTTGGAGTTAACCCCTGCCCACACCTGACCGCTACTGTCGTTCCGCTCAGCATCTCAGCACCACAGGTCAGTCTTATGCGAGTAACTATCTCCCTTGTCCTCCTGCTCATCTGCTGCACGCTGATCGCTCAACCCGTACATGCCACCATCCGCGATGCCTTTCCGGCCCTGCCGGGCTGGACGCGCTCGACGCCCTACCAGGACGACTCGCCGGATCGCAATGGCATCCTCCTCTCGGGCCGACCGGTTGGTCGTAGCTCCCCGGTGATCGCCGATCTGGACGGCAATCCTGCCAACGGCAACGAAGTCGTGATCGGCGGGGAGGATGGCCGGGTCTACGCCTATCGGGCCAATGGCACGCTGCTCTGGGAGCGCGATGTGCCAATCGCCGGCTGTCATTCCTCATCCCTGATCAACGGCAGGGCCGCAGTGGGGGACCTTTTCGGCAATGGCGCGCCCCATGTGGTGATTGGTTACGGTTCCCTGGTGAACACCGGGCGCGCCTGCGACGGCGGGATCATAGTGTATCGCGGCCCCGATGGCCAGCCAGTCTGGAACTTCAGCCAGCGTGACTTCGATGCCCGGACCGTCGAGGGGCCTGAGGAGATGTATGGGGTGATCACTCCGGCCCTGGCAGATGTTGATCGCGACGGGCGGCTGGAGATCGCCTTCGGTGGTATGGATCGCAATGTCTACCTGCTGAATGCTGACGGGTCGTTGCGCTGGTACTACCACGCTGCCGACACGGTCTGGTCCACTCCGTTGTTTCTGAATATCGATAACGATCCCCATCTGGAGTTGATCGTCGCTACAGATATCACTGCCAACTCCAGCCTGGTGCCGCCAACACACGATGGCGGATTTCTCCAGGCCTTCAAGACCGATCCAGTGCCTGGCGGGCGCATCCCGTTCCAGACCGGCTTCATCTGGCGTGTTCCCTTTGATCAGGTGCTGTACTCCTCACCGCTGGCTGCTGATCTGCTACCCGATAGCCCTGGCCTCGAGATCGCCATAGGCTCAGGCTGCTACTTCCCCATCGGGAGCGCCGACAAGCGCGGCCGCTGGATCAAAATCGTCCGTCCCGCTGATGGCGAGGTGCTGCAAACGCTCAATGCGCCCGCCTGCGTTCAGTCGTCGCCCGCAGTTGGCGATATTGACAACGATGGGCAGCTCGAGATTGTCGCGACGGTCAACGGCGCGAGGGAGATTGGCGGTGATGGGCAGAGCCGCATCGTAGCCTGGGACCCGACCAACCCCGAGCCAAAGTGGTCCACCGTTCCCCGTGACCCGAACTCCGGTTCGAACGATCCCTATGGCGGCGACCTGCAATCAGCGCTAATCGCCGACCTCGACGGTAACGGCTCGCTGGAGGTGATCGCTGCGAACTTCTGGTCGGTACACGTGCTCTCCGGAGCAACAGGGGCTCCACTGACCTGCCAGAACCCTCAGTGCGGCCCGTTGCCGACGATGTTTGCCTGGTTCACCCTGAAGTCAACCCCGGCAATTGGCGACATCAACGGCGATGGTCAGCTTGATGTGGTAATTGGCGGCGCACATGCATACAACTCCTCGCGTGGCCATCTCTATGCCTGGACCGGTTTCGCCAGGCGGCTGAATAGCCCCTCTGGTCAGCAACCCCCATTCAGCGCCCCCTGGCCGCAGTTTCGTCGTGATCCCCGGAGCAGCGGTGTACTGCTCGCGCCCGGGATTGCACCCTCAACACGCGACATCACAACCATGGTCAGTTGCCAGCAACCTCGCACAGTGACCATCCAGATCACCTCTCAGGACGGCGAACCGCTCGACTGGCACGTTGCAGAAACCACCGGTATAGCCAGCCAGCTTCTCTCAGTTCAGACCGAACGCGACACTCTCAGGATCAGCTTCAATGGTTGTGGCATCGCTTCGGGAAGGCACAACACCGCTCTTGAATTACGAGCCCGGGGCGTGCCCCCGGTCACTATCAACGTGACGGCCATCGTCGTAGACAGACTCTTCGAGGTCGCTATACCGTTGACCATACGCTGAGGTGAAAATAGCCCACGCACGGGAGGGTCTGGGAGGGCTGCGCCCTCCCAGGAACAAATATTTTCATTCTGGCGTTGTGCGGCGCAGCCGCGTGGCCGTCTGAGGTGAAAATAGGGGGAAACCGGGTTTCCCCATCCCCCTGCCGTGGGGGCGGCAAGCACTCCCCACCGGGAGGGTTGGGAGGGCGCAGCCCTCCCAAGAACAATAATATTTTCATTCTGGGGTTGTGCGCCATGCGCATGACCGTCTAAGGTGAAAATCGGGGAAACCGGGTTTCCCCACGCTCCTGCCTACGGGTATGCCAGGCGACCCCTACCGCGGTTGGGGGATGGGGAAACCCGGTTTCCCCACCTGCGGTTCGACAAGCTCACCACAGGCGGTGAGCCTGTCGAACCGTGCCCCTGCCCCGAGGGAGGGTTTGGATGTAGAGGCGCGGCGCCGCTGCGCCTCTACGCCCTCCCAGGAACAAATATTTTCATCCTGTCGTTATGCGGCGCAGCCGCGTGGTCGTCTAACAGGTTGATTAACCGGCTGACCAGACGCACTGCAACGGTGTTTCTTGGAGGGGTGTCGTCCGTCCGAGAAGCGCCGTTTGCCCCTTTTGTAAGCAAGGGCTCGTATCACGTATCGAGGAACTCTCGCACCAGCCGATGGTACTCCGCAGGCTTCTCGACCATCGGCAGATGGCCGCACTGTTCGATCCAGACCAGGCGGCTGCCGGGTACGAGGCGGGCCACTTCGGGTGTGCCGGGAGGAGGCATAATCTTATCCTGGCGCGCGCCGATGACCAGCGTGGGGCAGCGCAGCGCCTGGAGGGCCTGGTTGATGTGCGGATCACCGGCATTGGCCGCCGTCTCCAGGGCGGTACGGCGGTCCATCTTGAGAAAATCGGCGAAGCTCTCGCGGAGGATTGTATCGTCGGCGGGAAGGCGGTAGAAGAAGCGCGAGGCAATCGCCCGGTAGATAAAGCGGCGCCTGGCCATCCAGGGGCGTCGCAGCGCCATCCACAGGGCCATCACATTGTGCACCTGCTCGACCACCCGTCGCTCGAACTCACTGCGAAAGGTGCTCATACAGGTCAACACCAGCCGGCGCACTCGCTGGGGGTAGCGTTCAGTGACATACACCGCCACGCTGGCGCAGAACGAATGCCCGTTGAGGTCGAACTGCTCCAGCCCCATCGCATCGGCGAAAGCAATGACTAGTTCGGCCAGGCGATCAGCGCTGGCGGGGCCGCGCAGCGGCGGCGAGTCGCCGAATCCGGGCAGGTCAGGGGCCAGAACGCGCCGATCAATACCCAGGGCCGCCAGGGTGTCGCGCCAGTAGCGCGATGAGCCGCCCCAGCCGTGGAGCAGCAGCAGGGGTGGTCGTGGCCCTGAGTTCGCCTCACGGTAGTAGAC
>FWPV01009636.1_pt1 | contig 13676 bp, 12 predicted proteins | sample 2228371 | NCBI WGS metagenome assembly FWPV01 (sample SAMEA103939776, study PRJEB20133) | metagenome | reverse complement strand
ATACTCTGGCATCGGCGAAAGGAGCGGCAAGCAGTTTCAAGGATCATGGACAGCTATGCCAGGGAATTTTCTGACCGTAAAGACCCTTTGGTTTTTGCGGACATAAAACCTTACCTTCATTTCAGGAGCGAATGGCAAAAGCTGCTTTCCCATTACGACTATGTTATCGCCTACTCAACAGACCCCATTCTTGTGCTTTTAGCGGATGTTCCCTACTTTGCTTTTGAGCACGGGACTCTTCGGGAAATCCCTTATCACGAAACAAGCCAGGGGCGCTTGACAGCTTTGGCCTATCGGCTTGCGCGGCATGTTTTTGTTACAAATTTTGATTGCGTTGAGAGTGCATCACAACTCTCTCCGGGCCGATTTACTATCATCAATCATCCATACGATGAGGATCACGGATTGAATGTTTCCGGATGGGAGCATTCACGCGATTCTCTGCGATCGATACTTGGCAGTGATTTCATTTTTTTTCACCCAACCCGTCACGATTGGGTCGAGGGAACTGGATATGCAGATAAAAGTAATGACATCTTTCTCAGGGCGTTTGCGTCTTTGCGACAATCTGGCCTAAAGGTTGGGCTGGTTTGCTGTAATTGGGGGAGCAATGCCGAGAATTCGAGAGCGCTACTGGAGTCGCTCGGATGTTCATCTTGTGTGCAGTGGATAGAGCCGTTGGCCATTACGCCTTTTGAGCGCATGTGTCTGGCATCAGATATGGTTGTTGACCAGTTTAAGCTTGGCGCATTCGGCGGAGTGGTTTTCAAAGCAATGGCGGTTGGAGCTCCAATCCTCACCTATCTGGATGAAGGGCGCTTGCTGAAGCAATATCCAGAATGTCCGCCAGTCGTCAATTGCCGGTCTGAAGAAGAGATTATGGTGAGTCTGCAGCAATTGCTAAGCTCGCCAGAAAAGCTCAAGGGCATAGGCGAAGCATCTCGAAAGTGGATAAAAAAGTTTCATTCAAAGCAGGACACAGTCAATTTGCAACTGACCCGGTTCCGAACTTTTGCCCCAATTTCTGATAATCAAGAATGCCGGACTAACTAAGTTTTAACCTTTTTATGGAAGCGCGCCATGGAAGTGCTTAATCAAACACTCACAAGTTTTCGGGACAAATGGGAGCAAAACAAGAAACTGGCGTTTTCTGAAACTCTAAGAGAGGGCTCAGATATTCATAGTTGGATATTGACGAGAAACGGCTTTTCCAATACGTCCGAGTTTAAAAAATGGCTGTTACCAAAATCCAGAATACTGGACGCAGGTTGCGGCAACGGTCGAGTGACCGCGTTACTGCGGCATTGTGCGCCTGCATCAGCAGACGTGGTTGGCATAGACCTCACGGCCGCCGAGGTGGCTAGAGAGAATCTCAGTGGACTGGATAAGGTTCGGGTAGAGAAGAAAGACCTTTTGGAAGATCTGACAGATCTTGGAAGGTTTGATCTGATCTACTGTCAGGAGGTGCTCCATCACACCTCTGATCCTCGAGGAGCATTTCTGAATGTTTGCAAACAGCTTCAAAGTGGCGGAGAAATTGCCATTTATGTTTACAAGTTAAAAGCGCCTATTCGAGAGTATGCCGATGATTTTGTCAGGGAGAAAATTTCCGAGTTGCCTTACGAAAAGGCGCTCATGGCCATGAAGGAAGTCACAGAGTTTGGAAAAGCTCTTTCCGAACTAAATGTGAAAGTTCAGGTACCTGAAGTCAAGTTGCTCGGGATTGATGCGGGTGAGTACGACGTGCAAAGACTCATTTACCATTTCTTTCTCAAGTGTTTCTGGAATCCATCGCTTAGTTTTGAAGAAAATGCCGCCATCAACTACGACTGGTACCACCCTCAGCTTTGTACTCGTCATACCTTGGAGGAGGTTGAGGGCTGGTTTTCTGAGGCGGGATTGAAAATCATACATCGTTGCGTTGACTACTACGGCATTACCGTTCGTGGTGTCAGCAGTTGAGGTGTCTTAAAACCTATGGGCAGGAGCCTGCGTTTGAAACTCATGGTTCATCGGTTGGCGAGCGCTCTGGCCTACTGCTTGTTGCCGCTGATCTGGGTAACCCGAAGATGTGTTCAGTGGTTGCCGCCGTTCCGCAGGCTGAGTGTTTGGACGGGTTCTCCGATCATCACGGTAGCAAAAAATTGCCGTGCAGAAAGACGTCTTGGTTTCACATCCGTGTCTGTTGTCAGTACAACCTACTACATCACCAACGAGTTCGATTGTGTTCTGGATAGGCTCTCGTTTGGGAGCAGGGGACTCACCTTTATCTTGGAATATCTGGCATTTCTGATCATCTGTGTCTCCGCTCGACAGGTGCATGCTTATTTTGACGGTGGTATTTTGCGATCTCAATCGCATAGGCAATTCAATCCTCTGGAATTAAACGCTTATCGTTTTCTGAATGTCCGGCTATTCATTTGGGTTTATGGTGCTGACGTGCGTACGCGAGACGCAACGCTGAGCCTCGGGGATCCAAATTGCTGTTCCGATTGCACGCAGATCGGAAAGGCTTGCATCTGTGATGACCAGCTTGGGCGAGAAAACTTTGAAAAAGTCAGTTCTGTAGCCCGCAAGGTTTTCTCGATGGGCGACATGATTGAGTACACACCCGGTAGCGCCAACAACCTGTTCTTCTGGCCTATCGATTTAAATGCTGACTCAGGAGAGCGATATCGGCCCAGTTTCCCTGAGGCAAACTCGACATCGCCATTGCGTGTAGTGCATGCGCCAAATCACCGAGATTTCAAAGGGACAAAGTACCTGGAGGCGGCAATCAAGCAATTGCAGGAGGAAGGCGCTGAAATAGAGTTGATCTTGGTCGAGCGCTTATCCAACACTGACGCACTCCGTATATATCGTTCTGCGGATGTAATTTTTGACCAATGCCTTATCGGATTTCATGGTTATTTTGCTCTGGAAGCGATGGCACTAGGCAAGCCCGTCATGTGTTATATCCGGTATCCGGAGAAGTATTTGCTTCATCCGAATGAATGTCCCATCATCAACACGCACAGGGATACGTTGGTTAGCGATTTGCGGGGAATCATAGGGCGGCGTCAATATTTACGCCGGCTGGGGGAGCAAGGTCGCGTCTATGTGGAGCGATATTATTCTCCTGAGGGGTTCGCCTCGAGATTGAGATCCACATATGTTGACATGGGGATAATGTCGTGAGGGTGCTTGTTGTGGGCTCCCGCGGGTATATCGGTTCGCGTCTGGCTGATCGACTTGCGGCAGAGGATGTTGACGTGTTTCGTGTCAGTTCTACCGATGGAACGGGAATTGATCCGGTGACCGGCTTGCTGCCGGGCGATTTCCGGTGTCCGGACAAGACTGATGTAGTCGTATATCTGGCGCAATCACCTTACTTCAGGATGATGCCCGAACATTCATCGCATTTAATGGCTGTCAATTGCCTGTCGGCCGTCAGGGCTGCCAATGCCGCACGCAAGGCGGGAGTCGGCCGCTTTATATATGTGTCCACAGGGACCGTGTATGAGCCGTCCTTTTCCACACTTACCGAAGCCAGTGAGACACGCCGGGACGACTGGTATGCCCTGAGCAAGCTTCATGCCGAAGAAGCCCTGGCGTTGTTTCGCCCAGATTTAGAGATTTGTAACGTACGCCCCTTCGGGGTGTATGGACCAGGCCAATCAGGCAGGTTGATCCAAAATCTGCAGCCATGTGTATGTGAAGGCAAACCGATTACCCTGCAGCCAGCGCGTCATGAATCCGGGGAGGCTGGAGGGCTAAAAATATCACTTTGCTATATTGATGATGCGATTGAAGTATTTATGGCGCTGATCAGGTCTGGAGGGCCGGCAACACTGAACCTGGCGGGTAACGAGGCTTTGTCGATACGCGCGATAGGCGATGCAATTGGCCGAATAAGTGGACTTTTGCCCTCCTATTCCATCTCGGCAGCACACAGAGGTGGGGATTATGTTGCCAGTATCGATTTGCTTTTACAAACGGTTCCTCTGCGATTTACCCCTTTTGAAAAAGGTTTGGCAGCCTCCATTTCGTTGCCGGCAAAGGCTCTGGGGCCGAGGGCATGAATTTCCAGTGCGCAGAATGTTCACGCAGTCTCATCATTCCGGAAGGGGAGATCAAGTTTAATTGCGAAGGTTGTGGAATGCGGTATGCCGCAGGAAAGGATTTTCTTAGGTATTACCCGCATCAATTGTTGCTGGATAGATTCGCTGAGAAATATCTTCGCAATCGGGTTTTGAACAATAATGCGGAGATCGTTTATCAAAATGGTCAGGGCGGATCGCTTTCCACCGAAGACCGAGATGATGTCGCTGCATTCTCGCGCTTTGTCTCCGCGCACGTGACCGGAAGGGTGCTGTTAGACATAGGCTGCGGTCCTTTGCCTTTGCCGGGCTATCTACGGTCGCCTAAAGAGGCCGGGATGGAAATCATCGGGATTGACCCGATTCCTGCCCGGGATTTTGGAGGGTTCCGTATTGTGGGATGCAGCGAATTTATGCCGCTACCTCCGGGATCAGTCGATACCGCAATCTTCGCGACAAGTCTTGACCATGTAGTGGATCTTGATACCACCATCAAAGAAACAAGAAGAGTATTGCGCAGAGGTGGGCGCGTGATCATATGGATGGGGGATCAGGGGCGTCCTTGGTGGCGTAGGACGCTTAGTTATCTCAAATCCAGATTTCGGGGGATATTTGCACCATTTCCTGCCCATCGCTACAAGTTGTTCCCTCCGGATGTCGTGGTTTACGTGCCCGCTTGGGCGGTAGATCCTTTTCATTCATTTCACGAGAGCCCGCGCTTTGTGACTCAGGTAATGGAGAGATATGGATTCCGTCGAGCAGCCTATGACTATCGGGCGAAGGACGAAGTGTTCATGTGCTTCGAAGCTTCATAGGGCGCGATGGGAAGGGTATTGCCGCTGACTGTGGTTCCCGTCCTTGTTTATGGGTTGGCGGAAGGGATCGTACGTGGGCTAAATCTGCTTCTTTTGCCGCTACTCACCCGACTGTTCTCCGCTGACCAGTTTGGTGAAATAGCGCTGTTGGGCACAATGATGGGTCTAGTGGGGTTGCTGGCCAATTGTGGGCTCGGCAACGCTGTGCATAGATTCTATTTTGAGCCTAACGCAACAAGTCACGCGCGACAGCGCACGATATCTGCCGGGTTTTGGACTCTCATGTCCATGTGCTTGATATGCGTATCGCTGGCTTGTGCGGTTATATGGGGCGTACGCATGGCTCCCAGCCTGGGCTTCCCCCCGATTACCTTCACGCTATCAGTATTGCTGTGTTTGTTGGCAGTCATTCCGACACAACTTGTCCAGTTTGGTCAGGATATCTTGCGTCTTTATTCAGCACACTGGCAATACTTTCTTGTGGCTGTTTTGAAGACGGTCTTTGCGTTCGCGATCGGTCTGGGACTGGTCTATTGGCTTGATGCGGGAGTTTCAGGATATTTCGCAGGTATTTTTGCCGGACAGCTTTTGTTATTGGTATGGATTCTGGTCAGTCTTGGCCGTATTTTCCGAAACCGTCCCGATCAAGATGAGGTCACCCGTCTACTGCGTTATGGTTCTCCATTTGTAATGGCTGGGCTGGCACAGTGGCTGATGACATCCGCAGACCTGTGGATTCTGGGAGCTCTCCACGGCACGTCTGATGTTGGCGTTTATGCCTTATGCCTGAAGGTGGCAATGGTAGTTTCATTTGTTACCGTCGCTTTTGGGTTGGCTTGGTCTCCTGAAGTGCTGCGCCTTCACGCCGAAGACCCCAACTACAGATCGATTGCCGGTAATACCTTGCTGCAATTGGCGGCGTTTCTCTTCTTCTTTGCAACAGCGGTAACGGTAGGCATGCCCTTTGTTTTCAAATGGCTGATACCCCCGGAATACGGGAGTCCGTTGTTGGTAACTATGCTGCTGTCTTTTTCGGCCGCAGTCACGGGAACTTGTCAGGTCACCATACTGGGGATGGTTTTTGAAAAGCGTTCTGACTGGATTGCGAAAATCAACTGGGGAGTTGCAATTGTCTCAGTGCTGATGTCGTGGCAGTTCGTGTCTTTCGCCGGGATCTGGGGAGCAGCTTTTTCGAATCTCGTGACATCAATCTTGCTGACTGTGAGTTACTTCGTAGCGACACGCAACATCCATCCGTTGCAGTTTTCGCTGAAAGAGGTTCGTTTTTTTGCGATGTTTGCATCTTGCTGTGTTTTCCTGGCCGTGATCGTTGCTTCGAGTGAAAATTCTGGCCAAAGAGTCTTATGGCATCTTATGGCGCTTGCTGCGCTATTTGTCTGGATGTGGAAAAGCGGGCGCTGGAACAGATTCTTCACGGTGCATATTCCGGAGGCTCGTTAGGTGAGGCGCTACAGGGTGCTCCATGCCCCTGGTTCCGTGGGAGGGAATCCGCAAACGCTCAGTCGTGCGATGCAACGACTGGGCATCGACAGCACATCGTTGGTTATTTCACAAAATTATCTGTCTTATCCTGCCGATATTGTTTTGCACTCGCCACATCAAAGCCTTCTGGTTAGAGAGCTAAAGCGGCTATGGGCAATATTCTTTGTCTTGCCAAGATTTCACATTGTTCATTACAACGCGGGCACCACGATTGCTAGCGCTTATGCGTTTGAGAACAAGTTGGGCGCAAAAGGGTTGATTCGCAAGCTTTACGCCGCTTACTTGAGGGGCTTGCAACGGGTTGAAATCGCTTACGTCAAACGGCTCGGGATCAAGGTGTTTATCACTTTCCAGGGAGACGATGCGAGGCAGGGTGACTATAGCCAGAAACATTTTGATATCAATATCGCGAATCAGGTTGAAGAGGGTTATTACTGTCGTCTTTCCGACGAGTTCAAACGACGAAGCATTGCTCGTCTTTGCGCACTGGCCCAGGAGACCTATTCGCTGAACCCGGATTTGCTTCATGTGCTCCCAAGGAGCGCAAAGTTTGTTCCGTATTCACACGTGTTTCTTGATGAATGGGCCCCGAAGTATGACGATAATAAATTACATCCACTCCGGATCGTTCATGCGCCGAGCAATCGAAGGGTTAAGGGTACTGATCTCATTATTGAGTCATTGAGAAGGTTGAAGGATTTAGGTTATTCCTTCGAATTGATTCTGGTCGAAGGTCTTTCAAATGCAGAAGCCAAGAAGATTTATGAATCGGCTGATGTGCTAGTTGACCAACTGTTTGCTGGCTGGTACGGCGGTCTGGCAGTTGAATTGATGGCACTTGGCAAACCTGTGTTGGTATTCATACGAGAAGGCGATTTGCAATTCATCCCTTGCGATATGCGGGATCAGCTTCCCGTGATCAGAACAACGCCCGATACAATCGAATCAGATCTCCGCAAGGTCATTGAGATGCCACGGCTTGAACTGATTGAAATGGGCAGGAAAAGCAGGGCGTATGTTGAGCGCTGGCATGATCCGTTGGTTATCGCAAAAATGATTTGTGAGGATTATGAAAAAGCTTTGTCCCAAGGTAAGGAGTTGGCCTGATGTGCGGCATAGTGGGAGGCTATTGGAAAATTCCTCCTGTAAATCTCGTTTCACGCCTTAACAATGCGCTGGGGGTGATGAGAAGAAGAGGGCCGGATCATCAGGGATTCGATCGCCATGAAATCTCCGGAGGGACAGTAGCTCTTGGACATGCACGGCTGTCGATTATCGACCTATCCGAGGCAGGTTTTCAGCCCATGTATTCCGAGAACCAGCGATTCGGCGTGGTTTATAACGGAGAGATCTACAACTACATAGAACTTCGCCAAGAGCTGTCGGCCATGGGTTATGAATTTCGCACCGGTACTGACACGGAGGTGCTGCTGGCCGCTTGGCGGCAATGGGGGATTCAGTGCCTGTCTCGCTTGAAAGGCATGTTCGCTTTCGCATTGATTGATCGCCGGGAAGAGACACTGGTTTGCGCCAGGGACGCCTTTGGTATAAAGCCGTTCTTCTATTCACTGGATGCCGATGGTTTCAACTTCGGATCAGAGCTTGATGCCTTAAAAGCGCTAAAAAACGGAAAATTCAGCCTTAATTGGCAGCGCGCCTATGACTATCTCGTGCACGGGGAATACGATTTCGGATCGGAATGTTTCATGCAGGGGGTATTGAGCCTCCCGCCGGCGCATTATCTGACGGTAGATCTCAAGTCACTGCAAGTCGAAGGTCCCCATTCTTGGTGGCGGCCTTCTATCGAAGAGCGGAATAGTCTCTCATTCGAGGCAGCCACTGAGATGTTTCGAGCGAAGTTCCTCGAGAATGTCAGATTGCATTTGCGCAGTGACGTGCCCATTGGCGCTGCATTGTCTGGGGGCATGGATTCGTCTGCAATTGTCTGCGCAATCAGGCATTTGGAGCCTGATGCGCCAATTAATACATTCAGCTACATTGCCAAGGACAGTGCGGTTTCCGAAGAGCAATGGGTCGACCTGGTCAATCATCATGTCGGTGCAAAATCTCACAAGGTAGTGGTGACGCCGGAAGATTTGGTTAACGATCTTGAAGACCTGATTGCAACTCAAGGAGAGCCCTTCGGTAGCACCAGCATTTACGCGCAATACCGCGTTTTCAAGCTCGCGAAGGAAAGCGGCGTTACCGTAACCCTTGATGGCCAGGGAGCGGATGAGGTGCTTGGAGGTTACAACGGCTATCCGGGGCAAAGAATGCGTAGCCTGCTTGATCGGGGAGATATTTTTTCCGGGTTGTCTTACTTGAACGCGTGGGCCCGCTGGCCTGGACGCAGCCGCGGGGAGGGACTTAAACGGTTGGCGGGGCAATATACCAAGGGCCCCTTGTATCAGGCATTGCGTCGGCTTAATGGGATGGACAACTGCCCTGGTTGGATTCGCCCCGGGCCGCTCCGCGAGGAAGGCGTCAGTTTGGCATACCCCGAGTTTCCGGAATTTGTTGGCGACTCTAAGGGGCGCCGCATGATGGCTACGCTTGCGTATTCAATGTGTCAAAGGGGGTTGCTTGGTCTGCTGCGGCATGGAGACCGGAATTCCATGCGTTTTTCGGTTGAGAGCAGAGTTCCTTTCCTGACGACGGAGATGGCTGATGCGATGCTTTCCCTGCCGGAAGACTATCTTGTGTCCCGGGGGGGTGAAACAAAGCGATTACTCCGTTCCGGAATGAGAGGTATTGTTCCTGATGCGATTCTGGATCGACGGGACAAAGTCGGCTTTGCAACTCCCGAAGAAGACTGGTTGCCGAGAATGGCGGATACCGTCCGTACGTGGCTCGCGCCGGAACTCGGGTTGCCATTTCTTGACCAGAAACGCATCCGTGAGCAATTTGAGCTCGTTGTTTCCGGAAGGCAGCCATACAGTTGGCAAGTATGGCGTTGGATAAACTTCACGCTCTGGTTTGAACGGACAAGATAAGAACTGCGCTACCCGCAACCATGCATGTTCTCTATCTGCATCCATCTGCTGCCTTCGGTGGCGCATCCAAGAGCCTGATCGAGCTTTTTCTGGTTTTGCGCCAAATGGGCATCAAGGGAACCGTCATTAGCCCGCGCGGGCCTGCCTGCTCGGCGTTTAAAGAAGCTGGTTTTCACGTTCTGCCGGTCAGCGGTCTTAGCCAGTTTGACAATACACGATTCGGATTTTATCGAGGCGTGCGTTGGTTGATTCTGCTGCGGGAGATTTTCTTTTTGCCGGCATCCTTATATGCGATCGCTTTGCTCCGGAAAGAGCGTTTTGATCTGATACACGTAAACGAAATAACACTTTTTCCTCTAGCAATTATCGCGAAGTGGATTTTTCGTATTCCGGTGGTTGTTCACATCCGATCGCTTCAGCGAAAGCCAGGAGAAAGTTGGCGCACAAATCTTCTCAATAAGTGGCTTGGGCGTTACGCCGACGCTGTTGTGGCTATCGACAAAACTGTTGAAAAATCGCTTCCCGCGGATTTGCCGATAACTGTTGTGCACAACGGCCTTCATGTGGATAACGAGTATCCAACGCCTGCAAGTCCAGAAAAGAACATTGTTAGCGTCGGCTTCCTGGGAGTCCTGATCCCGCTAAAGGGTATTTACGAACTGGTTGAGGCGATGCGTATTCTTGTCATAGAGCGGGGTGTGGCTGTCGAATGCGTAATAGCCGGGGAGAATGCGCGGCAACTTTCCGCTTTGAAGGCGCGCGTCATGAAATGGTTTGGCTTCGCACATGATGTGCGTGCCGAAGTGGAGGCGCTCATCGCCCGTTACGGCCTTCAAGGCAATGTTCGGTTACTTGGTTTTGTTGCGGATGTCCGGCAGCTTTACCCGAAAATCGACATTCTTTGTTTCCCGTCGCACCTTGACGCTGCGGGACGTCCGGTATTCGAGGCTGCCTTTTACGGAATTCCAAGTGTGGTGGCTATAAATGATCCGACTGAGGATGCGGTTATCGATGGATTTACCGGTATTGCAGTGAAACGGCCAGACCCGATCTTGATTGCTGACGCATTGCAAAGCCTTGCTGAGAATCCGATCCTCAGAAAAGAGATGGGAGTGCGCGCCATAACGTGGGCGCAAAACCACTTCTCAATTGAATCTAATGCACAGAAGCTGGCTTCAATTTATCGTATGGTTCTGGGAAAATGATCTAATAATCCTGTGCGACCGTCACATGCTGCGCTGTAAATAGGTCGAGTTCAAACTAATAGTTTCGATGCAATTATTCAGTTGTGTTCTCCAAGAGGGCAATGTATTTCCAAAAGTGCGGGAAAAAAGTTTTTTACTTGTGGCGACATTCAGTGGCCTTGCGGCGGGCCTTGGAAACTCCTCAGTGAGGCAAGGCTGGAGTGTTGCCCATCCACTGCAGATCCCGGTAATTTCTGCAGCTAGGCGAATAATTTCTTTCGCAAAGTCATAGCGTGAGGTATGGCCGTCGGCAGAGAGGTGGTAAAGGCCGAGTTTGCTGCTTACATCAGGATCACGAAGCGCGTTCGCCGTCGCTGCGGCAAGTACCCGGGCCCACGTTGGGGAGCCGATCTGATCAGATACAACCCTTAATTCCTGCTCTTCGCGGGCCAGTTTCAGGATGGTGTGCAGGAAATTGTTGCCGCGGTCCGAATAGAGCCAGCTGGTTCTTAGTATCAAGTATTGGCAATTACTGGCCATGATATTGCGTTCTCCCTCCAGCTTGCTACGGCCGTAGGCATTGACGGGATTGGGAATATCCTCCTCGAGGTATATGCCTACCTTGCTGCCGTCATAGACATAATCCGTCGAGTAATGCACCAGCAGCGCACCAGTGTCATGTGCCGCATCGGCGAGGATGCCGGGTGCAGTGGCATTAACCTGCATGGCGAGTTCGGGCTCGGACTCCGCGTCGTCGACCGAGGTGTAGCCGGCCGCGTTGACGATGATGTCCGGCGCTGTCTCGCGTACGCAGCGCACAATGGAATCCGGCCGCATCAGGTCGAGCCGGTCGCGTCCGAGGGCGATCACCCGTCCCAGCGGTGCGAGTGCGGTGACGAGTTCATGGCCGACCTGGCCGGTCTTGCCGGTGAGCAGTATGGTTTTCACGGATAGGTTTCGGCGGATTTCAATGGTGTCCCGGCGCGGTCTTTTTCGGAGAGCAGCGGCGCTTCGCGCAGCGGCCATGCAATGTTCAGGTCGGGATCGTTCCAGAGCAGCGAGCGCTCCGCCCCAGGGTCTCTGTAACCCATTGTTTTATAAGCGATTTCTGATGAATCTTCGAGGGCGAGGAAGCCGTGGGCAAATCCCGGCGGCACCCACAGCATCTGGCGGTTGGCGGCCGACAGCTCGCGTCCGCTCCAGCGGCCGAATGCCGGTGACTGCCGTCGCAGGTCGACGATGACATCGAACACCGCGCCGGCGATGACGCGGATCAGCCGGCCCTGCGGCGTGCCGACCTGGTAGTGCAATCCGCGCAGCACGTTGCGTGCCGAACAGGAGTGGTTGTCCTGCACGAAATGCACGTCCAGTCCGGTCGCGGCGGCAAACTCGCGCTCGTTCCAGCTTTCGCTGAACCAGCCTCGCGCGTCGTGATGGATGGCAGGCGTGATGACCAGCGCATCCGGCAGCCCCGCGGGGCTCACGCTGAAACTCATGCCTGTTCGCGCAGCATGTCGCGCAGGTAACGCGCGTAGGGGTTGTTGCCGATGGCGGCGGCCAGCGCCTCGACCCGGGCGGCGTCGATCCAGCCCATCTGGTAGGCGACTTCTTCGGGGCAGGCAACCTTGAGGCCCTGCCGCTTCTCGATGGTTTCGATGAACATCGATGCCGCCAGCAGCGCTTCGTGGGTGCCGGTGTCGAGCCAGGCCACGCCGCGGCCCATGGTGACCACATTCAGCTTGCCGCGGCGCAGGTAGTCGAGGTTGATGTCAGTGAGTTCGAGCTCGCCGCGGGCGGAGGGTTTCAGACCCTTCGAGATGGCGATCACGTCGTTGTCGTAGACCGCAAAGCCGGTCTGCGCATAACGCGATTTCGGCTGTTTCGGCTTTTCCTCGATCGACAGCACCTTGCGGTTTTTGTCGAATTCGATCACGCCGTAACGTTCCGGGTCGTGCACCGGGTAGGCGAATATCGTCGCGCCCTGTGCAGAGCGGGTGGCGGCCTGCAGGTCGGCCGAGAGTTCATGGCCGTAGAAAATGTTGTCGCCGAGGATCAGCGCGCAGCTGTCGTTGCCGATGAAATCGGCGCCGATGATGAAAGCCTGCGGGATGCCCTTCGGTTCCGGCTGTACCGCGTAACGCAGGCTGATGCCCCAGCGCGAGCCGTCGCCCAGCAGCTGCTCGAATCGCGGCGTGTCCTGCGGCGTGGAGATCAGCAGGATGTCGCGGATGCCGGCCAGCATCAGCGTGGTCAGCGGGTAATACACCATCGGCTTGTCGTACACCGGCAGCAGTTGTTTGGAGACGACCTGCGTTGCCGGGTAGAGCCTTGTGCCGGAGCCGCCGGCTAGGATGATGCCTTTCATGGTGACTGGTAATTGGTGATTGGTAATTGGTTTTTCAGGGACGGACGGTTTTGTGCAGGCCTGTCAGTAGTCGGGAAATGCGGTGGACCAAGGCAAAAACCGGATTATCTTCTCTCACGTAACCCAAGTCTGAGGCAATCAGTAACTGTGTTTCCAGCTCGCTGAGGGATCCTCTCGCGATACTCAGAAACTGTGCGAATTCCTTGTTTCCGGTGCGCGCGGCGCCTTCGGCGATATTGCTGGGAATGGAGATTGCGGAGCGACGGATCTGCAAGGTCAAGCCATACATTTCGTCCTTGGGGAATTCCTTGGTAAGCAGGTAGATGTCGGTAACCAGCTTTCTGGATTGTTTCCAGGCTTCGAGCTTGTGGTGACCACGTTCTTCCGGTGCATTGCCCATTGTGCCTCCGTGACCCACCAATTACCAATCACCAGTCACCAATTACCTTGTCCGCTCATCGTTTCCCGTAATTCAGATCGACCCACTTGCGGTAATCCCCGCTGGTAACGTTGCGGATCCAGTCGGTATTCGACAGATACCACTGCACGGTTTCGCGCAGTCCGGTAGAGAAGGTCTTGGTGGGCCCCCAACCTATTTCACGCTTGATCTTCTCCGCGTTGATCGCATAGCGCCAGTCATGGCCCGCACGATCTTCGACGAAGGTGATCAGCTTCGCATGCGGCGCGCCAGCCGGATGCATTTCATCGAGGATCGCGCACAGGGCATGCACGACCTC
>FWPV01011871.1_pt1 | contig 13678 bp, 8 predicted proteins | sample 2228371 | NCBI WGS metagenome assembly FWPV01 (sample SAMEA103939776, study PRJEB20133) | metagenome | reverse complement strand
CGGATAGGCCCACCTCCCCGGTCGCCGACACCCGCATCGACAGCTTGTTCCCGATCTCGTCGACGGCCACGCCGTCCCGGTCCGGTTCGATGTCCCATTGCCGGATGCCGGATATGCTCATCCGATCCTGCTCGATCCGATGACGATGGCCACCGTGCCGTACCGGGAGTTGCAGTTCGACGCGCAAGGGTCGGGGGTGACGATTCACGGATTATCGCTCCGTGATTATCCCCAGGCCGTCCGGTTCTACAAATGGCAGTCCGGAGAGAGGCAATAAAATCATAACTCACCACAACGAGGTTGTGACATGAACTCAAAATCCTTTACGTTGATTGAATTGCTCACCCGCGCAGCGCATCAGTAAATGCGGGCGCGCAAAAAGCAATTTCCTATCATTTTTTCAACCGAACCCAACCGGACCAAATTTGCACACTCCATACCATGCCCCCCCAACCACCGGCCAACGAAGCACCGCCCCCCAGCCGGCATGGGCGAAACAAGCAGCGCGGCGCACGGTGCAGTCCGCCGCCCACCATGGTGATATTGGGGAAGAACCAAGAACAGCCAGGCGTACCCACACCCGGCATTTGGCTCCCGCCGGAGGAAACCCTCCGGTGTCTTCAATCTCGCGCAATCGCTTTGCCCCAGAATTAGCGATTGACATGGGGCCGGGGCTTTGATAGCATCAAAATTCAACGAGCGAGCGAAAGCAGACGCATCGCTCAACCGCGAGCCGGGCTAAGGCCGGGCGGCGTGGAAGTGCTTGGTTATCAGCAGGCAACGACAGTGAACCCAATGAAACTTATGACCCCAAAACGTTACTTTGTTCTCGGCCTGGCAGCCGTGTCCCTGTCAGGGACGGTGTTCGCCGGTTTCACCCCAGGCAACCTGGCCGTGCTCCGGGTTGGAGACGGCAGCCAAACCCTCGCCAATACCGGCAACACGGTATTCATTGATGAGTATTCGCCAATGGGAACCCTGGTCAGCTCGGTTCAGATTCCAGATTCGGGGCCGAATGCGCTGGTGTTGAATGGGACGGCGACGGCTGAAGGGTTTCTGGCCCGCTCTGCCAACGGCCAGTATCTAACCTTTGCGGGTTACAACACACCTCGTCCGTACAGCAGCTCCGTGTCCAGTTCCACCTCCGCGGCGGTGCCAAGGGCGGTGGGGATGATTGACAGTCTTGGAAACGTGAGCATCCCGGTTTCGAGCTCGACGGCCTATAGCGGCATAAGCTGGCGCGGCGCAGTGACGGACGGGGCGGGAAATTACTGGGGCATCGGAAGTGGAAGTGGCAGCGCGGCTGGGGGGCCTTACTACATGGGCCTGGATGCCAGCCCAGCGATGCTGCAAAACACACTGGCGACCTTGCGAGGCGCCAACATTTTCAATGGAAACCTCTACTTTTCGCATTCCGGCTCGGCCAGCACCGGCCCCGGCCTGTATTATTACTCCGGACTGCCGACGGATCCCGGCCCGGCCACGCTCCTGTTTGCCACGGGAAGCGGAGCCACAACCACCGACTTCGCGCTCAGCCCGTCCGGCAACGTGGCTTATGTGGCGGATGATCGGACCATTTCAAACGGGGGCGGAATTCAGAAGTGGGTGTTTGACGGCACCGCCTGGTCCCTTTCCTATACGCTGGGAACCGGATCGGGCAGCACGGTCGGCGCCCGGGGATTGGCGGTGGATTTCGGCCCCGCCGATCCAATCATCTATGCCACCACGGCCGAGAGTGCGGCGACCCGGCTGATTTCGGTCGTTGATACCGGCGCAGATTCCGTTGCCAACACCCTTGCAACCGCGGGCACCAACATGCGTTTCCGGGGGCTGGATTTTGTCCCGGTCATTCCTGAGCCCTCGTCGCTGGCCCTGCTTGCGTTGGCTGCGGCCGGCCTGTGCTTGCGCCGTCGAAGGTAGCCCATCCGGGCAGGAGCATCGCCAATAACGCCGCCTGCCCCCACGGCCGGGCGGGCGAGAGGTCCGGCCTCGGTCAGTGACGCCGGAGAATGAGGCGGTGGTCCACGCGCCGCGTTTGGTCAAAGGCAAGGGGCGGAAGGTCGGTCATGGTGGGCGACTCAGTCTCATTGAGGATGCCTTTGGCCATGGCTTGCAGGGCCTGCCAGCGGGGCCAATCCAGCGTTGGCGCATGAGCAATCTGGCGAAGCAGGCTGCGCCATTCGATGATGACGCGGTCAATGTCTCCCAAACCCACGAGGTCATTGACCCAACGGTGTTTGCTGGCCGGGTCTTTGTGAACCGCAGCCACAATTTGCTCCGCCCCAGCGCCGTAACGCGGCGGCACTCCATTTTCGAGGTAGCCCGGGATGCTGAGCAGGCCGTAGGTTTCATGACAGACAATGCCCAGCCGCCCGCCCCAGCGATTCTCCTCCCCGCAGAAGCGGAACCCGGCATCGAGGTTGGCCAGATCGTAAATCAGCTCGTCCAGGGGATAATCCTCATGTTCGAGCGCCGCTGCGATTGCCAGGCCATCACCCTGCGAGAAGAAGCTGACGAGGCGGCCGCGCAAGGTGGGCACGCCGTGCGCATCCACCAGCTTGAGCCGGCGCCATAGCAGGGCGGTGCCCGTTGCTGTGGGAAGCCGTTTGCAGGTTTCAACCAGCCCGCATCTTGCGCAATCGTAGGGCAGAACCTCGCGCTCGGGCGGCCGCCAAAGAGCCACGCCGGCCTGATCCACCGGCACCCGCATTTTGACCTCGGCCAGACTCACCAGGGCGAGAATCCGGCGGTCGGCATCGGCAAACCGCACGAGGGGCGTGCCCTGCTCTTTGAGCCGCTGCTGGACCAGAGGCGCGATCTTCTCGGCCCACACGGCGGAAGAAGTCTGTCTGCCATTCCAATTGGTGAGCCGCCGCACCCATTTTGCAATGATGACCCGGTCGCCATTCAAGCGGTCCGCCACAGTCAGGGCGCGCCCGTAAACCTTTCCTTCACTGTCCTCGGCCACCACGGTCAAGGTGCCCATGCCAACCTTTTCGAGGGCGGCTGGAATACGCAACACGCTGCGAAACATCGGCTTGCCCCCGACCTGCGACTGCCCCTCCCCTGCTCCGCCCGGCTCCGGTCGCGACAGGTCTTTTGGCCAAAGAGCCGCCTGAACTTCGCCGGCCGGCACCTCGCGGAAAGCCGGCATCGGCTCCCACTGGCCGGCACTGTTAAGCATTTCCCGAACACGACGGCGAACGTGACGCGCGCGCTCGGCGTCGGTATGGAGGCCGCATGGAACGTCCGGGTGGCGCATGGACTCTTCAACCCCCAGAAAGACCGGTTTGCTGGTGAACAAACGTTCCTGCACGCGCACCGCTTCAGGGAACGGCGCCTGCCCGCGCTGCGCCGCGGCGGCCATCAGGCCCAGAAGGGCGCCCCAGTCCACCGCCCCGCTTCGCGACAGGTGGCCGGCGTGCGCGTCCAACAACCGCAACTCGTTCGCGGTGATCAGCACAAAGCCCGTCTCATCCAGCCCACGGCGTCCGGCCCGGCCAAACATTTGAAGAATTTCGCTCGGCTGCAGCAGTTGCTCGACCTCATCACGGCGGTACGATTCGGCGGCCAGAGCAACGCTGCGGAGGGAGAAATTGATCCCGGCCGCCAGCCCCATCGTGGCCACCACCACCCGCAACTGCCCCGCCTTGGCCAGGGGCTCGATGACCCCGGCGCGGGCGCCGTAACTTAAGCCGCTGTGATGATAGGCGACCCGGCTTTTGAGCAGCTTGGCCAATTCATCCCCCACAATCAGTTTTTGTTCGGTTGTCAGGGCCAGTGGATTGGGGGTAGGCAGTTGGCGGGCCAGTTCGGTGGCCATGGCCTCGGCAGCCTGTCGGCGTGGCGCAAAAATGAGAATGGGGCCCAAATCCTCGGCCAACGCCTTGGCCACCAGGCGGGGCCAATAGCCGCGGATGTCCGAGGGGACATGGTAGCTGAGATTGGCAGCATGGACCTCCTCAAGCGGGACGGGACGGTTTTCGTGATATATGAGCACGGCCTTCCGGCCAAGGCGCTCGAGCCATTTCACGACGTCTTTGGGATTGGCCACACTGCCACTCAAGAGCAGCAACTGGGTGGTTGGGGGCGCCAGGGCAATGGCCAGCTCGTAGTTCAGACCGCGGTCCAGATCGCTAATCATCTGATACTCATCCACCACCAACAGGGCGGGACCGTCGCCCTGGATCAGTCGGTGCTTTTGCGTTTCCAACGTCGCCACCAGAACCGGCGCTCCCAGATTCTCCGCCAGGTCCCCCGTGGCGATTCCCACATCCCAGCCGCGCGCGCGCCATTCGGCCAGTTTGTCATTCGCCAGCGCGCGAGTCGGCACCGTATAGATGGCCTGGCCGCGGTTGCGGCCCTGGTTGGACCAAAGCTCGAAAATGAGGGTCTTGCCCGCGCCGGTAGGCGCCTGAACCACAACATCCTTGCCCTCGCGCAAGGCGGCAACCGCCTGTTGCTGCCACAAGTCGGGAACCGCGACCTGGTTGAGGGCGGGCAGCTCGGCTAATGGCGAAAAGGTCAACACGGGGTGAAGATAGTCCTTTTTGGGGGAACCGGAAAGTCCGGAGAACGGGAAACATAAGTGGTTTGACTTGGTTGCCGCACAATCTTAGATTCTTAGCCAGATGTTTGCCGCGGACTCCAGACTTGCATCTGCACCTCAGCAGACCGACTTGCGCCAGACGCCGGCTGTCTCATGGAAGCAGATCATCGAACCCGTCGAGCCTTTTCTCGACGAGGTGGCGGTTCGTTTGGCCCAGCAGGTCAAGAGCTTCGATCCGGAGATTGCGCCGTACGCGGACTACGCGCTCAATGGTCATGGCAAGCAGCTTCGGCCGGCATTGGTTGCCCTTGCCGCGGCCGCCGTCGGAACCGTCAAGGATGACCATCTCAAGGCCGCCGTCATCATCGAAATGGTGCATCTGGCGACGCTGGTGCATGACGACATCATGGACGAGGCCGAAATCCGGCGGGGTCGGCTTACACTCGCCTCTCAGTGGGGGAACGATATTGCGGTCTTGTTTGGGGATTGTCTTTTTGCCCGGGCGCTAACCCTTGCAGCGGAGTTTCCGACCACCGAAGTCTGCCGGGCGGTGGCTTCGGCGACCAACACCGTCTGCACCGGGGAAATCCTCCAGACGCGGCAGCCGGCAGACTTCTCGTTCACTCGCGCCGACTACTTTAAAGTCCTGGAGATGAAGACGGCGGAATTGTTCGCGCTTTCGTGCGATCTGGGCGCCTACCTGAGCCGGGCGTCGCAAGCGCAGCGGCAGCATTTGAGGCAATTTGGCCTTGCATTTGGCACGGCCTATCAGGTTTTTGACGATTGCGTGGACCTGTTCGGCTCGGAAGCCGTGGCAGGCAAATCCCTGGGCACCGACCTGGCGAAGGGAAAGCTGACGCTGCCATTGCTGCTGGCCTGGGAACGCGCTTCGGCCAAGGACCGAATTCAACTGCGGCGGCTGGTTGAGCAGTGGCAGCCGGCATCCATGGACTCCCTGGCCGATTTGCTGGCCCGGTATAAGACGCTGGCCGGCTCCCTTGAGGTGATGGGCGAATACTTGAGCGCTTCCCGGGCGGCAGTCCTAAAGCTCCCGCCCTCAGCCGGAAGAGACGGGCTGCTGGGCTTGACGGACTATCTGGCGCGCCAGACCGAGTCGCTCGGTACAGCAACAGCCGACAGCCCATGATTATGGCGGAGCCAGCCAGTCGAAAGGCACCCAAATCCAACCCCGCTTCGACGCCCAGCTCCAGCGAACCGACGCCGGTGGAAGAAGCCGACTTGGTCAAAAGGGCCTTGGGGGGCGAACTGGCGGCTTATGATGAGCTGGTGCGGCGGTACCAGGAGCGGGTTTATGCCACGATCTATCACATGACGGCCAATCATGAGGATGCCAACGATCTGGCGCAGGAAACGTTCATCAAGGCCTACCAGGCGCTAAACACCTTCAAAGGGGGCTCCAGCTTTTACACGTGGATTTACCGCATTGCGGTCAACAAGACGATCAACTTTCTCAAGCAACGGCGGCATCGCGCCCAAATGAGCCTCGACGATCTGGACTTCAATGCCGAGCACGACCCGGACCTCGTGGCGCTGATTTCGGAAAAAACGCCTCGACGCGAGGTGAACCTCGCCGAGCTGCAGGAAAAGTTGAACGCCGCCATGCAGAAGCTGTCAGAACCCCATAGATTGGTTGTGACGCTGCACGACGTGCAGGGCCTGTCGCACGAAGAAATCGCCGAAATCATGGACTGCAACATTGGAACAGTTCGGTCGCGGTTGTTCTACGCGCGGCAACAACTGCAAGCGCTGCTGTCGGATTATTTGAAATAGGCCTTATGGTTCCTCAACAGGATGATTTTCAACAGCTTAGGCGCCTGCTGGCGCTGAAGCGCTACGAACAACCGCCCCCGGGATACTTCAACCAATTCTCACGCAATGTGATGGCTCGAATCCGCGCGGGCGAGCACCGGTTGGAGCACAGCTCGGTTGAGGATTGGTTTGCCCAAGTGCCTTGGCTGCGTCGGTTTTGGTCCATGCTCGAGACCAAGCCGGTTTTTGCGGGGGCGTTTGGCTTGGGAGTTTGTGCCGTGCTGCTGGGCGGGCTGGTTTACTCAAGCATGGATAGCCATCCCCCCGTAACCGGCATCAGTGTTATCAGCGAGCCGTCCGCAAGCCAGGCAATTGCGGTTTCCACTCCAACCGTTCCCAACGTGGCTTTTCAAAGCGGCACGACGGGCGGTGTCGTCGCCCTGCCGCCGGGCGAATCCTTGTTCGAGCAATTCCGCAACGGCCAGAATCCCAACCTCTTCATCGAGCGGGCTAACAAGCAAGGAGTGAGCCCGTAATCAGACGCCGGCGGCGGGCTCATCCTCAAAAAGTTTAAGAACCCGGGAAGAACGGCGGGCGCGTTACGGGACTGCCACCCGGAGTCTGAAAAATGCGGGATCAACCAGGTTGGTACACCCCACCTGAAGCCAGCCGTCGTTGCCAACGACCCAAGGTCCTTGGGAAATCCAGCTTGAGCCGCCGCTCAAAGCCTCCCGCCGTTCAAGCTGGTAGATTCGCCGGGCGGAACTCCAGGCACTCACTGTCACCGAATCCCCCACCCCGATGGCTTGGATTCTGAACACCGAGGCGCTGTTGGTCGGATTGGTGTCGGCAAGATATTCCTCCAGTGCGTTGGCCCCATCCATGTCCGAATCAGACATCGCGATGCCGTCGGTGGGCCCCCCGAAAAACCGCATTTCCCACCAGTCCGGCATGCCATCCCCGTCCTGATCGTCCGGAGGGGTGGTCCGATGGTCGAAGCGCCAGGACAGGACATCGTGGGCTTCAAAATTGGAACCGCCCCCGGCCGAGCCGGTAAAACCAACCCAAGCCAGGCCGTTGTCAAGATTCAGCGTCCCTGCCATGTCCAGGGGCACGATCAGTACCGGCTCATTGAGATTGTCAAGGAACACGCGCAGGAAGCCCGGGATATAAGCAATTTTGGCCGTGTGCGGCTGCGCGTCCGACAGATTCACAACCAGGTTGCTGGCGCACCCAAGGGAGAAAGCGTGGTTGCGGTCATTCACCAGGATTCCGCGGGTGTGGATGCTGATATGGTTGGCGTTGGGGTCACCGACGGGGTTCTGCCACGTATCGAACTCGACGGCCAAGCTGGTGGGCAGATTGTAACCGAGGTAACTGCCTGAACTGCCCAGAGCCTGGATGCTGGAATTCTGAATGACAAAGGCAAAGCCGTCAGCCCGGTCGCGGCTGATTTGGAAGTTGAAGATCGTTTGAAACGGGCCGGCGACACCGGCGCGGAAAGCGTGCCAGGCACCGCCGAGGTCCGAGGCAATCTCGCGATTCAAGCGCAGGAGGTTGTTGGTGAGCGTAGCCTGACCCACCAGGACCAGATTCGATGGGGCGCCAAAACCGGGGTAAACGAAATCCGCGGGCGGGATCGCACTAACGTAGAGAACGCCAAGCTGCTCAAGCCCGATGCCATTGGCGCCGCCGTCCAGGTCGCCGTAGAACCACGGGCCGTTGTTGCGCCGAAAGCGCCAGGCGTAACGATACTCGCCGGCTGAAGCCACCAGAAGCCGGGCTTGATACTCGTCCCCGCCGGACAGGTCCCGGACAAAGCTGCCCTCCACCCAGGCAGTCCAGGCGGATAGCGGCTGGCTCACAAGTCCAAAGCCGAGCCAGGCTTCGATTCCAGGCGCCTGGCCCGGGGCATCGGTGAGTCCCGCAATTTGGAGCCGTCCCGTGATCCACTCACTTGGCACCCCCGCATCCGTGCCGGTGACGGGCGGGGTGGAGAGCCAGCCATTATCCACCAACGCCTGGCAGCCATTCAACGGCCCGCCGGTCGCGCCCATGTCATTTCGGCTGGTGCCTTTGGCCGGCGGGAAAGCCAGGTCGTTGAGAACGGGAGCCGGATTCCCCGCGTCAACACAGGGCGAAGCGTCCGCGAGTTGGAAACCTGCCTCGAATATGGGACTGTTGGTCAGATTGCCGATCCCGGGCCAGAAGGTGCCGACGCAGGAGTAGTTCACCTGGGGCGTCGCAAGCAGCCGGATGTCGTCAGGCGAGTTGCCAAAGACAATGCTGCTGTCCAGGACAACCCGTGCGCTGTTATCCAGCCATAGCCCGCCACCGTCGCTGTCCACCGCAGTGTTGGTCGAGAATGTGCAGTTGACCAGCAGGCCGGTGGTGCTGCCGTAGAAGTAGGCGCCGCCACCGGAATCCCCCGCCGTGTTGTGAATCAGGAAGACATTCGTGAAGCACACCTGCGCCACGCCATCCACGGCCACCCCGCCTCCGTCGTCCTTGGCCAGGTTTAGTTCAAGGGTGGAACAGGCGAAATAGGCGGCGGCATGGTCGGTGATCTGGGCCGCGCCGCCGTCGGCGTCGTTGGCGAAGTCATCCGCCACATTTCCACCGAAATAACAGCGGTCCACGCGGCAGGTTGAGGAGCCGGTGGCGTATAAGGCGCCGCCGTCTGCGCCTTGCGAGCCGAGGAAGTGGATGCCCGTCAGGGTGATGGCGCTTTGGTTCTCGCAAGCGATGGCGCCTCCATTGCCCAGACAACGGTTGGTTTCAAACCGGCAGGCATCCACCAGGAGCGCCGACGTGTCGGCCAGGTAAAAACCCCCTCCCATTTCGGTTGCCTGCGAGCCGAAAAAACCGCAGGCCATGAAACGCGAACGGTCAGCGCCCCAAGTGCGCATGGCGCCGCCGCGTTTGGCGGAGTTACAGACAAAGGAGCTGTTCTGGACAATTGTGGAAGAGTTGCCCGCGTAAAAGGCCCCTCCGTTGTCTGTGGCGCGGTTCGTTTCAAAATGGCACGCGTCGAAGAACGCCGCGGAGTTTCCGGCACACCACGCCGCCCCCCCATTCTCATTCGCCGAGTTGCCCAGGAAACGACATTGGACGAAGGAAGGGTTCTTGCCGCCATTGACGTACACCCCACCCCCGGTGTGGCCGAAGTTGGACTGGAAGAGGCAGTTGCTGGCATAGGGATAGGTGCTCGAGTTGGCCTCGAGGCCTCCGCCGAACCGCCACGGACCGGAACTGGAGCCGTTCCGGATAAACTCGGAATCCAGGATTGTCGTCCGCCCCTCGACGCTCATGCCGCTGCCCCGGTCCTGGCCTATGTTGGCAATGAAATGACATGCGCGGATCAAGGCGTCGGCAGTTGACTTCACGATCATGCCACCGCCACGGTTATCCAGCGAGCCGCTGGCTTCGTTGGCGACAAACCACGAGTTACTGGCGGTCAATGCCCCCTTCACGTGCATGCCCGCGCCGTTTTGAGAAGTGCGATTGGTGCTCAGCGTGCTGTCCAGCAGGTGGCAGCCACCCCCTACTGCCACGCCGCCGCCGTCCAAGTAGCTGGTGTTCCGGCTGATCTGGCACGAATAGATCACCAGCATCTCGGCGTTGAGCGCATAGATGCCGCCACCCCAGGCCGGAGTGGATAGATTGTAACGGTTGTTGAAATTGTCGAAAACCTCGGTGTGGGAAAGCACCGTGCGCGAGTTGGCCCCCAAGTAAAGGCCGCCACCGTGGTCCCGCGATTCATTTGCCAGCACCTCGCAGCTCTCGACCCAGAGCTGCAGTCCATCCGCCAAAAACAACCCCCCGCCCCGCTCATCCGCGCCGTTGCCGTCCACAAGACAAGCGGTCATCGCCACGCCGCCAGCGGCAAAATAAGCGCCACCGCCGTCGCTGAAGCACTCGTTGTCGTGGATGCGGCACCGGGTCAAAGTCAGGTCGCCCCTCGTCGTCATGCCGCCGAACCACGCCTCTGCGCCGATGGCAAGGTCTGCCAGGGATGAGGGACCGACATGCCCGAACACGGCATTTCGGATGGAGGTTGCTGACAGGCCAGCCCCCTGCACACTCGACACCAGCGCCAGGTTGCGTCCGCGGATGTCATAACACCCCGCCGCCAGTTTCAAATCCACGTCAGGATTGCCGGGCGCGCCCGCGGCACCGACGAACGCGCCCATGTTGCCGCCCCCGGCGGCGGTGCCCAAGCAGGGCGAGCCGGCCCCCAAGGCAAAACTAAAGGCATCCAAGGCGAGAGCCAGGCTGGCGTAAGGGTCAACCGAAGTCCCCGATCCCGGACCGGCCACTGCCGCGTTGGCGTAAACTACAGTTGCCGAACCCCATCCCAGAAATAACGGGCTTCCCTGGACAACGCCTGGACCCGAAGCATCCGCATCCTCGCAGAGGCTGTAAGCCAGCATCCGGCTGCCGTTGGTTTCCACCGAACCTCCCGCATTCCGCCAGAAAATGGAGTTCGTCGCGAACAAGCACGCGTTTGTGTCCGAGCTCGCTCCGGCCCGGCCAGATGGCGCGAAGTTTCCGGCCACGGTACAGTGAGTCATCCAGTTGGTCGCGAAGTTGGCAAGCCCAACGCCTCCGCCTCGAGCCCGCGCTGAGGCATTGTAGGTGAGAAGGCAATTGCTCAGTGTGAGGCCCGAGTATGCGTTCGCCAGCAGGGCGCCGCCTCCGCCGCCCGCCACATTTCCCATGAAACGCGTGTTCGCGACGGCCGCCCGCCGGTTCTGTCCCAGGTAGAGTCCGCCACCGGCGCCGAGACATTCGTTCCCCTCGAACCAGCACCCCGCTCCGAATTCAGGCTGGGGCCCGCTCGTGACGGAACTGTCGCCGACGCACACGCCCCCGCCGTCGCCCTGGGCCGCATTCCAGTAGTTGCTGGTGCCCAACAAGGTGACGTACGCATTGGCGCCGAGGTAGATGCCGCCGCCGTCTCCCGCCGCGTAATTGTGGGAAAGGAGACAGTCCACCAAGGCGTTGGTGAGCATTCCCGGAGGAAAGAACGCTCCGGGCTCGGGTGCGCCGCCGCAGCCAACGGCCATGGTCTTTACACTGCTGAAGGTAAACAGCCCGCCGCCGAACCACTCGGCCTGGTTGCCCGTCAGTTCCGAGCGTTCGATGGCGCACAGGCTGTTGGCCTCGACAAACACCCCGCCGCCACTTCCCAACCCCGCCCCCGCCGCCGTGTTGGTGAGGACCAGGCAATTGGTCAGCATCGTCCATCCGTAGGCGTCCACAAACACCCCGCCGCCCGAGTCGCTGGCGGTATTTCCCTGAATCGTGGTCCGCTCGATCCAAACCTGGCTCAACAGGCCACAAAAGACGCCGCCGCCGACACCGGGCACGCTGTTACTTTGAATGAGGCAGTCCACAATGCCGATTTCGAAACAGGTGCACCAGGTGCCCCCGCAATAGACGCCCCCGCCCGAACCCGAGTAGGTGGCGTCGGCCGGGCAGGAGTTGTGTTCAAGAATGCACCGTTCAATCAAGACCCGGCCTTCGGCCGTGGCATCCACAAAAACACAGATTCCGCCGCCATCCTTGCTGTAAATTCCTTGCGAGCCCAGCCCGTCTGTGATCTTTAATCCGCGGACGGTCACCCCTGCCGAAGTGATGAGCACAACGGTGTTGGTGCGGTCGCCCTGCACCTGGGGCGAGGTTCCCGGCGCCGACCACTCCAATGTGAGCGGCTTGTTGATGACCAAGGGAAAGACTTCGCCATTCGCAAGTGAATAAATGCCGGGAGCGACCCGCACGATGTCGCCCGCCTGCGCCCCCGCGAGGGCGGTGGTAAGATTGGTGAAACCACACCCTCCACCGGGACAGACGCTCAGCACCGCTCCATGAAGCGGCTGGCCGGCTGCCAGCAGGAGGCTGGCCAGCGCCATCCACCTGTTAAACGCAGGGGGCGAGTTCCCTCCGGGGTTGCGCCGCCAGCGGGGAAGTGGAAGGTCAGGGAGACCAGACGCGAACAACAGGGAGGCCGTTCCCGGAAAAGGCCGTCGTGGAGGTTGCATAGGCTGTGCTCCCTCTGTACCACAAACGGGCCAGGTAAAGCAAGCCTAATGTAAAGCCATTGTCAAGCCATGCCCGGCGGCGGGCGCGTTATCCGAACAGGCTGCGATACCAGGCGATCAATTCCGGGCCGGCGAACAGCCACAGCACAGCTGCCAAGGCAATGTACGGGCCGTAAGGCAGCCGGGAGGAAAACTCGCGGCGGCGGAGGGCGACCAAACCGAGCCCGACCACCGCGCCGATCATGGAACTGACCAGCAGCGAGAACACCACGGCCTTCCATCCCAGGAACGCTCCAATCGCGGCCATGAACTTGACATCGCCCAAGCCCATGGCCTCGCGCGGCAACACCACTTCGTTGCAGAGCGCCTCCAGATACGGCACCTGCTCCGGGTTGAACTGATCCTCGCCAATCCGCAACGCGGTGGGGCTGAGACGCACCATCACTTCCTGGTAACACCGGTCCACCATCTCAACCCGGCGCGCACGCAGGCCAATCGTGTCCGAATCCCGGTAAAAGATGTCTTCGTAGGGAACACTGCGGTCCGGCAGAACCAGGGCGGTTTCGGTGAACACGACCCGGGTCTCCCCCTTGAGTTCGAGCCGTTGCCGGCCAAAGAAAACCTTGCCGAGGCGCAGGATGGCGTACACCAGGCCCGCGCCAACACTCATGCCCAGCACGCTGGCCTTCATCCCGCCGACCACGTCCGCCTCACCGTGCAGCGAGGGAACCAGGAAGGAGCACACGAAGCCGGCCGCCGCGCCACCGAGCGTGATTTCATCGGGAATGATGAAATGCTCGAGGTCAATGAAGGTGGCCGCGACCAAGGCCGCCAGGAAAAGCGAGTAAATCAGCGCCAGCGCAGCCGAGTGGGGGCCAAAAGACAGCCAGCAGGCGAGGAACAACAGGGCGGCCAGCAACTCGACGAGAAAATACCTGGCGGAGATGGGCGCGCCGCAGTTGCGGCAGCGAGCCCGGAGATACAGCCAGGTTACCAGGGGAATGTTCAGATACCAGGGAATCGCGTAATGGCAGTGGGGGCAATGCGAAGGCGGCGAGACGATGCTCTGCCCCAGCGGCATGCGGTGGATGCAGACATTGAGAAAGCTGCCCACCATCGAACCGAAAACAAAAAACACCACCGACCAGAAATGAAACGGAACCGCCGCCCAGTATTTCGGCTCGAAGATGGGTTCAACCATAAATGCTCTCGTGCAACGCCCGGCGCATGACCTCCACCGGCGCCGGCAGGCCGGTCCACAATTCGAGCGCCTTGACACCTTGATAAAGCAACATCCCGAGGCCATTGACGGCGC
>FWPV01011870.1_pt1 | contig 13679 bp, 6 predicted proteins | sample 2228371 | NCBI WGS metagenome assembly FWPV01 (sample SAMEA103939776, study PRJEB20133) | metagenome | reverse complement strand
TTTGTTTTTCCTGCAACAGGCTGGACCAGCATCTCTCAATCTAGTTACAGCCTGCTACCGGGATATGCTGAGCAGCGTCACGCGCTTCGGATCCTTCCGTCTTGATCCGCTTAAACAGTAATTTTAGATCCTCTTCCGGCAAGGTTTCCCGCGCGAGCAGCTCTTTTGCGCCCTCTTCGAGAATTTCCCGATTATCTTCCAGTATCCGCAGCGCCCGCTGATACGCGGATTCGACAATTTTTCTTACGGCACAATCGATCTCCCGAGCCGTTTCCTCGCTGTAACGTCTGATTTGAAACCCTCCTGCAACCTGGCCCAGGAAACCAACCGGATCAGAATCGTAGGTAATGTGCCCTAGGCCGCTTTCCATACCATAGCGCGTAACCATTCCTCTGGCGATGTCGGTCACCTTGCTCAGATCGTCTGCTGCTCCGGTCGACAGTTGCCCGAACTTGATTTGTTCCGCCGCCCTGCCGCCCAGCAGGATGGACATCTTATTTTCCAGTTCCTCCCTGGTCATAAGGTAGCGATCTTCAGTGGGCCTCTGCAAAGTGTAGCCGAGAGCTCCGATGCCGCGCGGAATAATTGAAATCTTGTGGACCGGATCCGATCCCGGGATTGCGGCAGCCACAAGCGCATGTCCCATTTCGTGATACGCAACGATGGTTCTTTCACGGGGGTTTAGCACTCTGTTTTTCTTTTCCAGCCCGGCAACAATCCGCTCCATGGCTGCTGTGAAGTCATCGAGAGTTACTTTAGCGGCATTACGCCTGGTCGCAAGCAAAGCGGCCTCGTTTACGAGATTTGCAAGATCGGCGCCTGTGAATCCGGGAGTAAGAGCGGCAATCTGCTCGACTTGCACGCTTTCGTCAACCGCTACTTTTTTCATGTGAATGCGCAGGATGGCAGCGCGCCCTGCTTTATCGGGGCGATCGACCAAGATTTGTCTATCAAAGCGGCCGGCACGCAAAAGTGCCGGGTCGAGAACCTCAGGTCTGTTGGTGGCGGCGATCAAAACCAAGCCGCTGGCAGAATCGAAACCGTCCAATTCAACCAGCAGTTGATTTAGGGTTTGTTCCTTTTCGTCGTTGCCGCCGGCTATGGGGTGAGCTGCCCGTGCGCGTCCCAACGCATCCAATTCATCGATGAAGATGATGGCCGGTGCCTTTTGGCGGGCTTGCTCAAACAAATCGCGGACACGGGCCGCGCCGACCCCCACGAACAACTCGACAAATTCGGACCCGTTAATGGAAAAGAATGGTACCGCAGCCTCTCCTGCCACGGCCTTGGCGAGGAGAGTTTTGCCGGTGCCCGGCGGTCCTACCAGCAAGATCCCCTTCGGCATTCGCCCGCCCAGCCTGCCAAATAATTTTGGGTCTTTCAGGAAATCGACAATCTCGCGCAACTCTGTCACGGCTTCGTCTACCCCTGCAACATCCTCAAAGCGGACTTTGATATCTGTTTCGACATACACCCTGGCTTTGCTCTTTCCGATCGTCATAAAGCCGCCCCCCATATTGCCGGTAAAGCGTTTAGCCAGGAGCATCCAGATGCCGAAGAAAAAGAACACAGGCAAAATCCAGGACAAAAGATCGCGAAAGAATGTGTTTTCAATTTGGCGCCGGAACTTGATGTTGTATTGGCCGAGGTCTCTGGCCAGCTCGGGGTCCACGCGCGCAGTCGCAAACCGCCATTGTTTGCCGTCGCTTTCCTGTACGGTTCCCTCAAGGTGTTTTTCGTAAATGACGACATCCTTGACCTTATTGGCCGCCAGATATTTCTGAAACTCGTCGTAGCTGATTTCCTGCACCTGCATTGCCCGAATGATCAGGGATTGCAGAAAAAACACCCCCGCCAAGGCAAGCAAAGTATAGGTGATGTTAAACCCGGTCTTTTTGTTCATGATGCCTAAGTCTCCGATATCCGGTTGTCAGTAACCGATCTTTCCGTCTGATTTCTTGATAAATAGAAACTCTCGATACCGTTCAAGTTTAAGAATACCCACGCGGGGGACAGGGATAATCTTGTGCCTGCGCGCTACACCGTCAGGATTATCTTGCCCGCGTTGATTTTTGCATACCGGGCTTCAATTAACTGCATCTAAATTCAACCTTGGCTCCTCGGTGCGCAACGATTCGATTCACTCCTCCTTGGGGCCGAATGACGGACGCGCGTATTCACTCTCCCGAGAGATAAATTTAATCATATCCTGGTAAGTTCTACAGCCTCTCCGTTGCTTTTGCTCGGCCGGCTTTTATTGGAATGGATCCATACCACAAAGTCTCCATTTTTGGCCAGACGCTGGCCCAAAAGCTTACGGCGCGCAGGCTCCAGGGTTGTTGCTGAGCTCTTGGTGGTGAGCACGGGTATCACTCCCCAGCTTAAGCAAAGTTGCTGAGCCGTCATCCGGTTGTCGGTAAGAACAACAATGGGAACCGATGGTCGAAAACGGCTAAGCGCATAGGGCAACCTGGCGCAAGGGGATGATAACACTATGGCCTTGGCTCCGACATCCCAGGCCAGCCGGCATGAAGAGTGGCTAATGGCATCTTCCCTTGAATTCCATGATTGTGCAGCGCGAGCATCCAGAATAGCGCGGAAGGGATAAGCTTGCTCGGTAGCCGATAGAACGGAGGCCAGCATGCGAACCGCTTCGCCGGGATAACGGCCTACTGCAGTTTCTGCGGAAAGCATTACTGCGTCCGTGCCGTCCAACACTGCATTTGCTATGTCGGTGACTTCGGCTCGCGTCGGCCTGCTGTGCGACACCATTGATTCGAGCATCTGCGTCGCAGTCACAACCGGTTTACCCATTTCGTTGGCCCGGGCAATGATTCTTTTTTGGGCAAGGGGCACTTCCTGGAGCGGTGCTTCTACACCGAGATCGCCGCGTGCAACCATGACGCCGTCGGCCGCGGCCAGTATTTCATCCAGGTTCTCGAGGGCGAGCCGTTTTTCGATCTTGGCAATAACACGCGGAGTGTAGCGAAATCGCGCCAAAACGCGGCGCATTCGTGCTAAGTCGCGGGCGCTGCGGACAAAAGACACGCCAATCCACTCGGCCTTTTGGGATGCGGCAAAGGATAGGGCTTGGATATCTGCCGCCGTGGGGAGAGCCAATTCGACATCGGTATCAGGAAGATTGATTCCCGACCCGGAACGTACCAGGCCGCCGACAATCACGCGGGCCAGCACGGATAACCCGGTACAGCGTACCGCCCGAAGCGTTACCGTTCCATCTGCCAGGTGGAGCAAATGGTTGGGACGGATGGATGTCAAAATTGCCCGGTTGCGGATGGGAATGCTTTTCTGGTCGGCGGCATCGGCAAGCTCAAGCGTTATCCATTCTCCTCGACGCAGCTCACGAAAGCCTCCGGGCAAATCCCCCAGCCTGAATTTGGGACCGGGAAGATCAACCAGAAGGCCCAGCGGCACCCCCAGCCGGCGCGCAACCCGGCGTGCCGACCGCACGCGCTGGATTTGATCCTGCTTGGTTCCGTGCGCCGCATTGAGGCGTACAATATCCAAACCGGACCGGAGACATTGTTCCAGCACCTTTGTGGAGTCGGTTGCGGGACCCAGCGTAGCCACGATTTTTGTCCGATGATATGGAATCAACCGATTACTCCTGCGGACGAATCTGCTTTTTTATTTATTATGCCATGGATTTAGCCTCATTTCATGGTGTGGCACGAAAGTCGGCACCTGAAGTGCGTCACAAGACACGCCGTCATCTCCCATTTCGGAATCTGGGGTTGAAAATTGCAGGTGCATTTTGGCAAAGGCTGAATTGCTTTTTCTACTTTTCTTGCTCGCGGAATTCACCGGCCAGTCGCGTAAAAGCGGCAAGAATCAGCATGCCGGCGATGGTATGGAGGGCAAGCGCAAACCATATATACTCGGGGTGTCCTTGATCGCTGAATCGTCCGTAGAGTGCGGTGTAAGTTACGCCGCTCAGGGAGCCGCCGAGCATTACGGCCAGAAAATTCATTCCCATGTACAGTCCTGCCTTTTCTTTCGGAGCAATCCAGGTGATGTATTCCTGAATGCGCGGCGAGGATACCATCTCACCTACTGCAAAAAGAAAAATGCCCAAAAAAACCAGGGCCGGAAGCGAAGTTTTTGCGTACCCTATCACTAGGAATCCGGCAGTTGCCACCGCGAGACCCAGGAGGAAAGTCGGGATGGGTCGGCGCCGTTCGAAGATGCGCGAAACCAAAAACTGGAAGATCATGATGATGTAACCGGTATGAGAGATGGTCTCTCCCAGCACTCTACGCACGCCGCCTTGGCCCGAGCTTGAAAAGATGCCTGCCAACGCCGTGCCGAGCACCCTTTCCATGCTGCGATAAAGTCGCGCGGTATCTAGATTGGCGTCGACATATAGAGCACAGAGGTTGAAAAAGCACCAGAAAGGAAGCCAGAAAAAGATTCCGAGCAAAACCAGAAACAGGGTAAATTTTAGGTCTGAAAGGGCAACTCCGATTTCCCGGAATTTCTGACCTAATGTTGTTCCTTCGATTTCTCTTTCGGGTTCCTTATAAAAGAATATGGTTACAAGCAGCATTATTATGACGCATATCGCTGCAGCAAAAAATGCGTAATTCCAGGATAGGGCCCGCAGGTTTCCCATGACCATTGGCCCGAACGATCCCCCAACGTTCACCATTTGATAAAAAATGCCGAAACCCAGCGACTTGTTGCTGCCGTCGGTAACAGCGCGTATTGTTCCTGCAACCAGTGGCTTAAAGATGCCGGCCGCCAACCCGATCGAGAGCATGGTGAGCGCAATGCCAGAAAAAGTGCGCGTTACCATAAGGAGCAAAATGGATGGGAGGTAGGCCAAATAAGCCACGATCAAAACTCTCTTGAAACCATAGCGGTCGGCAAAGCTGCCGGAGATAACCGGAATGCCGTAGGATAGAAGCAAGAAAATGCTTTGCACAAAACCCAATTGGGCGCGGCTAAAGCCGAGCGAGGCCATATAAATCCCGAAACCAAAATACACACCGTAGTAGGCGAACCGTTCCAGAACTTCGATGAGGTTGGCGATCCAAAATACCTTCGGGAAAGGGGTGCGTTTGCTCATGCGTTCCTCCTATGGGCTGAGGCCATGATAGATCAAGCCCGCTCCGATTACCTGATGAATGCGGGACAAGCGATCGTTTGCCGGCAAGGAATCATCCCACAATTTCCAAATCGGTTTGAATGATAGCGGGTTTGATCGAGCCAACGTGCGTAACTTCAATGATCAACTGATATCTCCCCGGCACAAGGTTTTGGAAATGTAGGTTTAACCCCACTACTGCTTCTCCCTTGCCGGCAGGAGACAGCGCGTTGTTAAGGGAGAAAGGTTGAAGCTGCAGTAGCTCGCCTTTTTCGCCCACAAGCGTTGCTTTTGCTTTGAGATCCCATTGATCCGGCGCGTCGGGCAGATGGTAGACTCTGAATAAAACCGGAATTGGGGTGTTGACCGGCATTTTGTGGTCCACGCGGGGTTCGACCAGCATCCCTGAAAAAATCAACGGATCGCTTTGGTCAAGCATCTGAGTTTCGAGATTCTGTATCAGATCAGGAAGAGGCGACATCCGTTCGGCTATAACAAGGCTACTGCACGTAATTTCCTGTTCGGAGGGCATCGGTATTTCCAATGACTGCTCCGCTGAGCCCAGGTTGTTCGATTGATCCGAAACTGCAAGTTTTAAGCGATACTTGCCCGGACGCAATTTAAAGTAATTGCGGTAGGCCAGGTCTTTCTTGTGCAATTCTTCCTCTTTCGATTTGTCGCCAGTTATGGGCAATGTCTCGCTGAAACGGGCCGCAATACTACCGTCCTCGGCATGCGCGACACCCATTATGTTGAGATCCGCCTCTAGCTGCCCGCCCTTTTTCTTAAATGCCACGTTTTCCATTTGTATCTTGGCCGCCACAAGTACTCGTGCGCTGCGGGGCGAATCGTAAAAATAGGCCGGGCGGAAAACAATTGGCAATTGTGTAGCGGTTCCGGGGGAGAATAGGGCGGCCAAAAGCTTCTGCTCATGTCTGGAACTTGCCAAGACATCTATCGGGCGGCGGTCCTGATAGCCGGACCGGTGTTTCAGCGTAATCCCCTTTATATCTATCTTGACCTCGACTTTGCGGAAAGAGCCGTCTCGTTTTGGATTATTGGATTGGTACCCCAGGACATAGTAATTACTGATCTGCTGATCCAGCCGGTCAAGCTCGGCGTCAATGTTGTTGGTGTCAACAATGGCATAGCCCCCGCTTCCTGATGCCAGCGACCTCAAGGTGGCAGGAGCCATACCGCCTGCGCGGGCGCCACCTCCCCTAACGGGTATGCCTCGGGGGGTTGATGCCCCAGCAGGACCTGCGGTAATAGCAAAGGTATCGGAACCGCTATCCCCCGTGGTTGTACTTGGATCTATCGTGTAATAAACCACGTTGCACTTCTTGGCTGATTCCAGCGCTCGGTTGAAAACGGTCTGAACGTCCATACAGCTGAAATAGCCCAGTCGGCCATAGATCAAGACCGACTTGGGTCCCTTAAGCCGCGCAAGCGAGTAGTTGATCTGTTCCAGCGCACGCAGCAATTCTTCAAAGTAAAATGTGCCTGCCGGAATAGAAGCTGCAGGCTGTTCAATAGCGGCTAGGACTTCATCGCGGTCGCTGGTCAAATTTTGAAGAATCCTCATTGACATGCCAAAGGAGGCCACCGCAAACAAGTCCTGCGCTCTCATGTGCTCCTTGACGAATCGGGCGGCGGAATCGCGCGCTTTCTTGAGGTATTGCTGGGGAATAGTGCTGTCATCGAAGATTATCAGGACGGTTTTGCCGCGATGCAGGCCGCGCTCGCCTAACGGGAGGATCCCAAGGGGCGAGATTGCGGAGTCTCCTTTCACCTCGTCGAAGCTCAGTATCTCCTGTCTTTTCCCGTCCTCATAAAGCCGGAAGTTCTCCATTTTAAGATTGGGTACCGGTTTGCCCTTTTTGTCCAGAGCAACCACCTCTATGGTTACCAAATCGACATCCACCCGAATATTGAATGTGCCTTCACCCTGCGCGGCGGCGTCGGGCATTCCGGTAGCGACACAGGAGGGTGCAGGGAAATCCGCCGCAAAAAGGAACCAGAAGCAGAAAAGCAAAATGCCTCGGAGCTTGCCCGTCATAATTCCTCCTTCTTTGCCGAAATCCGCTGCGTTGCCTCGGAACACGGATCGATGGGATCTGCGGAGTGCCAGCATTCTTGGAAGGCTATCTCGAACCCGGACCCGCCTTACGGGATTTCCACAGCCTTGGTTATCGAACCCATTTTGCCCTGCGTGCTCTCGCGCACGATCGCTTTGACCTTATAGCGCCCTATAGGAAGCTTGAATTCGACTCTGGATGTCAGCCCGCGATCGCGGAGGCCGGCATAGCTGTCTTCCAGCAAACGGAAGTCGATAGATCTCTCCAGTCCGTTAATGTAACGGTCGTTTTCATCAAAAACTACCACGATGAAGCTGATCAAATTCTTGCGCCTGTCCTCTTCCTCGATGAACTGCAGATTGCGGATATTGGCATTGGTCACAAAGGAAACCGCATAGGTGGAATCGTCTTCGCGGAAGTAATTGTAAGCCAAAGTCATCGGGATTTGGTTCATGTTGCCTGGGGCGTTGAGCGCCTCAATGATGTCCTCCTTCTTACTGCTTTCAAACTTCAACTCCTCTTTTTGGGTGTAATAGCCCTTTCGGTAGCTGACATTTAAGCCCGGACGTGTCACCTCAACCTTGATGCGGCGATAAGAACCGTCTGCTTTTTGCGTGGGCATAGCGTAGGTAAGAATGTAGTAATAAGACTGGCGGTTGAGGATATTGCGAACTCCCCTGTACAAATTGTTATCGTTATGAAAAAACATTCCTCCCGTTTCATAGGCCATTTGAAAAAGAGGGCTTTCTTGAGCCAGTCTATTATCCCGATCCTGTACATCTTCTTCCGCAGGAAGGCCTTGGATGTTTACACTGTTTAAAACGATGCCGGACCGTAGTGCCAGGTCGATCAGTTCCTGAACCTGATAGGCTGTTGTGCTCCCGCTTTCGGAAAGGAAACCGTCGGAAAAGAAAACAATAGTTTTGGGGCCCTCGAAGTGTCTCAGGGCTCGAATATGCTGACGGAAAGTATAAATCAAGCTACGTGTATAGTACTCTACTACCTGATTTTGTGCCGACGCCGACATCCTTAAGAAACCCTCGGCCGTCTTCCTGGAATTGGGATCATTAGGATTGAGATTCATGCAGTTGATAGTCTGGTTCAGCAAGTCGCCGAAGTTGTGAGCCTGGAGCTCTCGCATGCCGTCGGAAATTCTACACGCATCCAGATCAGTAATCTTAGGGCAGGTAGAGCGGGAGGCGGCGCTGAAATTCAGTTTTTGCAGAGCTGCCGACAGTCCCTGGAGAAGCTGTGATTTATCGTCGGAAAAAGGCAACTGCACCCTGCCGGAAGCCGACAAAACCGCAAGCTGATCCAGCGGACCCATATCGCGTTTCACATATTCCTTGACGCTTTCAATCATCCGATGAAATTCCTCTCCGGAGGTCATTGTGAGGTCGTCGATAAAAATCGAGATCATTCGCGGGCCGCTTGCCTTGCGCCGCAGTGCGGCTTTCTTTGGGGAGGCTTTGTGAACAAGCTCTTCTTCTTCGGACTCAGGCGGTCTGTAGGATTCCAGCGCGAAGGTCTGAATGGTTTGAAGTTTGCCTTCGTCGTATACTCTGAAGTCGTCGGCAGTTAGATCGGTTACCGGGTTGCCGTCTTTATCCGTCACCGTGGCATTGACAACCACGACGTTGACCGGAACTCTAAAAGTGGTTTGGCTCCTGGCTGGCTCCTCTTTTTTCCCCTTCTTGTTTTCAGAAAAAAGAAAGCCGCAGAAAAATAGCAGTGATAGCAATCCCGTTAGCACTCGATAGTACCTAAAAGCTCTGGCGTCACTCACCTTCATTTCCCTATGTTTACTATATCGTAATTGGCGATATGCTTGCGTACGGTAACATAATTTAGCAGCTTTGTCTTTGAGGTTCAGAGTATCAAATAGCAAGCGCCGAATCTCGATGCGACAATCTTAGTAACTCGGTTTGAAATTCGCGATTCGACCCTCAGGGCTTCAAATATTTTTGCATCATACTCTATTATATTTCCCTAGCCTCGCGCCCCAGCCAGTAATCGATCGCATGTGATAAATCGTCGCGGTCAACCGACGGTAAGAGAGTCGGTAGTTAGGGAAGTTAAAATACCGGCTTTAGTGTTTGCAATGGCCAAAGAAATTTTCGGTGACCCGATAGCAGCTTTCCCCGCGTTGAAAGGGTGGGCGATGAAAACTCCGCTCGGTGATGGATTGTGACAATTGCGGTAAGGCAGGTGTCAGTTTTTATTGACACCGCTCCATAAGAAAGCTAATATGACGACATCCGTTAGAGCGTAATCCATTGTCAAGTGAGCGTAGCGTTGCCGGAAGGGGCCGGATGATTAGAAATACGGTAAGAATTCTTTGGAGCACGGATTTTTCCCAATCATGACGCGAAATCGGCGGCTATGATTGCTCTCTCCGCAAGTGTTCCTTTAGCGCTCAAATTACGCGGCTAGCGAGTTGATTAGGTCACCCCTTAAACGCACGGTGATACAAGTTGGGACGGAACGGCAGGGCAGAGTCGCCTTCGCTTTGAAGAGAGTGCGATTGCAAGCAGCGTTGCCTGGCTTTAGAACCTGCCCGGCTATGATTTCGGGTTCTGTCCCTTTCACACCACGATAGTTTTGGCATATAGGTCGAAGGAAAGGAGGATAAATCGCATGCGGTCAATAGCAATTGCAATCTCGGCTGTGCTTGTGATTGCGGTCTCGTTATTCGGGCAAGGCGACCGAGGCAGCATCACGGGCACAATTTGTGATCCTGCCGGTGCGGTGATTCCCAATGCCTTAATTGAGGCCAAGAATCTTAGTACGGGCGCAGTGTATCAGGCGGCGAGCACCACCACCGGCAATTACACCATAGGGCAATTGCCGGCCGGCAAGTATCAGCTTTCGGCATCTGTGCCGGGTTTTAAGCAGTTTCTGCAAACGGGCATTACGGTTTTAGTAGCCCAGACGTTGCGTATTGACATCACGCTGGAGGTGGGCAACATCAGTGAAACCGTGACCGTCAATGCCGACGCTCCTCTGTTGAAGACTGAAAGCGGGGAATTGAGCCACAATGTTTTAGGCGCCAAACTGGGCAGTCTGCCGGTGTTGGGATTCACACCCACCATCCGCGATCCCTACGCATCCGCAATATTGATTCCGGGTGCCGCTTATCGGAATAGAGGGTATGTGCGGATAAACGGTGCCCCCAACAACTCGCAATCGATCAGGGTCGAAGGCCAGGATGCGGCCAATGGAATTTTGTTGAACAGTACCTCTTTAAATCAACAAAGCGTTGAGGCAATCGAGGAGGTGGCAATCCAGACCAGTAATTATTCCGCCGAGTATGGACAGTCAGGGGGAGGCTTTTTTAACGTCACGATGAAGTCGGGCACCAACAATTTCCATGGAAGCGCCTACGATTATCTCAGCAACGAATCTCTGAATGCCAATGCGCCCTTCTTGAACACCAAGGATAGGGTACGCAGACACAATTACGGTTTCACACTGGGCGGCCCCTTCTTGTTCCCCAAGGTTTATGACGGGCACGACAAGACCTTCTTCTTTTTTAACTTTGAGCAATATCGGGAGAAGACGCTATACAACACTATTAAGTTTACCGTGCCCACACTTGCCTACCGGGATGGCGACTTCCAGCAAGTACTGACCAAGGGGAAAGTACTTGCTAAGGATCCGCTCGGTAGGGATGTTATCGAAGGCACCATTTATGATCCTCTGACGGACCGGGTTGCTCCCAACGGCCAGCGGGTTCGGGATCCCTTTCCCGATAACAAAATTCCTAGAGATCGATTTGATCCGGTTGCAGTCAAAATCCAGGAGCTGATTCCACCACCCACCGGTCCGACCAAAGATGACCTGGTCAATAATTATCTCAATCCTTGGGAAAGCCCGAATATTAGAACCATACCCTCGCTTAAAGTGGACCATAACCTAAGCGCCAAATCAAAGCTGTCCTTCTTTTGGTCAAGAACCAAAACCTGGAACCCCCACTCCTACGCCTTTTCGGATGGAATTCCCTCCCCGGTAACGGTCCATAGGGCAACGGATGTTACTGCCAACACGGCGCGCCTCAGCTTCAACCACAGTCTCACGCCGACCGCTTTGCTTTATCTGGCGGCAGGTGCGCAGACCATGAATTTTACCGACTACACGCCTTTTCAGAACTTTGATCAGGAAAAGGAGCTCGGCCTAAAAGGGGCATACGCCAAAATCTTTCCCTATATAACCGGTCTTACCGCGTCCAGAGGCGGAATGAAGACGATGGGTCCGAGTGTTCAGTCGCTAACGCGCATGCTTAAACCTACCGCCAATGCCAGCCTGACCTGGGTCAGATCCAATCACACCTATAAGTTCGGCGCCGAAATGCGTCTGGAGGGATACCCGGCCACGATACAGAATCCTGCCTACGGCTTCTACAACTTTTCCGCCGAGCAAACCGGGCTTGCCATTGAAGGAATGAACCTGAGCGGCGGATTCATTGGGTTTCCTTACGCTAGTTTTCTCCTGGGACTTGTCAATAACGGAAACATTGGAGTTGTCGCTAGGCCAAAACTGGGAAAATCGTCCTGGGCTTTATTTGCCCAGGATAGCTGGAAGGTGACCCGCAAATTGACGCTCGATTACGGACTGCGGTGGGATTACCAGGGTTACCTGCGCGACAGCCACGGCCGTGTCGCTAACTTCTCGCCTACCACGCCCAATCCTGCTGTCGGCAACCTACTGGGTGCCGTGATTTTTGAGGGCTACGGTCCGGGTCACTGCAACTGTAATTTTGCCCGGGTCTACCCGTACGCGTTCGGACCGCGTCTGGGGATGGCCTATCAGTTGACTTCAAAGACTGTGATTCGTGTCGGTTCCGGCATCACTTACGCGCAAACGGCCAGCGAAAACCGTACCTCATCGAATTTCGCCTCGTCCAATCCTTTTACCAAACCTTCTTACGGTGATCCGGCCATATTGTTGCGCAACGGTCCGCCGACCCCGGGCCCCTGGCCCAGCTTGGATGCCGGCCAGTATCCTCTGCTCGGCATACCCGGGGAAGTCCCAATCGCAATCGATCACAACGCCGGACGGCCTGCGCGGCAAATACAGTGGAGCCTTGGTATTCAACGAGAGATCTCCCGGAACATATCAATAGAACTTTCCTATGTCGGAAACCGGGGCGTTTGGTGGGAGGCAAACCAGCTCATCAACGTGAATGCGTTGACGCCGGAACGGATTGCCTCATTCGGCCTTGACATCAACAATGCAGCCGATCGGGCCTTGCTGACCTCTTCGTTGAATTCAACGACGGCAAAAAACCGGGGCTTTAGCACACCGCCTTACGCTAAGTTCCCGCTGACTGCTACCGTCGCTCAGTCGTTGCGGCCGTTTCCTCAATTCACAACCATCACATACCGCTGGGCGCCGCTCGGCAAGACCTGGTATGATGGGATGCATCTGAAGCTGACCAAGCGGTTTTCCTATGGGCTTGACTTCACCAGTGCGTTTACCTGGCAAAAAGAACTGATGATGGGTGCAGCCGATGCCATCAATACCAGCCTTGCGCCGGTCAACGACGTGTTCAATCGCCCGACAAACAAATATATTTCGCGCTATAGCCGTCCTTTCGTCTGGGTCACATCGTTCAATTACACATTGCCCAGGTTGGCAATAAACAGGGCGTTGTCCTGGGCCATCCGAGACTGGACCATTGGCGGCGTTTTTGAGTACGCAAGCGGCATGCCGATTATGGCCCCAATCGCGCAGAGTAGACTCAGTTCACTGCTGTTCAGAGATACCTTCGCCAACCGGGTTCCTGGCCAGCCCTTGTTCTTGAGGACCGACAAGAACGGCAACACCAGCCCGATAAACCTAAACGATAGAAAAAGCTATGACCCATACACCGATTTCGTATTGAATCCAAAGGCCTGGGAAGATCCCCCTCCCGGACAGTTTAGTTATTCGGCCGCTTATTACAACGATTACCGATACATGCGGCGTCCTCTGGAGTCGATGAGCATAGGTCGGGTATTTAGGATTAGCGAAGGGGTTACCTTTAGTGTCCGAGCTGATTTTCAAAACATATTTAACCGCTTGGTCATCGGGGATCCGACCTCAACAAATGCCAAAGCTACCCAAACTTGGAGCCCTACAGGTTCGGGTGAAACAATAAGCGGCTTTGGGGATATTAATACCAATGCCGGTGCCTCGCCGCGCTACGGGATCATTGTAGCTCGATTTCAATTTTAGCTTTGGGGCAAATTGCTGCGCCTCGCGCCGCAGCATTATTGCGGACAGTAAAAGGGAGGCTCACCAGACGCAAGGCAGGTGGCCTCCCGCGCGTATTTCCCACCGGCCCGAAAATCAATAGTGCCGGCCCGTTGGGCCTCATTTTCGGCTTGGCTCATATCCGAAGTTCCCCGGCAAATTATCTAAATTTTGTTTGCAAGCTCAACTAGGCAAAAGGTTTTGTGTTTTTTGTAACCTTTATAATGTTCCCATGTAAATGATGTTTTTTTTCTTGACAT
>FWPV01010437.1_pt1 | contig 13684 bp, 6 predicted proteins | sample 2228371 | NCBI WGS metagenome assembly FWPV01 (sample SAMEA103939776, study PRJEB20133) | metagenome | reverse complement strand
TGTTGATGGCACGATGGGTAAGGCCGGTAATCAGGACTCGTTGTCCTTCTTTGGCGAGCATAACGGCGATGTGTGCCAGAACCCACGTTTTTCCGGTACCGGGCGGCCCCTGAATCAGGTGGAGTAAATCTGTAGCGTATGCCAGTGCAACCGCTTGGATCTGGCTTTCGTCCAGACGGGTATTTCTAATCAGATCATCAATGGCGCGTTCGTAGCGGGCGAAATCAATTTTCGGTTGAAGATCGCCCATAAGCAATGGAAGGATGCGCGAGCGGCCGCGCAGTGAGTCGGCTACCTGGTCAAGGGCATTTTTATAAAAGGTACTGGAGTCAAACCAGTCTTGATCGGCAATCCAACCCTTGGGATGTTGGGAAAGTTCATAGGGATTGCCACGGATGAGGCTGAACTCTAACTCATCTTCTCCATCATATTGCAATTCGAGGTGTAAAGCGTTCGGGTCAGCCGGGTTGCCTCGATGGATGACCATTAAGTCACCCTCACGGAAGCGCGAATCATTGGTGGTACAGCGCATCCGCAGTATGTCGTTTTGAAAGGATTCAACCTCCAGCCCTTCGATTGCCCAGCCATGCGCCACCCGCTCCGCCAGCGGGTAGGCCCATTGTTTGGAAAGTGCATCGGCCTGAGCCTGCGCTTCGCGTTGCACATACGAACGTAATCGGTGGAGGAGTTCAGCAGCGCTTGACATTGTCATTCGTTTTTGCGGATTACGGGCAATTTTCTATGTGGAGGCTAAGCAGGGAATATCCTCACCCCCATAGACAGCATATTTATTTTACCCTGAATTTGTTAAAAAATTTCAAGCGATGGAACGGGCGTCCCTTTACGGCGAATGAGATTAAGAAAGTTCGATCTGGAACAAATTTGCAACCGTATTTTTATTGACGGTTTTGAATTTGGATATAGAATCAGTTTGGTATTTTTATTGTTTAAAGAACAATTTCCCCAATTATTATTGGTCTCCTTCTAAAACTCTTAAAACTCCGCAGAACGGTTGAGTAATTCGTTGCTGCGTAGTTAACTATACCTTTTTGAGGAGACGCTATGAAGTCCATACTATCTATCTTATTTGCCGCCACCCTGCTGTTTGTCATGGTGGCGGTGACCGCTTCTGCGGGAGTTGTTCCGGCTCATGCCGCCTCAGCCCCTACGATAGAGGGGATGAGGTTGTCATCCAGACTGCAAGAGGAGATAACGGCGGATGCCAGCGCCGAAGCGCAGCCCTTCAACGGCCGTTATATTGTCCTTTTCGAGGGGAATTCGCTGGTGCAGAGTTTTTCCAACGATTCCCGTCAGATTCAACTGGATACAACGGAGGCGCAGGCCTACCTGAACCTGCTGCGGCGGGAGCAGGATGGCCGTTTGGCGCAAATCAACCGCGTGATTGGTCGCTCCCTGCAACCCGTTTTCCGCTACGATGTCGTGTTGAATGGCTTTGCCCTCCAGCTCAGCCCGGCTGAGGCCGCCCGCATTCGCGCCTTGCCCGGCGTGCGCGCCGTTATCCCCGACCGGCTGGAACAGCCGCTCACCGATGCCGGGCCGTGGTTTATCAGGGCAGATGAAATCTGGACCGGCAACACACCCGGCACTACTTCCACCAAAGGCGAAGGGATTGTGGTGGGTATTCTGGACACCGGTATCAATTTCGATCATCCCTCATTCGCCGATGATGCCGATCTTACGTACACTTACCCAAATACAGACCCGAAAGGGGTGTGTGCGGTGAGTGGCGGGCCGTATGAGAGTGCCTGTAACAATAAGTTAATCGGCGCGTATTCGTTTAACGATGATCTCGAAGCGGTTTCGCCGGAGGATACGAACGGCCACGGTTCGCATACGGCTTCAATCGTGGCTGGCAATTTTCTGGGTATCCCCTTTGCTATTTCGGGGGTTGCGCCAAGGGCTCAAATCATCGCCTATGATATTTGTTACGAGGCGGGCTGTCCGATCAGTGCGGCGGTAGCGGCTGTCCAACAGGCCATTCTGGACGGGGTGGATGTGATTAATTACTCCATCTCCGGCGGTAAGTTGCCCTATTCCGACCCGGTGGAACAGGCCTTTCTGGAAGCCTTCGATGCCGGCATCTTTGTGGCCGCCTCGGCTGGCAATCTGACCGACGAAGCCGGCACGGATGGACAGGTCAATCACGTCAGCCCGTGGGTGATGACCGTAGCCGCCAGCAGCCATCACCGCGGAGATGGTTATTGGGTGGATGTAGTTTCGCCACTAGGTTGGATACCTGAGGAACTGAATCATGGTCTCATGGCTCTACCCGGCGATGGATTGACATTTTCTGGAACGGATTACGAAACAGAAGTTCGATCTCATCCTGAGAACTCAAGCGGTTGTCAATCATTTGAGAATGATTACTTTGGTGATCTCGGTCCGACAATAGCCTTATTGGAAGCCAGTTCGGAATGTACCTTTTTTACACAAGTATTTCATGCCCAGGAAGCTGGTGCCTCTGGGGTGTTGATTTATAATCCTGCAGGCCAGGCTTATCGAATGTCCGGATTAGAAACACTCAACATCCCGGCAGCCATGCTGGATGGAATAGATGGAGGGGCTTTAAGGGACTTTATTTTGGAAATCAATCAGCAAGGGATGATGGTAAAGATCTCCATTTCATGGTTGCTTACCGTTTATCACAATTATTACGGCGATATTAAAGCCGATTTCAGTTTGCGCGGGCCGAGTTATAACGATTTCGAGGCGCTTAAACCCGATATCACCGCGCCGGGGCTGGAAGTTCTGGCAGCGGTGGGGGATGGTACAATTGCGCCGGATGAGGCAAGCGAATTTGGCCTGATGAGCGGCACGTCCATGTCCAGCCCGCATGTGGCGGGGGCAGCCGCGTTGCTCAAAGCCCTTCACCCCGGCTGGAGCCCGGCAGCGATCAAATCGGCCCTGATGATGACCGCCAAATATGATGGGCTGCTTAAGGAAGACCGTGCCACGCCGGCCGATGTCTTCGACCATGGAGCCGGGCGGGTGGATCTGAGCGCCGCCGCCCGCACAGGCTTGATTCTGGAGGAGAGCACCGCTAGTTTTGAAGCCGCCGACCCGGCTAACGGCGGCGACCCCAAGACGCTCAACCTGCCCGCTTTGCAAAACAACTTTTGTGTGGCCAGCTGCTCGTGGACGCGTACCTTTACAAATGTAAGCGACGTACCGGTCAGCATGAGCATTACCCTGCCGTCGTGGATGTCCGCCAGCCCATCCTCTTTTACCGTTAATGCTGGTCAAACCCAAACGGTCACCTTCACCGCCGATGTCAGTAGCCTGCCGTTGAACGAGTGGACTTTTGGGACGGTGCAGCTCAATACCGACAGCACCTTCAGCGATGGTACTGCCATCGCCGACCTGCACCTGCCGGTGGCAGTGCGCGCCATAGAATTGCCTACCGATAACGAATCGCCGAAATTGATATCCCTTGTGGCAACGCAGGGCTTTTTGCCGACCAATCGCCAAAGTGTGACCTTCTCAGCGACCTTCAGCGAAGCGGTGCAAGGGGTGGATGTGGATGATTTTGTTACGATTGAAAGCGGGGTGAGCGACAGCAGGGTTACTGAAGTCAGTTATTCAGAAGGTTCCTACACCATCAGCGTGGATACCGGCAGTGGCAGCGGCAGCCTTGCGCTGCAACTGGGTGCGAAGGCGACCATTTTTGACCTTGCTGGTAATCCTCTGGAATTTCCAGTATCTTATCAGAATAATGTCTACTTGATTGACAAAACCTCACCGACCGTTCAGTCGCTCACACTGCGGGATGGCACGCCGACCAATGCCAGCGAAGTGCGTTTTGCCATTACCTTCAGCGAGCCGGTTTTCGACCTGACCGCCGCCGATTTTGAGGCGGTGGAAGAAGACGGTCTGACGGGTAGCAGCGTCAATTCGATTCAAGAGAATAACCCGCAAACCTATACCATCACCCTGCTCAGCGGCGGCCCGCAGGGCTGGCTGGGGCTGCGCTTGAAAGCCGGCACATCGGCGCGGGACGAAGCCGGCAACACCCTTACTGGGCTGCCATATTTCGACTCAGCCAAAACCTACCGGATTGACAAGGTGGCGCCGCAGGTAACTTCCCTGCGCCGGCTGGACGAAAGCCCAACCCGCGCCGCTCAGGTCCGCTTCGAAGTTATTTTCAGTGAGCCTGTGGATGGCGTGGAGCCGGCCGATTTTGCGGTGGTGGAGAGCGGTGCGCTGAATGGCAGTCAGGTCGTGAGCGTATCCGGCGACGGAATCAGTCAGGTCATTACCGTTCAGGTAGGCAATGGGGCCGGACGACTGGGATTGAAAATCAACGAAGACGCGACGATTAAGGATGGGGCCGGCAACAGTCTGCAGAACTTGCCTTTTTATAACACCGAATCGGATTACACCGTCCAAACATGGATATACCTTTATTTGCCGCTGGTTCGAAAATAGGGTGATTTTTTCTTGAGTAGTCAATTCAGGTTGACTTTCACTTTCAACTTTACTACAATAACAACTGGTGAGGTTTGCCGGTTTGTGGTGTGTTGGCAGTATCTGCCCGCACTAGAAAGGAGGGATATATCAAGCAGACTTGATTCGTACCAAGATCATTGTTCTTTGAACAAAATTGTTCTAATCCAAATTGCAGTCAAAGGAGAAAAGGATGAGCAAAGTGTACCGTTTGATGTATGCTTTTCTGGCGGGTTTGTTGGTTCTATCCCTTGCCTTCGGGCCGTCAATTCCTTCCGCCCAGGCCCAGGGCGGAAATCCTCCCCGCGCCTCGTTGCCGGATGATGTGGAATTGATGCCGGGCATCCGTGAATTGTTGAGCAGCCCCAATCAACCAGTTTACATTGTGGTCGAGTTGCAGAGCGAACCCGCCACGGTGGTCTATGGCCGTTTCAAAGGTGTACGGGCAGAAACTGAACTGGCAGCGACCACTCAGGCCCAGGTTGAGCGGGTCAAGCAGGAACAGCAGGTTTTCCTGGATGCGCTGCTGGCGGAAGGAATCTTACCGACCCTCAACCCTCAGCCCGGAGATGAAGAGTTTCTGGTTTATCAGGTCCAGCGGGTTTATAACGGCGTTGCCCTGCGGGTGCAGGCCGGACGGATCGAACAGATTGCCCGTTTACCGGGTGTAAAGGCTATTCATCGCCTGACCCTTAAGGAACTTGACCATACGTCCAGTGTGCCACTGATCAAAGCCCCGGAGGTTTGGAACATTGGTCTGGGCAATAGGGGAGATAACATTAAAGTCGGTATTATTGATACCGGCATTGACTATCTGCACCTCAATTTTGGCGGACCCGGCACGCTTGCGACATACGCCGCCAATGATACAACGGTGGTTGGCGATGTACCCAACTACCCCGGAGCAAAGGTGGCTGGTGGTTATGACTTTGTGGGAGACGCCTATAATGCTGGTGGAACTCCGGCCCAGCAAATTCCGCAACCCGATTTTGACCCCATGGATTGCAATGGGCACGGTTCACACGTGGCCGGAACGGTGGGAGGGTATGGCATCTACCGCCCAACCCCAACGACCAAGGCGACCTATCCCGGCCCTTACGGTCCCGGCATGTATGGAGCGGTTGACTTTGCACTCGGTCCGGGTGTTGCGCCGGGAGCTGAATTATATGCTCTGCGAGTATTCGGCTGCAGTGGTTCAACTGCGGTTACCGATTTAGCCATCGAATGGGCGGTTGACCCGAACGGGGACGGAGTCTTCAATGATCGGCTGGACGTCATTAATATGTCTCTGGGTGCAGGCTTTGGCTCGGAGTATGATACCAGCGCCATCGCCAGTAACAATGCCGCCCAGGCGGGTGTGATTGTGGTGGCTTCGGCGGGGAACAGTTACAACACCCATTACATTACCGGCTCGCCGGGTGTGGCTACCCGCGCTATCTCGGTGGCTTCTTCGGTAGATGCTGCTGAACCGTATGACGGTTTTGAGGTGATGTCAGCCCCGGCGGGGCATACGGGGATTATTGGCCCGCATCCGTCCAGCAACTCGGCAAGTTACAACTGGTACGCAAACGCTGATACAGGCGGGCCTCTTAAGGCTGCGCTAGCGGGCAATTTGGGTGGCTGCAGCGCCTTTCCGGCTAATTATTTTAGCGGAACAATTGCCTTGATTGATTGGACACTGACGAGCACCGGCGCAAACGAATGTGGTTCCTTAACCCGCACCAACAATGTTATGGCGGCTGGCGGGTTGGGAGTGATTATGGTGTATCCTGCACCCACCTTACCGATTGCAATTGCTGGCAACGCCTTTATCCCTGCAACCATCACCATTCAGCCGGTTGGCGATGCGTTGAAAGCCGCTCTGGCAGCTGGTGCGGTTGGAGTGCGCCTGACCAAAGATTACAATGCAGCGATTAATGTCTTGACACCTGCTCAGGTGGATACGCTTTCGGCATTTTCCTCGCGCGGCCCGCGCCGGGTAGATAATGCCCTCAAGCCGGATCTGGCCGCTCCGGGTCAGTCGATTGCCTCGGTACATGCTCTGACCGGATCGGGTGCGACATCATTTAATGGCACTTCCATGGCTGCTCCGCATGTGGCCGGCATGATGGCGTTATTACGCCAGCTCCGGCCAGGTTGGAGCGTGGAAGAGCTCAAAGCGTTGGCGATGAACACGGCCAACTATGACCTCTACACCGGCCTCAACCAGACCGGCAATAGACATGCCCCGTCGCGGGTCGGCACCGGCCGGGTAGACGCCCAACAGGCAGCCTCATCATTTGTGGTGATGTACAACGCTGAAGATGAAGGATTGGTGAGCGTTTCCTTCGGGGATGTCAAAGTGGTCACCACAACCCAGGCTGAAAAGCAGGTCAAGGTGGTCAACAAGCATCCCACGCAAACCTTTACCTACACAGCCGCTGTTGAGAATCGCCTCTCGGTGCCGGGAGTTACCTATACCCTGTTAAATCTGGACAACACCCCCTTGACCAGCATCACGCTTGCGCCGAATCAGACCTTTACCTTCAAGGTTCGCATGCAAGCGGATGCCAGCCAGATGACCCACGTCAAAGACCCGGCGCTGGCGGCAACCCAGGCAGGGGTGGCGCGTCACTTCCTGAGCGAAGCGGCGGCTTTGATTAAACTGACACCGCCCAGTTCGGCTACCTACCCGGCCTTGCGTCTGTCCGTTTATTCGGTACCGCGTGCCGCTTCGGCAATGGATGCGGTTACCACGCAGGTAAACGTGAGTCTGCAGCAGCAAGTGGGGACGTTTGACGTAGTGCTGGATGGTACACCGGTCAGCGATCCGAATGTACCCTCTCTCGTCACCGCTTTTGAATGGCTTGGAGAGGATGAGGATACCACCGCCGTACCGAGCCAGCTGCGTCATGTGGATATCCGGCATGTCGGTATCATGAGCGATGCGAATTACAACCCACTATCTGGAACTTTCATCTATTTCGCAATCGTGACCGACAAACCCTGGACAACCCCCAATGAGGTTGAATTTGACATTTGGATTGATGTGGATCAGGATGGCACGGACGATTTTGTGCTGTATAACACCGCACTCGCTGAAAACAATCAGCGCACGGATGTTTATGTAGGCCGGCTGGTCAAGTACAACCCGTCATTTAGCGGTGGTGTAAGCAGCGCGGCGTATTTCTTGAACGGTTTTCCCGCCAACGCTGCCGAGACCTCTCCGTTGAACACCAACGTGATGTTCATGTGGATTCCTGCTACGGCGATTGGGTTGACCAGCACAGAAGGGGTGTTTGACTTCTACATCGCAACTTACAGCCGCGACCAGGAAGATGACGAGGCGGTGGATATCACCGAATTGTACACCTACGATGCGCTCAACCCGGCAGTGGATACCATCAATACAACCGGTGACGACCTGGATGGGCTGGCAGTTTACTTCGATGAACCCGGCACGCTGACCTTTGGGTACGACCTCACCAACTATCCAATAGTTCAGCCGAAGGGTGTGCTGTTGTTGCACCATCACAATGCCCAGTCCAAGGCAGAGGCCATACCGTTCAATATTGGCTACTTCCAGTATTTACCCCTAATCCGTAAGTAGCACAATCCACATTGTCCCTCTTTTTCTCCCCTCTGCTCCCCGCAGGGGGGAGATTTTATGTTAAGATAAATTATCTTATGTTGCTCGTGAGGGATAATCAAATGTCAGAATGGGTTTTTCCAGAAGGATTTGTGTGGGGGGCGGCGACTTCCGCCTATCAAATTGAAGGCGCCTGGAATGAGGACGGCAAGGGTGAATCGATTTGGGACCGCTTTGCCCATACCCCCGGCAGGGTTCTCAACGGCGATACCGGCGATGTGGCTGCTGATCACTACCACCGCTGGCCGGAGGATATTGCCCTGATGCGGCAAATCGGGCTGAAAGCCTACCGCTTTAGTATTGCGTGGGCGCGCATCCTGCCGGAGGGCCGCGGCAGGGTCAACCCGGCTGGCCTCGATTTTTACGAACGGCTGGTGGATGGTCTGTTGGAAGCCGGGATTACCCCTTATCCGACTCTGTTCCACTGGGACCTGCCGCAGGCATTAGAAGATGAAGGCGGCTGGAGCAGGCGCGATACCGCCTATGCCTTTGCCGAATATGCGGATGTCATCAGCCGGCGGCTGGGTGACCGCATTCAGGATTGGACAACCCATAACGAGGTGACCTGCGCCAGTCTGCTGGGGCACCAGTTGGGCATTCATGCCCCCGGTATATGCGACTGGTACACTGCCCTGCGGGCTGCGCATCACTTACTGCTTTCGCACGGTTTGGCGGTGCAGGTGCTGCGAGCCAACTGCCCCAAAGCCGATGTGGGCTTTGTAATTGACCCCATTCCCGCCGAACCGGCTTCCCCTTCACCGGCGGATTACGCCGAGTACCGCTGGTTTGACGGCTATCACAACCGCTGGTTCCTCGATCCGATTTACGGACGCGAATATCCCGCTGATGTGATCAGCGAACACATCCGCCGCGGACATTTGCCCAATGGTCTGGATTTTCTACAAGCGGGCGATTACGATCTGATCAGCCAGCCGTTGGATTATCTGGGCTTGAATTATTACCGCCGGGGGGTACTGCGGGCGGGCAATGAAGATCTGGTCAACAATATTGCGCCGACTGCCAACCCGCCCGAAGGTTATACCGAAATGGGCTGGGAAATTTACCCGGACGGACTTTTCAACCTGCTGCTGCAGATGTGGCTCACTTATCGGCCGCTCCAACTTTATATCACCGAAAACGGGGCCAGTTTTTCAGATGCGCCGGATGAGAACGGGCGGGTGCGCGATGTGCGGCGGATTGCCTACCTGCGGAGTCATTTGCAGGCTGCTCATCGCGCCATTCAGGCCGGCGTTCCTCTCAAAGGCTACTTCCTCTGGTCGTTTATGGACAATTTCGAGTGGGCGATGGGCTATTCCCAGCGCTTCGGTGTGGTGTGGGTGGATTATCCCGGCGGGCGCCGTCTGCTGAAAGACAGCGCGTTGTGGTACCGGCAGGTGATTGAAACCAACGCCATCCCGGATTAAGCCTCTTAAACCGCGGGCGCAACAGGTAACCAGAATCACCGCGCTCATTCAATAAAAGAATTGCTTTTAGTACCGTCCAGCGATGGTGCGGGAGACCTCCACCTGCCCTTAACCGTACGCAGTGCGGTGCAAGTGTCGCTTTGCCCGGAATATCATTAAGTGGTTTACGTCACCGCGAGCCGCCGCAGGCGGCGAGGCGGTCTCCCGTAAGGCCGGGCGGGAGATGCCTCGCTGAGCTCGGCATGACATGGCGGTTTACGTCACCGCGAGCGAGCGCAGCGAGCGTGGCGAGCGTGGCGGTCTCCCGCCCTCTCTGCTGCTCTGTATGCCCTTTGTCTTAGTTTTGTACAATCTTTCAGCGCAAATTTGATAGATTTTGAGTGACCTTTGGGGGTAACATACGGTAAGTCTTTAACCAAAACCGGCTCATCTCATCTCAGCGGAGGTATTCTTCATTTATGCCTGAACAAAGCGGGGCAAAATTTTACGACCTTCCCCCAGCCGAACGGCTGAAATGGCTGGCCCAGCAAACCCAACTGGATGATGCTGCTCTGCAAGCCTTGAGCGGCGCAGCCGGCCTGACGATTGAACAGGCCGACCACATGATTGAAAACGTGATCGGCGTGTACGGGCTGCCACTGGGTATTGCCCGTTATTTCATCGTCAACGGGCGAGAGGTGCTGGTTCCGATGGCGTTAGAGGAACCTTCGGTGGTGGCCAGCGCGTCCTACATGGCCAAACTGGCACGTTCCGGCGGCGGCTTTTTTGCCAGCGCCGACCCGCCGGAGATGATCGGCCAGATTCAGATTTTAGGCGTGGCCGATGCTCCAACCGCCCGGCTGCGCCTGCTGGAAGCCCGTCAGGAACTGCTGGCCGAAGCGGCCCAAATTGACCCCGTGCTGGCCGGTTTGGGCGGCGGGCCGCGCGGCCTTGAAGTGCGCATCATTCAGGAATCGCCGATTGGCACTTTTCTAGTGCTGCACCTGATTTACGATGTGCGCGATGCGATGGGCGCCAATGCGGTCAACACGGCCCTGGAGCGGCTGGCACCGCGCGTCGAGCAGATCACCGGCGGACGGGCACATTTGCGCATCCTTACCAACCTTGCCGAACGCCGGCTGGCGCGCGCCCGCGTCACCATCCGGCTGGAAGAACTGGCCTTTGAAAACTTCAGCGCCGAGCAGGTGCGGGATGGCATCATTGCCGCATGGGCCTTTGCTGCCGCCGACCCCTACCGCGCTGCCACACACAACAAGGGCATAATGAACGGCGTGGACGCGGTGGTGATTGCCACCGCTAACGACTGGCGCGCCATCGAAGCCGGAGCGCATGCCTATGCCGCCCGCAACGGACGCTACACCAGCCTGAGCACATGGGGCAAAGATGAGCAGGGTAATCTGGTCGGCACGCTGGAAATGCCCATGGCGGTCGGCATTGTCGGCGGGGCCACCCGCGTGCACCCGGCTGCGCAGGCGGCCATCCGGCTGATGGGCGTGAAAACTGCCGGTGAACTGGCTGAAATCATCGTCTCGGTTGGACTGGCCCAAAACCTGGCCGCATTGCGCGCGCTGGCTACCGAGGGCATTCAACGCGGCCACATGAGCCTGCATGCCCGTCAGGTGGCGATTGCCGCCGGAGCCAGCGGTGAACTGGTCAACCGCGTGGCCGAGCAGATGGTGCGCGAAAAGGTGGTGCGGATTGACCGCGCCCAGCAGATTTTGAAGGAAATACAGGGAGAAGAGCGAGTAAACCCCTCTGGAAAATCAGCATGAAGGAGTGCAGATAAATGGAAAAACCCGAAATCCAAACCTTAGCCCATAAACCCGCCCGGCCGGTAGGAATTGTCGGCTACGGCGCGTATGTGCCGCGCTACCGTCTGCCTTCGCGCGAGGTGGCGCGCATCTGGAAAGGCGGCAAGGACGAGGCGCCTGTGCGCGAAAAGTCGGTGCCCGGCGCGGATGAAGATGTGATCACCATGTCCATCGAAGCCGCCCGCAATGCGCTGGCACGCGCCCGCATCCACGCCCACGACATCCGCGCCGTGTGGGTCGGCTCGGAGTCCCATCCCTACGCTGTCAAACCCAGCTCCACCGTGGTAGCCGAGGCCATCGGCGCGCCGGTCAGCATTCAGGCCGGCGATTGGGAGTTTGCCTGCAAGGCCGGCACCGAAGCGATGGTGGCCGCAATTGCAATGGTGGCAGCCGGTATGGGGCGCTATGCGCTGGCCATCGGCATGGATACGGCCCAGGGGCGGCCCGGCGATGCGCTGGAATATACCGCCGCGGCCGGCGGCGCGGCCTACATCCTCGGCCCGGCCGAGGAATCGCTGGCGGTGGTGGAAGGCACGTATTCTTATGTAACCGACACGCCCGACTTCTGGCGGCGGGCGCACGAGCGCTACCCGCAGCATGGGCAGCGCTTCACCGGTGACCCGGCTTACTTCAAGCACATCACCGAGGCCGGTAAGCAGTTAATGAAAGATTTGGGTGTGACCGCCGGGGATATTCAATACGCCGTCTTTCACCAGCCCAACACCAAATTCCCCCAGCGGGTAGCCAAGATGCTCGGTTTTACCCCCGAGCAGATTCAACCCGGCCTGCTTTCGCCGGTGATCGGCAATACCTACGCCGGTGCGGCCATGATCGGGCTCTCGGCCGTGCTGGACTGCGCCAAACCCGGCGACCGCATTCTGGTGGTTTCGTTTGGCTCGGGGGCCGGTTCGGATGCCTTCCTGTTCCGCGCTACCGAAGCGCTGGCCGAGCGCCAGCGTCTGGCGCTGACCACTCAGGACTACATTGCCCGCCGTACCGAAATTGACTACGGCATGTATGTGCGCCTGCGCGGCAAACTGGCAGATTGAGGAGGCTGACCATGCGTGATGTTGTGATTGCCGGCATCGGTCAGACCCGCGTGGGCGAGCTGTGGGATATTTCACTGCGCTCGCTTGCCTATCAGGCGATGAGAGCAGCCCGAAAGGACGCTAACGGTCTGACCCCCGATGCCCTGTATGTGGGTAACTATCTGGCGATTGTCACCTCGCACCAGTCCAACCTTGGCACCCTGCTGGCCGATAACGCCGGCCTGACCGGTGTTGAGGCTTTTACCTGTGAAGCCGGGCAGGCTTCCGGCGGGGCGGCTTTTCAGATGGGCTATATTGCGGTGGCTTCCGGCTATGTGGATGCAGCGCTGGTGGTTGGGGTAGAAAAATACACCGATGCTATCGGCAGCGAGCAGGAAGCCGCGCTGGCCATTTCGATGGATGCCGATTACGAAGCCATGGTGGGGCTGACACTGGCGGCACAGGCCGGTTTGTTAATGCAGCGCTACATTTATCAGTACGGTGCGCCGCGCTCGGCCTTTGGGGCGTTTCCGGTGCTGGCCCACGCCAACGCGGTCAATAACCCGTTTGCTATGTACCGGCGTGCCATTGATCAGGATACTTACGAGAAAGCCCCGCCGGTAGCCGACCCGCTCAATTTGTACGATCAGGCCTCTTATGCTGATGGGGCTGCCGCCGTGCTGCTGACCACCCCCGAAAAGGCGCGTCAGGCCGGCATTGGTCACCCGCTGGTGCGGGTTCGCGGTGCGGGTGGGGTGATTGACACTCTTGCCCTGCACGACCGCCCCGACCCGCTGGCCTTTGAAGCCGCCCGCTATGCCGTACAGCGCGCCTGTGAGATGGGCGGCATTCTGCCCGGCGAGGTGGACCTGTTTGAGGTGGACGATGCCTTTTCGATTTACGCCGTGCTGGGGCTGGAAGCAGCCGGTTTCGCCGAACGCGGCGAGGGCTGGCGGCTGGGCCAGAATGGCGATTTGCGTCTGAACGGCCGTCTGCCGGTGCTGACCATGGGCGGCAGTAAGGGCCGCGGCAATCCGCTGGGTGCGGCCGGAGTATATCAAATTGTGGAGGCGGTTCAGCAATTACGCGGCGAAGCGGGCGCCAATCAGGTGGCCGATGCGCGCATGGCATTGACGCTCAATCTGGGCGGGCCGGCTTCATCCGCTTTTGCCCATGTGCTTGAACGAGTATGAGAAGGGCAGATTGGCCTCGATTTGAGAGAAACGAATTGCATTCGAACATGAACCAAGATGAATTTATTCTGTGATTAACCCGGAAGGAGAGAAAAAATGGAAATCCCACGACACTGGCGATTGAAAAAACAGCGTT
>FWPV01011867.1_pt1 | contig 13686 bp, 9 predicted proteins | sample 2228371 | NCBI WGS metagenome assembly FWPV01 (sample SAMEA103939776, study PRJEB20133) | metagenome | reverse complement strand
AGTCAATATTAAAAATATATTTTTTAATTAATGAATAAAAAGATTAAAAAATAAAATAAATCTTTTTATTTTTTATTATCTCAATCCCTCTTGTCATCCCGTTCCGCCCGAAGGTAATTTTTATATGCACTTTTACTCTCCCACGCTTTGGAATTGTTATCCATTATGGAAAATGTCTATACTCTTTTCAGTACCGGCTTGTCCGGTTTAGATAATGTTCTGCACGGAGTGCAGCCGGGTGATAATATCGTGTGGCAGGTCGATTCGGTTGCCGATTATTTACCTTTTGTTCACCCTTTCTGTAAAAATGCGGACATTGAAAAAAGGAAACTGATATACTTCAGATTTGCCGATCATGAGCAACTGGTGCCTGATACGGTAAAGTCAGAGGTTTTCAGGCTTCACCCGGAACATGGGTTCGAAGTGTTTATAGATGAGATTTTCGATAAAATCGAGACATTCGGCAAGGGAGCAGTTTACATTTTCGATTCTCTCTCCGATCTTGCCGTCGACTGGTACAGCGACAGAATGCTCGGCAATTTCTTCATGCTTGTATGCCCGTATCTTTACGATTACGAGACCGCCGCCTACTTCGGTCTTATAAGACACCTCCATACGTCGGTCGCCGTAAATGCGATCCACAATACCGCGCAGGTCGTCATCGACGTTTACCGTAGGCAAAACCGCCTTTTTATAAGGCCGCTGAAAGTTTTCAAACGTCATTCCGATACAATGTATATGCTTCATCTCTGGAATGAAGAGAATGATTTTCTGCCTGTAACCAACAGCGACGTCGTTTCCGAAGTGCTTTCGTCGGTTTCCCTCCACAGATTCGGTTTTTCGGGTCAGAGGTTCGATTTCTGGACACGAACTTTTCTTAAAGCGAAGGAACGGCTAAGTGCCTCAGCGTCGCACAAAACTCTTCGTCCTGATGATGACGACAATTTGTTCAACAGACTTTTGCGTATGGCAATTACACGCGACAGCCGCATAATAAAACTTGCCGAAAGATATCTGACGCTGACCGATCTTGTCGAAACAGGAAACCGGATGATAGGAACCGGTCTTATAGGAGGTAAAGCGGCGGGAATGCTTATAGCGCATGCAGTCTTAAGGAAAGAGGCGCCGGAACTGAGCCGTCGGCTGAGCATACTCGATTCCTTCTACATTGGAAGCGATCTATATTACACATACCTTATACGGAACAACTGCTGGTGGATAAGACGCAGATGCCGCTCGGAAGAGTCGTTTTTCGACGCGGCTCACGAGGCTCGTCAGAGACTGCTCACGGGAACGTTTACCGACGATATAATGGATCAGTTCGGCGAAATGCTCGACTATTTCGGTCAATGGCCTATAATAGTCAGATCGTCGAGCCTTCTCGAAGACGCCTACGGCAATTCATTCAGCGGAAAATATGAAAGCGTGTTCTGTACGAATCAGGGTACGCCGTCGCAAAGGCTGGAATCGTTTGTAAATGCAGTACGCACGGTTTACGCAAGTACCTTCGGCCACGAGGCCCTTTCGTACCGCAGCCGTCGGGGGCTTCTTGATAAAGATGAACAAATGTCGCTTCTTGTACAGAGGGTTTCAGGCGCCTATTACGGGAAACTATTCTTTCCTCAGGTGGCAGGCGTCGGTTTTTCCTATAATCCTTATATCTGGCAGAGCGAAATAGACCCGAGGGCCGGTATGCTCAGGATTGTTTTCGGTCTCGGCACAAGGGCGGTCGACCGGAGCGGCGAAGATCATACGCGCATTGTTTCGCTCAGCGCCCCGCTTCTGCGCCCCGAAGGTTCTCAGGAAGAGAAACGGAAATACTCCCAGAGATTCGCGGACGTACTTGACCTAAAGGAAAACCGTCAGGCCGCACTTGAGTTTCATGAAATTGCGGAAACGTATGAAAGCGAAATCCCCATAGAAATGTTCGCTTCGGACGACGAGGAGATAGGCCGCAGGGCACGCGAATACGGCCTTAAAAAGGTTTTTTCGAAGGTGTTGACATTCGATAAGTTACTGAGCGAGACGACCTTTGCCGACGATATGCGTACGATACTTTCGAAACTCGAAACCGCATATGAACACCCGGTCGACGTCGAATTCACCGCAAACCGTCAGCCGGACGGATCGTTCAGAATAGCTCTTGTACAGTGCCGGCCTTTTCAGGTGAGAAGAGACATAAATTGTCACCCCGTATCGTCTTTAGCACCCGGACGTGAAGTTATACGAACCACAGGCCCTCTTATAGGCAACAGCGTAAGCTTTCCTGTGGATTTTCTCATTTACGTGGTGCCGCAGGTCTACAGCGGCCTTTCCGTAAGCGATAAGCATACGGTTGCCGGAATTATAGGTAAACTGATGCATTGCATAAAGAAGGATACTTTACATTCCGAAACCATAATGCTTATAGGGCCAGGACGATGGGGAACGTCAAGCCCCTCCCTAGGGGTACCGGTTTCGTTTGCCGACATAAATCAGGCGTCGGTTCTATGCGAAATCGCCGTAATGCACGAGGGCCTGATCCCCGACGTCTCTCTCGGAACTCACTTTTTTAACGATATTGTCGAATCGGATATGTTGTATATGGCAATATTTCCAAACCGTCCGGGCAACGTTTTAGACGCTTCTTTTATCGAAACTTCCGTCAACCTTATCGGAAAATTGCTTCCCGAAGCCTCGTCATGGTCCCGTACAATTAAAGTCATCGGCCAAGGAACCGACCGGCTTTTTCTCTCGGCAGACACATTCAAACAAACGGCGGTATGCACGATATGTAAAGAATAGAATAAAAGAGAATAGATTGAAATAAATTAAATACATTATAATAAAAAGGATTTGATTGATAATGGAAAATAAGGGGCTTTACGACCCGCAATTCGAGCACGACGCATGCGGCGTAGGATTGGTAGTCAATATCAACGGTTCAAGAACCCATCAGATAGTATCGGATGGAATAAGAATATTAAAAAATCTCGAACATAGAGGCGCTGTCGGAGGAGACGCAAAAACCGGCGACGGCGCCGGAATGATGGTTCAGGTTCCACACAGATTCTTTTCAAACGAAGCCGATCGTTGCGGATTCCGACTGCCGGATGAGGGCAATTACGGTGTGGCAATGCTGTTTCTTCCTATGCAGAAAGAGATACGCAGTAAGGCAAAGGAGATTATTCAATCAACCGTCCAATCAAACGGCGGAACCGTAATCGGATGGCGTGATGTTCCGGTTCAGCCGGATTGTCTGGGAGCGCTTGCAAGATCATCTATGCCTTTTATAGAGCAGATGTTCGTAACTTTTAACGGTCTTTCCGGAGACGACCTCGAGCGCAGACTTTTTCTCACACGTAAGTGTGTTGAATCGTCGTTACGATCCGCCTGTTTTCCCCAGGCGGAATGCTATATCCCTTCTTTTTCTTCACGAACCGTCACATATAAAGGGATGTTTACCGCCTCGCAGTTCGACACTTTTTTTCCTGATATGACGGACCAGTCCTTCCAGAGCGCGTTTTCTGTGGTCCACCAGCGCTACAGTACCAACACCTTTCCCGCGTGGGCGCTTGCTCAGCCGTTCCGCTGTGTCGCGCATAACGGTGAAATAAATACTCTGCGGGGCAATATCAACAAAATGAACGCAAGAGAAAAAACCCTGTCTTCACCCTGTTTCGGCGACGATATCGCTAAACTTCTACCGGTAATAGATGGTTCCCTCAGCGATTCAGGTATTTTCGACAATGTTTTAGAGCTTCTTATCCGCAGCGGTCGTTCTCCGGAGCATGCAATGATGATGATGATTCCAGAACCGTTCGGCGCCAGATACCATATCAGCGAAGACAAAAGGGCCTTCTATGAATATCATGCGGCTATAATGGAACCGTGGGACGGCCCTGCGGCTATCGTATTTACGGACGGCATCAAAGTGGGCGCGGCTCTCGACCGCAACGGCCTTCGTCCGGCAAGATACACCGTCACCAAAAGCGGCAGATTTGTACTGGCCTCAGAAGCAGGCGTTCTTGATATACAGCCTGAAGACGTACTCGAAAAGGGACGCCTGGCGCCGGGAAAGATGCTTATTGTCGACACATCGTTAGGACGTATAATCTATGACAACGAAATAAAAGCTTCCGTTTCTCGTCGTAAACCTTACAGACGATGGCTCGAAAACAACCGCATCGAACTTAAAGGACTTTTCGGCGCGCCAGGCCCGGTTGAAGTCGACCGGCAGTCTTTACATATAAGACAGAAACTTTTCGGCTATACTCTGGAAGATATAAAGTATATAATACAGCCTATGGCTGAAAACGGCCAGGAACCTGTAATTTCGATGGGTAACGACGCTTCTCTCGCAGTCCTTTCGCCAAGGCCTCAACTCCTATACGATTATTTCAAACAGCTTTTTGCCCAGGTAACCAATCCGCCTATAGATCCGTATCGTGAAAATCTTGTAATGTCGCTTATGAGTTTTATAGGCAGAGAAGGAAATCTTCTCGATGAGACCCCGATGCATTGCCGCCAGCTCAAACTGCCGCATCCGGTTCTGACAAACGACGACATGGCGAAGCTCTACAATATAGACATAGAAGGATATCGCTCCGCCGTGCTTCCGATGCTTTTTTCTTCGTCAAAAGGAGAAAAAGGAATGGCCGAAGCGGTTGAAGAGTTGTGTCTGCTTTCCGAACGGAAAATTGACGAGGGATACACCCTGCTTATACTTTCCGACAAGGAAGTCTCGCCGGAAAAGGCTCCGATTCCCGCCCTTCTGGCGGTTTCCGCGGTCCATCACCACCTGGTCAGGGTTAAAAAAAGACATCTGGCTGGAATCGTCGTCGAATCGGGCGAAGTGCGCGACGTTATGCATTTCGCAACATTGATAGGATATGGTGCCGGCGCTGTCAATCCTTATCTTACTTTCGAAATTCTGGCAAGTCTTAAAGAGTGCGGCGATCTTTCTCTAAAATTAGAAACCATATTCGAGCATTATATAACCGCTATAAAAAAAGGGCTTCTTAAGATAATGTCTAAAATGGGGGTTTCCACTATCCGCAGTTATCGAGGAGCGCAACTGTTCGAAGCAATAGGACTCGACGAATCGCTTGTCAATCGTTACTTTCCGGGAACGTTATCAAGAATAGGCGGTATAGGGATAGATGGAATCGCCCGCGAGGCACTCGAACGGCATCACAACGCGTTTTTTTCGTCAACCCGGGATCCTGAATTTATCGACTCCGGCGGCAGAATTCATTTCAGGGCTTTTTCCGAAAAGCACATTTACAGTGCGGAAGCCATCGCATGCATTCACCGGGCGGTGCGCGAAGGAAATTACGAGCTATATAAAAAGTATTCTGCTCTTATCACCGATTCCTTAAAAAATCTATGCACTCTGCGCGGTCTTTTCCGTTTCAGAGAGCGTACCCCCGTCCCGCTTGAAGAGGTCGAACCGGTCGAGTCTATTGTTAAAAGATTCGTCAGTTCTGCAATGTCTTTTGGGTCAATAAGTAAAGAAGCGCACGAAACTATCGCTATAGCAATGAACCGTCTCGGCGCCGCCAGCAATTCGGGCGAAGGCGGCGAGGATGAGGAACGATATATTCCTCTTCCGAACGGCGATATAAGAATGAGCAGGATAAAGCAGGTGGCCTCGGGCCGTTTCGGAGTCACAATAAACTATCTTGTGAATGCGCGTGAGCTGCAGATTAAGATGGCGCAGGGAGCCAAACCCGGCGAGGGAGGACAGTTGGCCGGTTTGAAAGTCGACGAAATTATTGCTAAAGTGCGCCATTCGATACCGGGCGTCACCCTTATATCACCGCCTCCTCACCACGATATCTATTCAATAGAGGATCTGGCTCAGCTTATCTTCGACCTTAAAAACGCAAACCGGGAGGCCAGAATAAGCGTTAAACTGGTGGCGGAATCCGGCGTGGGCACAATCGCCGCAGGCGTCGCAAAAGGAAAAGCCGAAATGGTGCTGATAAGCGGACACGACGGCGGCACCGGCAATGCCCCTATCTCGTCTATTAAACACGCTGGAATACCCTGGGAAATCGGCCTTGCCGAAACGCAACAAACTCTTATTCTCAATCACCTTCGCGACAGAATAACGGTTCAGGTTGACGGAGGATTACGCACAGGACGGGATGTGGTAATTGCCGCGCTTCTGGGCGCCGAAGAGTACGGATTCGGCACCGCTTCACTAGTGGCACTGGGCTGCTTGATAATGCGTAAATGCCATATAAACACCTGTCCGGTAGGAATAGCAACTCAAAACCCCGAACTACGGAAAAGGTTTGCAGGAAAACCCGAACATCTTATCAATTTTATGACATTTGTCGCGCGCGAGGTTCGTGAAATAATGGCGCAACTCGGCTTCAGAACCATGAACGAAATGATCGGCCGGACGGAAGTTATAGACATGCAGGCGGCCGTAACTCACTGGAAAACAAGGGGACTTGATTTTTCACGGATTCTTACTCCAGTTGAAATTCCTCAAGGCGGCAGCCGTTACAGAACAAAACCCCAGACATTCGATTTTACCCTCTCTCTGGATAATGAACTTATAGAAAAGTCGAAAAATGCCGTCGAAAAGAAACAGCCGGTAAAACTTTTTGCGTCTATACGCAACTGCAACCGTACCGTAGGAGCAATGCTTTCTTCAGAAGTCGCAAGACGGTACGGTTCGGCCGGACTTCCGCCTGATACTATCACCTGTAAATTCACCGGGTCGGCGGGACAAAGCTTCGGCGCCTTTCTGGCGCGCGGAATAACTTTCGAGCTGGAAGGAGAAGCAAACGATTATCTGGGGAAAGGGATTTCAGGAGGAAAAATTATAGTATATCCGCCCAAAGGATCGACCTTCAGACCTAATAATAATATAATCACAGGCAATGTCAACCTTTTCGGAGCAACAGGCGGCGAAGTCTACATAAACGGTATGGCGGGCGAACGGTTTGCGGTCCGCAACAGCGGTGCTGTTGCCGTTGTAGAAGGAATAGGCGATCACGGCTGCGAATATATGACAGGAGGAACCGTGGTTGTACTCGGCCGTACCGGCGTCAATTTTGCGGCAGGTATGAGCGGAGGAATCGCTTTTGTTCTCGACGAAGACCAGCTCTTCGATACCAAATGCAATCTCGAAATGGTGGATATAGAACCGGCGTCTCTGGAGGATGACCGCAGGCTTCTCCATAAACTTATTAGAAAACATGTCGAATATACCGGCAGTGAGTATGCGTCACGCATACTGCGCGACTGGGTCGAGATGGCGCCACGGTTTGTAAAGGTTATGCCGGTTGATTATAGACATGCTCTTGAACGGCTTCGCAAAAGCGAGTCAAAAGAGACCGAAGTCGTATCGCTTACGGAGGAGGTGTTTTGACAATGGGTAAACCAACCGGATTTATCGAATTCGAAAGGGTTACAGGCTCTTACCAACCGGTAGAGGAAAGACTGACTCACTATAAAGAGTATACTATCCCGCCTGACGAAAATACTCTCCGGCTTCAGGGAAGCAGATGTATGGATTGCGGAATTCCCTACTGTCATGCAATAGGGTGTCCGCTTTATAATCTTATTCCTGAATGGAACGATTATGTTTATAAGGGTAAATGGAGGGACGCTCTCATACGTCTGGAAGCAACCAATAACTTTCCCGAGATAACCGGTAGAATATGTCCTGCGCCCTGCGAAGCCTCTTGTACGTTGTCTATAAACAGCGCCCCTGTTACCATAAAGCAAATCGAACTTGCTGTAATAGAACGAGGATTCAAAGAGGGATGGGTCGTACCCCGTCCTCCGGCTTCCGAAACAAAGAGAAGGGTTGCAGTTGTCGGAAGCGGACCGGCCGGACTTGCTGCGGCTCAGCAGCTCCGGCGCGCGGGCCACAATGTTACGGTCTTCGAACTATCCGAAAAACCGGGCGGAATTCTCCGTTACGGCATTCCTGATTTCAAACTTGAGAAATGGGTTATCGACCGTCGTATAAATCAGATGACAGCAGAAGGCGTGAAATTCGAAACCAATGTTGAAATAGGAGAAGACATAAGCGCCAGATATTTAAGAAAAAGCTTCGATGCAATACTTCTGGCTATGGGAGCCGGAGAGCCGCGCGACCTTCATGTCCCCGGCAGAGGACTGGAGGGGATCTATTTTGCAATGGAGTATCTGACACAGTCTAACAGAGTGTTATCTGGAGAACTCAAACCTGACAAATCTATCATTTCGGCTAGAAATAAAACCGTTCTCGTTATAGGCGGCGGCGATACCGGGTCGGATTGCGTAGGCACCGCCAACAGACAGGGAGCCTTGAAGGTTTATCAGTTTGAGATCATGCCGAAACCTGTCGAATGGAAAGGTTCCACAAACCCCTCATGGCCTTACTGGCCTTCAATACTCCGCACCTCAACCTCTCACGAAGAAGGATGCGAGCGCGACTGGAGTATAATTACAAAACAGTTTTCAGGAAAAGGCACACAAGTCGAAGAAGCTCATTTTGTAAGAGGAGAATGGCGGACAGACGAAAACGGTAAACCGGTAAAAATAACCGAAAAATCATGTACGGAGTTTTCCCTCAGGGTCGACCTTGTATTGCTTGCGATGGGATTCCTTCATGTAAAGCATAGCCGGTTGCTTGAAGAACTCGGTATCGAATACGATAACCGGGGTAACATAGCGTGCATAAACGGTTTTTCGACGTCAGCCGAGGGGGTGTTTGCGGCAGGCGACGCGGCTACGGGAGCAAGTCTTGTGGTTCGCTCCATCTTTCAGGGGAGAGAAGCCGCAAAGGCGATAAATGAGTATCTTAAATGAGAAATGCGTTTATTATGTATCCCTTCAGTGAACCAATAAGGTAATATCAGTTTCCCCTCTCCCTATGGGAGCGGCGCCGCGGTGAGCTTTGTCGAACCGGGATGCAAGGCGACGCACCGAGCTCGTGGTCTCCGAGTTAACCGAGGGGGCGAGGTGGGTGAAGGCGGAAGGCGCCATCAGGCAACCGGATCGGTTTATATCTTTTCTTTTTTTTCAATACATAGTTTATCACAGAAGTCAAGAGAAGGACATTAAACCACGACGGGCACGAAGAGTACGAAGAAATTATGTGTCTTTTCAATCATATTACTTTACTAATACACTAACCATAAATCAAGAAGAAAAATAAAAACCACGGAGAACATGGAGAGCACGGAGGAAAATAATTTCCGTTCAGTAAACCCATACCATCAAAAAAGATTCTTTTCTGATGTTTTCACCGCAAAGTTCACAAAGGAAAAACACAAAGAAAGCGGAGATATTTTATCTTAAATATGTTTGTGAATATTTCGTAAAACCTTCGTGGTCTTTACACTTTCCTTTTCACCCCTATTTTTCCTCCTTTATTAATGATAGGATAATGAAGAAAAACGAAAACAAACAGTCTCTATGACATATATAAAAACAGGCAGCATGTATTACAACGGTTTCGGGCTTTGCGTTCGGGCGGGTTTCGGAGCACAAAACTGTCAACCTGCACTACACTTGAATAGAAGCATAAAACTTCAAGTTTACGCGTCACCCCACCTGACGCAAAAACCGTGTTAGCAGCAGATTTTCTTTCCATCGTCAATAGTTTTTCAGTTTAGTGAGCAGTTTTTCAAAGTCATTAGTTGGCGACAACTCATTACTCATATATGAAAGGTCAAGTCGTTTGTTTTTTGAGAGCAAAACTAAATTGTCTCTCGGAAGTCCTGAAGTTGTCGCAAAGTAATTATAGTAACCATCAAGATCGGTTGTATCTTTTTCTCTATGAACCAAAGCCAGTGTTGGCAGAAATAGAAATACGTCTTTGTTTGTTATGCCAAAAGTGTCAGAATACTTTTTTAGTTTTTTTCTTAAGTTCGTGATTAGCGTGTCGGGGTCAAAACCAGATTTACCGTTTTGCAATCGTCTCTTATCGTTTTGAAAACGCTCTGGAGATAAAAAGGGCTGTATCCAGCCTGCTTTTGCTTTTACTTCGATAATCGCAATCAACATCAATTTTAATTTCGCCTTCTAAGGTAGATGGCGGAATTATGAGTGGACAAGATTTTAAAATATCCCCTTGAAAAAGCTCCTTGTCTGCAACCAATTCATACCAAGGATAATTTTGCTCTTTCATGACATGCCCACCTAATCTATAACAAAAAACTCGTTGGGCATAACTCCTCTGGGTTATCCCCTTTTTTGTTAGTCTTCACAACTGCTTGAATTTTATACCTCTTTTTGGGAGACATTTTTACAACAAAATTGTGCTCTAACATTTCCATGACAAGATCTTCTTCAGATAAAGCATTGAAAGTTGTCTTCCACTTTGACCTTTCAATCATGGATGTTTAGCTTTTTATTTCTAAACGTGACCGATATGTAGACAAAACAATTTCAATTAAAGAGAACAGACTACGAAATTTTATAGGCGGCTTTCGCATAAAAACAGATATCAAGTTATCCATTAAATTCATTCTATCTATTTCCTCTATAATTGTGCTTGGACTAGAGAAATACTGAATAGGATCATCTCGATATATAATATTTTGTAATGTCTGTTGATTCATCATTCAAACCTCCTTAATAGTTCTCCTTCAATCATCTTAAAGAACCAATCATCAGTTAATTTATGAGCACCATCTACCCATACGGCAAAATTTTCTTTGTTTTTAGGAACATCATCAATCTCCGATTGATTGAACCTGAGTTTCCCATATTAAAGCATCAACATCTTTTCTCTTTCCCCGGATAAATCGTAAGTGAACCGCCCCTTTTGGCTTTGCAGAAGGGTAAGAAAATCTTAAATCAAAGCCTAAAGGTAAATTACCAACACCAGTTTCATCAAAAAGTTTCTCATAAACTTGTATGTTTACTTTCAACATCTCTTTCAAGAAATTAAATATATTTTCCTTCTCATAATCAAAATCAACAGCATCAATATATCTTACCAATAACCCGTTTACTTTCAAATTACTATCTGAGTCTGGATACGCATCATAAAGTACATTCAGAAGTTCACATATTTTCTTTTCAAAATCTTCCCATATATATTCTTCTGGATCATTTAAAGTTATGATTCCAGGTCCTACCTGAATAAGAGGCCATTTATCTTTGTCTTTTCGAAATCGGTGTTGAACCACATATCCTGCAATTTCATCAGGCATAGTTGTAGTAGGTAGTGGTTCATGAAAGGGATATCTATCTTTTACCCTATCATATACTCTACCGATCAATATTTTATAATGTGGATCTATCATCATTCCCGCAGTCGGCTCTTGTAGCTCCCATCGCAGTTCAAATATCGCTTCTACAAAGGGCTTATTTTTCAGGATTTTTCTTTCCATTTCTTATACCTCCATATTTTCTCTTAAGAGCGCCATTTAATATAACGTTTTGTAAAACGTATGACGTGGCCGGATTGCCGACATGACGATGCCCGAGGCCTTGCTAGTGGACATCGACGGAGGCGTCAAATCGGCCATGTTATACTTTTGCTGTTGGTTGTCTGTAAACCGGCCATTTTCTATCTTGTCGCCGCTTCCTCATTTTATATAAGATGAGCGAAGTCCCTTTTGAACCTCGCTCATCCATCGTTCACATTACTCGGTTTTGAAACGTAAAGGTGGCCAACTTTCGTTTGGCGATAGATTACCACCCATTGTACGAACTTTGATTTTGTACCACGAATTCGGTAACAAACCATGAATTACACAAGATGTATCCTTCGTACTGTCTACTGCTGATGACACATTGCGAAAATCGTTATCAGGTATTGAGTCGAAACCAAGGAGAACATTGTAGTAATATTGGTTCCCAACATTATTCCATGATACCTCGACACTACTTGAATCAACATTTACAATCATTGGTGTTACTCGAGGTGAATGCTCATCCTTGACAACGTTATCGCATCCAATATTCAGCCCGAATGAACAAATTGCTAGGAGCAATATTGACAATAAACGCTTCATGTTTACCTCCACATCATGTATAGGTTACGGTATTCTTGTATTCAGTTACCGCACCAATTGAACCATATTGTGCATCTACACGAATCCATTGCCTTGTACTACCCCAGCCATAATTGACCAAATACCACATTTCATAATCATACCAATTACAGATGAATTTCCTTTCCATGTACTTAACGCCTTCAATTGCTCCGTAATGGTATTTTGTGTTCTTAGGTGGGTCAGTATAGAATTGAAACATGCAAGGTCTTTCACCTCTAATGTGGCCAAGTGCAGTCTTCCCCTTGGTAAAATCACCACCATAATCCTGGTCGAGGTGAACATCGTAACCGAGTTGATCACCATATAGTTCACCGTCGTTCTCTAACGCATTCATACTAACCCCGGTTCCGCTAGTGCCGTAATCAGCATGACAATCCGCCCCGATCTTAAAAACAACATCTCTTATAACTTGGTTCCATGACGCATCAGTCGAAGACCCGTTTACAATTCTACCATCTGGAAGAGTTACATTTCCGTTAAGATCCAACCCATTAAAAAGCTTCGTCTTACCAGTAAACTGTCGATGGTATGCATACAAAAGTGTTAAGGCTAATGGACCACAACCGGACCATTGATTGGAAGCATTTGTAATTTGAGTCCATCTGGGCAAATGCCAACCAGTTGCAAACGTGTTGTTCAACTCGTCACTTGTCCAGCGATCAGTTGCTGCTGCCTTTGACAGTCCTTGCGGGTATTGTTTCAACGCCTCGGCAATAAGACTGTCACGACTATGTACTTGTCGAAGCATCGTCTTAAGGTAGGCAGGATTGACACCACCAGCAAGTGTTACTCTTTGTATGAATTCCTGCCGAATTGTTTTGAGTAGTTGGCGGTCAAGCTTATTTCCTTTTTGAAACTCCCCGGTTCCATTAAAACCACGATAACAGGTATACCATCGCCAAGACCGGTTGCAGTTTTCTTTTCTGCGAGCATTTCAAACCAGTTGTGACGGAAAACCTGCAAATTGTCAACAGAAATACCAGATTCATTTGCGAAATCTTCGGAAGGTGTTCTTCCTTCGGTGTTATACTGAGGGATCGGCAAATCTGTCTGGTTAATGTTTACAAGAATGTAACCAGCATCAGTTCCACCAATCTTAACCTTACACTCGTAATAAGAAACATCCTCCACCCCATCCAGATATACCGGGAATGCGTCAACGACTTTTCCATTTGTGCCCTATTCGGCATTTGTTTGCATTACGCATTGCAATTTTAAGAACGTAGTTGCCAATCTGATCGCGCGATTCTTTTGCGTGATATTCGGCAGTCGCTTTGCCAGTGCCTCTTAACTCAATTGTGGCTCAATTGAAGAAGGGGACATGGCATTTTCTGTAGAACAGCCATACATTATTGGCAAAATGAGCATACCAACCGCGAATAGCAATTTCAAGCATAGTTTCATTGCAAGATCCTTTCACTAAACGTTGATTGATTGTTTGTTTGTTTGTAAAATACAGTTAGCCAATAAACATAGCCCGTCAGCAATACAGCTCGTGCCGCATATTGCAATGTGTATTATTTTTTGTATATTGCATTTCTTCTTTCCTCCTTTCTACGCGGCGACTACTCTGCCTTTTTTTTAGGCCGGTTTATTTCCCACCAACGGGTGCGCCACTCGCCCGAAGGTTACAGAACGCAGTGAAGTAAATTTCGGGCTGGCGCTGTTGCATGCTGTTTGTAAA
>FWPV01011866.1_pt1 | contig 13687 bp, 11 predicted proteins | sample 2228371 | NCBI WGS metagenome assembly FWPV01 (sample SAMEA103939776, study PRJEB20133) | metagenome | reverse complement strand
GCCCACGCGCCGCTATACACTTCGCCGCCGGAGTTGGCATCGACGCTCGTGCGATTCAGGAAAAGCGAGAGGATGTTGCGTGCGTCGTTGCGCCAATTGGGGAAGACCTCCTTGTTGTCCATCATGTAGCGAGCGGCGAACTCGGTGACGTTTTCGGCCTGCACCGGGTCGTTCCAGTCCCAGTAATTGCGGCCCCAGGTGTCGTTGACCGTCCAGACCGGCAGGAGCACGTCGCGAAGATACGCCCGGGCGGCGTCGCGAGCCTGGACGATCTCGTTGTCTTTGCCCGTGTACCCGAGCCGGATCAACTCGTCGAAGAAATAGGCCAGAAAGGCCACGCCGCCGGTCTGCTGGACGTCTTTCCACGGGGCAGACTCGGGATTGGCGTAGCGTCCCCACGGAGCCGCGCCCGGCGTGCGGTTGCGCTTGGCGGCCATCAGGTCGCCCCAGTGCCTGGCGGCCTCGAACCACCGCGTCTTGCCGGTGATCTGGTATGCCCGCAACAGCGGCACGCCCACCTCGGCCACGATGTCGAGCTGGATCATCCCCTTCGGGTCGCACTTACCGTAAGGCTTGCCCTTGATTGGCACGCTCACCAAAAAATTCGGCCAAGGATGGTCGGCCGGGGTGCAGCAATGGTCTAGCAAGACGTCGGCCTGGAGTGTCATGATGGCGATCGCGGCGGGATCGCCGCTATAGCGGTAGTAATCCACCATGGCCGAGAGGATGTACGCCGCGCGCTGGCCCAAGTCGCCGTTGTCCCAATCGTTGATCGGGATCGGCGTGATCGTCCCCTTGGAGTCGATCTTCCAGTGGCCGTTGTACACGTAGTGCGGCGCCGCGCTCGGGGCCGCAGGCGGCTCGACCCAGGGGTAACGCTTGAGCGTCTCCGCCGCGATCCGCAGGCGGAAATCGATCTGGCCGTTCTGGCCTTTGTACCACGGCGCGATCACGCCGTATTTGTCGTGAACGGCCGTATGGGCGTAGTATCGTTTCTGGATAGTGGCCGCGATGCCCGCCGACGCGGGAAACAGGCCTCCTCCCACAACCAGCGCGCAAGCAACCCAGTTCAAAAGCCCAACCAATAAAGGCGAGACACGTCGCCGAAACGCGTGAGCCGTGACAGACCTCCTCATGCATAATCATTGTGATCCCGATCGTTGGGAATGGGGATTATTGTAGCAAGGTTCCGGCGCCACGCCGATCGTGGACCTCCCGGCTTTTTGAAACCTCCCCCTTGGCGGCACCCCCGGTGCCACCGTCACGCCGTTGTTTTACGGGCAAGGTCCGAAGGGTCAAGAACTCCTTGGGGGGTGTGCCCTGCCTTCAATGTCCAGCGATGTTCCCTCAGGCGAACTCTTGGCGGCCTTTACTCGGCGGTGTCGGCGCCGCGTAGCGCTGGAGTGGGAACGGTTTCCTCAGCCGGGATCGGCAATTGAAGCTGCTCGATCTGCGGCAGGCTCGCGCCGATGATTCCCGAAAGGTCTCCATACAAACCTGCCGTGTTGGCCGCCGCTCGCTCAAGCTGCTTTTCCCGCTTGGCCCAGAGTTTCTGCGTTGCCCGCTTCTCCGCTTCAAGGTCTTCTCGCAACGTGACGAACGCCTCGACGATGCCTTCAACGCGGTGGCGGAACTCCGGGCCGGAGAGGTAGTTGTAGAGGATTTCCATCTTGCCTTGGCGTCCTTCCAGGGCCCGTTTGGCCGCGGCCACCTCGATCAGGCCCACCCGAAGCGCCGCGGCCAATCCCATCGCGCACGCCCGGCTGGTTACCCATACCCCGTCCATGCAGCCAAACGTGTTCAATCCCTTGGGCAACTCCACGGAGGCGAGGACGGCGAGCTGGGCCTTGGCCGCGCGTTGGTCGTCCCGGAGCTTCGGCAGCCATCCGTCGTTCCACGTTTTTGTGCGTTTCGACTCCCACAGGATCGTGCCGCACGGCGTGCCGGCGGCGTCGTGGACGTGCTGAAGCACGTCCCCGCCGTGCACTCCCTTGGGGACCGGCACGATCTCGTCGTAGGGAAACTGCCGCCGCAAGAGGCTTTCCAGCTCCAGTTCCATGACCTCGCCCTGGGCCTGCTGCGAACCCTGCTCGGACTTCCGCTGGAGCTCGCCGATCTGCTTGCGCAGGTCCTCGATGAGCTTATCCTTTTCGGCCTCCTTGAGGGCCCGCTCTTCGGCTGCCTCCTTCCGGGCCTGCCGGCGGATCTTTTCGACTTCCTCGTCGATCTTCCGGGCGACGGCGAGGTCCAGCTCGCGTTTCTGGTCTTCCAATTCCCTCGCCCGTTTGCGAAGATCCAGTTCGGCCTGCTGGGCCTGTTGCAGCCTGGCTTTGGCCTCGGACAGGGCGGCGTCCCGCTCCGTGATCTCCAGGGCCACGGCCTCGCGGGCCTTGGCGAGGGCTTCCTCGGCGAGGCGGGCACGCTCTCGGACCAGTCGTGCCTGGACCTCGGCGTCCATCGCTTCCCGCGACGCCTTCAGCTCCTGCTCCCGCCGACGCAGCTCCTCCGACTTGGCGGCAAATTCCTGTTCCTGCCGTCGCCGCTCGGCCTCGTACTCCTTGCGAAGCTGTTCGCGCAACTGCAACGAGAGGGCCTCGGTGACCTCGATTTCGTACTTGCACTTCGGGCAAATGATGGTGTCGGCCATGCGCCTGTTGTAGCAGAGAGGCGGCCGGTCGTCCACCGAGCCGGCGGGTTGCAACGGCGAAGCGCCAACCGGGAACGACGCCAGGTGCCGACGGCCGGCGCTTTCCCAAGGCCCGCGAGGCCCCGCAAGGTCACGCGGCTTTGCCGGGACGGGTTTTGGCAGGACGGGGGTCTTTCCAACGGCGATGGAGCCACCAGTATTGCTCGGGCGATTGCCGGATCATCGTCTCCATGAGATCCGAATACCACTGGGTCAACTGGCGCACCGAGCCGACTCCGTCGCCGGCGTTGCGCGGGTCGGCGATGCCCATCACCTGCATCTCGAATTGCATCGGCCGGCCCAGCCGGCGGGCGCCACACACTGCCGTGGGGGCGTCGTGCTCCAGCGACAGCAATGCGATCGCCTTGTGGGCCGAGGCCGGCCGCCCGAAGAATTCGATCCAGCAGCCCTTCGGGCCCGCGTATTGATCGGCCAAAAACGACATCGTTCCGCCCGACGCGAGCACGCGGAGGATCTCCTCGTATCCACCATTCTTGGCGATGATGTGCTGTCCGGTTGCCCCCCGAAACCGGTTCACAAACCGATCCAAGAAGGGATTGTCGAGGTTCCGGGCCACCGTGTACGTGGGGAAGCCCAGCAAGCCGAGAAGAAAGCCGCCGATTTCGAAATTGCCAAAATGCGCGGTGACGATCACCGTGGGCCGGTCGCTCAGCAAGGACCGCATCAGATCGGCCACGTCGCCGAGTCGGACGTAGTCCCGCCAATTCGTTTCGTGGATCTTGCGCGGCGCGTGGGCGACCTCCAAGGCCAACAATAAGAGGTGTTCCCACATGCGCCGGGCGAGCCGGCACCGCTGTTGCTCGGAGAGGTCGGGAAACGCATATCGGAGATTTTCATCGACGACGCCGCGACGGATCCGCAAGAGATCGTTCAGCACCCAGGCCAGCCCGCGCGCCAGGCGATGGCTGGTCTCGATGCGAATCGCCTGCGCAAAACAGATCAACACCCGAACCACAAGGTAGACCAGATAGTCGACCACCGCGCTCCGTCGCATGGAAGAAGCCTCCAAGGCAAGCTGTGGTGCGGCGATGGATCCTCGCACGACATCCGGGCATGGGGCGAGACCAGCAAACCCGGTCATCCATCCCCCGGCCGCCCGTGCCGGCTCCGGCCGGAAATCGCCACGATCCCACCGGAGCATTGTCGCAGAAAAGGCGGGCGCGGGCCAAGACCGTTTTTGCAAGACCGCCTCTCCCCCTCTCCCCATTCTGCGGCTTCGGCGGTTTTGCCGATGGACACGCGGAGGATCCACGCTACACTAGTAGCATGTTCCCCACCACTGAATGGCATGCAGGCTAAAGCTATCCCTTGCCTTGGTGGGCCGCTGTCGTATGTCCTATTCATGCCCGACTTCGCCCACGCGCTGGTCTTCGCTGCCGTTTGTCTGGGCCTCGTCGAGGGGCTCACGGAGTTCCTCCCGGTCTCCTCGACGGGGCATTTGATCCTCGTCGGCCACCTTTTGGGATTCAACCGATTGGTCGGCGCCGAGGCGGCCAAGACCTTTGAAATCTTTATCCAGTTTGGCGCGATTCTGGCCGTCGTGGTCGCGTACCCCACCCGGTTTGCCCGCCTGCTGCAATGGAACAACCACCGCGGGCTTTCGGGGCTGCGAGGTATCGGGATGCTTGTGTTTGTTTAGCTCCCGGGCGGCGCTCTCGGTCTCCTCGCTAGCAAGACGATCAAGGCCCATCTGTTTCAACCCCTGACCGTGGCGGCCGGTCTGGCGGTCGGGGCTTTGTGGATTCTGGCCGTGGAGCGGCGTTTGCCGCGGACGCGCCGCGAAGGGATCGACGACCTCGATTGGAAAGACGCCCTGGGGATCGGGTTCTTTCAGTGTCTGGCCCTATGGCCGGGCATGTCGCGGTCGTCATCGACGATCCTCGGGGGCATGATGCTCGGCGTCGAGCGGAAAACAGCCACCGAGTTCTCTTTCTTCGCCGCCGTTCCGTTGCTGAGCGCGGCCACGCTCCACGAACTCTACGAGAGTCGCCATCTGCTCGCTGCGGAGCACGTTCCGGTCTTCGCGATCGGCTTTGCCGTTTCGTTCCTCGCCGCTTGGGCCGCAGTCAAGCTCTTCGTCCGATTCCTAGGCCGCCACACGCTTGAACCATTCGGATGGTATCGCCTGGCCGTCGCCGCGGTGGTGCTGGCCGCGGCGCTGCTGGGGATGCTCCACGAGTGAAACGGAAACTCGGCTCGGCGCCGGCAAAACCGTTCGAAAACTACCCGCTTGGCTTCGCCGGTCGCGCGGCATGCCCGGCCCACCGCATCGTGCGTCCATGACAACGACAGCACACCGGACGCACCCACGACTCGCCGGAGTCGGCTGGCGGGCGTTTTCGGAACCTTGGCGTGCTGCCCTAGCCCGGAGTCGATCCCGGATTCGTTGAACCCGCCCCCTGGAGTATGTAATCGCGGCCCGTTCGCTCCAAACCACTCTCGGAACATCGCCCGCACCCCCGCTAATAGTCTTTGGCTGGGACAGGCAGAATCCAAACGATTCTGGCTGGAACGTGCTATCAAACCACCTTTAGGTGGTATTTTTGAGGTCAAGGTGGCTCGATTGTTTGGGATCTTGGCGAAGACTAGTAAAAATGCACAGTTCTTCAGGAAGGTAGCGGCTTGACCAGTGCTTTTGGGCGAAGCAACAATAGCACGCGTTTACGGGAAGACTCGAGAGCACGTGCATGGCCGAGGCAGGCGTGCACTCCAACGGAGGTATCGCATGAGGGCCATGAACATGGCTTCGTTGGAACAGCTACAGTTGGTGGGCCGTTTCGAGACGTTGCGCCGTCTGTTGTTGGCCGAGCAGTACTTCCGGCATCAACAGCGGCCCTTGGCCTATTGGGTGTTACCCTCCGACCGGCGTCTTCCCCAGGCATTTTTGGGCCGAACCGTGCGGGAGCTTCTCCAAACGCCTTATGAGGAGTTGGCCGCGACGCCGGGCATCGGGCGGAAGAAGATGCGTTCGCTGGTGAAGCTATTGGAGCGTGCCGTCCGCACCGATGCCGCCGACCTGCCCGATGATCTCACCCCTTCGCCCCAAGAGGGGCAAGGCCTTGCAGGCGATCCTCCCCGGGGCAACGGATTCGATGCGTCGGCTGTCTCTGAATTGGTCTGGGACCAGTGGCGAGCAAGCGTGGTGCGGCACGGTCTCGGCAAGGAATTGCTTGGTCGCTTGGCGCCGAGCCTGAAGGACCTCAGCCGCGTGATCTGGAACACGCCGTTGGAGCATTACGCGGACAAGACGCTGGCCGAAATGCGAGCGATGAAGACCCACGGGGAGAAACGCGTGGGGGCCATCCTCGAGGTGTTCCATGGCGTCCACGCAGTGATCGCCCACCTCAGCCCGGAAGACCATCTCGTGGTCCGCGTCGCGCCGCGCCGAATCGATGCGGTGGAAACGTGGGTTCTCGCCACGTTGCAACGGCCCGGCGTCCCCGACCGCGAGGAAATCCACAACCGCTTCCTTCGGCCCTTGATGGAACAAATTCGCTGCGACGCGTCGCATCAGGTCGTGCAACTGGCCGAAAACCGGGTTGGGATGCACGGACCGGTCGCCAGTGCAAGTCAGGCGGCGCGCGGATGGGGCCTGACCCGCGCCAGAATCTATCAATTGCTTGGCGAAATCAACGCCATCTTGTCCGTGCGATGGCCGCTCGGCCGTCCGCTGGTCCATGAGCTTCGCGACAAATTCCTGGAGGAGTGCCAAGGCGGCAACGGTGGCCCGCATTCCGCGGACTTGGAACTATTTCTGGCCGCGGTGGAGCTGTTTTTTCCTCCAGTCCGTCGACGGACTGGAGGTCGGGCGGAGTGCCAGGGGAGCCAACGGCCGTCGGCGGCGCCACGGCGAGATTTTCCCCACGCGGACTCCGCGGCCAAGTCCTCCCATCAGGCCTTCACCTGCGCGACGCTCCCCCGGTGACGCGGGCAACCGTCACGCGGCCCGCGAGGACGGCATCGACGCGGCCGCCGCCGGTGGGAACAAGAGCTTCCCAGGATCCCGACGCGAGCGGGATCGTCGCTTCATGGCCAGCCAAAGGCCGACCAGGCGTCCCGCCGCGCGCGGCGCCACCGAAAGGTCCAACATGCCGCGAGCTGCCTCGCCGACGACCATGAGGGCATGGGCAGCCAGCGACCGGCCACGACCGAGACGCCCCGCCCAACGCCAGAAGAGCTGCTCCGATTCCAAGGCCTGGCGAAACGGGCTAGCCCGCGCCAGGCAGCGCCTCGAAGCCCGCACCCGGCATCTTGGCTCCAGCACCGTGAGCAACCCGGAATGCTCCAGCGCCAAACCGGCGTCGATCCAAGCCAATTGATCGCCCAACTCAGGGTCGAAGCCGCCAAGTGCCTCCCAGGTTGATTTTCGATAAAAAGCAGCCGCGGGGTACGGCGCTAAGACTGGACGGCAGCGAGTCCTGCCTGAGTTCGCCTCATTTCCAGCCTCCAAGGGAACGAAGGACCCGCCAATATGGTAGGCTACGCCCGCCGCCAGAATCCGGCTGGGGGTCCCAGAGTCCAAAACCACGGGAGCCACGGCGGCGATGCGAGGGTCAAGCATACGCCGAAAGGCCGCGTCCGCCCACCCCTCTTCCACTTCCACCCCACACCGAAGCACATGAACCAGCGACGCGTTTGCCAGGCGAATCCCCAGGTTCATCGCAAGGACTGGCCCATCATCGGGTTGAGCCGCGACAAACCTGACCTCTCCCTTCACCTCATAGGGGTCATCATAGGGGTGCGAAAGCACCACAATGATCTCGCAATCATCCGGCCGATTGGCCAGGACGGAGGCCAACGTGTCCTCGAGCGCGGAAACATCCCCTAGGTGGGGAATAATGATTGCCAGCCGGGCCACAATAGATCGCCTGAAAGAGGGTCCACACGAAGCGCGGGAGGCCAAAACGACGATCGCGTTTGTTAAACCTGAGCGAATACAGGGGATAAAGCGACCTTGGCGAAGGCGCCGTCCCGCGTGAATATATGTCGGTTCAATCCGATCTCCAAGTTTACACGAACGCCTATCAGGGCTCGTGGACGGGAAGGCTGAAGTTCGCGGTTTCCCAAAGCTCCCATGGGCACTAGATTCACGATTCATCGAGTCCATCGGTTTCCCGCGAATTGGCCCAGGTCTCCACGAGCGAAAGGATCCATTCTACCGTCGCGAGCAACTCTTCCAGGCAAGTCCATTCCAGGGGCGAATGGGGCGAGTGTTCGCCGGTGGCCAGGTTTGGAGTGGGAAGGCCCATCTCGGTCAGACGCGAGCCGTCGGTCCCGCCGCGTACGCTGGTCAGGTTGGCCGTGCGGCCAAGCCTTTCCAGTGCCTGTTGGGCGTAGGCCACCGCGCGAGGGTCGCGAGCCAGGCCCTCGGCCATGTTGCGATACTGCTTTTTGATGGTCAGTTCGAACTTCGAGCCCGGAAATGCAGTTTGGGTGGCCGAGGCGGTACGCCGCAACAAGTCGGCCCAGTCGGCCAGCGCGGCTGAGTCGAAATCGCGCAGCAGGACTTGCAGCCGAGCCTCCGCCACGCCGCCGCTGATCTCGAACGGATGAACAAACCCCTCCCGGCCCTCGGTGGCTTCCGGACAGGCGGTGGTTTGTGGCAGTCGGGCGATGAAATCCGCGGCCACGCGCAGGGCATTGACCATCCGCCCCTTGGCGATTCCGGGATGAATGTTGACGCCCTGGATCTTCAGCACGGCAAGGTCCGCCGAAAAGGTCTCCACGTCGATCGTGTCGGTGCCTTGGCCGTCCAGCGTGTAACAGACGGCCGCGGCAAGCATTTCGGGCCGGAGGAACTCCACGCCGCGACCGATCTCCTCGTCGCAGGTGAAGCAGATACGCACCCGGCCTCGCGGGATTTCGGGATGTTCCATGAGCCAGGTGGCCGCCTCCATGATGACCGCCACGCCGGCCTTATCGTCGGCCCCCAGCAACGTCGTGCCATCCGAAGTGATGAGTGTCCGCCCGACCATACCGGCGAGCTCCGGGTGGTCGGCGGCGCGGATCACGAGGTTCGGCCGGCCGGCCAGCGGCAGATCTCCGCCCGAGTAATTCTCGATGACGCGAGGCCTGACGTGGGCCCCGCTCGTTTCCGGCGAGGTGTCGAGATGGGCGCAGAAGGCAATCGTCGGCGCTGCGTGCGACACCGTCGCGGGCAGCGTGGCCAGAACGATGCCGTTGGGATCCTGTCGCGCGTCGGCCACGCCCGTGCGGCGAAGCTCATCGACCAGCAGGGCTCCCAACTGGAGCTGCCCGGGCGAACTAGGGTAATGATCGCTGTCGGCAACCGCCGTGGTGTCGATCTGGACGTAGCGCAGGAAACGGTCGAGTAAACGATCCTTGTTCATTGCATCTCCCGAAAACTCGTCCCGAAAAACCCGAAGCCGCGTGCCTCGACGCGTGGGTTGCCCCGCGGCCCCGACGCTGGCCGAGGTTCTCCTGCCGGATGAACGCGGCGCCTGGGGCCCACAAGGCCGGTGCTCTCCTCCCATCTTCCCCAATCCCGGTTCGATTTGCTAGGATGGGCGGACAAAAGGAGATGGTATGAATTGAGTTTTGCGGGCAGTGAACTCCGGAAAGGCAGCGTTTCCCGGAGTGGACCGGTTACAGGCTGTATCGTGGCGACGGTCGCGGTAGTCAATCCGACCCAGTTCAAGGTGATCCGAGACTCGGTGAAGAAGGCCGACCTTCACGCCAGGGCCTTGGCTTTGCACCTATCGAAAGGGTTGCTGCCGGAGGTACGCATGAGATTAAGATGAGCTGCAACCCCAACTGGCGAGCCTGACGCAGACCCGCGATACGCTGGTCAAACAGCGGACCGCTCTAAAGAACAAGGTGAACAATATCCTCTCGGCGCATGGGATCAATCTCCGCAGGGAAGCCCTCACCGGCGACGTGGCCCTGGAGGAGGTGCTTGGCATGAAGTTCGATCCCATCGTGCGGACGGAGCTGCGCGTCATTGTCGGCCAGATTCGCGCTCTGAATCAGAGCATCGCCGAGTTGGACCATGTGATCCAGGCCGAGGGGCCGAAGCTGCCGGGGCATTAAAACCTGCGGAGCATCCAGGGGATCGGCGACCTGGGGACTACCATCCTCTTGTCCGTGATCGGCGACATCCACGACATCGCCGATCCCGGTAAACTGGCCGCCTGCTTCGGCATCGTCCCCCGGGTGCGGAACTCCAACGAGGTCGAGCGTTCGGGCCGTATTACCAAACGCGGCACGAAACTGGGGCGGACGGTGCCGGCGCAATGCGCCCTCATTGCCATGCGCTACAGTCCGTACCTGGCCAAGTTCTACCACAAGATGCAGGCTCGCCGCGGGACCGACAAGGCCATCATCCCCTTGGCGAAAAAGTTCCTCGGCGTGAGTTACAATACCTTGAAGAACATTCGGGTCTTCGCCGACTTCCCGAACTTCGTGCTCGCCGAGGCGTCGTGAGTCGCAAGGATCGTGCTAAAGCACGAGGATTTATCACATGAAAGCTCAAGGATCGACAGATCGCCAAAACGCACAAGGGTACACCGCTGTCGGTATGCCCTCGTCCATCTTCAAGCCCTGGCGCGGCGCTCGGGTTGCGTTTCCGCATGGCCCTATCCGCCGCCCAGGTTTATGAACCACAGCACGAACACGAACAAAAGCAATCGTTAACCCGTTTCGACCGAACGGGTTGCGCCAGAAAACGCAACCCGTTGGGGTAGACAGCAATGATAGGAGGACATGACGATGGGCACTGAATTGACCTGGCTCGGACACGGAAGCTGGCTGATTCGCGCCGGCAGTTATCGATTGGTGCTGGATCCGTTTCTCGACGACTCGCCCGTCGCGCCGATCAAGGCCGACGCCGTCGAGGCCGATTTCATCCTTGTCTCGCACGGTCATTTCGACCATGTCGCCGATGTGGAGAAGATCGCGCGCCGCACGGGAGCCACCATTGTCTCCACGTATGAAATCTGCGAATGGTATGGCAAGAAGGGCCTGGACAAACTCCACGCGATGAACATTGGCGGAGGTTTCTTGTTCCCGTTCGGGCGGCTGAAAATGACCGCCGCCCAGCACACCTCCATGCTGCCCGACGGCTCCTACGGCGGGGCCGCGGCGGGCTTCCTGCTTTCGCTGGCGGAGGGCAGAGTCTACTTCGCTTGCGACACGGGCCTGTTTGGCGACATGCGGCAGATCGGGGCCTTGGGCCTGGCCTTGGCCGCCCTCCCGATCGGCGACAATTTCACCATGGGCCCCGACGACGCCCTGGAGGCCGTCAAACTCCTCGGCCCTCGTCGGGTCATCCCCGTCCATCGCGACACCTGGCCGCTGATTGCCCAGGACGCCGAGGCATGGGCCGAGCGCGTGCGGCGGGAGACTTCAGCCGAGCCGGTGGTGTTGGCGCCGGGAGGGAAAGTGTCGCTCTGAGTGGGGCGGGGCCGAGAGAAGCCGGCGATTGGCCCGCGTTGCAACCCGCCCGCCTATGGCAGCCGGACCTGGATTTCCACGCCCACGACGCGGACTTCCAGTGGGGTCGCCCGAAGCGTCGGCACGTCGGGGCTCGTGCCATCCGCGAGGCGAAAGGCCCACATATGGCGGTTGCACACCACCACGTCTCCCCGAAGATCGCTCGCCCCGAGCGACGCACCCATATGCGGGCATGCGTCGTCGAGGGCATAATACTTGCCGTCGACCAGGAACAACGCGACCTCCCGGTCGCCCACGCGAAACGTCCGTCCGCGGCCCTCGGGAACGTCGCCGACGCGGGCGAGGGTGATGAAATCGGCCATGGGATGTCTTCTCGCGAGAGGGCGGTGGAACCAGGACATTTGAGCGAAAGAATAGCCTTGCCGGCCGTGTTGGGGAAGGGGGCGCGCCCGCCCGCCGAGGACGAGCACTCCGGTCAAGGGTGGTTCTCCACGACAACGGTTAAACGACCTGAGGAGGAAGCGACATGAAAACCTGCACCGGCAGGTGCGAAGCGCGCACGGCTCGATGGCTTGGCTTGGGGCTGTTCATGATGCTGGCTACGGCCTTGCCGGGTGCCGCGCGCGGCGCAAGCCAGCCAGAAGAACTTCGCCGGCAATGCCTTGCCGTGCTCCGGCAGGTTCTCCAGTACGAGCCGCGGTGGATCAAGGTCCACGCCGCCGAATACCTGCTCTGGCTCGATTATCCGGAAGGGGTGAGCGAGACGTTTCAGAAGGAGCTGGCCGCCCAGGAGGGCGAGCCGCAGTACCGGATCGGGATCTGGCGCGTGCTCGCGCAGGCCGCGCGTGAGCCTCGCCAGGCCGACCCTTGGATCCGCCGCATTCGGGATGTCTTTCTGGATCCATCGGCCCCGGATCGGCTGCACGCCTTGGAGACGCTGGCAAAGCTCGGCTGGAAAGTGCCCTCGGACTTGCGCGAGCCGTTCGTCGAGGCATCGCGGGAATCGACGGGCGCGATGACGGTCTTCGGCCGCTGGGTGCTTCTGAACTCGGGTCTGCCGGGCGCCGAGGACCGCCTGGCCGACCTGTTGGAATCGCCAGACCAGGAAACGCGGCGCCTGGCCGGATACGTCTTCGGCCGGTTGCGGGGCGTTTCCCCGAAGACTTCGGCGCGACTGGCGGCTGCCGCGGATCGCGAACCGGCGGACTCGCCTGCCCGGGTGATGCTCGTGGCGGCGGCCGCCGTCCACGCGCCCCGCGAGTCGCGGGATCGTTTCAGGCAACAGCTCCTAGAGCACGTGCGCACGGGAACCACGGAAGAAAGATTGCGCGCGGTCGAAACCCTCGCGCGCGTGGCCGACCAGCCCGACGCAACCTTGATGAAAGACCTGCTTCGGCATCAGGACGCGGACTTGCGGGCGACGGCGGCTTGGGCCTTGCTCCGTTTGGAGCGGCGGCAGTCGCACGGGCTGCGCGCGGCCGACTGGGTGGTGATCGTCCTTTATGGCCTCGCCATGCTCGCCGTCGGATGGCATTATTGGCGGCAAACCAAGACAAGCGAGGACTACCTGCTCGGCGGCCGCAAAATGAAATCGCTGCCGGTCGGACTGTCGCTCTTCGCCACGCTGTTCAGCACGATTTCGTATTTGGCCTGGCCGGGCGAGATGATCAAGTACGGGCCGATGTTTCTCTCCATTTGCGCGGCCTATCCGCTGGTCGCGATCGTGGTCGGGCGGTTTCTCATCCCTCACATCATGCAACTGAAGATCACCAGCGCCTACGAGTTGCTGGAAGTGCGCCTCGGCCTGGCGGTCCGCCTGCTGGGATCGACGCTGTTTTTGCTTTTGCGGGTGCTTTGGATGTCGGTCATCGTCTACGCAACGGTCGGCGCGGTCCTCATGCCTCTGCTGGGCCTCGATCCTTCCTTGACGCCATGGGTCTGCGCGATCCTGGGCGTCGTGACGCTGGTCTATACGGCGATGGGAGGACTTCGCGCGGTGGTCTGGACCGACGTCCTCCAGGCGTTCATCCTCTTCGCCGGCGCCTTGGCCGCCATCGCCGCCGTGACCGTGTATTTGGGCGGCGTGGCGCCGTGGTGGCCAAGCCGCTGGGAGCCCCATTGGACCGGACCGGTCTTCTACGATCCAAACGTCAGGGTGACCTTCCTCGGCGTGGTGCTCGCCACCTTCACCTGGTACGTCTCGACCGCCGGATCGGACCAGATGGCCGTGCAACGCTACCTCGCCACGCGCGACGCCTTGGCTGCCAGGAAGGTGCTGAACACCTCGCTGGGCGCGAACATGCTGGTCTTGTTGCTCTTGGCCGCGTTGGGAATGGCCCTCTTGGCCTACTTCCGCGCCAATCCCCACCAGCTCCCGGACGGCCAGACGATCTACGACGGGGCCGATCTGTTGTTTACGCGGTTCATTGCCGTGGGGCTGCCGCCGGGGTTTGCCGGGTTGGTCGTGGCGGGCCTCTTGGCCGCCGCCATGTCGAGCCTGTCGGCGGGAATCAACTCGTCCTGCTCCGTGGTGATTGCCGACTTCATCGACCGGTTCGGATTGCGCCG
>FWPV01011862.1_pt1 | contig 13693 bp, 12 predicted proteins | sample 2228371 | NCBI WGS metagenome assembly FWPV01 (sample SAMEA103939776, study PRJEB20133) | metagenome | reverse complement strand
CCATATCCTGCCTCCTCCCATCATGCTTCCAGGCAGCGCACGACCTCAGGCTGTCATGCGCCGGTTAGCATCCATTGCCTCCGCGCCGCAACCTCCCGCATGCCCGCTCCGGCCGCGATCCCGCGCTCGCGCGGAAGCGGCGCTCCGCCCCCGTCGCCGGGAGAGGCGGCGGGGGCGGGCAGGGCCCCCGCCGTGCGGGAGGGTTCTCGCGGCGAGGGCCGCCCCCTCTTTCGGGCAGCCGATCATACCCGTCTCACGGGACCGGCTTGTCCGGCTGCCAGACGGCTATCTGGCCTCGTATTTCTCGCACGCGGCGTCGTCGTCGCTGTGCGGTTTGGCGGTGTAGTATTCGCTCTTGCCGTCCGACTCGCGCTGCACGCAGTCCCCGCGGTTGGGGTCTTCCTCCAGGGGGAAGAACCACTTGCAGTCTCCACAGCTCATCCTCTTACCTCCTTACCGGCCCGCAGGGGGCTCATCCTCCGATGGTGACGACAATGCCTTTTTCTTCCATGACGTCCAGGAGGTCGTCCACCTCGCTCACGGCCAGGCTTTCGACGTCCCGGTAAGGCCATTCGCGGCCCAGCCAGCGGTACTTGTCCTGGCACCAGTTGTGGAAGGGGAGCAGGTCCACCTGGATCAGGGACGGCCCCAGCCCCGCCAGGAACTCCGCCGCCTTCTCCATGTGTTCCACGGAATCGTTGAATCCAGGTATGACCGGGATACGCACGATGATGCTCTCGCCCGCCTCCGCCAGCCGGGTGAGGTTGGCGAGGATGGGGGAGTTGCTCACCCCCGTGCGCAGGAGGTGCTGCTTGCCGCTCATGCACTTGATGTCGTAGAGGAAGATGTCCACGTACGGACGCAGCGCGTCCAGCACCTCCCATTCGCAGAACCCGCTGGTGTCGAGGCAGGTATGTATGCCACGCTCCCTGGCTCCCTTCAACAGAGCCAAGGTGAACTCCGGGAAGGCGGTGGGCTCGCCGCCGGTCACCGTCATCCCGCCCCCTGAATTGAGGTAGAAGGGCATATCCCTCTCCACCTCGTCCAGGATCTCCTCCACGCTCCTTGACTCCCCGACCCTGGCGAGGGCGCCGTAGATGCAGGCCTCGACGCAGGCCATGCAGAGGTCGCAGCGCGAGTGGTCTATCTTGTGGTAGTGGGCGTTCCCGCCCTCGGCTTCCAGACAGATGGGGGGCTGCACCGCTCCTCTCTCGCAGACGGAGAAGCACCTCCCGCACTGCGTGCACAGCGACTGCTTCCAGTAGATCTCGGGACCGAAGTCGATGCACTCCGGGTTATGGCACCAGGCGCAGTTCAGCCGGCAACCCTTGAGGAAGACGGTGGTGCGGATGCCCGGCCCGTCGTTGATGGAGTAGCGCTGGATGTTGGTGACCAGGGCTTGAGGTCCTGTCCCCTCAGCTCCCATCTCCTTACCTCCCCTTTCCGCCTCCCGGCGCGGCGGCGGGATGCAGGCCGCGGGCGGGGCGCGCGGACCAGCACGCCCGGGGCATGCCCGCGACCCCCGGCGGGAAAAGCGCCCCCATCAAGCTGCTGCGATCCGCCCGCCGACCGCCGTCACGCCGGATGCATCGCACCGTGCGCCTCACCGTCAGGCCTGGGTGTTCTCCAGGGCCTTCTCGGCCCGTTCCTCCTGGAGTTCGTTGACCACCACCCACCCGTAGCATTTCGGGCATTCCCGGTAGGCGGTCTCGGCGTCCAGGGTGGTGTTGTAAAGGTAGCGGAACTCGGACTTGACGCCTTCGTAGCCGCAGTTCTCGCATTTGACCATTCCTCATACCTCCTTGCCGTTCTTCTCCGAGCGGGTTCCGGATCGCGCCGCCGCGGCGCGCAGGCCGGTGGGGGATGGAGGCGGATGCCGCGCCTCCACCCCCTCCACGATTACCAGTTCGCCGCAGGAGGGGCATCGCCTCAGGGTGGCGGGACCGGTGCCGCCGGCCTGGGCCACGTAGGCGAACTCCCCCAGGCATCCCCGGCATCCGCAGTATCCGCAGGTGATCATCTGCGCCCTCGATCCTCCCGCGCGCCCTTATTTCTCCCGCAGTTGCCTCTGGGGCCGGAACTCGGGGTCCCACATGAACTCGCTGGTGTCGGTACGTATGCGCTCGATCTCGGCGAAGTGGGGACATCCCGCGGCGTCGGTGTTGTCGAAGACCACCTTGTTCTTCTCCCCGTCCTTTATGGCCGTGCAGAAGCCGTCCCCCGCCGCGGAGGCCGAGTTCTGCCGGAAGTTCCTGCACATGGCACAGGCCTTCTCCGGCATCTCCCTGCGCCCCTTGGTTATGGCGCCCTGGATCCACTGCTGGCGCATCTGTTCCCAATCGGTCATCGCTCTACCCCCTTCTCGAGCTCGCCGGGCCGGAACCTAACCGCCCCCGCGCCATCAGGTGCCCAGCTCCTGCACGCTGCGGGCGATGATGGTGTCCTGGGTCTTCTTGTTCAGGTCCACGAAGTGGGCGCTGTAACCGGCGATGCGCACGATGAGCTCGGGGTACTTCTCCGGCTCCTTCTGGGCCGCCTTGAGGGTCTCGTTGTCCACCATGTTGAACTGCACGTGGTCGATGCCCAGCTCCGCCCAGGTCTTGATGTAGGAGTACCAGATCTGGAACCCCTTCTCGCCCGCGAGCTGCTGGGGCGACAGCCTCTGGTTGAGCAGGGTGGCGCGCACGTCCCCGATGTGGTCGATCTTGGCCACGGAGCGCAGCACCGCCGTGGGCCCCTTCTTGTCCAGGCCCGCCCCTGGAGAGCAGCCGCCGTCGTAGAGGGTGTCACCCAGTCGGCGCCCGTTGGGCAACGCCCACACCTTGGTGGCGTTGGTCACGTAGGCGGCGATGTTCTCCGGCAGGGGAGGCCAGGGGTTGCCGGTGGGGTCCTTGATCTCCCAGGAGTGTCTGGCCACGTCCTGGTGGCAGCGCACGTGGATCTGGTCCACGTAGTCGTCGTCGTTGCCCCACTTGGGCGCGCGCACGAAGTCCATGCGCATCTCCTCGTAGCCCTCCCAGTTGGCGCGCAGGGCCTCGATGAGCTGGGCCATGGTGTATTTCTTCTCGTCGAAGACCAGCTTCTTGACCGCCGCCAGGCTGTCTCCGGTCTCCATCCAGGCGAAGAAGGTGATCCAGGAGTTGCCGCGCTCGCTGGGGTGCGAGGAGTCCACACCCAGCTCCACGCAGCGCTCGTAGAGCCCGGAGAGCAGCGGCCTGGGGTCGAGGTACTGCGCCATGTAGCGGCCGCCGTTGGTCAGTTTCACCAGGGTGTCCATCATCCACTTGATCTGGGTGTACCAGGCCTGGTAGAGCTCCTCGAAGGACTCGAACTTGGAGGCGTCCCCGGTATGGGGGCCGAACTGCATCTGGAGGGTGTTGTCGTAGCCGTCGAAGAGCGCGTACTCGATGGCCTTGGCGGCGATGATGGTGGCGTTGGCCATGCGGAAGGGCTGGCAGCCCAGCTTGGTGTCCGGGCAGGGCGACATGCAGGCCTGGTGCACCCACCGGCGCGCCTCCCGCAGCGGGTGCTTGTGCCAGTGCATGGCGTTGGTGATGAGCACGGGGTCGTTGCGCATGGACGGGTAGCCCAGTCCCTGGCGGATGCACTCGAAGACCTGCCGCAGGGTGGACATCCTGACGTTGGGGTGGTAGCGGAAGGCGAAGGTGGGATTGGCAACCCTTACCAGACGGGCCGCCTCCAGCAGGCAGTCGGTCATGTCGTTGCAGGCGTCGGTGCCGTCCTCGTTCACGCCCCCGATGGTCCATACCCAGGTGCCGGTGATCCCCTGCAGGGTGTCGCGCGCCAGCATGAGCCAGAACCACCCCACCTCGTAACAGCGGATGAGGAATTCGCCCGTGAGGTCCAAGGCCTCCTCGCGGGTGAGGATCTTGTCCTGGTTCACGTCCTTCTCGTAGAAGGGGCCGTGCCAGTAGTCGGGTCGGGCCGGCCAGGCGCCCTCGCAGGCCTCGTAGCGGCAGGCGATCTGGATGAAGTGGTCGAACTGCAGCGACTCGTGCAGGTGCTCGGGCGGGCGCGCGGGCACCTTCTCGCACACCTCGGCTATGCGCAGCAGCTCCTCCTTGCGCTTGGGGTCGGTCTCGAAGTTCTCGGCGATGATCCTCGCCAGGCGGCTGTAGCGGCGCGCCCAGCGGATCACCGCCTCCAGCACCACCTTCATGGACTTCCAGACGTCCAGCTTCTCGTAGTAGGGGAGCTCGTCCGGGTCGGGAACCTTCTCGTATATGTGCTCCTCGGCCTCGGCTATCCTGGCGTCGATCTCGGCCAGGATGCCCTCCAGTCCGAGCCTGAACATGTAGTCCCACTGCTTGGTGGCGTACCCGATGCGGGAGATGGGGAGCCCCCAGCCGATGACCCCGGTGAGGAGCTTGACGATCTCCTCCGGCGGCACCAGATTGAAGACCTTGGCCCCGGTGCAGATGGGGTTCCAGTAGTCGCACAGCTCCCGGATGAGGGCCAGGTTCTCGGCCTCAGGCTCCGGGATCACCGTGCGGTCGTTGTAGAGGTCCTCGTTGAGCAGGAAGAGGATCTCCGGGTGCCACACTATGGTGTGAGGGCGTGACCCCAGGTAACCCATTATCTGGGCGTTGTCCTGGATGAAGATGGTAATGTTGTCGAACACGTTGGCCAGGGCCTTGGCGTAGCGCATGCGCAGGCTGTCCGCCTCGTTGGCCTTGAAGGCCTCGGTGAAGAGAACGGCCCTCTCCAGGTCCACCTTCACCCCGGGGTTGTAGCCCGAGCCCTTGGCCCCCTTCTTCCACACCGCCTTGCGCAGGTAGTCGAGCCTCCTTGAACGCTTGTGCTCGGCCCACCACCACCATTGTCCGCTCTTCTCGATCTCCTCGATGGTCCTCGTCTCTACCGCTGACATCACCTACCCCCTTCTCGTACTCGTTCCGCAGTCTCCGGGATCTTGTCTCCAGTTACACCACGACTCGGTGACCAGAAGCATTTGAACGACATCCCCCTCGCGACCAACCCCCTTTACTCTCTTCCCTCCGGCCGGCGGACGCTCCGCGCGATCCCGGCTACGAACGGTCACCTCTTCTCGCGACCCGTGGTCGCCGGCACTCGAGCCGGCCGCCGCGCCCGGCTTCTCTCCCGCCCGCCGCCCCGTACCTTGCGGCGGCTTGCGGGCAGGGATGCCCTGCCGGCACGGCAGATATGTGAAAAGTCTGGTCCTTCCGGGAGTGTGTCGCGGTCCTTGCGGTCTTCCCTGGTACGAGCCCGGCTGCGAGGAGGATGCGAGGCTTGCGGATCGCGTTCGTTCTTCAGGTGTTGGTGCTTATCTGCCTTCCAGACTTTACTTTTTTCACTATCTACATAGTAACCTGGTCTTTGTATTGCTATGTAATGCCTGTAAGATTGCCGGATATGTTGATTCTAATTTTAGAAAAGGTGAACGCTAAATGCAAGGGGTTTTCGAAAAAGATTTCGTATACATGGACGGCAAACGTTCACGGGGGGGGACGCCGTCTTCCCCGGCGCGGGGACCACCGCTCCCCGCTACTTGCCCCTGAACACGGGGTCGCGCTTCTCGCGGAAGGCGGCGAGTCCCTCGCGCGCGTCCTCGCTCGCCAGGGCGCGGCCCATGATCGCGTTGACCTCGTTCCTCTCCTCGTCGGAGAGGACCGCCCGCCTGTCCATGATGCGCAGCACCCGCTTGTGTCCGGACACCGAGAGGGGGGCGTTGGCGGCGATCTCCCGCGCCAGCTCCTCCGTGAAAGCCTCCAGCTCTTCCTCCGGCACCAGGTAGTCCAGCATCCCCATGGCCAGGGCCTCCGGTCCCTCGAAGAGCCGGGCGGTGAAGAAGACCCGCCTGGTGACGGGCACGCCGAGGTTACGGATGAACCGGTGCAGGCCCTCGGGAGGATAGACGATGCCCAGCCTGGCGGGGGGCATGCCCATGCGGCATCCCTCCGCCCCCACCCGCAGGTCGCAGGCCATGCTCGTCTCGCATCCTGCGCCCACGCAGTATCCCCGGATCATGGCGATGACCGGGAAGGGGCAGTCCTCTATGGCGTCGAGGCCGTACTGCAGCGGCCCCTTGCTCTCGATCTGTCGCTGCACGTCCTCCGGGATGCCCTCCGGCAGGGCCGAGAGGTCCATGCCCGCGGAGAAAGCCCTGTCGCCCGCGCCCCGCAGGATGGCACAGCGCACCTCTCCCTCGCCCGCGAGTTCCTCCAGCGCGCCGGCCAGCGAGACCAGCAGGGTGGAGGAGAGGGCGTTGCGGCGGTGAGGGCGGTTGATGGTGAGCACCGCCAGCTCTCCCCTCCGCTCGACCAGCAGCTCCGCTTCCCCGTTCATGCCGCCCTCCTTGCCCGTGAACCGTCGATCCGTCATAGCGACCGCCCGTACATGACCCCCTCATCGTCTCTCCGCCGGACACGCGGCGTCAACGGCATGTCCCTGCGGGCTCTCGGCCCCCGTCGAGCCGGCAGGCGTCCGCGATGTATTGTAAACATATTCCAGCTCCGCGCTTCCGTGTCCTGCCGTGCCGTCGCTCGAGCCACGGCGGCCTCCCGTCCGGCCCGCTGACCCGCGCCGCCGGACGAGGACCGGCCGGGCTCAACCCGCGTACAGCTTGCGCAGCTCCTTCTTGAGTATCTTCCCCGTGAGCGTCCTGGGTATGGCCTCCACCAGGGTGACCTTCTTGGGGATCTTGTAGCGCGCCAGCCTCCCCTCGCAGAAGGACTCTATCTCCTGCAGGGTCACGGGGTCCTCGGGGTTCTCCGGCAGGACCAGGGCGTGGCCCACCTCGCCCCACTTCTCGTCCGCCATGCCGATGACCGCCACGTCCTTTATCTTGGGGTGCTCCATGAGCACCTTCTCCACCTCGGCGGGGTAGACGTTCTCGCCGCCGCTGATGATCATGTCCTTCTTGCGGTCCACCACGTAGATGTATCCGTCCTCGTCCACCGTGGCCAGGTCGCCGTAGTGGAACCAGCCGTCCTTCATGGCCTCCGCCGTCTCCTCGGGCATGTTCCAGTATCCCAGCATGACGTACGGGCCCCGGGAGCAGATCTCCCCCACCTCGCCCGAGCCCGGCATCACCTCGCTCCCGTCCTCCTTGAGCACCTTGACCTCGGAATGGAACATGGGGATGCCCGCGCTGCCCACCTTCTCCATGTTGGAACAGGAGAGCACGATGGAGGTCTCGGTGCACCCGAAGACCTGGATGAGGAGGGGCACCTTCATCTTCTCCACGATGCGGTCCAGAAGCTCCCTGGACGCCGGCGCGCCGCCGATGCCCACTCCCTTGAGGGAGCTGAGGTCGTAGCGTTCGAAGTCGGGCACGTCCAGCATCATCTGCAGCATGGTGGGCACGGCGCCGAAATGGGTGACCCGGTGCTCGGAGATGATGCGCAGCGCCTCCTCGGGGTTCCAGAACTTCTGCAGGATGATGGTGCCGCCGGTGTAGAAGGTGGGCATGGTGATGATGTTTAGCCCCCCGGAGTGGAAGAGGGGGATGGACACCAGGGAGACGGCGCTCAGGTCGAAGAGGAGCTCCAGGGCGTCGTTGAAGGTGTTCCAGAAGGTCTTGCGGTGGGGAAGGACGGCTCCCTTGGCCCTCCCGGTGGTGCCGGAGGTGTACATGATGAGCTGCGGGTCCTCCATGTCGGGAGGCTCGGGGACGTAGGGCTCTTCCTCGCTGCGGCCCCGCAGCCATTCCTCGTACGGCCGGGCGAAGCCGGGCACCGCGTCGCCCACCGCGGCCACCACCGGCATGGGGCTCTTGTAGAGGTCGAGCAGCTCGCCCATGGTCCCCGCGAACTCGGAATGGAAGAAGAGGGCGCGGGTATCGGTGTCCTCGAAGATGTCCTTGAGCTCGGCGGGGGTGAGGCGGAAGTTGAGGGGGATGAAGATGAGCCCCAGCTTGGCGCACGCGAAGTATATCTCCATGAACTCGGGGCAGTTGAAGAACATCCCCGCCACCCGCTCCTGCCGCTTCAGCCCCGCCGCCAGCAGGCCGTCGGCCACCTGGTTTACCCGGCGGTTGAACTCCTTGTAGGTGAGGCTGCGGTCCCCGTAGATGAAGGCCGTCTTGTCCCCGGTGAGGGGGAACAGCGCCCTTTTCGTCGCCCAGTTACCGACGTTCATCCCGATACACCCCCTTTTTCGTGGCCGGCTCCCGGGACGCGAGGGGGCCGGGACTCATTCCCCGCTTCTCGCGCCTCGGGAACCGGCCGTCGCCATATCCGCCTTCCATGATCTGGCTGTTGATGGTGCCGGGGGATCGGGGTGGCACAACCAGCCGCCCCGGAGAGGGACGAGGGCCCCTGGCCGGGGCCGCTCCCGTGCCCGCGGCCGGCCCGCCTTTGTCGGGAACCTCTCCCGTCCTCCCGCTCACCGGGAGCTCCGCCGGATGGGAGGCCGCGGGATCCCGGCGGCCGTTGATGCCGTCTCGCAGCGGCTCTTAGCCATGCCCGGGGCCGGTTGCTCCCTTGTTCGCCGCCGGAACCTTCGAGACCCGGGACCCCGTTGCCGGCTCCCGGCAGACCGTGCCCCCCGCCGCTCGTTCCCTCCTCCTCCCGCAGCCCGGGCGCGCGCTCTTCCGGAAGGACCGGTGGACCTGGGCGTGTCGCCCGCTTTCCCCCTTCTCTCGCATCGCGGACCGGCCCTTGCGGTCGGCCGCTTTCCGTCACCATCACGAAGCCCTTGCGATGCATTATGCAATATCGTTCACCAAGTGTAAAGTAAAAACGTACACCAAACTTAAAGATATGGGTTATGTGCGCTCGGGGCATTACCGGTGAAATACCGCATCAATACTGGATATCTGCGCGCAAGTCCGGCCTTTACACCCCCTTCCGGCTCTGCTAGTATCTTGCTTGTTCGGGAACGGCTGTCGAGGACGCCGCGGCCCGGGGGCGGGCGGCGGCGGAGAAGCGGGAGATCCGGGGGAGTCCTATCGCACCACGCGGGTAGCATGGCGCCGCCGTGTTGCGCGTTTCCCCGGGGAGCACGGGGAGCGGCCCGGTGCCTGCATGGGGACGCAGCTTCGGGCGGTCCCTGAAGACGGCGCCTCCGGCGGGCACGAGCGGCGGCGAGGATGAGGACGCGGCGGCGCCGTGGACGGCGGCAGGAGCATACCCGCGCCACCCCCCGGCCCGCCGTCTCCGCCTGTACCCGCGCTCGCGGGTGCTCCGCGCCGTGCGGCACGGCCACGGGGGAATGAACGAGGAGGGGGAGAGATGAACGAGCTCGCGGAGGTGGCGAAATTCGTATGCGGCCTGGAGTACGAGGGCTTTTCGCCGCAGGTGGTGGAGGCGGCGAAGACGCCCATCATCGACTGCCTGGGGGTGACGGTGGCGGGACTGGAGGACGACTGCTCCCGCATCGCCGCCGAGTGGGTGGAGTCACTGGGAGGCATGGAGCAGGCCACCGTCTTCCACGGCTTCAGGCGCACCGCCACGCCCTGGGCCGCGCTCGCCAACGGCACCGCGGCGCATGCCCTGGACTATGACGACGTGAGCTTCCGCATGATGGGGCATCCCTCCGTGGCCCTGGTGCCGGCCATCGTCGCCCTCGGCGAGCTGCTCTCGTCTCCGGGAAGGGACTGCATCACCGCCTACGTGGCGGGGCTGGAGGTGGCGGCCAAGGTGGGGGCGGCGCTCGGCGGCAATTCCTACATGCTGGGGTGGCACCGTACCAGCACCATGGGAGCCCTGGGAGCGGCGGCCTCCTGCGCCCGGCTCATGGGGCTGGACGAGGAGCAGACCACCCATGCCCTGGGCATCTCCTGCTCGCTGTCCAACGGCATCCGCGCCAACTTCGGGACCATGACCAAGCCCCTGCACGCGGGGATGGCGGCCATGAACGGCATCATCGCCGCGCAGCTCGCGAGCCGGGGGTTCACCGCCAACCCCGACGCGCTCTACGGGGAGAACGGGTTCGCGCGCGCCTTCTCCGACGACGCCGACAAGGCGCAGGAGCTGCTCGACACCCTCGGCGAGCCCTACGAGCTCCTGGAGCCGGGGCTTTCCTACAAGCCCTATCCCTGCTGCCGCGGTCCCCAGGGCGCTATAGACGCCGCCCTGATGGCCCGCCGGGAAGCCTTGAAGACGGGGGGCATCGAGGCGGAGGAGATCGAGAAGGTGGAATGCAGGGTCCCGGGGTGGCTGCGCTCGGTGCTCACCTACCACGAGCCCAGGTCGGGGCTGGAGGGCAAGTTCAGCCTCGAGTTCTGCGTCACCGCCGCCCTCCTGGAGGGCAAGGTGGGGGTGGGGCAGTTCAGGGACGAGGTGGTGACCTCCGCGCCGGTGGTGCGGACCATCTCCCGCTTTGACTGGCAGGACCTGGAAGGAGATATCACCAGCCCCTTCGCCGCCGAGGTGGCGGTGCACTTCCGGGGAGGGCGCACGGCGGTGGGGAAGGCGGAGAAGCCGCTGGGCGAGCCGGGGAACCCCATGAGCGAGGAGCAGATCCACGAGAAGTACCTGGAGTGCGTGGGGAGCATCATCGGTCCCGAGGTGGCCGCCAGGACCCTGGAGATGCTCAAGGGGCTGGAGGACCTGGAGGACATCAACGAACTGGTGCGCGCCTACGGGGACTGAAGGAGAGAGCAGGCCGCGCTGCCCCAGGCGGCGCGGGACGGAAAGGGAGGCGGGACGCCGCGGGGCATGCTCCCGCGCGCCGCCGTCCGCGGCCGGAGGCGAGCCTAGCCGGCGGGTTCGGCAGCCAGGCCCAGCTTCTCCCGGATGAAATCGGCCACCTGGGAGATATAGGTGCCGGAGACGAAGACCTCCGCGACCCCCATCTCCTTGAGTTTGGGAATGTCTTCCCGGGGGATGATCCCTCCCACCAGCACCAGCTTGTCCCCGATCCCCTTCTCCTCCAGCAGGGACATGAGTCTCCTGACGATGCTCAGGTGCGCTCCGGAGAGGATGGAGAGGCCGATGACGTCCACGTCCTCGTCCAGGGCGGCGTTGGCGATGTCCTCGGGAGTGCGGCGGAGCCCCGTGTAGATGACCTCGAAACCCGCGTCCTTGAGGCCGTAGGCGATGACCTTGGCCCCCTGGTCGTGGCCGTCCAGCCCCGGCTTGGCGATGAGCACCCTCACCTTTGCCTTTTCCTTGCTCTCCATGAAGATCCTCCCTCCTTGGCCGCTGTCCCGTCTCGCCCCTCGGGAAGTGGCGGTCTTGCGGGACTCGTTTCCATATCCATCCACAGGAAAGCGGTCGGCTCACCCGCGACGCGACCGCCGCGGGAACGCGGGAGCCGCGTCCGCATGCCGCTCATTCCCATATCGTCTCGCAGCGCAAGAGCTCCACCGCTATCCCCGTCCTTCTCTCGATATCGAGGTAAGGCCTCCCGGTGAGGTCCCTCCCCCAGCCGCCGAGTCGGAAGGGGGAGGAAGGGATGAGGACCAGGTCCGGCCTCTCCCCGCCGCGCGCCGCGTACTCCCGGATGAAGGCCGCGAAATCGTCCACCACCAGGAGGTCGCCCAGGATGATGTTGCCTCCGAAGTACCGGTTCTCCGGCACCCCCAGGGCGAGCCTGCATCCGTCGGGGAGCGAGAGGGGACGCTCCCGGAGGAGCTGCTCCAGGGTCGGCCTCACCAGCGCCGAGGTCAGCAGCAGCGGCCGCCGCGACCCCCGCGCGTGGATGGCCGCCTGGACCTTGTCCAGGTGGCTCGCCCTGAACCCGGATCCCATGAACACCGCCCCCAGATGCGCGGCCGTCAGTGGGTCGTAGGGGTAGGAGAAGTCGCGGGTTTCGCCGGTGAGCTCGATGTCCCTGCCGCCGCGCCGCACCGTGAGCGTGAAACCCCCGGCGTCCGCGGCCTGCACCAGGGCGAGGAGGTCCCTGGCCTGGGGCCTGTTCCTCACCCGCGTGCCGTTCACCGCCGTCAACAGGTCTCCCGCCGCCAGCCCCGCGCGCGCGGCGGGGGAGCCGGGCACCACCCCGATGACCTCGGCGCGGTTCTTGTCCCGTCTGGTGAGGTTCTCCTCGTACATGGCGGGGCTGAGGAAGACCGGGCAGCCCGCGATCTCGCGCAGCTTCCCCACCTCACGCACGATCTCCGGCCACACCTTCGCGGTGTCGAAGGGCGGGGTGGGCGAGAAGAAGCGCGAGAAACCCGGCAGGTTGACCTGCACCATGCGCGCCCCCGAAGCCGAGGCGTAGAGTGCCGTGGCGCGCAGGTCGTCCAGCATCTCTTCCAGCGAAGGGAGAGGCCACGCCACGATGGTGACCGCGTAAGGCACCCCCGCTTCCGACAGCGCGGGAAGCGCCGCCACCGCTTTCTCGGGATGGGGGTCCCGCATGAGCATGGCGCGCCGGCGCGGAGAGGAGCTGTGGAGCGAGAGGTCCAGGAAGACCGGGCGCAGCTCCGCCAGGGCGGCGATGCGCCCGCGGTCCAGGCCTCCGCCGTTGGTGGAGAGCCGGATGGGTTCATCGGTGCGCGCGCGGATCTCCCGCATCAGCCTCAGGGCGTGGGGGTGGGCCAGCACCTCGCGGGGGCCTCCGAAGGTGGGGAAGAGGCCCGTGCCCGCCCGGGGGTCGTAACGCGCGAGCCTGGCCGAGAGCTCCCGCCACTCCTCCTCCCCGTCCCCCGCGTCCATCGCGAGTGAGGAAGGCCCGCCCCGGTTGTAGCAGAACACGCAGTCGAACTGGCAGCGCGTGGCGGCGTGCTGGAGGAGGTCGGCCGGCGCGGAGGCGTGCGGTCCCGTCCAGTCGTCGAGGTCGCGGAGGCGGAAGCCGTCCACCTTGACCGCCTTTCCCTCGCACTCCAGCTCCACCACGGAGAGAAGGCTGGCGAGCTGCCTGGCGACGAACTCCACCCGGGGCTCGTAGAGGGCGGCGTTGGCGAGGCTGCGGTAGGCGGGTCTTCCCGGCGCCCCTCGCCCGCCGCCCCCTTTTGGCGAGTCCTCGCCCCGGAAGGCGCCTTCGCACCCCTCCGCGACGGCCGTCGTTTCCCGGACGCCGCCAACTCGCTTCTCCACGACGGCCGCCGTTTCCGGGGAGCCGTTTCGCGGGACCTCGCGGCGTGACGCGCCTGGCCCGGCCTCTTCCTCCACAGCGTCAGGCGCGCCGCGGTAGTTTCCCGTCGCTTCCCGGGGGAACAACGCACGCGTTTTGTTCTCCGCCAGGAAGCGGAAGGAGTCCACGGCGACGTCCTCCCCGTCTTTCTGCGGCACGGCGATGTCCAGGAGGTTGCAGAGCTGCTGCCGGATCAATTCCGCCAGGCGGTCGGCGTGCAGCGGATCGCGCCGCGGCGCCTCAGAGAGGCGGTAGCGGAACACGCAGTCCTCCTGCTCCCGGCGCCTGCCGGCGCGCAGGCTACCGGCCATGGCACTCACTCCCTCACGCGACCTCCCCGCTCCCGGTCAGAAGGGAGAGACCGCCTTGTATTCACCGAACACCTGGCGCAGCACCCCGCAGATCTCCCCCTCGGTGACGTATGCCTTTACGCATTCCACCAGGTGGGGGAGGAGGTTCTCCTCTTCCTTTCGGGCGAGGGATTCCAGTTCTTTCAACAGGCGGGCCACCTCGCGGCCGTCGCGCTGACGCCTGATCTCCGCCAGGCGCGCCTTCTGCTTCTCCTCGGCCCGCTCTCGCTTCTCGGGGTCGTAGGGGTTGGCCACCAGGCGGTTGGTGGTGACCTCCAGCTCATGCTCTCCCGTGAAGCAGTTCACCCCCACCACCAGGCGCTCTCCTCTCTCCACGG
>FWPV01011861.1_pt1 | contig 13695 bp, 11 predicted proteins | sample 2228371 | NCBI WGS metagenome assembly FWPV01 (sample SAMEA103939776, study PRJEB20133) | metagenome | reverse complement strand
AGGGGGCCTTCATCGTTGCCGCCGACCTGCTGGCCCTGACCCTGCTTACCCCGCCGGGCGAATGGGGCGCTGACATCGTGGTGGGCACCACGCAGCGCTTTGGCATGCCCATGGGCAACGGCGGCCCGCACGCTGCCTTCATGGCCTGCCGCGACGAGTTCAAGCGCTCCATGCCCGGCCGCCTGGTGGGCGTGAGCGTGGACAGCCACGGCAACCCCGCCTACCGCCTGGCGCTGCAGACGCGCGAACAGCACATCCGCCGCGAGAAGGCCACCTCCAACATCTGCACGGCGCAGGTGCTGCCGGCGGTGATCGCCAGCATGTACGCCGTGTACCACGGCCCGGCTGGCCTCAAGCGCATCGCCAGCCGCGTGGCGGCTTACACCGCCGTGCTGGCGCGTGGCCTGCAAGACCTGGGCTGGGCCCTGGGCGCCGACACCGCGTTTGACACCATCGCCGTGCAGGCTGGCGACCAGGCCAGCGCGCTGCTGCAGCGCGCCCGCGACGCCGGCATGAACCTGCGCGACCTGGGCCACGGCCGCCTGGGCATCAGCCTGGACGAAACCACCACCCGCGACGACATCACGGCCTTGTGGGGCGTGTTCGCCACGAAGGGCCAGGCCCTGCCGGGCTTCGAGCAGGTGGAAAAGGGCATTGAGCCGCTGATCCCCACCGAGCTGCGCCGCACCAGCGCCTACCTGGGCCACCCGGTGTTCAACAGCCACCACTCCGAAACCGGCATGCTGCGCTACATCCGCGGCCTGTCCGACAAAGACCTGGCGCTGGACCGCAGCATGATTCCGCTGGGCTCGTGCACCATGAAGCTCAACGCCACCAGCGAGATGATCCCCATCACCTGGCCGGAGTTTGCCAACGTGCACCCCTTCGCCCCGGCCGATCAGCTCGAAGGCTATCGCCTGCTCGACGAGCAGCTTCGCGCCTGGCTGTGCCAGGCCACGGGTTATGCTGGCATCAGCCTGCAGCCCAACGCCGGCTCGCAGGGCGAGTACGCCGGCCTGCTGGTGATCCAGGCCTACCACCGCGCACGCGGCGAAGGCCACCGCAACATCTGCCTGATTCCCAGCAGCGCGCACGGCACCAACCCCGCCAGCGCCCAGATGGTGGGCATGCAGGTGGTGGTGACCAAGTGCGACGACAACGGCAACGTGGACATGGCCGACCTGCAGGCCAAGTGCGAGCAGCACAGCGCCAACCTGGCCGCGGTGATGATCACCTACCCCAGCACGCATGGCGTTTTCGAGACCACCGTCAAGGAACTCTGCGCCCTGGTGCACCAGCATGGCGGGCGCGTGTACGTGGACGGCGCCAACATGAACGCCCTGGTGGGCGTGGCCGCCCCGGGCGAGTTCGGCGGTGACGTGAGCCACCTGAACCTGCACAAGACCTTCTGCATCCCGCACGGCGGTGGCGGCCCCGGCGTCGGCCCGGTGTGCGTGGTGCAAGACCTGGTGCCCTACCTGCCCGGCCACGCCACGGCCGGCCTGCCGGTGAACGGTGTAGGCGCAGTCTCGGCTGCGCCCCTGGGCAACGCCGCCGTGCTGCCCATCAGCTGGATGTACATCCGCATGATGGGCGCCGACGGCCTGAAACACGCCACCGAGGCGGCCATCCTGGCGGCCAACTACATCAGCAAGCGCCTGGCGCCCCACTATCCCACGCTGTACGCCAGCGCCAACGGCCACGTGGCGCACGAGTGCATCCTCGATTTGCGCCACTTCAAGGACACCTGCGGCGTGATGGCCGAAGACGTGGCCAAGCGCCTGATGGACTACGGCTTCCACGCCCCCACCTTGTCGTTCCCCGTGGCCAACACCCTGATGGTGGAGCCCACCGAGAGCGAGACGCTGGAGGAGCTTGACCGCTTCATCGACGCGATGATCGCCATCCGCGAAGAGATCCAACGGGTGGAGAACGGCGCCTGGCCGCAGGACGACAACCCGCTGAAGAACGCGCCGCACACGGCCGCCAGCCTGCTCAAGGGCGAGTGGGCCCATGCCTATTCGCGCGAGACCGGCGCGGCCGTGCTGGACAGCCAGCGCCACGCCAAGTACTGGCCGCCCGTGGGCCGCGTGGACAACGTCTACGGCGACCGCAACCTATTCTGCAGCTGCGTGCCGCTGAGCGACCTGGCCTGACGCCGTCGGCAATCCCCGGCCATCAAGCCCCTGCGCCCCGATCGGCGCCGGGGCTTTGTGCTTCCTGGCGCAGGCCAAGCCGTAAGATCGCCCCCTCTTCCCGCCTGCCCGCCCCATGACCGACCGTGCCCTGCGCGTGCTGAGCCTCATCCCGCCGATGACGCAGCTCAACACGCCCTACCCCTCCACCGCCTACCTCACCGGCTTTCTGCGCTCGCGCGGCATCGACGCGCGGCAGGCCGACCTGGCGCTGGCCCTGGTGCTGCGCCTGTTCACCCCGGCCGGGTTGGACGCCTTGCGCGAGCGCGCCCTGGCCGTGCCCGAGGCCCGGCGCAGCGGCAGCCTGCACGCCTTTCTGGACCAGTTCGCGCGCTACCGCCGCACCATCGGGCCCACCATGGCCTATTTGCAAGGGAGCGACAGCACACTGGCCCACCGCATCGCCGCGCGGGAACTGCTGCCCGAAGGCCCACGCTTCAACGCGCTGGCGCAGTACGAAGACGACGGCAGCGGTGACCCGCTGGGCTGGGCCTTTGGCGCCCTGGGCGTGCAAGACAAGGCCCGCCACATCGCCACGCTCTACCTGGACGACCTGGCCGACGTGATCCGTGACGCGGTGGACGAGCGCTTCGCCTTTGTGCGCTACGCCGAGTCGCTGGCCAGCAGCCAGCCCAGCTTCGAGCCACTGGCGCAGGCCCTGGCCGCCCCGCCCACGCTGATCGACGACGTGCTGCGCGAACTCACGCTGGAGGTGATGGAGCGCGATCAGCCCGACCTGGTGCTGCTCTCGGTGCCCTTCCCCGGCGCGGTGTACGCCGCCTTGCGCATCGGCCAGACCATCAAGGCCCGCTGGCCCCAGGTGCGCGTTGCCCTGGGCGGCGGCTACGCCAACACCGAACTGCGCGAGTTGAAAGAACCCCGCGTGTTCGACTTCGTGGACTTCGTGACGCTGGACGCTGGCGAGCGCCCGCTGCTGGCCCTGATCGAGCACCTGCAAGGCCAGCGCGGCCCGCAGCGCCTGGTGCGCACCTTTGTGCGCGACGAGGCCGGCGCGGTGAAGTACATCAACCTCGCCGAGCCCGACGTGCCCTTTGAAGACGTGGGCACCCCCACCTGGGACGGTCTGCCGTTGCAGAGCTACCTGAGCCTGGTGGACATGCTCAACCCCATGCACCGCCTCTGGAGCGACGGGCGCTGGAACAAGCTCACCGTGGCCCACGGCTGCTATTGGAAGAAGTGCAGCTTCTGCGACGTGGGGCTCGACTACATCGGCCGGTACGAGACCGCCACCGCCAGCACCCTGGCCGACCGCATCGAGCGCATCGTGGAAGAAACCGGCCAGACCGGCTTCCATTTTGTGGACGAAGCCGCACCGCCCAAGGCCCTGAAGGCCCTGGCCGAAGAACTGCTGCGCCGCGAGCTGCCCATCACCTGGTGGGGCAACATCCGCTTCGAGAAAACCTTCACCCCCGAGCTGAGCCAGTTGCTGGCCGACAGCGGCTGCATCGCCATGAGCGGCGGCCTGGAAGTGGCCAGAGACCGCCTGCTGGCGCTCATGAAAAAGGGCGTCACCGTGGACCAGGTGGCCCGCGTCACCAAGGGCTTCAGCGACGCCGGCATTCTGGTGCACGCCTACCTGATGTACGGCTTCCCCACCCAAACCGTGCAAGACACGGTGGACGCGCTGGAATACGTGCGTCAATTGTTTGAGAACGGCTGCATCCAGAGCGGCTTCTTCCACCGCTTCAGTTGCACCGTGCACTCACCCGTGGGCCTGAACCCGGCGGACTATGGCATCCAGCTCGTGCCCCTGCCGCCAGTGAGCTTTGCCAAGAACGACATCGGCTTCATCGACCCCACCGGCGTTGACCACGACGCCCTCGGCGTGGGCCTGCGCAAGGCGCTCTACAACTACATGCACGGCATCGGCCTGGACGAAGACGTGCGCGCCTGGTTCAGCCACCTACCCCACCCGGTGCCCCGGCCCACGGTGAAGAAACACCGGATTGCGCGGGCGTTGGCGGGCTGAACCCGTCCACTGCAGCAATACCCCCTCGGTTCCTCGCCTCTCGCCCGGGCCACAGTGAGTGCCCCTGTGTCACCCCGGCGAGGTCTTCATGTTCACCGCCCTCTGGATGCTGCTGGCCACCAGCGCGTTCACGTTGATGGCCTTCATCATCAAACTGCAATCGGCGCGGATGCCGGTGGCCGATCTCCTGTTCGTGCGCTGTGCCTCGTCGGCGCTGGTGGTGATGGCGTGCCAGCCGCTGCTGGGCTTTGCGCTGCGCTCACGCGCGATCGGCCTGCACGTTCGGCGCGGTGTGTGCGGGCTGGCGGCGATGGCCATCTGGTACCACACGCTGGGCGTGCTGCCGATGGCGGTGTCGGTCACGCTGAACTACATGTCGCCGCTGTTCCTGGGCCTGGTGCTGCTGGCCACCGATCGAGGTGCGCAACGGCCCAGCGCGGCCGAGCTGGCCTGTCTAGCACTGGGCTTCGTGGGCGTGGTGGTGTTGCTGAACCCCTTGGGAACGGGCGCGGGCCCACGGGGCGCCATCGCGCTGGGCGTGCTGGGGGCGGCCATGGCGGCGCTGGCCTTTAAGGACGTGCGCGCGCTGAAGACCGCCGGCGAGAACGAGTGGCAGATGGTGTTCTTCTTTTCTCTGGTGGCAGCGCTGGGTGCGCTGCCCTTCACCGCGTTGGTGCGGCTGGACACCTCGGCCGATCTGGCCAGCCACGCGTGGGTGGTGCTGGCCGGCCTGCTGGGCGCGTTGGGCCAGTGGGGCGTGTCCAAGGCCTTTGGCTCGGGCGACGCGGTGGTGGCGGCGTCGATGCAGTACCTCAGCGTGGTGATGTCGCTGGGCTTGTCCTGGCTGGCACTGGGTGAGGCGGTCAGCGCACAGGCCCTGGCCGGGGTGGCGCTGATCGTGGCGGCCGCGGTGCTGACGGTGTGCCAGCGCGGCCGCTGAGGTGGCTCACACCTCGCCGGCCGCGATCCGCCGCAGGGCCTGCTCGAACACGTCGGCCGGTTGGCCGCCGGAGATCAGGTGGCGGTTGTTGACGATGACGGCTGGCACCGAGTGGATGCCGTTGGACGTGTAGAAGCGCTCGTGCTCGCGCACCTCGTCGGCAAAGGCGTCGCTGGCCAACACCTCGCGGGCGCGGGCTTCGTCCAGCCCGGCTTCTCGCACGCAGCCCAGCAGCACCTCGTGGTGGCCCATGGCTTCACTGCGACCGTGGCAGGCGGCGAACAGGGCCTTCTTCAGGGCGAGTTGCTGGCCGGTCGCGCCTTCTTCGGCGGCCCAGTGCAGCAGGCGGTGGGCATCGAAGGTGTTCCAGATGCGGCCGCGCCCGGCGGGGTTGAAGGTGAAGCCCACCTCGGCCCCACGGGCGGCAATGCTGGCACGAATCTGCGCCTGCTGCTCGGGCGTGCTGCCGTATTTTTCGGTGAGGTGCTCGCCGATGTCCTGGCCCTCGGGGCCCATCTGCGGGTTCAACTCGAAGGGCTGGAAGCGGATGCTGGCGCTCACGCTGCCTTGCAGCCGCTCCAGGGCCTGTTCCAGCGCGCCCAGCCCCACCACGCACCAGGGGCAGGACACATCGGAGACGAAGTCGATTTTGAGAGGGGTGTTCATGGCGGGCATGGTAGCGGCCTGGTGCTGCGAGACAATGCCGGCTCCCGCAAGACCCTTCACGCATTGCTCGCATGACCGACCGCTACGCTGTCGTGGGCCACCCCATCGCCCACAGCAAATCACCCCTGATCCACGCCGCCTTTGCTACGGCCACGGGGCAGGACATCGCCTACACCGCCATTGAGGCGCCGCTGGACGGGTTCGAGGCCACGGTGCGGGCGTTTTTTGAGGGCGGCGGGCGCGGCCTGAACGTGACCCTGCCCTTCAAGCTGCAGGCCTGCGAAATGGCCACCGACCCGAGCGAAGCCGCGCGCCTGGCCGGGGCGGCCAATGCCTTGAAGATCGACGGCGATCGGCTGTGGGCCGAGAACTTCGACGGCGTGGGCCTGGTGAACGACATCCAGCGCAACCTGGGCCACGCCATCGCGGGCAAGCGGGTGCTGCTGCTGGGCGCGGGCGGCGCCACGCGCGGCGCGATCCTGCCCATCGCCGCGCAAGGCCCGGCCGTGCTGGCGGTGGCCAACCGCACCGCGGCCAAAGCGCAGGAGCTGCGCCACGATTTCGCGGCCCACGTCGCACTGCAGACCGGCGGCTACGACGAGCTGGCCGGCGAGGCCTTCGACGTGATCGTCAACGCCACCTCGGCCGGCCTGAGCGGCGAGGCGCTGCCCCTGCCGGCCGGGCTGTTTGCCCCGGGCGCGTTGGCCTATGACATGGTGTACGGCAAGGGCCTCACGCCCTTTCTGCGCCAGGCGCAGGCGGCCGGCGTGGCGACGCTGGCCGACGGCGTGGGCATGCTGGTGGAGCAGGCGGCCGAGGCCTTTGTGTGGTGGCGCGGCGTGCGGCCCGACACCCGCCCCGTGATCGCACAACTGAGCGTGCCGCTCGTTTAAGCTCAACCGACTCGGAGACCCACCCATGCCCGCCATCCTCTTGCTCAACGGCCCCAACCTGAACCTGCTTGGCACGCGCGAGCCCGGCGTGTACGGCGCCACCACCCTGGCCGATGTCGAGGCCCAGTGCCGCGAGGTGGCGCAGCGCCTGGGCTTCACGCTGGAGGCCTTTCAAAGCAACCACGAAGGTGCGCTGATCGACCGCCTTCACGAGGCGGGCCAGCGCTTCAAGACGGGCGAGCTGGCCGGTGTGGTGTTCAACCCGGGGGCCTACACCCACACCTCGATCGCGTTGTTCGACGCCATCAGCGGCGTGAAGCCCTTGCCCGTGATCGAGGTGCACATTTCCAACGTGCACGCGCGCGAGGCCTTCCGCCACCACTCTTACATCTCGCCGGCTGCCGCCGGCGTGGTGGTGGGCTTTGGCACCGACGGTTATCGCCTGGCCATCGAAGGGCTGGCGGCCAAGGCCCGCACAGCCTGAGTCTTGCGCGCGACAAGGCCGCCACGCGCGGCCGGCCTGCGGCACCGCACAATGCCCAGGTGAGAACCCGCCATTTCGCCCAGTTGCTGGGCTTGTCCGCCCTGTGGGGCGCCTCGTTCCTGTTCATCCGCATCGCCAGCCCGGCCCTGGGGCCGCAGGTGCTGGCGGGCACGCGGGTGGTGCTGGCGGCGCTGACGCTGGCGATCATCATGCGAGCGCTTCGCCACGACTGGCCGCACGGCCACTGGCGCCAGATGTGGTGGCTGGGCGCCCTCACGGTGGCGGCGCCCTTTTTGCTGTTTGCTTGGGCGGCGCTCCACCTGCCTTCGGGCTACAGCGCCCTGCTCAACACCACGGCGGTGCTGTTCGGCACGCTGGCCTCGGCCTGGTTCAAGGAAGACACGCTTACCCTGCGCAAGCTGCTGGGCTGCGTGTGCGGCTTTGCCGGCGTGGGCCTGATCGTGCGCCTGGGCCCGGTGCAGGCGACGCCCGAGACGGTGGCCGCGGCCCTGGCCTGCGTGCTGGCCGCCGCCAGCTATGGGGTGTCGGCCCCGCTGATGAAGCGCGCCACCCAGCGTGTGCAACCCCTGGCCATTGCCGCAGGCATTCACCTCACGGCCATGGTCATGCTGCTGCCCGGTGCCGCGTGGACCTGGCCACAGGCGCAGTTCACGCCGGGTGCGTTGCTGGCGGTGCTGGTGATGGGCATCGTCACCTCGGGCTTGGCCTATTGGTTGCACCTGCGCATCCTGCGCGACGTGAGCCCGGTGGCCGCCATGAGCCCCACCTTCATGATCCCGGTCTTCGGCGTGACCTGGGGCCACCTCGTGCTGGGCGAGGCCCTGTCGCCCGGCATCTTCGCCGGTGGCGCCCTGGTGCTGCTGGCCACCGCCCTGGTGACCGGCTTCAACCCCTTGCGGCGCTGGCTTGCCGAAGCGCCCAAACCCTGAGCGCCACCAGCTCCACCCTGCGCTGGACTGAACCGACGACGCCGCGCTTGACGCAACTTGCCACACCCCAGCCCCCGCTGGGCCCACGGCCGGAGACGGGTCAGTCGCCTCGGCCTCAACAAACGCCAAACACGTCTGAATTCACGCCCGAAAACATGTAAACACACTGTTTTTTGGTGCTTTAGTTTTACTCCCATCAATCCGATAGCCATGAGAAGTCGGGTGGCGGTCAGCCCCCATGCCAATCAACTTCTGTGTGCCTCTTCATGCGTAACCCTTTGAGAGTGCGGACCCAGTTGGTCCTTTTGAGTGCAGCGTTCATTGGTCTTCTGGTGATGGTGGCAGGCCTGGGTTGTTGGCAGGCATGGCGGCAGAACCAGTCCATCCACACCCTTTACGAAGACCGGGTGGTGCCACTGCGTCAGATCAAGTCGGTGTCGGACATGTACGCGGTGAACATCGTGGACACCGCGCACAAATTTGCCGATGGCAGCCTCACGCCAGAACAGTCGCTGGCATCGCTGGACCACGCCATGGCCACCATTCAGCGCGAATGGAGCGACTACCTGTCTACCTACCTCGTGTCAGAGGAACGCGCGCTGATCGACAAGCTCAAGCCCTTGATGGCGGCTGCCGATGGCATGCTGCCCGAGCTGCGCCAGGCGATCCAGAGCGGAGATCGTGCTCGCGTGGCTGACCTCCGGACCACGCGGCTGTACCCGGTGTTCGACCCCATGCAAGAGGTGATCGGCGATCTCATGGCGCTGCAGCTCAGGGTGGCCCAACAGATCAACGCCGAGTCGCAAGCCACCGTCGTCCTCATGCTCGCGGTGATGCTGGGCGCCACAGCGTGCTCCATCGCCATCGGGCTCGGGCTATCGATCTGGATCATGCGCCACCTCGCCAGGCAACTGGGTGCAGAGCCCCATGAGGTTCGCAGCGTGGCAGAGGCAGTGGCCCGTGGCGACCTGAGCAGCCGCGTCGTCACCGCGCCTGACCACGAACAGAGCGTGATGGCCAGCATGCAGCGCATGAGCCAACAACTGTCCCATCTGGTCGAGCAGGTTCGCGAATGCGCCGAGAGTGTGCAGAACACCGGGCATGACATGGCAACGAGCACGCAGCACCTTAGCCGGCGCACGGAGGAACAAGCCACCGCCCTGGAAGAGACCGCCGCGTCCATGGAGCAAATCGGCTCCACCGTCAGGCAGACGTCGGACACCACTTTGCAAGCCAATGCTCTGGTCCATGAGCTCGTCAACGAGGTGGGCCTGAGTGGCAGCGAAGTGGACGCACTGGCGCAGACCATGGGCACGATCGGCGCGTCGTCTGGCCGGATCACCGAAATCGTGGGGGTGATCGACTCGATTGCTTTTCAGACCAACATACTGGCGCTCAATGCCGCGGTGGAGGCCGCCCGCGCTGGCGAACAGGGGCGCGGATTCGCGGTGGTGGCAGCCGAGGTGCGGCAGTTGGCGCAACGCAGCGCCACGGCGGCGCAAGAGGTACGCTCACTCATCCTGAGCAGCCACGAGGCGGTTCAGCAAGGCAACCAGCGCACCAAGAGCGCCGCCGCCGCCGTGCGGCAATCGATCGAGTCCATGAAGCGGCTGACCCAACTGGTCTCGGCAATCAGCATCGCCTCGCGCGAACAAAACACCGGCCTGAGCCAGATCAGCGGCGCCACCAGCCAGATTGACCAAAGCACTCAGCAAACGGTGGCGCTGGTCGAAGAGAGCGCGGCCGCTGCCGTCCAACTGCGCGAACAAGCCACGCGACTGGTCGGCCTGGTGTCCACCTTCAAGTTGCCCAATCAGGGCTGAGCGCCATCGGCAACCGCCCTGGCCTCAGTGGCCAGAAGCCGCTTCGCGCAGTTGCCAGGCACAGGCCATCGCCACCAAGGCACAAGCCCCCGACAACCAGAACACACTGGCCAGGCCGAAGCGGGAGCTGAGCAGCCCCCCCACCAGGCCCCCCAGCACGCCGGGCAAGCCATACCCCAGCACCGAGTAAAGGGCTTGCCCGCGCCCGCGCAGACGGCCAGGGAAATGGTGGGTGATCCACGCGATGCACACCGAGTGATGGGCGGCGAAGGTGATGGCGTGCAGCGCCTGCGCCAGCAGCAACAGCGGCCACACCGTGGGCAGTCCAGCCGTAAGTGCCATGCGAAACGCCATGACCGCCCCAGCCAGCACCAACCAGCCAGGCAATGACAGGCGCGGCAACCACCGCCCCTGGGTGAAGAACCACAGCACCTCGATGGCCACTGACAGGGCCCAGAGCAGCCCGATCACGGTCTTGCTGTATCCCAGGGAGTCGAGGTAAAGCGAGAAAAAGATGTAGATGAAGATGTGCGCCAGCACGTGAAAGAAGGCCGACGCAAAGAACCAGGCCACTTGCGGCTGGCGCAGCACGGGCCACACCCGGCCATGGGGCTCGCTGTGGTGCACGCCCTCTCGGGCGTCCGGCAGGGCCCAGGCACTGAGGGTGACCGCCGCCAGGGTGAGCGCCGTCCACGCAGGGAAATGCCCCATGCCCCAGACCTCGAACCAGGCACCAGCCACCACCACGGTCACCAGAAAGCCGAGCGAGCCCCACACGCGAACGCGGCCATAGCGGCGGGCATCGAAGTGGCCGCCATGGCTGACCAGGTGGGCGAGAGCGGCCTCGCTCATGGGCATCATGCCGCTGGTGTGGGCAAACATCAGCAAGAGCACGGCCAGCAGGGGCCAGAAGCTCAGCTCAAACCACAGGCCAGCAGAAATCAGCAGGGCGGCGCTGGCGCCGTAACGCAGCAGTTTCACGCGCTCGCCGGTGTGGTCGCTCAACCAGCCCCAACCGTAGGGCGCGAACAGGCGGGTGGCCGACTGCACCGAGGTGAGCACGCTGATCGCCATCAGCCCCAGCCCCATGTCCTTGAGCCACAGCGGCAGGTAGGGGTTGAAGAAGCCGATGTGCGCGAAGTAGCTGGCCGACAGCGCGGAAAAGGCGAACAGGTGTTTGTTCTGGCTCACGGCAATGTCCGTCGGCGCCAGGCGCAAGGCTGCGCCGCAGCGTTGGCGGCGCCCCTTGCGGCCCCGGTATCAGGCACGCGATTGCGCGGCGATATCGGGCGTGTCCACGCGCACATCGCCGCATTGCGCGCGGTGGCGCAGGGCATGGTCCATCACCACCAGGGCCAACAAGGCCTCGGCGATGGGGGTGGCGCGAATGCCCACGCACGGGTCGTGGCGGCCTTTGGTGATGACCTCGGTGGGTTGGCCAGCGGTGTCGATGGTCTGGCGCGGCACCAGGATGGAGCTGGTGGGCTTGATGGCGATCGACACCTCCAGGTCTTGCCCGGTGCTGATGCCGCCCAGCACGCCACCGGCCTTGTTGCCCTGGAAGCCCTCGGGCGTGAGGCTGTCGCCGTGGGTGCTGCCCAGGTCGCTCACGCTGGCGAAGCCGGCGCCGATCTCCACGCCCTTGACGGCGTTCAGCCCCATCATGGCGTAGGCGATGTCGGCGTCGAGCTTGTCGTACAGCGGCTGGCCCAGGCCCACCGGCATGTTCTGGGCCGTCACGCGCAGACGCGCGCCGCAGGAATCGCCACTCTTGCGCAGGGCGTTCATGTAGTCCTCCAGCGCGGACACATCGGCCACCGGGGCGAAAAATGGGTTGTGGGGCACGTGCTCCCAGCTCTCGAACGGAATCTGCACCGAGCCGATTTGCGTCATGCAGCCCCGGAACGTGGTGCCGAACTTCTGCTGGAGCCACTTCTTGGCCACGGCGCCGGCGGCCACGGTGGGTGCGGTCAGGCGGGCCGAACTGCGACCGCCCCCGCGCGGGTCGCGAATGCCGTATTTCTGCCAGTAGGCGTAGTCGGCGTGGCCGGGGCGGAAGGTCTGCAGGATGTTGCCGTAGTCCTTGCTGCGCTGGTCGGTGTTGCGAATGAGCAAGGCAATCGGGGTGCCGGTGGTCTTGCCTTCGTAGACACCGCTGAGGATTTCCACCGCGTCGGGCTCGTTGCGCTGGGTGACGAACTTGCTGGTGCCGGGGCGGCGGCGGTCCAGATCGGCCTGAATGTCGGCCTCGCTCAGCTCCAGCCCGGGCGGGCAGCCGTCGATCACGCAGCCAATGGCCGGGCCATGGGATTCACCGAAGTTGGTGACGCAAAACAGGGTGCCGAAGGTGTTGCCGCTCATCCTGCCGATTATCCCCCAGCCCTGTCGCGCCCCTTAACGCCAAGTAGCGCTTTTCGCGGAAACCCGGCCGGCGAGCACCGCCCACCCGGCGATGAATCGGCATCAGTCACTAGGGTCCCAACAGCGCAACGCGCCCGCGGTCGGCGACACATAGCCTTGCCCTGCGCGATTGGGCTCAGGGCACAACGAGAGGAGACCCATCGACATGCAGAACGACACGCCTGACCAGGCTGCACCGCCCCCCTTGAACCGGGACCTGCAAGGCCTGAAAGCCTTCATCAGGCAGGCCCTCATCAACACCAGCCAAGCGTTCGTGGCCCCCACGGTAGCAGGCGCCTTGTTACCGCCGGCGTACCGCTCCCTGGCCTTTGTGCCTGCGGGCGCGATCCTGGCGAATCAGCGCCTGAACCCGGGCCCCCAGCACTTTGACCCTGAGCTGACGCGGCATCAACACCTCGTCGCGACGGGATTGGGCTTCTCACCCTTCTTTCTATTGCTGCCACTGCACGCAAAGTACGCCCACCTTGACACCCCCATTGGTGCGAAGGTGCGCCACACCTGGGAGAGGGTCAGCGGCATGCTGCGCGGCCCGATGGGCCTGTGGCTTCGGAAATACCCGGTGAACTTTGTCTGCGTGCGGGCCATGGCCCAACTCAGCGCCTCGGCGCTGGGCGCCACCCTGGCGTACCAACACGTCACCGCCACCACAGGTTCGCGGTATGTCGCATCCGGGTCTGCACCGCCAGCACCGCTGAGCGGCACCCACAAGGCCCGGGCCTTGGCAACAGGCGCCGCCTGGTTCTCAGTGCCCGCCGCCCTGGGCCTGCCTCAGGTTCGATCCCTGGTGCCTGGCCTGGGCCACTTGGGCCCAGCCGGTACCACTGCCCTCATCACCGCCAGCCTCATCGCGGCCGCCCTGTGCACGATCGCACAGGTTCCTGCCAGCACCAGTCTCACCAACACCGGCGCTTGATCGCCCAAGACGAACAAGGATGACACATGGAGACCAGCATCAACACCCCAGAAACCGCTCCTGTGGACCCATCGGCCCTGATGGACGATCTTCTAGCGGTCGCCCATTCCAAACAAGTGTCCGCCGAGCGATTGACCGGCCAAAGTGTCCGGATTGATTTCATCGAGGCCAGCGTCACCGTGGACCTGGACACCGACAACGGGCTGCTGCTTTTCGACTGCCCATCCAAAGACCCAAAGTCACCAGAAGTGCTGTCGACCTGTTTGCCGATCCAGGCGGCCAGTGGCGACAAGGGCCCCACGAACGTTTACGAATTCGCGGAAATGCTGGCCCTGCTTCAGGGCTTCACGGCCACCGAGTGGCCTCAGGAGCACTGACAAGCCCCATTGCGGCAAAACATCAAACGGACCTGTGGTCTCA
>FWPV01011856.1_pt1 | contig 13702 bp, 12 predicted proteins | sample 2228371 | NCBI WGS metagenome assembly FWPV01 (sample SAMEA103939776, study PRJEB20133) | metagenome | reverse complement strand
AGATCGCCCTATCCAGCCGGTAGTTTGGCAAACTTCTTCTGGATTGCTTCGTCGGCCTTTGGCCTCCTCGCAATGACGGGCACCTCCTGGGAGACTGGTTGACGAGTGCTCAGGCCAACGTTCACCAGAATGTATAGGCTCCTTTACGACGCTGTATTGAGCTTCACAAGCTGCTTTGTAGAGAAACCCCAATTAATCAGAAGCGCTCAGTCACGCTCTTCATCTGTAGGAAATTAAGCAGGTAATCCGGCCCCCCGGCCTTGGTATCGGTGCCCGAAAGGTTGAAACCGCCAAAGGGCTGCACACCGACCAGGGCTCCAGTAATTTTGCGGTTGAAGTACAGGTTGCCCACGTGGAACTCGCGGCGGGCCCGTTCCAGGCGCTCGCGCTTGCGCGAGAACACCCCGCCCGTCAGGCCATATCGGGTGCCGTTGGCCACCTCGAGCGCGGTGTCGAAGTCGGGTACGCGAATCACCGAGAGCACCGGGCCAAAGATTTCTTCCTGGGCGATGCGGGCATCGGGAGAAACCCGCTCGAACACGGTGGGCGCGATGAAAAATCCACTGCCCTCGAGCTTGCGCCCCCCCAGGGCCAGCCGGCCCTCTTGCTGCCCTATCTCGATGTAGGACAGCACGGTTTTTTCCTGCTGGGCGCTGGCTACCGGCCCCATATCGGGGTTCTCCTCGGCGGGGCCTACAATCAGGCCCTCGGTGCGGTGCAGAATCTGCTCCATCAGGAGGTCGTGTACGGCATCCACCACAATCAACCTCGAGGCCGCCGAGCACTTCTGCCCCTGGAAACCATAGGCACTCTGCACCGTGGCCTGGGCTGCTGCGGCCAGATCGGCGGTCTCGTCCACAATCAGGCCGTCCTTGCCCCCCAGCTCCAGGAAGGCCCGCTTGAGCCAGACCTGCCCCGGCGAGAGCCGGGCCGCGCTCTCGTGGATGCGGAGGCCGACCTCGAGGGAGCCAGTAAAGTTGACAAAGCGGGTGCGGGGGTGCTGCACCAGATAAGCCCCCACTTCGCTGCCCGACCCCGGCAGATAGTTAGCCACCCCTGCGGGCAAACCGGCCTCTTCCAGAATTTCAAAGAGCTTGGCCGCAATCACCACGGTGTCTTCGGCGGGTTTGGAGACCACGCAGTTGCCCACCGCAATGGGGGCCACGGTCATGCCGGTCAGGATGGCCAGGGGGAAGTTCCAGGGGGCAATCACCACCCCCACCCCCAGCGGGATGTAGAAGGCCTCGTTGTCCTCACCCGGATAGGGCACCACCGGGGCCCCGTCTTTGTACTTGAGGGCCGAGATGGCGTAGTAGCGAATAAAGTCGATGGCCTCGGCCACATCGGCGGCGGCTTCTACCCAGTTTTTGCCAATCTCGTAGACCAGCCAGGCCTCGAGCTCGCGCTGGCGGCGCTTCATAATCTGGGCTGCTTTGAGCAAGACCCGGCTGCGGTGCTCCTGGGGCCAGTCTTTCCAGCTCTGGAAGGCGCGCCAGGCCGCATCGAGCGCGGCATCGGCCTCGGCAATACCAGCCTTGGCGCTCACCCCAATCATCTCAGAGGGGTTGGAGGGGTTGGTGGAGGTGATGGTGGCCTGGGTGTGTACCTTCTCACCACCAATAATGAGGGGGTAGTGGCGGCCAAACTGGGCGCGTACCTCGGTCAGGGCTTTGCGCATGGCCTCAAAGGCCTCGGGGCTCTGGAAGGTTTCGATGGGTTCGGGGCGGTAGGGTTCGGGGGTCATACAAGCTCCTTTCGTTGATGCCTTTAACTCAAGACTTTTGCTTCACACCATGCACCACATGTCCGGCCTGCTCGAGGGCCGCCACAGCCCGCTTTAGCTGGTGGCCTTTGAGCAGCACATAGTCGGTGTTGAAGGTCGAGACCGCAAAAATGCCAACCCCCGCTTGTGCCAGCGGGTTCAGCACCGAAGCCAGAATTCCGGTGAGGGCGAAATCAAAGGGGCCGGCCAGAGAAAGGCAGCGCCAGTCGCGCTCGGCTTTGACCTCGGGGGGTACGCGGTTCTGCAGGCAAACCACGCTCAGCTCCTCGTCGCTGTGGCTGATGCTCACAAAGCCCTCGCCCAGCGCCCAGGCCGGGATGGAGGCGTTAGCCGCAAGCTGGCAGACCGCATACAGGCCTTCCAGCAGGTGCAAATCCAGTTTGGCTGCCATATCTATCCCTGAATCAGGCTCCGGGCCACAAACAGGAGGTTCTCGGGCCTTTCGGCGATGCGGCGCGAGAAGTAGGGGTACCAGTCGGTGCCGTAGGGGACGTACGCCCGCACGGTGTAGCCCTCGGTAGCCAGTTTTTTCTGCTCATCGCGGCGCACCCCGTAGAGCAGTTGGAACTCGAAGCGGTCACGCCCGATGCCTCTCTCGGCTGTCCAGCGCTTCATCTCCTCGAGGATGTAGGGGTCGTGGCTGGCAATGGCGGTATAGAGGCCGTTTTCAAGGGCTTTCTTGCACAACACCACAAACTGGGCATCCACCATGCGCTTGTCCTGGAAAGCCACCTCGGGGGGTTCCTTGTAAGCGCCCTTCACGATGCGTACCGGGGTCTGGAGGGGTATGAGGTCTTGCAGGTCTTGCTCGGTGCGTTTGAGGTAGCTTTGCAGCACCACCCCGGTGTTGTTGAAACCGGCCTCGCGCAAACGCTTGTAGAGCCGCAGCGTGGCCTCTACCCGGGGGCTATCTTCCATGTCAATCCGCACGAAGCAGTCGGCCTTCTGTGCCTCGGTCAGAATCTCGTGCATCAGGGAGAAAGCCAGGTCTTCGGAGAGATCGAGCCCCAGTTGGGTGAGCTTGAGGGCCACATACCTGGGATAGGGCAACGCCCCAAAGGCGGCTACCAGGCGAAGAATCTCGCTCTGGAATTTTCGCGCTTCGGCTTCGGAAGTGACCATCTCCCCCAGCAAATCCAGGATGGCATGTATCTGGTCGCGCTCGAGGGCCTCTACCGCCCGCAGGGCTTCCTCCAGGGTATCGCCCGCAATGAAGCGGCGGGCAAAGTTGCGCCCCCGGGTCAGCACCAGGTTTTTGACGCTTTTGTTCTGGGCAATCGCCAGCACAAACGAACGATAGCTTTGATTGAAATCCATAGACACTCCTCTAGTGCCAGACCTGCTCCCGAAGGCTTTGCATCACCAGGTCGCGGAAGTAGTACACGTGCACCCGTGCCGCCTCGGCGGCTTGTTGGGGGTTGTGGGCCTTGATGGCCGACAGAATGGCCTGATGTTGCCGACGGGTTTTGGGGTGTTGGGAGAGGGTGCGCTGGAAGGAGCGAATCAGGGTCAGGCTCGAGCGCAGGTCGGCATAAATCCGGGCCAGGGTTTTGTTGTGGGCCGCCTCGACCAGCGCCGTGTGAAAGTCGAAGTCTACCTGCATCTGCTGGTTGTAGTCGTCTTTGGGCAGCGCATCCAGGGCTTTCAGAAGCCGCTCCAGGTTATCCAGTTCTGCTGGGGTAGCATTGCGGGCCGCCAAAGCCGCCGCCTCGCCCTCGAGCAAGGCCCGCACATCGTAGACCTCGCGCACTTCGTTAGCCGACAAAACGCGAACCCGCGCCCCCTTGTTCGGCAGTAGCTCCACCAGGCCCTCCTGCGACAAACGCTGCAAGGCTTCCCGCACAGGGGTACGGCTAACGCCGAGTTCCTGGGCTAACCCCGGCTCAGAGATGCGCGTCCCCGGCAGCAAGGAACCGCCCAGAATGGCCCCCCGCAGGTGCGCGTAGGCCGCCTCCCGCACCGAGTGGGGTCGTTGGAAGTGGGTCATAAAGTGTATACAGTATACACCTCTGAGGTAGCAGGGTCAAATCAATAAAGACGGCCCGAAGGCCGTCTTGATCCATTGCGGGCAGATTATGTCAGTAGTTGGCGAAGCGCCTCGACCTTATCGGTGTTTTCCCAGGGGAAGCCTTCGCGGCCAAAGTGGCCGTAGGCCGAGGTGGGGGTGTAGATGGGGCGGCGCAGGTTGAGGTTTTCGATAATGGCCCTGGGGCGGGCATCGAAGACTTTCTGAGCGGCTTCAGTGAGCTTTTCATCGGGCACAATACCCGTGCCAAAGGTCTCCACCCGCATTCCCACCGGGCGGGCTTTGCCAATGGCGTAGGCCAGCTCGATGAGCGCCCGTTTGGCCAGCCCGGCGGCCACGATGTTCTTGGCGATGTAGCGGGCATAGTAGGCTGCCGAGCGGTCTACCTTGGTGGGGTCTTTGCCGCTGAAGGCTCCCCCGCCGTGGGGCACGGCACCCCCGTAGGTATCCACGATAATCTTGCGCCCGGTAAGGCCGGTGTCGCCGTGCGGCCCGCCAATCACAAACTTGCCCGAGGGGTTTACCAGGTACTGGGTTTCCTTGCTCAGGTACTGCTCCGGAATGGCCTTTTCGATAACCAGGGTGCGGATGTCGTGCTGAATCTGGTCGGCCTCGACCTCTTCGGAGTGCTGGGTGGAGACCAGCGCCGTCCCCACGTAGAGCGGCGTCTGACCCTCATAGACCACGGTCACCTGGGCCTTGCCATCGGGGCGCAGGTAAGGGATCTCGCCAGTCTTGCGGGCTTCGGCCAGGCGGCGGGTGAGCCGGTGAGCGAGCGAGATGGGCAGCGGCATCAGCTCAGGGGTTTCGTCGGTGGCGTAGCCAAACATCAGGCCCTGATCGCCTGCGCCTACCTGATCGAACGGGTCGCGCGAGCCCAATACCCGCCACTCCCAGGACTCGTTGACCCCAACGGCAATGTCGGGCGACTGCTCGTCTATGGCGGTAAGCACCGCACAGGTGTCACCATCGAAGCCGTATTTGGCCCGGGTATAGCCCACCTCGAGCACGGTCTGACGCACCAGGCGGGGGATGTCCACATAGCTCTCGGTGGTAATCTCGCCCGCTACCATCACCAGACCCGTGGTCACCAGGGTTTCGCAGGCCACCCTGGCCCTGGCATCCTCGGCCAGAATAGCATCCAGCACCGCATCGGAAATGCGGTCGGCCAGCTTGTCGGGGTGCCCTTCCGTCACCGATTCCGAAGTTACCAGTCGTTGCAACTTTATCCTCCTGTAGCACGCAGTAAAGCCGCGTCAACCGACAAAGTATAGCACCCCCATGACCAGTTCGTTCCACGGAAGCCTGAACTCGAGCGCCTCAGCGTAGATGAGCATGCAAAACGCCGTTATCGCACCCTTGCCCGAGGTGGCCGCCCATCCACGCGGCCTCCGCTATGTGCAGGACAAAGCTTTATTTGAGCCAGATGGCTCAAAATATGTGAAGAGCACTCTATTGCCCACGATTACAGGGAATGCAACCCTGGGCTCTCGCAGCCCTTCTGGATTGCCTCGGCAGCCCGCCCGAGCTACTTTCGGGTTCGCACCTGCTCGCTAATCAGGGCGATGAATTCCTGCACGATGCGAGCATCGAGGGTATCGCCTGCTTGTTTGCGTAGCTCACGCAAGGCGTCTTGCTGGCTCCAGGCGGCCTTGTAGGGGCGTGACTGAAGCAGGGCATCGTACACGTCCACTACGGCAAAAAGGCGGGCCTCGAGGGGAATCTCATCCCCGGTCAGACCAAAGGGATAGCCGGAGCCATCTACCCGCTCGTGGTGGTAGCGCACTATGTTACGGGCTGTCTGGGACAAAAAACCCAGGTTTTCCAGCATGCCAAACCCAATATCGCAGTGGCTTTGCATGATGCGCCATTCGGCATCGGTGAGGGTGCCGGGTTTGAGCAAAATCGAGTCCGGAATGGCCAGCTTCCCCAGGTCGTGCAGGTAGGCCCCCATGCGCAACCCTTCAATATCGGGAAAGCCCAGGCGCTGCCCCAGGGCTTCGCTCAGGGCCACTACCCGGTCGGTATGACCTTTGGTCTCGAGGTCGCGCAACTCCAGACCCAAGCCCAACGAACGCAGCGCATCTTCGCGGGTTCGGGTGATCTCCTCAAGGTGGACAACCCGCTCCAGAGCACGCTCAAGGCGCCGGGCTACCGCCTCGAGCAAGGAGATATGCTCCTCCGTTATAGAGGCTTTGTAATCAAAGCTGGCCAGGGTAAGAGCGCCATAGGGCATCCCCCGCAAGTAGAGGGGGGCGGTCAGGAGCGTCCGCAGGTTGTGGGCTTTCAGGGTGGGCCAGGCTCCATCCCAGGTCTGGTAATCGTCAATGTACTGGGCAGTTCCCAAAGACAGCGCAAGGCCCATGAAGCCCCTGCCAAGCTCCACGGGAAGGGTCGTGAAGTGCTGAAGCCGGACCTCGCCCGGCTGCTCATAACCCAGCACCAGCCGCATCACCCCCGTACCTTCGTTTGAATCCTGCAACTCCAATCGGTAAAAACCCCCGGCGCTCAAGTTGGTGAGATCCAGCAGGGTTTGCAGGGCCCGCCGGGCCATGTGGGGAGGGTCATCGAGGGTCTCGAGTTCCGCCGACATCTGCACCAGCCGGCGATACCGCTCGGTTTCGCGGTTGGCTTGCTCGAGGGCTTGCAAGCGCGAGAGCATTACCCCGGCCACCTTGGCCAGGGCCTCCAGGGCATAGCGATCCTGCGGCCTCAGTACGCCACCCGCCCCCGCCGTATCCACCGAGAGCACCCCCACGATCCGTCCTTCGGGGTCGCCCAGCGGTACCCCCAGGTAGGAAGCCTTAACCCGGTTCCCAGAGGTAAAAACAGCCTGGGTTTCGGTCGAGACATCGGGAAGGTATAAAGTACTGCGCTGTTCCAGTACCTGCCAGGCCAGGCCCTGCCCCCGCACATGCCGCGAGCCAACGGCCAGCTCTGCCGCATGGCCTGCTGCTGCCACTACCTCGAGCAGGTCATCTTTGGGGCGATAAAGCGTAACCAGACTGGTTGCAGCCCTGGTTTGCTCCAGAGCCTCCTGCACAATCCGCTGCAAAAGCTCTTCGGTGGTTTGTGCTGCCGTCAAGCCCTGGCTGATGTGGGCCAGCATTTGCAAACGAACCAGCTCACGTTCCTGGGCAGTTTGGGCTTCCAGGCGTGCCAGAACCTGCCCCACCCCCCGGCCAAAGGATTCCAGAACCGCGGCGTCCTCGGGTTCAAACGGTTGCTTTGAATAAGCCACTACCACCCCAAAGCCCTCTCCGTGAGCATCCTGAACGGGCACAAAGGCTGCATACTCCATGGAGTCTGTGGCTATATTAATGTGCAAGCGAGGGTCGTCCATGCGCACCATTTGTACCCGGCGATCTTCCAGAGCCGACCAGGAAACCCCTTTTCCGCGCGGCACAGCAAGGCCCAGCGCATCTTCCCAGTGCACAGTTGCAAAAACCTTGAGTTCATCGCCCATCCGGCGCAAGGCCACCGCCCGCTGTTCCCCCACAATTTCCAGAATTAAATGGGGCAAAGACTGCCACAATAGCTCGGCCTCGCGGAAGGTAGATAGCACCCCCAGCACCCGGGCCAGCCGTTCTTCGCGCTCGAGGCGAGCCTGGGTGTTTTGCCGCTCCTTGAGGGTTTGCAATACCACCCCCAGGCTGGAGCCCAACTCCTGCGCCAGGGGTAGGGCCTCTGAAGGGAACGGAGCCGCCTCGAGGCGGTCGAGGCAGAGCCAGGCCTCAACTTTGCCGTTGAGCGGCACGGGAACATTTAGTGACCAGTAAATCCGGTGCAGGGTCTGCCGGTCTTGGGAAACAAGCCCGCTCAGCTCAGGTCGAACCTCCACAATGTTGGGCCGGGCCAGGAGGGCCTCTTCCAGACTGGCTCCATACCAGCGCAGCTCGTCCTCCAGGCTCAGGGCGTATCGGGGCAAAGGAATGTTGTGGCCTCGCATGGCCACAAAACGATAGAAGTTACCTTGCCGCAACAAGGCAGAGCCGGCCTGAGCCCCAGGAATCAAGCGCAAGGCTCCCTCGAGGGCCGCCGTCAATAGCGACTCCAGGTCGGGGCTGCTCACCAGTTCTCGCAAGAGGGCCAGCATGCCCTGATATGGAACGCTCATCTCAACATAGCCTAGGGCTATATGACCACAGCGCAAGTTCATGCATCACAACTTGCAATCCCAACTACCGCCATTGTTTCGAGTACAAGTTTTCATTGTATATGCGAAAATTCGCTCGGCAAGGCATTATCTAACTCATTTCAAAACGCATCCCAGGGCTCAGCATTGCGTTCAGACGGCTCATTCCAGACGGTATTGCCATTCAGCTTCAAAACTGCGTCTCCAGGGGAATATCAAACCCGTTGGCTGAAGTTGCCCCAGCCCCAAGCGTGGAGTGGGTTCAGATTGTAAGCGCTCAAAAACGTAGCGGGCGGCCTCCTCGGTGAGGGGTTCAGGAAAGCGGGCACGCACCCAGGGCCGACCAATTTCTCCCCAGAGGTACTCGAGGTAGGCCTGGGCCAGGGCACGGCTGCGCCATTCCTCGCAGGCGGTCAGAGGGTTTCCTGCTTTCTGGCAGAGAGGAATCGCAAATAAACCCCCCTGGGCCAACGCAGTCCCCAGGTTGTTTCCGGGGGTTCCCCATGCAGCATACGCAGCCAGATCGCGGTAGAGGTCCAGTGCCACCAGATACCGTACCAGCGAAGCATCCCCCCGGTTGACGCGGGCAATATCGGCCACTGCCACCGGAGCCTCGCGCAACCCCCGCAATACCGTCAGAATCCCCCGCCGGGGGTCTCCTCCGCTGTACACCACCAGAACCAAATCGGGCCGGCTGTCCACCAGGACTGCTCCCGCCGAGGCCAGTAACCGTGCAATAGATTCCTGGAGTGGAATCCCGTCGTAGCGCGTAACCTGTTGGGCCGCCTGGGGATTGTCGTAGAGTACCCGCACCCGCACCCCTGGATTCAGGGTCCGTAACAACAGAACCTGTCCGGCTTCGTCGGCCCCAGGCCGCGTCGGGATGGGCAGCGTGGCGGCCTCGGCCACGGCGGGGGAACCTGGCAAGGCATCGTCCCAGGGTGCTTCGACATAGGCAAAACCATCGCCCAGGTTGCGCAACAGGGCCAGGTTTCGCGTGCGGTTGGTGGCGTCGGGATGGCGTGGAATCACGCCAAAGGCCAGCACTTGCCCGCCCGTGCGCCCCCGCCAGCGGGCAAGCTCTTCCAGGCGGCTCTGAGCTTCTTCCAAGGTAAGATTAGAGGTGCGGCTCTGGACCAGCCCACCGTACACCAGCGCATCCAGGCTGACGATCAGGGTACTGCCCGGCTGTTCTTGCAACCAGCTCGAGAGAGCCGATGGATTCGCTCCTTCACGGCCCTGGTAGACGGCTCGAGGCGGGCAACGCACCACCTGCCAGGTGCAGGGCGACCAGTTGGGTGGGCGGTCATCCAGGGGAATGTACAAAACGCCTTCGGGGTAGGCCCAGGCCAGTGGCAACAAGCACATCAATCCCATTACAACCAAGCGCATCAAGGGCCATCTTATACCAACTCTGCGCGTGAGCGGCGCTAAACGCGCCCCTCACTTGCCGCGCCAGGGGGCGCGTCCGAGGAACTTGTGTATCGCTTTTGGGTCATTACTGAGTACACCGTTGTATAGATGTTCGTACGCCTCCAGGTTTCTGGGAGGGATTGACCTCGTGCCCCCTCCCTACTGCGTAGGGAGGGTATTGGGTGAGGCCCTCAACCGCTCGACTACACAAAGTCGCTGCTCAGCAACCCCTCCTGACCTCCCCTACGCCGTAGGGGAGGAACGAAAAGGCGTTAGCTTCGGCTTCTGTCAGAGAACACAGCATGGGCCGTGGCATAGCGGTGCAACTCAACCACAATGGACACATCTGTTATGGGTATCTGTACGACAATGCACTGAGCAGATTTGGTATTAGACCGAGCAGATGAGGAAAGTCAGCACCCCAATAGGCCGCAAGGCAGGCTCTTATCATTTGCCTGGGCATCGTCGTTTCAACCCCTCACCCGGCGACAGCAGTTACCGCCAGATTTGTTTCATTTGGCAAAAGGAGCACCAAACCAGCCAGCGCTGTCGCCACCCTCTCCCGCAAGGGGAGAGGGAAAGGGGAAAACGATAAAGGCCTGGCCGCAAGGCTGCTAAACACAAATCGCCCGAACGAATGAGCTATAATGAAGCAGGGTCGAGCGAAACTTCGGCCCTGTCCCCGCTACAACAACCGACCGCCTTGTTATGGGAAGCTGCGCTCAGGAAGGCAACCAGCAACCGCGAGTGGGTCGTAATACAGAGACTACGTTTTATTAGAAGTTGATACACAGGTGAATCCTATGGATTTAGAGCGCCAAGCCCAACTGGAGGCAGAGGCTCTGTCGCGCCGCGTACTGATCCACGACATCCTGCGCCGTTTGCGCGGCGAGGACAACGATCTGCTGCCCTACAGTGCGGTCTCGGAGTTGCGACCCAAAGGGGAGTCGTACAAGGGGCTACAAACCATCGAGGTGGATAAAATTATCGGTACCGTGGACCGCTACGGCGACTTCGACGCCGAGTTCATGCCCAAAGAACCTTTTACCCTGGATCGCTGGACCAAGCTGCGCCAGGCCCAGCTCGAGGGCACCGAGTTTCCCCCCATTCATGTTTACAAGGTAGGCGATATTTATTTCGTCAAGGATGGCAACCACCGCACCGCGCTGGCTAAAGCCCAGGGTCAGCACTTTATTGACGCCTACGTGATTGAGCTGGATGTGCCGGTAGATTTAGACCCCGACGACACCCTCAAGGACGTAATTTTGAAGGGCGAGTACGCCCAGTTTTTGGAGCAAACCCGGCTACCCGAGTTGCGCCCAGGCCACGAGCCCATTCTGTTCAGCAAGGCTGGACGCTACGACGTACTGCTCGACCATATCCGAACTCATCAGTACTTCATGGGCCTCAACCAGAAGCGCTCCATCAGCTGGGAAGAAGCCGTCACCGACTGGTACGACAACCTTTACCTGCCCACCATCCTGGAAATCCGCGAAAACGGAGTGATGAAGAACTTCCCGGGCCGCACCGAGGCCGACCTGTACCTGTGGATTTCCGATCACCGCTACTTTTTATCGCAAGCCATTGGCCATGACGTGGGGCCCGAAGAAGCCACCCTTTCGGCCCGCCGGCAGGCACAAAAAGGCCCTTTGAGCCGGTTGGTGGAATGGTTGACCGCATGGCTGGCCCGTCTCGCTCCATTCCACAAGCCCTCTGCGGCCAACCAAAGCGGTCGTTAAGACATGCCACAAGGATACAATCGGGGGGTGGAGTCACTACGCATCGAAAATGAGCGGTTGCGTCTGGAAATTGCCCCCCAGGTTGGAGCCAGTGTAGCCGCTTTTGCAGTCAAGCAAGGCGAGGAATGGGTGCCGATTATGCGGCCTACCCCCCGGCCCTTGCCGGAAAAGCCCTCGAGCTACTCGAGCTTCACCCTGGCCCCTTACTCCAACCGAATCCGGGCCGCCCGCTTCGAGTTTGAGGGCTATACCTACCAGCTAAAACCCAACACCCCCGAAGGCAACGCCCAGCACGGTGATGTACGGGGCCGCCCCTGGCAGGTGTTTCATGAAACCAGTTCGGCGGCCTGTACCTTCGATAGCCGCTTTTTTGAGGACGTAAACTGGCCCTGGCCCTTCTCGCTGGCCGTGTTGTACCGCCTGGAAGGCAATACTTTGGAAACCACCCTGGAACTGGTTAACCAGGGCCAAAGCCCCATGCCCGCAGGCTTCGGGCTTCACCCCTATTTCGTGCGGAGTTTGGGAGAGGCCATCTTGGAATTTAGCGCCAGAGGCTACTACCCTACCGACGCAAGCTTTATTCCTCACACAGGTATGCAGCCCATTCCGGCTGAGCTGGACTTTTCCAGGGCGCGTCGGGTCGGCGCGCAGCCGCTCAACCACGTGTATGGCGGTTGGGGTGGTAAAGCCATGCTCGAGTGGGCTGGTTCCCATCTGAGGCTTTTGCTCGAGGCCGACCCCATCTTCGAGCACCTGGTGGTTTTCACAGCCCCCGACGGAACGCTAGCCCTCGAGCCCGTCACCCATGCCACCGATGGTTTCAATCTCTACGCCCAGGGTATCCCAGGTACGGGCGTGCGGGTCTTGCAACCTGAGGAAAGCCTGGCGGGCAAAGTGCGCTTCACTATCGAAGAAGTTTGAGGCCACCAGGGGTCTCGATAAAAGCCATCAGTTCGGGGTTTGGAGCAAACTCCAGACGAACCTTGCCCCAGTCGAGATCCAGCGCTTTCAGCACAGCACGTACTGCGTCCGGCTCCGGGTGGAGTAGCACCAGTTCCAGCAGGCGACAACCCCCATCCGGCAGGGTATCGGTAGGGTGCCCTGGGCCCCACTGAATCAGGTAGGGCACTACCCCGCCCCAGTGCAAGTGTCCGTCCTCGGGGAGGGCGATGCGCCAGTGCAGGTCGCCCCTGCGGGCCTCCCGCGCCGGACCAAGCTCGAGGCCCTGGTAGCGCTCCAGGGACTCGGTGCGGGCCACCCAGGTGTGCAGGCGAGGGGCTCCGCTAAAGCCGTCGAGGTTGAACCAGCGCGGCTGGGCCGGCGGCGGGGCTTCGGGGTCAACCGCGATGATTTCCAGATAGGTCCCCTTGCCCAGGTTCAGCAAGCGGTTGTGCGTGCCCATCAAGGGATGCTTGCCCCCAGCGGGCGGTAGCTCCAGCCCCAGCGTGTCCTGTACGTAGCGCAGCCCTTCTGCCAGGGTTGTGGCCGCTACTACCAGGTGATCCAGGCGGGTCATCCGATTTTGTTGCCCTTTTCGTCGTAGCGGTAAAAACCCCGCCCGCTCTTGCGCCCCAGCAGCCCCGCCTGCACCATCTTGCGCAGCAGGGGTGAGGGGCGGTATTTATCGTCGCCCAGGCCCCGGTGCAACACCTCCATGATGGAGAGGCAGGTATCCAGGCCAATAAAGTCGGCCAGGGTGAGGGGGCCCATGGGGTGGTTCATGCCCAGCTTCATGACCTGGTCTATGGCCTCGGGGGTGGCAACGCCTTCCATCACGCACTGCACCGCCTCGTTGAGCATGGGCAAAAGAATCCGGTTGGAGACAAAACCGGGGTAGTCGTTGACCTCGACCGGGGTCTTGCCCATCCGACGGGCCGCCTCGAGCACGGCCTGGGTGGTGGCATCGTCGGTCAGATGCCCCCGGATCACCTCGACCAGTTCCATCAGCGGCACTGGATTCATGAAGTGCATCCCAATAAAGCGCTCAGGCCGGCGGGTGGCGGAGGCCAGCCGGGTGATGGGAATCGAGGAGGTGTTGGAGGCCAGGATGGCCCCGGGCTTCGTGGTCTGGTCGAGTTCACGGAACAGGCCCAGCTTAGTGGGCTCGTCTTCCACAATGGCCTCAACAATCAGGTCGCAATCGTTCAGGTCGGCCAGGTGAACGGTGGTGGTCAGCCGCCCCAGGGCGGCATCGTGGGCGCTCTGGTCGAGCTTACCCTTTTCCAGCAGCTTGCCCAGTGAACGCCGAATGGTGTTCAGGCCGCGCTCGAGGAAGGCGACCTCGAGGTCGCGCAACACCACGTCATAGCCCGCCTGGGCCGCCACCTGGGCAATGCCAGCCCCCATCTGCCCTGCACCAATCACACCAATCTTGCGAATTTCCATGGCTTCATCCTATCGCGCTTTGAGGCCGCTGTGGATGCTTGAAGCCTCGGGCCAGGCTTTTATCGTTTTCCCCTTTCCCTCTTCCTTTGCGGGAGAGGGTGGCGACAGCACGGCTAGTTTGGTACTCCTTTTGCTAAATACCTTCGTGTGCTACTTGATCTGGACTTCGAGATGTGAAAAAAGAGGGGGTGCTATGCACTCAGATCGCGAGCACCCCCTCT
>FWPV01011855.1_pt1 | contig 13705 bp, 12 predicted proteins | sample 2228371 | NCBI WGS metagenome assembly FWPV01 (sample SAMEA103939776, study PRJEB20133) | metagenome | reverse complement strand
AGGCCCGTTGCGACCACTCGCGCGCCTTCGGCCGTCGGCCCCTACAGTCAGGGGGTGGTGGCCGGCGGTTTCGTCTTCGTGTCCGGCCAGCTTCCCCTCGACCCGGCGAGCGGGAACATGGTCGGCGAACCCTTCGAGGCACGGGTCCTTCGCGTGCTCGAAAACCTCGACGCGGTGCTGGTGGCGGCCGGGAGCAGCCGGGATCGGGTGGTCAAGGTCACGGTCTACCTCACGGACATGTCCCTCTTCGCCCGTCTCAACGCCGTGTACGCCGACTTCTTCGGCGACCACCGGCCGGCGCGGGTCGCCGTGGAGGTGGCCGCCCTGCCGCGCGGTGCCGACGTGGAGATGGACGCGGTGGCGGTGCTGTGATCGGGATCCCTCCCGAAACCCGCGTGGTGATCCGCGGCGCTGGCGAGCTGGGAAGTGCCGTGGCCCTCCGCCTGGCTCGGGAGGGGCTCGGCCGCATCGTCCTGGTCGAGCGGCCATTTCCCAAGGCGGTGCGACGCAACGTGTGTTTTTCGGAGGCGGTGTTCGAGGGCGCCAAGACGGTGGACGGCGTCACGGCCCGCCACGTGATGCTGTTCTCCGAGATCGACCGCCTCCACGAGCTCGGCGACCTCGCCATTGCCACGCAACCCCTGACCGATCTCTTGGCTGCCTGGCCGGCCCATGTGGTCATCGATGCGGCCATGCAGCGCGCCAACGTCAACCTGTCGAAGGACAGCGCCCCGCTGGTCATTGCCCTGGGGTCCGGTCACTTTCCGGGCCGCGACTGCCATGCGGTGGTGGAAACGGTGCGCGGCCCGCATCTGGGCCGTGTGCTCTCGGGGGGGCACTCGCTGCCCCAGGCGCCTCCGGCCGAGATCATGGGGTTTTCCGAAGAGCGCGTCATGAAGGCGCAGCGCCCAGGCATCTTCAGGACCAACAGGGAGATCGGCCACCGGGTCGAGCAGGGGGAAAAGGTGGGTTTTCTCGTCCTGCTGTTCGAGCGGGCCGATCTCTACCGTGGTGTGCCGGTGGACTCCGAGTATCCGGTGATCGCCCGCATCGCTGGTGTCATTCGTGGCCTGCTGCGCGACGGTGTGCCGGTGGAGGCGGGGGACAAGATCGGCGACATCGACCCGCGCGGCGTCACCGACGACTTGCACCACGTCTCCGACAAGGCGTACCGGGTGGCCGAGGGGGTGCTGGAGGCCATGGTGCTGCACGTGGATCGTCTGCGCACGCATCTCGGCCCTCCATGACCAGCCTGAACCTCGAAGGGGGCGTGGTGCTGGCGCTGGGCGGCGGTGGCATGCGCGGCGTGGCCCACCTGGGCGTCCTGGCCACGCTGGAGGCGGCGGGGGTGCGGGTGCGGGGGGTGGCGGGGACCAGTTCGGGCGCGCTGCTCGGAGCCCTGTGGCTCCTCGAAGGGACCGAGGGGGCCATCGCCCGGGTGCGGGAGTACGTGGCGTCGGGCCGGCCCCGGGCCATGACGGACATCGGCGAGGCGGTGCCGGGACGGGGCCTGGGCGCTCTCGTCCGGCGACTGGGCAAGACCGTGGCGCTGGCGCGCCTGCTGCTGCGGCGGACCCTGCTCTCGCACCAGGAGTATCTCGAGGAGGTGGCGTTTTTCCTGCCGGATCGGGAGATCGACACCCTGCCCGTCCCCTTTGCGGCGGTGGCCACGGACACCTTCTCGGGGGAGGAGGTGGCCCTCGCGAGCGGCCCCCTGCGACTGGCGGTGGCGGCGAGCTCGGCCATGCCCGGGCTGGTGCCGCCCATCCCCTGGGGCGACCGTCGCCTCCAGGACGGTGGCGCCGTGGCGGAGATCCCGGTGGCCGCCGCCCGGCGCCTCGGTTCGCCGGTGGTGGCGGTGGAGGTCAGCGAGGGGTTACCGCCGGCCCGTCCGGACCACGACCGCCTGCCGCGGGCCATGTTTCGGGCCGCCGCCATGGGGTGGCAGGCGCTGCGGCGGCGGCTCCTGGCCGAGGCCGATGCCGTACTCGCGCCGGCCGTGAACCACCTCCACTGGGCCGACTACCATGCCGTCGACGAGGCAGTGGCCGCCGGCCGGGCTGCGGCCCGCGAATTCCTCGAGCGCGGGCGCTGCGCCCCCTAGCGCGGCGCCTCGTTGCCGGGGACGGCGAAGGACGGCATGATGCCGGCCAGGACCCGCACCGTGTCCCGGGCGATGACCCGTTCCTCGTTGGTGGGGATGATGGCGATGGCGACCCGGGAGCCGGGCGTCGACACCAGCACCTCTTCGCCGCGCGGCGCGGTGCGGTTGGCTTCCCGGTCCAGCTCGATGCCGAAGAATTCGAGCCCCGACACGCACGCTTCCCGCACGTCGGGGGAGTTCTCGCCGATGCCGCCGGTGAAGGTGACGGCGTCGATCCCTTCCATGGCCGCCGCGTAGGCGCCCAGGTACTTGCGGACCCGGTAGCAGAAGATCTGAAAAGCCAGATCGGCTCGGGCGTTGCCCTCGGCGCGCGCCTGCAGGATGTCGCGCATGTCGGAGGACACGCCGGAGATGCCGTAGAGCCCCGAGTGCTTGTTGAGCATGGCGTTGAGCTGGGCGAGGGTCAGCTCCTCCATGGCCATGATCCAGGGCAGGACGGCAGGATCGATGTCGCCGGCCCGGGTGCCCATGAGCAGCCCTTCGAGGGGCGTGAACCCCATGGACGTGTCCACCGAGTGGCCCCGGTCCACCGCCGCCATGGAGCAACCGTTGCCCAGGTGGCAGGTGACGATCTTGGTCTCTTCGAGGGGTTTGCCGAGCAGGCGGGCGGTGTGGATGGCGACGAAGCGGTGCGAGGTGCCGTGGAACCCGTAGCGGCGGATGCCGTGGCGGCGGTACAGCTGGTACGGCAAACCGTAGACGAAGGCCCGCGGCGGCATGGACTGATGGAACGCCGTGTCGAAGACCGCCACGTGGGGGACGTCGCCGAGGAGCTCCTGGGCGGCGCGGAGACCGCGTAGGTTGTGCGGGTTGTGCAGCGGCGCCAGCACCACGCACTCCTCGATCCCGGCCTCCACCTCGGGGGTGACGAGCACCGACGAGGCGAACTTCTCGCCCCCGTGCACCACCCTGTGGCCGACGGCCTCGATCTCCGAGACGCTCGCGATAACGCCGTGCTCGGGGTGGCAGAGGACCCGCAAGACCCGTTCGACCGCGGTGCGATGCTCGAGGATCTCCGAGATCTCCTGGTAAAGCTTGCGGCCGGGGACCTCGAGGGAGAGGCGCGAGTCCGACAGACCGATCTTCTCCACCGAGCCGCGAGCCAGGGTGCGGTCGGTGTTGGTCGCGATCATCTCGACGGAGGTCTCGATGACCTGGAACTTGACGGACGAGGAACCGCAGTTCAAAACGAGGATCTTCATGATGTCTCCCCTTACGGTCGGGCGCCGGCCCCGGCTGCGGCGGCGTCAGGCGACTCGCGGTGTGTCGTCGGGCAGCCGGTCGAGGCGGTTGCGCTCGGCGTCATAGGTGAAGAACCCCTTCCCCTTGCCGGCTCCCGTGTGACCCGCGCGCACCAGCTTGCGGAGGAGGGGGCAAGGACGGAACTTCTGATCGCCCGTCTCCTGGAAGAGGTACTCGAGCCAGGTCAAGATCTTGTGCAGGCCGACCCGATCCGCCCATTCGAGGGGGCCGGTGCGGAACTCGTACCCCAGCTTCATGGCCAGGTCCACCTCCGCGGCCGAGGCGACCCCTTCCATCACCACGTGGATGGCCTCGTTGATGAGGGGCAGGATGACCCGGGTGGTGACGAAGCCGGGGGACTCGAACACCTCGATGGGGACCTTGCCGAGGACGCGGGCGAAGGTGCGCGCCAGCTCGAAGGCGGCGTCGCTCGTCACCTGGCCGCGCACCACCTCGACGACGGGCTGGGTGGTGACGGGGTAGAGGAAGTGCATGCCGAGGACCCGTTCGGGGTGCGCGAGATTCTGGGCCAGCTCGGTGATGGACAGGGTGGAGGTGTTGACGATGATCGGCACCTCCGCGCCGGCGATGGTGTCGAGCTGGTGCAGCAAGGCCCGCTTGGCCTCGAAGTCTTCCTGGATGGTCTCGATGACGAGCTGGCAGTCGCGGATGCGCTCGAGGTCGGTGGTCGGCGCGATACGCGACAGGATCGCCTTCTTTTCCGACTTGGTCAGTTGCCAGCGCTCGATCTGCCGCTCCAGACTGTCGTCGAGCACCCCCATGACGTGGGTGAGGCGGGCCTCGTTGATCTCGGTGAGCACCAGGGACAAGCCGGCCTGAGAGACACGGGTGGTGATGGACCGTCCCATCATCCCGCCGCCGACCACGGCAATGTGGTGAAGCTCGGTCGCACTCATGGTTGTGAAAGATAGTGCAAGCGTGGCTCCCTGTCAAGGGAGACCGGCGCCGTGGGGTACCACGGCACGGCGGAGGCGAGCGTGGTAGGATTCGCCCATGGTGGTACTCGCGCTCCTGCTCTCGGCGTTGGCGGCGGGGGGGCCCCCGCTGCCGGACGCCGCTTCCCGGGTCGACTTTCCCAACATCGACATGGCTGACGAGCACGGGCAACGACACCAGTTGGCGTCGGTGCGCGGGGCGGTGACGGTCCTCAACTTCTGGGCGACGTGGTGCGGTCCGTGCCGCTACGAGCTGCCCGAGTTGCAGAAGGTGGCCAACGAGTTCGGCGGCAAGGGGCTCGTGGTCCTGGCCATCGCCGTCGACGGCCCGGTCTCGCAAGTGAAGCGGTTCATCGCCAACGCGGGCGTCACCCTGCCCCTGTTCTTCATCGATGGGCGGACGCAGGCGTTCCTAGGCATCGACCGTATCCCCTTCACGGTGGTCCTCGACCGCCAGGGGCGGGCGGTGCGCGTGTACGCAGGGTACTCGGCAGCAGCCATGGAAGATCTGCGCAGCGTTTCCGCGCAGCTCCTCCGCGAAGGTGCCGCCAAAGGAGGGTCGTGAGATGCGGAAGACTGGAATTGCCTTGCTCGTGGTGCTGGTGGCGTGGGGGGCGTGGGCCGAGGCGCGCGAGGATGCGGTGGAGTTCACCCCGACGGTGGGTTTCTGGTTCGGGGATACGCTGGCGCGCGGCGTGCAGGAGGGCTACGACTTCGACGTCACCATCGACGACGACGTCGCCTACGGCTTCCGGGTGGGATACCTGTTCACCTCGGAGTGGGCGCTCGTGGGGTCGTTCTCCTTCGAGCGCGCCGCCCTGATCACCGGCTCGGACAGCTTTCTCGGTGACACCAACGTCCTGGGCCACATGGACATGACCACCGCCGAGATCGGCTTCGAGGGAGCCTTCGGGCACAGCCGCCTGGTGCCCCTCTTCAACATCGGCGTGGGGGTCATGAACCTCGACCCCGATAGTGCCAACATGCGGTCCGACACCGATTTCGTGGCGCACATGGGGACCGGCTTCAAGCTCTTCTTCACCCCCAACCTGGCGTTCCGATTCGATTTCCGCGGCCACGCCGTGAACGTCGGCAAAGGGCGGCGCAACGACTGCGACTGGTGGGGCGACTGCTCCGACAGCAAGGACTGGATCGGTCTGCGCGAGCTGTCCATCGGCGTGACCTTCGTCTTTTGAGGTCCCCACAGGTGGGGAAATGGCGCCTTGCGGGCGTGCTGGTCGCCGTGGCAGCGGCCATGGGGGCGGGTGAGGCCACGGCCCAGCGGGAGGGCGGCGAGGCAACCTTCGTCGATCGCTCCGACGTCCAGGCCGTGCTCGTGGTGGTCACCGTGACGGATCCCAAGGGCCGCCCGGTGGCGACCCTCGGCGAGAAGGACTTCCGGCTGTTCATCGACAACCTGGAGTACCCCATCACCTCGTTCTGGCGCGAGGCCGAGATGCCCCTGTCCCTCTGTCTGGTGGTGGACGTGTCGGGTTCCATGGCGGGGCGCAGGCTCGCACGCGTGCGCGAGGCCCTTTCCGAGTTCGTCGTGGCCCTGCGACCCACGGACGAGGTGTCCCTCGTCACCTTCGGCGCCGGCGAGGTCAAGCGGCGCGTTCCCTTTGGCGCCGACCCATACCTCGTCTTGCGGGTGCTGGGGAGCATCGACGGCTGGGGCACCACCGCCCTCTTCGACACGGTGGCGACGGCGCCCTCGCTCATGGAAGGGGCACGGCACCAGCGTCAGGCGGTGCTGCTCTTCACCGACGGCGTCGACACCGCCTCGGCCATGAGCGCCGAGCAGGCCCGGGCGGTGCTGGAAGGGATGGCAGCTCCCCTGTACGCCTTCGGCATCGAACCGCCGCCGCCGGAAGGCGGCGCTGAAACGTACGAGACCTTGCTCCAGCGGCTGGCCGCGGCGTCGGGCGGTCGCTACCTGCGCGCCGACAGCGCCGGCGTGCTGCTGGGCCTCGCCCGGGAGCTGCGGCGCGAGCTGGGGACGAGGTATCTCATCGCCTTCCAGCCTTCCGGCGTTGGCCAGGAGAAGTGGCGGCGGATCCGCATTGCCGTCACCAGCCCCTTCCGGGCCCGCGCCCGCGACGGGTATGTCGGCACGCTCCCGTGAGCGGGGGGTTGACACCGCTGGGCGCGTTTTGTGGTATAAAGGCGGGGTGTGCGGATCGCCACAAGGTGAGCCACAGGGACTCATACAAGGAGGATTGACATGAAGAGAACGACGTTGGGTGTGCTGGCGGTGGCGCTGGTTCTGGTGGTCGGGCTTTCGGGCTGCGCCACGAAGACGTACGTCAACGAGCAGGTCGCTGCCGCCACCAAGGCCTCGGATGCCAAGATCGGCGAGGTGCAGAAGCAGGTCGAGGTTGCGCAGATGGACATTGCCAACCTCAAGAAGTCGGACGCGGCGCAGAACCAGGAGATCGCCAACCTCTCGGCCACCGCCAAGGAAGCCCTGGCCCGCGCCGAGGAGGCGGGGAAGCTCGCCAAGGGCAAGTTCCTCTTCGAGGTCACGCTCACCGACGAGGCGGTCAAGTTCGGCTTCAACAGCGCCACCCTGTCGAACGAGGCCAAGGCGGCCCTCGACGCCTTCGCCGCCCGGGTGAAGGCCGAGAACAAGAACGTCTACATCGAGGTCCAGGGGCACACGGACAGCGTCGGTTCCGAGGCCTACAACCTCAAGCTCGGCCAGGAACGGGCCGAGTCCGTCCTGCGCTACCTCAACATGCAGCACGGGTTGCCACTGCACCGCATGAGCGCGGTCTCCTACGGCGAGTTCAAGCCGGTGGCCGACAACCAGACCACCTCCGGCCGGGCCCAGAACCGCCGCGTGACGCTGATCGTCCTCGAGTAGTACCCCGCAACGACGGAGGCACCGCGGCGCCCCGGAGCACCGGGGCGCCGTTTGCTGTGTGGAAGCACGCGGCGTTGGCAAGGTGGGACAGGTGAGACAGGATGTCCCAACAGGTGGTGCCACGAGGGCGACGGTATCTCGCGAGTCGCTACCGACGTTGTGGAAGGATCGATCGAACAGTAACTTCGTGAGTTGGCCTCGGCTTTGCTAGGATGGAGGGTGCTATGAACGGGAGACGCGCTTCCGCCGCCGGCTTCACCCTCATCGAGGGGCTCGTGGTGCTCGCCATCATCGGCATTCTCGCCGCGTGGGTCGTGCCGAACTTCCGCCATTCTCTGATCCGCAGCAGGCTCACGACGCCGGTGCGCGACGTGGAGCGGCTGGCTTCCGTCGCGCGCCTGCAGGCGGTGAACGCCCAGCGCCACTTCGGCCTCGCCTTCGCCGCCCTCGACAACGGCAAGGGAGTGGTCAACATCTTCGAGGATGCTAATGGCGACGGCGCCTTCGATGCGTCCAACGAGAAGGTCGTGCAGAGCTACGCGCTGCCCGTCGGGATCCGTTTCCGCAATCCCTCGAGCGGCCCTGCCTTTCCGGCGGCCATCGTCTTCGCGCCGGGCGGGGCGTTGGCCAGCACGGCGGACCCGACGGTGTTCATCGCCGACTCCCGAGGGAACTACATGCGGCTGGTATTCAATCACGTGACGGGGCAGGTGCGACGCGAGAAGCACGTGCCTGGCTCCACCGACCAGTGGCTGGGGCCGTCGCGGGAAGGAGAGTGGACGTGGCTCTACTGAGGCGCAACGAGGAAGGCATGACCTTGGTCGAGCTCCTGGTGGCCATGACTATCCTGGCGGTGGTCATCCTGTCGGTGATCGGGCTGTTCACCCAGTCCATCGGGCTCAACGCTAGCGGCATGGACTACACGCGGGTCAACGACCTGTCGCGCAGCAAGCTCGAGGAGCTGATGGGGCTCCCCTTCGATCATCCGACCATCCAGGTGCCGCCCGACGCCCAGGTCCTCACCATCCCCAACGACCTCGATCCCTCCAACCCCAACCGCCTCTTCGACCGGATCTGCGAGGTTCGCGATGTGCACATCCAGAAGCGCGGCGACGTGGACACGGAACTCACCGCGCCGGTGGCTGCCGGGGAGGCCAACGCCAAGGTAATGACCGTGACGGTGGCTTCGAGACGCAGCTTTCTTTCGGGACGTCGCGAGATCCAGGTGACGGCTCTGCGGGCCGACGGGCTCAGGTACTAGCTCAGGTACTAGAGGAGGAGCCATGCGGGCGCGTGGATTTTCGCTGGTGGAAATGCTTGTGGGGATGGCCATCATGGCCCTCGTCATCGGCGGTTTCCTGTCGCTCCTCGACACCTCGGCCAAGATCTCGAAGGCCCAGTCGGCGACCTCGGAGGTGCAGGAGAACCTCCGCTTCGTCATGGCCAACCTGGTGCGCTGGACGAGGATGGCCGGAGCCGGCGGGTTGCCCATCATGGTCGGGCCGGGCAACGCCGTCTGGGTGCCGCCCAACAGCCCCGGGCGCCCGGTGGCGGTGGAGGTCATCAACAACGTGGCGAGCGGCTTCAAGATGGGCGGGCGGGATGTGCTCCCCGGCACCGACGTCTTGACGCTGCGCGGGGCGTTCACTGGCGTGGTCAAGGACCTGCAAACCGGGAATCTCGACCCTAACCGGCGCGGCGAGTTCTCCTACAGCGATCCCGACGGCACCTTCACGGTGCCGCTCCAGGACCTGGAGGGGAACCCGCAGGACCTGGCCGACCTGGAAATGATGATCGATGACAGCAAGTCGCCGCCCTTGTGGGTGCCGGTGGTGTTCGCCACCAGGAGCATCAACGCCATTCCCCTGGCGGGCGGGCGACGGCGTGCCATCATGCAGTACGGGGTGGCCATCGTCAACACCAAGGACCCGGCGAACCGCGAGTTCGGCTTCCGCACCGTGGCCGATCTCGAAGCGCAGCAAGCGTACCTGTCCATGAACCCGGTGGGGGGGTTCCCATCCGAGCTCAACGCCGAAGGGACCGTCAACCGGGTGGCGGCCATCACCGATCATTCCTTCTTCGTTGCCCTCGACGACGACGGCGTGCCCACCCTGTACGAGCACGACTCGGTGGCCGACCTGACCCAGCCGGTGGCCTACGATGTGGTGGACCTGCAGGTGGCCTTGGGGTGCGACGTCGACGGTGACGGGGTGGCCGTCGAGAACCCGAGCGCCACGGCCAACGACGAGTGGCTTTTCAACGGTTCGGGGGAGGACATCAACGACACCGTGGGCGGCCAGCCCGGGGCCGACCGTCTCTACGCCTACGTGGGCGAGGTACGGATCTCGCTGGCGGCGCGGATCCCCGTGCACGATCCGCGCTTCGTCCAGCCGTCCCTCGATCCGAGAACCGGCGCCGCCGTTCCGTACACGGTGACGGCACCCAAGCTAGCCCTCGAGGACGGCCGCAACCTGCTCGAAGACACCTACAAGGACCTGCCGGCCGCCCATTTCCAGCATCGCACCCTGGTGGATCGGGTGAAGCTGCGCAGCCTGGGCGCGGTGCGGAACTAGGAGGACGGGGATGAAGAACAAGGAAAAGGGCAGCGCGCTGGTGCTGGCACTGTTCATGATCGTGATTTTGACGGTCCTGGGGCTGGGCTTGGTGCTGCGCACCAAGGTGTCCATGTCGGTGGCCGCTGCCGAGCGGCCCATGACCATGAACTTCTACGCCGCCGACAGTGGCATCCACGCCAGCTACGCGCGCCTCACCGTCAACGACCCCTGCGCCTTCTCGTTCCACCTGAAGGACGTGCGCGGCGGGGACGTGGCCTTTCCTATCACGGTCACCACCCGCGAGGCCCAGTACCTGGGCGGGCAGGTCGAGGTGGGGTCCAACGTGAGCGGCGCCATGGGCGGGGGAGGGCAAAAGATGGTCAACGAAACGTTCCGCCTCAACGCCGACGCCTTCGAAGAGGCGACGGGTACCCGGCGCGGCGTGGAGGCGGAAGTGTACTTCGATCCCAAGCCGCAAACCATCCTGCAACCGTGTTCGTGAGGAGGTGCGTCATGACAAGAGGGCAACGGAAGACAACCTGGTGGGTCGCGGCCAGCCTGGCGTTGACCTGTGCCGTGTGGGGCCTTGCCGACGACCGCGACCTCCTCATGTCGCGCGGGGCGCGACCCAACGTGCTGATGGTGGTGGACTCCTCGGGATCCATGGCCCAGGACGTCGAGACCGACAGGATCAACTACGTGGCGAGCATGGACGACCCGCACGCCAAGATGTACCAGGTCAAGTACGCCATCAAGCAGTTCGTCCAGGCGTTCCCCCAGTTCAACCTGGGGTTCACCTTCTTCGAGCGCAACAACGTCGAGCTGGGCGACCAGCTGTTCCTCTACCGCCTCAACCCGAGCGGGCCCGGCCTCGACTTCTCCTGGCGCTACCGCATCGTAGACGGCTCGAAGAAAGACTACGGCACACAGGTGCGGATGCGGTTGAACCCGGGAGATCCGATCCGGCTCGGTGAGTTCACGCCGTTGCGAGGGGCCTCGAACTACCAGTACGTGGCCCGGTGGGGCCCGCTGTTTGGCGCCACCGGCAAGGACGTCTTTGCCGACTGGACCAGCGGCGGCAGTGTGTACTTCAACGGCAAGCGAACCGGCAAGTACCGCGTCGACGCGAGGCTTGTCGAACCCAACAACGGAACGGGGTACTACTACCCATCGTACCGCTGGAGCGAAAACAACCAAGCGGTCATGAATGCCATTGACACCTTCACCGCGGTGCACGACGAGTACGCCTGGAAGCTCTTCGACCCCACGGTACAACCGAGTGTCAAACTTGATGCCCTGCAACAGCTGCGTGCCGGCCGCGTCGCTCTCCAGCAGGTTCTAGACGAAAACCAGATCGGACTGCAAACGCTCACCATGCGCGTCACGCTGTCCTCCTGCGCCGGAAACGTGAATACGACGACGGGCACGTGCTCGAGCAACTGGGCGCTGGTGGCACAGCAAGACGTCGTTCTGCTCAGCGCCCACGGTTTGCCGGCCAGCGCCTTTGCCACTGGCGACACCACCCAGGGCACCTACCCGGGCACCTTCATGGTCAACGAGTACGGGTACAGCTCCTCCAAACCCGCGACGAACTACTACTACACCACCCCCAGTCAGTACGCGAGCGGTTCCTACGACTTCTACACCAACAACGACTGCAACGGCTGGTTGGGCTCGACGCCGAGTACCGTGAAGATCCCCCTCATCCCCATTCCGACGGACGAGGATCCGCCCCTCTTTTCCCTCATCGATCTGGTGCTCAACCCAACCTCGCAGATGCGCCTGTACTTCCCGACCCGCACCGACGGCGTGAAGAGCTGGCCCAAGTACTGGGACCCCAAGTCGCCGTGCAGGTTCGACGCGCAAGCGTCGTGCCCCTACGACAACCGGGGGGTGTGGGTGACCGACCGCTCCATGTACGCCACGGGCGCCACGCCATTGAAGAACAGCATCTGGGACTCGGAGCAGTACTTCGTCCAGGACGTGCTCAAACGAGAGGACGATTTGAAAGCGTGCCGCAGGAACTTCGTCATCCTCCTGACCGACGGTCTCGAGACCTGCGGCGGCGATCCCTGCAACCAGGCCAAGAACATCTGGAAGAACGCCAAGGTGTCGGTGTTCGTCATCGGCTACGGCATGGGCACCAGCGGCAACAGTCTCAGGTGCATCGCCGACAACTCCCACGGCGAACTCTACCTGCCCAACAACGTGCAGGAACTCATCGAGGCCCTCATGCGGGTGGGCCAGCAGATCGAGGAGCGCTCCCGCGGCTTCGCCGCCCCCACCGTCCCGTCGGTGGAGCTGTCCACCCGCGAGAAGGGGTACATCTCCACGTTCATCCCGCGCAACGGCAGGTCCATCTGGGAAGGGCACCTGCGCGCCTACCACGTGCTGCCGGCCACCGGCATGATCCCGACCACCTGCTCCGAGGAAGGCGGCTACACCCTTTGCTACCCCGACACCACCAAGGCGCTGTGGGACGCCGGCGAGCTCATGCGCCAGCGCGCCGCCACGCTGCGCAACATCTACTTCGGGACGAGCGGCGGGTCGGTGCCGGGCGCGCGGTTGCCCTTCGTCGTGTCCTCGGGTACGTCGGCACTCTTGAAGGCGAGGATCGAGCCCACCCTCACCGACACGCAACTTTCGCAGGTGGTGGCGTTCATGCGCGGCGACCGCGACCCGGCCGTCTACGACAATCCCCCCTTCAAGCTCGGCGACGTCTTCCATTCGACACCGTACCTGTCCGGCTCGCCCGACTGCTACTCCTGCTACCTGCAGAACGCCGCCGACTATCGGTCGAACTTCTACCTGCCCCACGTCAAGCGCCGCAAGGTTCTGCTGGCAGGGGCCAACGACGGCATGTTCCACGCCTTCGACGCTGGCTTCTTCAACCGCGATACCACCCACTACCCCGACGCCTACGACGACGGCACCGGCAAGGAGCTGTGGGCATGGGTGCCCGACGCGGTCATGAACAAGTTCGACCAGCTGGCCTTCGGCGAGAGTCATTACTACACGGTGGACGGTACCCCCACCGTGGCGGACGTATTCATCGACCCCAGCCATAGCGGCACGCCAGACCTCACCCAGCGCGAGTGGCGGACGGTGGTGATCTTCGGCGGCAGGAACGGGAGCGACTCCTACGTATGCCTCGATATCACCAAGCCGGATCCGTACAGCGCGAACGGCAATCCGCAGATCGGCAGCGACGACATGCCGGCCTGCCTGGCCGGCGGTACCGGCTGCTCCGGCAACTACCCGGCCTTGCTGTGGGAGTTCCACGACCGTGGCGATGCCGACGGCAACGGCTACCGCGACATGGTGGAGAGCTGGGCGCGACCGGTGGTGGGATGGATCAAGGTCAAGCCTGTGGACAGGCCGGTAGAGACCCGCAACGTGGTCATCCTCGGCGGCGGGTACGAGGGCGACCTCAAGGGCGGGAACTTCCTCTACATGATCGACATCGAGACCGGTCGGGCGATCTTCAAGGCACGGATGCCGTCGTCGGTGCCCATGGAGGTGGCGGCCATCGATTACAACTTCGACTCGTACATCGAGCGGCTGTACTGGGGAGATACCTCGGGCGGCGTGTGGCGGCTCGACACCAGCAAGGTGGCGACCCTCGACGCGGCGGGGAGGATCACCTACACCGCCGACGGCTGGCAGCCGCCCTACCGGCTGCTCCAGGTCGGTGCACAGCAGCGGTTCTTCCACCGTCCGGTGGTCATCCTGGCTGGCTTCACCAACACCGGCGCCCCCATCTATGCTGTGGGCCTCGGCAGTGGCGATCGCGAGAGGATCTTCGAGCGGAACGACGCGGTCCTCAACCGCTTCTACATGGTGGTGGATCGGGACGACGGAACCACCCTGTCCGAGGCCAATCTGCACGGCCTCAACGCCAACTCGCCGGCGGTGGACGGTG
>FWPV01011853.1_pt1 | contig 13706 bp, 11 predicted proteins | sample 2228371 | NCBI WGS metagenome assembly FWPV01 (sample SAMEA103939776, study PRJEB20133) | metagenome | reverse complement strand
CGGCTTCGGTCAGGTGGGCACGAGGCACGGCTCCACCCCCACGGGAGGTTCCACGGACTTCCTCCCGTGGAACCTGAGCATGGAGCAGGCCATGTGGCAGTCCGCAGCCAACGAGATGTGGAGCGCATACAAGATGGAGAGGCTGGGGCTGATCCTCAAGGCCATACCCATCAAGAAGAACGACAAGGGCCAGTGGGTCAGGGACCCCAGGGTCATCACGGACAAGTATGTGGAAGACGGCGAGATAGTCTACGGCGAGTATCACAAGGGCGAGGCGGCCAAGAAGGCCATGGAGGAGCTCAAGGTCCTGAAGACCGACTGGAGCCTCCTGGACGGGTATATCGAGAGGATGGTCTGGACCCTCGTCAACACGACTTTCCTGTGCCTCATGAACACCATCGAGAGCGTCAGGGTGAAGAAGAGGTTCTTCTGGGACCTCCTGAAGAGCAGCCAGATATACTGGCTGGGTGCCAACATGAACGGAGAGGCGTTCATCGGGTTCAATGCCTTCAATACCCAGCATCTGACCGGACAAAGGACCATCGACTTCATCAAGTACAGGCAACTCTTGGCCCAGGGCAAGACCTTCGACGACGAGCTCATGGACGCAGTGCTCCCGAAGCCCAAGAAGTGACCATGATGAGCCGGGCTCCTGCATGGGTCTTATGGGTTACATGGGACCCAGGAGTCAACGGCCCTGGGAGAGGAGGTAGCTCAGTGTCCGCGGCATTTCAGTTCATAGGGGTGGAGGTGAAGGACAGCGTGGCCTGGATCACCCTCCGGAGGCCGCCCCTCAACTGGATGAACATCCAGATGATGGAGGAGCTCGTTCAGGCCCTAGACGGTCTCGGGGGTTCACCCCCTAACCTCCTGGTCTTCCAGGCCGAGGGCAAGGCCTTCAGCGTGGGGGTGGAGGTGGCCGACCATCTAGGGGACAAGGCCGAGCACATGATCCAGGTCTTCCACGGGGTCTTCCGCCGAATGGACTCCCTGGGTGTGCCCAGCCTGGCGGTGGTGCAGGGCGCGGCCTTGGGAGGTGGATGCGAGCTGGCGACATATTGTGACATGGTGATCGCTTCGGACAAGGCACGATTCGGGCAGCCCGAGATACAGGTAGGGGTCTTCCCCCCTATAGCGGCCTTGGCATTCCCCAGGATGATAGGGCGAAAGAAGGCCATGGAGCTGGTCCTGTCAGGAGAGGCCGTCACGGCCCAAGAGGCCTTGGATATGGGTCTCGTGAACAAGGTGGTCCCAGCGGAGCAACTGGATGCGGAAGCCCAGGTGTGGGCGTCGCGTTTCTCCAAGCTGAGCGGGGCGGTGCTGAGGCTGGCTCGAAAGGCGGTGACAGAGGGTTGGGATACCCAGGTGGACAGAGGGCTGGGGCGTATCGAGGAGATCTACCTGCGCGAACTGATGGCCACCGAGGACGCCAAGGAAGGTCTGCAGGCCTTCCTCGAAAAACGGCGGCCCATCTGGAAGGGGCGCTGACGGGATCGAAAGGGGCCGTTTTTGGCAAGGCGATCCAAGGGCCGTGGCCAAGAGAACGGAGGGGTGATGATGGAGGTCAACCCAGATCTCGTGGCCCCCTGTGGCCTCTATTGTGGCGTGTGTGCCATATATATGGCACACAGAGACGGCAACCAGAAACTCAAGGAGAGGCTGGTAGGGCTCTACCAGGGGAGGATCCCCGGCAAGGGGGTCCTCCCCAAGGCCGAGGGGCTCACCGCCGATGACATCAGGTGCCGGGGATGTCTTTCCGACGAGCTGTTCATGTACTGCCAACAGTGCGAGATCAGGGCGTGCACTAAGGCCAAGGGTTATACAGGATGTCACCAGTGCCACGATTTCCCGTGCAGCCATGTCGAAGACTTCCCCATGGCAGTGGGCAAGAAGGTGATACTGAGGGCGATTCCTTACTGGCGAGAGGTCGGCACCGAGAAGTGGATTCGGGACGAAGAGGCCAGGTACATCTGTCCCCAATGCGGCAACAGGGCTTTCCGGGGGGCGGTGAGGTGCAACAAGTGCAAGAGCGATCTGGATCTGGACTGAGGTGGGTGACCCTCCTGGCCGATGTCAATGGGATCAAAGGAGGCCCTTCCTTCGGCACCTCCCTTGCATGGCGCATGGGTGGACACGGCTGGGGGGAAGCCAGATGATCACTGCAGGGGTGGACTGCGGGGCCAAGACGGTCAAGGTCGTTGTGATGAGGGGCCTGGAGGTCTTGGGGAGGGGCCTTGCGCTGGCCGGGGTCGACACGAAGGGGGCTGTGGAGCTTGCCTACGACGAGGCCCTGCGTCTGGCAGGGGTCTCGAGGGATGAGGTGGTCAATGTCATTGCCACGGGCTCGGGCAAGCTGCAGGCAGGGCCGCGTCAGGGGACTGTCACCGAGGTGAGCGCCGATGCCAGGGGGGCGGTCTTTCTGTTCCCGGGGGTTCGCACGGTAGTGGATGTGGGGGCAGAGGAGGGGAGGGCCATCCGCGTCGATGCCAAGGGCAGGGTGCTGGACTTCGCGGTCAACGACAAGTGCGCGGCCGGCACCGGTGCCTTCGTGGAGGCCATGGCGCGTGCCCTGGAGGTGGGGTTGGACGAGATCGGGCCTTTGTCCCTGCGTTCCTCCCAGGCGGTCCCAATGAACGCCCAATGCGCGGTCTTCGCCGAGAGCGAACTGGTCTCCCTGGTCCATGCCAAGACACCCAAACAGGACATGGCGCGGGCCATCCACGACGCCGTAGCGGATCGGATAGTGTCCATAGTGCGAAGGGTGGGGATGGAGCCGGAGGTCCTCCTCGTGGGAGGTTTGGCCAAGAATGTGGGATTCGTGCAGGCCTTGAGCCGCGCACTCGGCACGGAGGTCAGGGTGCCGGAAGGGCCCGAATTCGTCGGTGCCACAGGGGCGGCGATCATCGCAGCCGATGGGGCGAGGGGGAGTGCCTAACCGCTGAGCAGTTCCTCCCCTTGATCGTGCAGGGGGGTCCAAAGGGGCTGCGGTTGGGGGGCTTTGGGTTACTCGCCCTTCACGACGCGGAGGGAGGTGCCAGGGAATGGCCGAGTCCTGGAGATGGGCCGAGTCGCGCTGGACATCCCCAGACATGAGGTGGGAGGACGGGGATGTCATCACTGCCGGGGTGGACGTGGGCTCTGTGAGCACTCAGGCAGTGGTCATGGTGGACGGAAGGCTATACTGCTACTCCAACATGCGCACTGGGTCCAACAGCCCCGACAGCGCGGTCCGGGGTATGAACTGGGCCCTGGAGGGGACAGGCCTCACCCTGGAGGAGATCCATTACACGGTGGGGACAGGCTACGGCCGGGTCAACATCCCCTTTGCCCAGCGGGCCATCACCGAGATCGCCTGTCACGCCAAGGGCGCCAACTTCATGTACGGTCCGACGGTCCGCACCATCTTGGACATGGGGGGACAGGACTGCAAGGCCATTCGCTGCGACGACAAGGGCAAGGTCGTATCCTTTCTCATGAACGACAAGTGCGCGGCAGGAACCGGCAGGGGAATGGAGGTCTTCGCGGATCTGCTCAACGTTCCCATCAGCGAGATCGGCGAGCTATCCCTCAAGGTGGAAGAGGAGCCTCCGCCTGTGAGCAGCACCTGTGTGGTCTTCGCCAAGTCAGAGGCCTCGGGGCTGCTGCGAGCTGGATGGCCCAAGGAGAAGGTGATCGCGGCCTATTGCTCGGCCATGGCCCATCGGGTGGCGACGCTGCTGGCGCGCATCGGGGTGGAGAGGGAATTCGCCATAACTGGGGGCATAGCCAAGAACGTAGGGGTGGTCAGGCGGCTGGAGAGGGAACTGGGGGTCGAGGCCCTGACTCCGCGCTATGACACGCAGATCGCCGGGGCCATCGGTGCGGCCCTCTTCGCCAAGGCCTTTGTGGAAAAAGAGAAGGGCTGAAACGAGATCCATGATCCATGCTGCAGGACCCTGGTTTGTCGGTTCGACGTTGTTGGCTTTTCACGAAGGCGCGCTCGTCTAGCGCAAGGACGACGGAGAGGGCGTTCGATGATCGCCCACTACGGATACAAAGACGCCTCTGGTGAGTACTTCATCAGCATCGAGACCGACACGTGCACCGGATGTGGGCAATGCGTGACAGCCTGTCCATCCCACGTGTTCCAGACGGGCCAGGATCTGGTGGATCCCTTTCGGGATGTGCAAGTGGCCTCGGTGAGGGAGGAGTTCAGGAATAGGCTCAAGTACCTCTGTGCCCCTTGCAAGCCGCTGCGAGACAGGCCCCCGTTGCCTTGCCTCGAGGCGTGCTGTCCGAGGGCGATAGAGCACTCTTGGTGAGCGGCCCCTGGGGATGGTCCGTACCGAGAATGGGTATTGACAGGGCCCCTTCCATAAGGTAAAAAATACTAGTCGCAAAGATACTAGTCTCGCTGTCTCCAGGGGGGACAGTGGGGAAGTCGATGTCCGTCAGTGGACCCCTGGATCACGGTGGCCGGCCCGAAAATGGCGGGTCATGGGCCGCAAGGGACGGGAAGGTGAGATGAGGTACGCAGAGACCGGGTACAACCTGGAGATCGACCTATCGCGGGGGAGCGTTGAACGCGTGGCTACGGACCCGAGGTCTACCGAGCTTCACCTGGGTGGCCTCGGGACCAATGCGAAGATCCTGTGGGAGAGGGTCCCTCCCGAGGTCGCCCCGCTTTCTCCTGAGAATGTGTTGATATTCAGCACTGGTCTCCTTTGCGGCACCCCCGCCCCGGGGGCCAATCGCACCATCGTGTCCACCATCTCCCCACAGACCCTGTTGATGGCGTACTCCATGATGGGGGGGTTCCTTGCGCCGGAACTGAAGTACGCCGGGTACGACAAGGTCATCATCAGGGGGAGCTCGCCGAGCCCGGTCTATCTTTGGATAAACAATGACAGGGTGGAGATTCGCGACGCGAGCCACCTCAGTGGCAAGGGCGTTCTCGAGACAGCGGAGTTGATCAGGCAGGAGCTGAATGACCCCAGGGTACAGGTGGCCGCCATCGGGCTGGCCGGTGAGAAAAGGGTCTACTTCGCCTCCATCGAGCATGGCAGATCGAGTGCCAGTCGAGGCGGGATAGGCGCTGTGATGGGAAGCAAAGGCCTGAAGGCCATAGCCGTCCGCGGGACCAAGGACATAAGCGTGGCTAGACCGGCCGAGTTCATGGAGCTCTGCAACGAGGTGATGAGGTACATACAGTACAGGGCAGCCAATCCCATAAAAGGGGTGCCCCCCATCCTTGCCGGGCTCGGGTCGCCACAGGAGATGGCCATACATGACGAACAGTGGCACACCACCAGCTTCAGCTGGGGGAACGCCAGGTACAGGAGGAAGGACTTCTGGACCAGGGAGACAGAGGAGCTGTGGAAGAGGAGCCAGCAGAGGGCCGTCACGCGGCTGATCAGTTGCTACAACTGCCCCATGAAGTGCGGTGCCATAGTTTCCTACCCGGCGCTGGGTGTCTCGCGATACATGATGAAGTGCTACTCGAAACTCACCTACGTTATGGCGGCCATGGAGGACGACCTGGAGTTCGGTTTCAAGATCGCCGGCGTCGCCCAGGAGTACGGGGTGGATGGATATGCCACCCCGCAGGTGATGGCCTTCGCCATCGAGCTCTACGAGGCAGGTATCCTGACGGAAGATGACCTGCCCGGTTTCCCCTCGGATAACAAGGAGCGGTTTTATTGGTTGCTGGAAAGGATCGTCAAACGGGAGGGTATAGGGGATATCCTGGCCAACGGGGTCTACTGGGCGGCACGTCAGATAGGAAAGGGGGCAGAGGCCTACGACCACAACACCATAAAGAGACACGAGCAGATCCCCATCAAGCTGGGGGTTCTGAATCCCATCTATTTCATAATGTGGGCCACTGGTGAGAAGGCCAATATCACGCAGATCGAGGGGCAGCTCCCTCAGGCGCCATTCCCCACCAAGGAGCTCAGGGAAGAATTCGTGAAGGACTGGATCCAAGTCCCCAGTGGCAGGGAAGAGAGGTTCAAGAGGTTTATACTGGAGTGGGGCGATCCTGGGACCGAGTTCCCGAACTATCCTCCCATCGATCTCGCCTGTGAACTGGTGGAGTGGCAGGAGACCATGCACTACATAGACGACTCCACTGGGATCTGTGCCGGTCTGTCGTCTTTCCCCATCAAGCCCCCTTATCACATACACAACCTGCCACTTATCATCTCCGCTGGGACCGGGATCGATATGGACGAGGATGGGCTGTGGGAGATAGCCAGGAGGAACAGGAACCTGCTCAGGGCGATCAATGTGAGGAGGGGCTTGAGGAGAAAGGACGAGCGTCCTCCCGAGGATCACTGGAAGAAGAGATTCCCGGAACTGGAGGCCAAGCTCCTGGACCAGTACTACGAGTTCAAGGGCTGGAACAGGGATGGAGTCCCCACGAAGGCGACCCTGGACAGACTGGGGCTGGGCTATGTGGGAGAGGACCTGATAAGGAGGGGGATCCTGAGCGATGGTGGGTCCCCCCAGGAAGATAAGGGGTGAGGCGGGGGAGGGCCAAGGTGAAGGGCAAGAAGGTGATCAAGAGGATAAAGATCGATGTGGACAAGTGCAACGGCTGCAGGGCCTGTGAGATGATATGCTCCGCCTTTCATGCTGCGCCGAGATACAGCGGGAACAACCCCGGGAGGGCGCGTATCAGAGTGATCCATGAGCCATTGAAGGACATCTACCTCCCTGTGTACGCCGGCGAGTACACCGCTGCCGAATGTGCAGGGAGGGACAAGTACATCATCGACGGCAAGGAATACGAGGAGTGCGCCTTTTGTAGGGCCTCGTGTCCCTCGAGGGAGGCGTTCAAGGAGCCCGATTCAGCCCTTCCCTTGAAGTGCGACATGTGTGAGGACGACCCGCCGCAGGAAAAGCCGCTCTGTGTACAGTGGTGTCTCAACGACGCCCTCACCTACGAGGAGATAGAGGAGGAGGTGGAAGAGGAGGAGGCGAAGCTAGACGAGATGGAGCTTGGCCTGGAATCCCTGATAGACAAGTACGGGTTGCAGAAGGTGGTGGATGCCGTCTCCCGAATGGCCAAGAAGGCATAGGACCTCGAAGCTGGAGAAGGGCGGTGGGAAGGAACGTTGAGACCGTAGCACCATTCAAGGAGATCATAGAAGTCATAAGGACGAGCGGCGGGGATGCCTTCAAACTCTGCTACCAGTGTGGCCTGTGCGATACGCTCTGTCCTTGGAACAGGGTGAGGGACTTCAGCATGCGCAGGATAGTCCGGCAGGCCACCTTCGGTCTCACAGAGATAGAGAACGAGGAGATCTGGCGCTGCACCACCTGCGGGAGGTGCCCACAACAGTGCCCAAGGGGGGTCAAGATAATAGAGGCAGGGGTTTCCCTGCGCCGGATCGCCACCGAATACGGGGTATTTCCGGGTCCTGTCCGTCCCATCCGTACCGTGAGGGCGAGTCTCCTCGGCGAGGGCAATCCACTGAGTCAGAAGCGCCAGAACAGGGCCGACTGGGCGCAGGGGCTCTCCGTGAAGACCTACTCCGAGGGGACAGATGTGCTCTATTTCCCCGGCTGCTATCTCAGCTACGACCCACGATTGAGGAGGGTGGCCAAGGCCACGGCCAGTGTCCTCAAGGCCGCTGGGGTGGACTTCGGCATACTGGGGACCATGGAGAGCTGCTGCGGGGAGAGCATCAGAAAGACAGGCGATGAGGAGCTCTTCAGGCGTTTGGCCAAGGAGAACATAAAGACCTTCATAGACAATGGCGTGAAGAGGATCCTGGTGTCCTCCCCCCACTGCTATCACACCTTCAAGAACGAATATCCGGAGTTCATGGTGAACTTCGAGGTCATCCACATCTCCCAGTTCCTGGCCCAGCTCATGGAGGAGGGGCGGCTTCGTCTCAGTGGTCTTTACCGGAAGAGGGTGACCTACCACGACCCTTGTTACCTGGGGCGGCACAACGGCGTATATGACGAGCCCAGGGACCTCTTGAAGAGGATACCAGGTGCGGAGCTCGTGGAGATGGCGGAGTCGCGCGCCGAGAGCCTTTGCTGCGGCGGCGGAGGGGGAAGGATCTGGATGGAGACCCCCAAGGGCGAGAGGTTCTCGGATCTCAGACTCTCCCAAGCCGTGGAGACAGGGGCCGAGGTACTGGTGACGTGCTGCCCTTACTGTATCACCAATTTCGAGGACAGCCGATTGAACCTGGAGGGCGGTGAGGACCTGGAGGTCAGGGATATCACCGAGGTCATCCAGGAGGTCATCTGAGGTCTGCCGGCCGCGGCCCGTTGTGCGACCGGCAAGAGAAGCGAGGATTTGGAGTGGCGAAGAAGACCGAAGGGCGTGCCACCACCGGCACCGATTTCGCGGACGTGATGGTCGTGGGCGGTGGGATCAGTGGCATCCAAGCGGCACTCGATCTGGCGGGCTCGGGTTTCAGGGTCTATCTGGTGGAGAAATCGCCCGCCATCGGCGGCAAGATGGCCCAGCTCGACAAGACGTTTCCCACCAACGACTGCTCCATGTGCATCGAGTCTCCCAAGTTCATCGAATGTGCAAGGCATCCCAACATAGAGATCATGACCTATACCGAGGTCGAAAGGGTGGAAGGGGAGGCGGGAGACTTCACGGTGACCTTGAACAAGAAGCCGAGGTACATAATAGAGGACAGATGCACTGGCTGCACCACCTGCGTCGAATACTGCCCGGTAAAGGTGCGAGACGCGTTCAACCAGGACCTCTCGTCCAACAAGGCCATCCACATATACTTCTCTCAGGCCGTTCCACTGGTGACGTACATAGATGAGAACTGCCTCTTCCTCAGGGAGAAGAAGTGCAACATCTGTGTGGGCGTCTGCAAGAACAGGGCCATAGATTTCGCCCAGCGGCCCGAGAAGTTGGAGGTGAAGGTCGGGGCGGTCGTGCTCTCCTTGGGTTACGAGATCTTCGACCCGGGCACAAGGGGCGACTACGGCTATGGGCGTATGGAAAACGTGGTCACCAGTCTCGATTTCGAGAGGCTGCTGTGTTCCACCGGGCCGTACGAGGGAGAGATAAGGAGGCCCTCTGACGGGAGGCACCCGAAGAAGATCGCCTGGATTCACTGTGTCGGCTCGAGGCAAGTGGTCCCTGGGGGGAACAGTTACTGCTCGGCGGTGTGCTGCTCCTATACACAGAAGCAGGTCATCCTGACGAAGGACCACGATGCGCAGGCCGAGTGCACCGTGTTCCACAACGACATCCGCTCCTACGGAAAGGACTTCGAACGATTCTACCAAAGGGCTGAGAGACTCCCAGGTGTCCGTTTCATAAGGAGTTATGTCTCGGTGGGGAGGGAGATCCCCAATACCAAGAACGTCACCATCAGGTATGCCACTACCGACGACGGGGTGAAGGAGGAGGAATTCGAGCTGGTGGTCCTGTCAGTGGGACTGAGCCCCCCCCCGGATGCCCGGGAGTTGGCAGGCAAGTTCGGCATCGAGCTCGATCCTCACGGGTTCTGCAAGGTGAATCCCCTGAACCCCATAGAGACCAGCCGCCCCGGGGTATTGGTGAGCGGGGCCTTTCAGGGCCCCATGGACATCCCCGAGTCCGTGGTCACGGCCAGCGGCGCAGGGGCCCTCTGCGGGCAGATACTGAGGTATCGCCGCGGGAAGCTGGCCACACAGAGGGTTTATCCCCCTGAAAGGGATGTCTCGGGGGAGGAGCCGCGGGTCGGTGTGTTCGTGTGTCATTGCGGGGCCAACATCGGCAGGGTCGTAAACGTCCCCTCAGTGGTGGAATACGCCCTGAGCCTTCCGCGTGTCTTCTACGCCCAGGAGCAGCTCTTCTCCTGCTCCACGGATGCTGCCCAGCAGATCGCCGATGCGATCCGGGAGAAGGGGCTCAACCGGGTGGTCGTGGCCGCCTGCACACCGAGGACCCATGAGCCTTTGTTCAGGGACACGCTCAGGGAAGGGGGTATCAACCAGTATTTCTTCGAGATGGCCAACATCAGGGAACACTGCTCCTGGGTGCACTCCAGGGAGAAGGAAGAGGCGACCCAGAAGGCCAAGGACATAGTCCGGATGTCCGTTGCCAGGGCCGCACTCCTGGAGCCTTTGCAGGAGTTCCAACTCCCGGTCAACAAGACCGGGATAGTGGTTGGGGGGGGGGTGGCTGGGATGACCAGTGCCCTGAGCCTCGCCGAGCAGGGCTTCGAGGTCTACCTGCTGGAGAAGGACCAGGAGCTGGGGGGGATGGCGCGGAGACTGCACTATACCTTGGAAGGTGTCGACGTCCAGGGATACCTGCAGGAGGTGATACGGAGGGTTTATCGCCACCCCCTGGTGCATGTGATCACCGGGGCCGAGATCACCGATGTGTCCGGTTATGTGGGGAACTTCACCACCAAGGTCCGTTCCGGAGGGAGTACCTGGGAGATACAGCATGGGGTGGCCATCATCGCCACGGGCGCACAGCAGTACAGGCCCACCGAGTACCTGTACGGAGAGGACGAGAGGGTGGTGACGAACCTCGAGTTGGAGGAGAGGATCGTCAAACGGGACGAGCGTCTCATGGGCTCCCAGTGCCTGGTCATGATCCAATGCGTTGGTTGCAGGCAGCCGGACAGGAACTACTGCGCGAGGATCTGCTGCAGCCAGGCGATAAAGAACGCCTTGAAGCTCAAGGAGATAAACCCGCGGATGGATGTCTACATCCTCTTTCGAGACATGAGGACCTATGGATTCAGGGAGGACCGTTATCGGCAGGCCGCAGAGAGGGACGTGAGGTTCATCCGGTACGAGCAGGAAGAGAGGCCACTGGTGGAGGCCGTGGATGAAAATGGGGTCTCCGTACTCAGGGTCACGGTGACAGATCCGGTCCTGGGCAAGGCCATCGTCCTGGATGCTGACATGGTGGCCTTGTCAGCTGCGGTGGTCCCATCCGCTGGGAGCCAGGAGCTGGCCAGGCTCTTCAAGATACCCCTCAGCCCGGACGGTTTCTTTCAGGAGGCCCACGTGAAACTGAGGCCAGTGGACTTCGCGGCCGAAGGGATATTCCTCTGTGGGAGCGCTCACTATCCCAAACACCTGATGGAGGCCGTTGCTCAGGCCTATGGGGCCGCGGGCCGGGCCATCGGTATACTGTCCCAGGATTCCGTGACCGCATCGGGTGCAGTGTGCGACGTGGAGGAGAGGAAGTGCATATCCTGTGGGGCGTGTGTGGCGGCCTGCACCTATGGGGCCATAGAGTTGTACGAAACAAGACAGGGCAGGAAGGCCAGGGTCAACCCAGTCCTTTGCAAAGGAGATGGTCTGTGCAACGCCAAGTGCCCCACGGGGGCCATCTCCTTGAGGCACTACACGGACGAAGAGGTGATGTGCGAGATCGACGCGGCCTTTGCCGGCATGGGAGGGTCCTGAATTGGATCGGGGGCGTGCTGGGGGAGCAGGAGCGGGCTTCGATTTCAAACCGAAGATCTTGGGCTTCCTGTGCAACTGGTGCTGCTATGCCGGGGCAGATCTCTGTGGGGTGTCCCGGTTTCAATACCCCCCTTATATCAGGATCATAAGGCTTATGTGCTCCGGGAGGGTGGATCTGGCATTCGTCCTGCGGGCGTTTTGGAACGGGGCCGACGGTGTCTTCATAGGGGGATGTTGGCCGGGTGAGTGTCATTACGTCACGGAAGGGAATTACGACGCATTGGCCATGGTGCATCTGGGAAAGAGGCTCCTGGAGCGCATCGGGGTGAACCCGCAGAGACTGAGGATCGAATGGGTCTCTGCCTCGGAGGGGATCCGGTTCGCGGAGGTGATGAATGACTTCGGTAGCAGGCTCAAGGCGATGGGGCCTCTGGGCAAGACCGAAGGGGTGGAGAGCTCTGAGCTGAAGTCGAGGCTCGAGGGGCTCATGAAGGTGGTCCCTTACATCAATCTGACGCAGAAGGAGAGGCTGGCCTCTCATCTTCGCGGGGATGGGCAGTACGAGTCCCTCTTCACAGCAGAGGAGGTGGATCGGCTCTTTCGTGAGATGCCTTGCTACTACATTGACCCTGACAGTTGCCAGGCCTGCATGATCTGTCTCCGGAGGTGTCCTGCGGAGGCCATCGATGGGGGAAAGGACAGGATCCACGTCATAGAGCAGGATAGGTGCATAAGGTGCGGGACATGCATGGAGGCGTGCCCACCTCGCTTCAATGCGGTGAGGAGGATCGTCGGAGCCCCCGCCCCGCCTCCTCCTCCAGAGGCGGCCAGGACTTTGGCGAGGAAGGGCAGGGCGCGATGAGACATGCCTCCTTCGGTCATCTTCGATGTGGCCCGTCCCTCTTTGGAGGGCGCCCCGGAGGGGGGGACCGGAGTGGGTGTGCCGCGGCCCTCTGATCAGGGGGAACTGGCCAGTGGGAGGCGAGGTGGGGCAGAGTCGCGAAGAGGAGCTCAGGGCCCAGGGGTGGACAAGGCAGTTCCTGGCTGATGAGCCAAGGCTGAGCGAGGCAGTGGAACTTTACCGTTCCCTGGGCCTGGAGGTCCACCTGGAGCCCCTGCCCCCCGAAGGGGAGGGGGAGTGCCGCTCATGTCTGGAGGCGGACCCTGGGCGGTTCAGGGTCATCTACACCAGGCCCATACACGGAGGGTGAGTCACGAGATGGCGGCCCCCTGACGCCCCCTTGGACCCTCCCACTGGGCCAACCCTCAGGGACCTGATGCACGAAAGGAACTGGATCGACGTAGCAGGCCAACCGAGAAGACCGGACAAAAGGAACATACCACACAGACGAGAAAGGAGGTTGCCATGGCGGTTCCCCAGAAGATCCACACCTGGCAGATGGTGAGGCCTCGGGGTAAGGACCCGCAGACGGGCAAGGTGACGGATGGGGTCTTGGAAAGGGTGGAGATACCCGTCCCGGACCTCCAGGTAGGGGAGTCCCTGGTGGAGGTGGCTGGCTGTGGGGTTTGTCACACGGACCTCGGGTATTTCTACGACGGGGTCCCCACGGTGAGCAAGCCCCCCCTGACCCTGGGCCATGAGATCAGCGGGACGGTGGTCGCCGGTGACCTCCTGGGAAAGAAGGTCATCGTCCCGGCGGTGATGCCGTGCAATAACTGCCCGATCTGCGAGGCTGGCCGAGGCAACAGGTGCCTGGCTCAGAAGATGCCGGGCAACAGCCTCGGGCCATATGGCGGTTTCTCCAGCCACATAGTGGTCCCATCCCGTGACCTGTGCGTGATCGAGGACACGAAGGGTCTCCCCTTGTCCCACTACGCGGTGGTGGCCGATGCTGTGACGACCCCTTATCAGGCCGCCATCCGGGCGGATGTTAAGGCTGGAGATCTGGCGGTGGTCATAGGGGCTACCGGCGGGGTGGGCGTTTACATGACCCAGATGGTCAAGGCGTTGGGTGCGAGATTCGTCGTTGGGGTGGCCAGGAGCCAGGAGAAGCTGGAGCGGTCCCTGAGGTACGGGGCGGACGCCATCATAAGCTCTAAGGAGAAGGACGCCAAGGCCGTGCAGAATGAGTTCAGGGAGATCTGCAAGGCCAACGGTCTCCCGCACAATTGGGGCTGGAAGGTCTTCGAGGTCACAGGGACCAAAGAGGGTCAGGAGATCGGCCTGACCCTCCTCTCTTTCGTGGGGAAGCTCGTGGTCGTTGGGTTCGGCACCGCCAGGAACGAGTACAGCATATCGCGGCTCATGGCCTTCGACGCCGAGATCATAGGAACGTGGGGCTGTCTGCCCAAGTATTATC
>FWPV01011852.1_pt1 | contig 13707 bp, 12 predicted proteins | sample 2228371 | NCBI WGS metagenome assembly FWPV01 (sample SAMEA103939776, study PRJEB20133) | metagenome | reverse complement strand
CTGGTAGGACCCGGCGCCCCGGGGCGCCGTGAATCAAATGGAACTCCGGTTTGGCTCCGGAGTCGGACTGGGAGAGGAGAAATCATGAAAAACACCGCAACGCTTTCCGATCCGAAGACCCGCCTGCAGATCCGCAATGCCACGCCGGCCGATGTGCCGGCGATCTGCGCGCTGAGCGAGCGCGTCTATGCCGAGGCCGGCATGAAGGGCTATTCAGCCGGCGCAATCACCGGCCAGATCAATATTTTTCCGGAAGGCCAGTTCGTCATCACCGTCGACGACAAGATCGTCGGTTATTGCGCGACCTTCATCACCCGCGGCGAGATCGCGCTGAAGCCGCATACCTGGGTCGAGATCACCGGCAACGGCTACGCGGCCCGCCATGACCCGGACGGAGACTGGCTCTACGGCATGGAGGTTTTTGTCGATCCGGACTACCGGGGCTACCACCTCGGCCAGCGCCTTTACAACCAGCGCAAGAAGCTGTGCGAGGAACGCAAGCTCGAGGGCATCGTGTAAGTAGGCCGGCTGCCGACGCTGGCGCGCAGGCTGAAACGCTTCGGCACGGCCGAGAACTATGTGCGCGAGATACAGCAGAAACGGCAGCGCGATCCGGTGCTGTCTTTCCAGCTGCGCAACCGCTTCGAAATCATCGGCGTGATCCCGGAGTACATCGCCGGCGACCAGCAGTCGCTGGGACACGGGGTGCACCTGGTCTGGCGCAATCCCAAGGCGCCGCAGCAAAAGGCCGGGGACAAGGCGCGCAGCTATTCCGGCGGCCGCCTTGCGGACACGGTTCGGGTCGGCACCGTGCAGTACATGCAGCGGCGGGTGCACTCCTTCGAGGAGTTCATCAAGTTCGTCGAATACTTTGTCGACGTGGTCGCCACCTACAACGGCGACTTCGTGGTGTTTCCGGAGTTGTTCACGCTGCAACTGCTGTCGATCGAGAACCAGGAAATGCGGCCTTCCGAGGCGATCGAGGCGCTGACCGAATACACGCCGCGTTTTCGCGAGGCGATGCGCGACCTTGCGTTGCGCCACAACATCAACATCATCGGCGGCTCGCATCCGACGCGGGTGGCCAGCGGCCGCGTCGAAAACATTTCCTACATTTTTCTGCGCGACGGCAGCATCCACGAGCAGCCGAAAATCCATCCGACTCCGAACGAGGTCGCCTGGTGGAACATCGAGGGCGGCGATTCGGTGGCCGCCATTGAAACCGATTGCGGCCCGATCGGCGTGCTGGTCTGCTACGACACCGAATTCCCCGAGGTGGTCCGGCACCTGACCGACCAGGGCATACACATCCTGTTCGTGCCCTTCTGCACCGATGAGCGACAGAGTTACCTGAGGGTGCGTTACTGCTGCCACGCGCGGGCGGTGGAGAACCAGATCTACGTGGTGATGTCTGGCAATGTCGGCAATCTGCCGAATGTCAGCAACATGGATATCCAGTACGCCCAGAGCTGCGTGCTGACACCCTGTGATTTTCCGTTTGCCCGCGACGGCATCGCGGCAGACACCACGCCGAATGTCGAGACGGTGGCCATCGCCGACCTTCGCCCGGACACCCTGATCACCGCGCGCAACAACGGCACGGTGCGCAACCTGCGCGACCGCCGCCACGATCTCTACGGCGTGGTCTGGCGCGGCAAGTAGCCGCGCCGGCGCATACTCAGCCGCGTTTCAGCCCTGCACCCAGGGCAGGCCGGCTGCGCGCCAGCCGCCGACCGTGTTGCGGTGACCCTGGGGATCGCGATCACCCTCGAAACCCTCGAGCACGTTGTAGACCTCGCCATAGCCGGCCTGCAGCGCCAGCATCGCCGCATTGTGCGAGCGTCCGCCGCTGCGGCAGATGAACAGCACCGGCGCTGCGGGGTCCGTCTTCTGTTCAAGTTCCTGCATGAATCCGGCGTTCGGCCGGTTGCCGGGGTAGCTGAGCAGTTCGATTTCGACGGCACCCGGAATGCGTCCGACCCAGTCCCACTCGGCGCGGGTGCGCACATCGACCAGCTGCGTGCCCGGTTGTGATTTCCAGATATGGAAGGCTTCGGCGGGGGTCAGGGCGCCGCTGTAGGGCAGGCCCATCTGGTCGGCCCGCTGGCGGGCATTGGCGAGAATATCTTCGGTGGAGTTCATGGTGTTTCCTTGAGCGGGAGCGGTGGTTGTTGCGGGTGGCGAATTCTAACTGGAGCCATGAGCCGGGCGCGTGCACTATAATGAGGCGCAACCGGTAGAGCCGCACTGATTCAGTGCACCTCCTGCGGGCTTGTGGATAAATAATTGTTTATAATCAAATAGTTATTAATGCACCGTGGTGGTACACATCCTGCTCGATAGGGCCGCGGAGCTGTTCAACCTTTTATAAATCGTTCGCAATCGTTAGGAGAGTTCGATGGGAAGCACTGCCGATGTCATGAAATTGCTCAAGGACAACGAAGTCAAGTTCGTTGACCTGCGCTTTACCGATACCCGTGGCAAGGAACAGCATGTGTCCGTGCCCAGCAAGGTGTTTGAAGAGGACAAGTTCACCGACGGTCATGCCTTCGATGGTTCCTCGATCGCCGGCTGGAAAGGCATCCAGGCTTCCGACATGCTGCTGATGCCCGATCCGGATTCTGCGCGCATGGATCCCTTCACCGACGAGTCCACGCTGATCCTGACCTGCGACGTGATCGAACCGTCGGACGGCAAGGGCTATGACCGCGATCCGCGCTCGATCGCCAAGCGTGCAGAGGCCTACCTCAAGTCGACCGGCATCGGTGATACCGCCTACTTCGGCCCGGAGCCCGAATTTTTCGTGTTCGACTCGGTGATGTGGCGCGTCGACATGTCCGGTGCCTCGGTCAAGATCAGGACCGGTGAAGCACCCTGGTCCTCTGAGGAGGAAAACGACGGCGGCAACATGGGCCATCGTCCGGCGGTCAAGGGTGGCTATTTCCCGGTGCCCCCGGTCGACTCGCTGCAGGACATCCGCTCGGCGATGTGCCTTGCCCTCGAAGAGCAGGGCGTGCCGGTGGAAGTACATCACCACGAAGTTGCCGCGCCCGGCCAGTGCGAGATCGGCACCATGTTCTCGAGCCTGGTCAAACGCGCCGACTGGAACCAGATTCTCAAGTACACCGTGCACAACGTCGCCCATTCCTACGGCAAGACCGCGACCTTCATGCCGAAGCCCATCGTCGGCGACAACGGCTCGGGCATGCATGTGCACCAGTCGGTGTGGAAGGGCGGCCAGAACCTGTTCAGCGGCAACGGCTATGCCGGCCTGTCGGAACTCGCGCTGTACTACATCGGCGGCATCATCAAGCATGCCCGCGCGCTGAACGCGATCACCAATCCGGGCACCAACTCGTACAAGCGCCTGGTGCCGGGCTTCGAGGCACCGATCAACCTCGCCTATTCGGCGCGCAACCGCTCGGCCTCGATCCGCATTCCGCATGTCGCGAGCCCGAAGGCGCGCCGCATCGAAGTGCGCTTCCCGGATCCGACGGCAAATCCGTACCTCGCGTTCGCTGCAATGCTGATGGCCGGCCTCGACGGCATCCAGAACAAGATCCACCCCGGCGACGCGGTCGACAAGAACCTCTACGACCTGCCGCCGGAAGAGGCGAAGAAAGTCCCGAATGTCTGCTCTTCGCTGGATCAGGCGCTGGAATGCCTCGACAAGGATCGCGAGTTCCTGACCCGCGGCGGCGTGTTCTCCAACGACATGATCGATGCCTACATCGAACTGAAGATGGAAGAGGTCACCGCTTTCCGCATGACCACGCATCCGCTCGAGTTCCAGCTGTACTACAGCCTCTGATCGAGTGCGCACCGGCAAAAGGGCGGGCCAGTGTCCGCCCTTTTGTTTTTCCGGCCGGATTGCGACTTTTTCTTTACTGACATAGACTTAGCCGATATCTCTTCATGCTGCAGGTCAACCACGCGGCCACTGTTTCCGTTGCAGGAAACACTCGCTTTGTAGCAGGCTCAACCGGGGTTATCGATGCGTTTGCTGATGCTTTTCGTGCTGTTGCTGGGAATCACCGGTCCTGCGCGGGCCGATATCTGGGAATGTATCGACAGCAGCGGCAACAAGCGCTTCACCAACCTGAAATCGGAGTCGGCAGGCTGCAAGCCGATGAACCTCCCGCCGATATCGAGCGTACCCGCGCCCAAACCGCAGGCTCAGCCGCAGACCAAGGCCGCACCGGCCAAGCCGCAGGCCACGCCCGGCAGCTTCCCCAAGGTCGACGCGCCGACGCAGCAGCAGCGGGATGCGGAACGCCGCAAGATCCTCGAACAGGAACTGGCCAACGAGCAGAAGCTGCTCGACCAGGCGCGCAAGGAGCTGGCCGAGCAGGAAGCCATCCGCCTCGGCAGCGAACGCAATTACCAGCGCGTGCTGGACCGTCTGGAGCCCTTCCAGAAGAAGGTCGCGCTGCACGAAAGCAACATCGCGAACCTGCGCAAGGAACTGGGCTCGCTGCGCTAGCGGGCCGCAGCAAGGGCCTGCACGGGCAGTCCGGCATACCGGCCGGGCGTCCAATTTTTTCTCCCGCCCCCCTGCGGGGATCTGCGCCTGGCGTGCTTTTTGCTCAAGCACGCCAGGAACTCCGGTCATGAATCCCACCCAGCTGAGCGGACTCGATCTGCTGGCTACGGCGGTGGTCGTGGCGGATGACAAGAATGCCGTGATCCACATGAATCCCGCAGCGGAAAACCTGTTCGAGGCTTCTGCCACCCACCTGGCGGGGCTGACGCTCGAGCGCCTGTTCGGCGACAACGCCGTGCTGGCGTCGGCGATCAGCTATGCGCATGCCAACAATTGCAGCTATACCGAACACGAGGTCGAATTCACGGTCAACGGCCGGCTGCGGCTGAACCTCGCCTGCACCGTCAGCCCGACCGAGCTTGGCGGAAGCGGCGAAGGTACCCTGTTCGAGTTCCGCCAGATCGACCGCCAGCTGCGGGTCGAGCGCGAGGCCCGCCTGCTCGAGCAGAGCCAGGCGCACCGCGAGCTGATCCGCAATCTCGCGCATGAAATCAAGAACCCGCTGGGCGGCATCCGCGGCGCGGCGCAGCTGCTCGACCGCGAACTCGAGCGCCCCGATCTGCACGAGTACACCCAGGTCATCATCAAGGAGTCCGACCGCCTGCAGTCGCTGATGGACCGGTTGCTGACGCCGCACCGGCTGCCGCTTCCCGGTCCCGTGAACATCCACGAGGTGCTGGAGCGCGTGAGGAGCATCATTCTTGCCGAGTTTCCCGGCATCCGCGTGCGCCGTGACTACGACACCAGCATGCCGCTGCTGACCGGGGACCGCGAGCAGCTGATCCAGGCCGTGCTCAACATCGCGCGCAATGCCGCGCAGGCGATCCGCGGCAGCAGCATGGACATTGCCGCCGGCGAGATACGCCTGAAAACCCGCATCGCGCGCCAGGTGACGCTGGCCCGCCGCCGCTACCGCCATGCGGTGCAGCTCGAAATCATCGACAACGGTCCGGGCATTCCCGAGCCGATGCGTGAACGCGTTTTCCAGCCGCTGATTTCCGGGCGCGAGGGCGGCAGCGGTCTCGGCCTCACCATCGCGCACAATTTCGTCACCCAGCATCAGGGCACCATCACTTTCGAAACCGCGCCGGGCAGGACCTGCTTCACGCTGCTGCTGCCGGTGCAGGACGACCCGAAGGCGCCGCGTCAGGCCGAACGCCAGCCGCCCGCACCCCGAACCCAATAATGATTGCGAAAAGCCATGAAACCAGTCTGGATCATTGACGACGACCGTTCGATACGCTGGGTGTTCGAGAAGGCCCTGACCCGGGAAAACATCGCATTCAAGGTTTTTTCGTCGGCCCGCGAGGCGCTCGCCGCGCTCGACGAGGAAGTGCCGCAGGTCGTGGTCAGCGACATCCGCATGCCGGGCGAATCGGGACTCGAACTGCTGCAGCAGGCGAAGACGCGGCATCCCTCGCTGCCGGTGATCATCATGACGGCCTATTCCGACCTGGAGAGCGCGGTGACCGCGTTCCAGGGCGGCGCCTACGAGTACCTGCCCAAACCCTTCGACGTCGATCATGCGGTCGAACTGATCCGCCGCGCGATGGACGAGAGCGTGCGCCAGGACAGCGCGGGCGAGATCAGTGAGTCGGTGCCCGAGATCCTCGGCCAGGCGCCGTCGATGCAGGAGGTGTTCCGCGCGATCGGCCGGTTGTCGCAGTCACATGCGACGGTACTGATCACCGGCGAATCGGGTACCGGCAAGGAACTGGTGGCGAGTGCCCTGCATCGCCACAGTCCGCGCGCCGGACGACCCTTCATCGCGATCAACACCGCGGCGATTCCCAAGGAACTGCTGGAGTCCGAGCTCTTCGGCCACGAACGCGGCGCCTTCACCGGCGCGCAGACCATGCGCCGCGGCCGTTTTGAACAGGCCGAAGGCGGCACGCTGTTCCTCGACGAGATCGGCGACATGCCGCAGGAGCTGCAGACGCGGTTGTTGCGCGTGCTGTCCGACGGCAATTTCTACCGCGTCGGCGGACACCAGCCGATACGCGCCAATGTGCGGGTGATTGCGGCCACCCACCAGGACCTCGAGGCCCGGGTCAAGCAGGGACTGTTTCGCGAGGACCTGTTCCACCGGCTCAACGTCATCCGTCTGCGCCTGCCGGCACTGCGCGAGCGGCGTGAGGACATACCGCTGCTGGCACGTTATTTCCTGCAGAAAAGCGCGCGTGACCTCGGTGTCGAGCCGAAACGGCTGGCCGAAGCGACGCTCAAGTACCTCTCGGCGCAGGATCTGCCGGGCAATGTGCGCCAGCTCGAGAACCTCTGCCACTGGCTGACGGTGATGGCCCCCGCGGCGACCATCGAAGTCAAGGACCTGCCGCCGGAGATGCGCGCCCAGCCCGCGGTTGCGGGGGGCGAGGACTGGGTCGCTGCGCTCGGCCGCGAAGCTGAACAGCGGCTGCACCGCGGCGAGACCGGGATCATGGGAGAACTCACCCAGCAGTTCGAAAAAGCGCTGATCCTGAAAGCGCTGGCGCAGACCGGCGGGCGCCGCATCGAGGCGGCACAGCTGCTGGGCCTCGGCCGCAACACGCTGACCCGGAAAATCCAGGAACTGAAAATCGAGCCCGGACGCGGCGAAGACGCGGTGTAACATTTCCCGGGAACATTTTTCCGGGAGTGCGGCATGGCGTCACGCTACGACTACGACCTGATCACCCTCGGCGGCGGTTCCGGTGGCGTTCGCGCGAGCCGCATGGCGGCGGCGTTCGGTGCGCGCGTCGCGCTGGTTGAAGCGGCAGCCCTTGGCGGAACCTGTGTCAACGCCGGCTGCATTCCCAAGAAACTGTTTTCATACGCCGCCGGATTTGCCGCCGATTTTCATGATGCGGCGGGGTACGGCTGGCGTGTGCCGCAACCGGACTTCGACTGGCCGGCGCTGCGTGTCGCCAAGGACCGCGAGATCTCGCGCCTGAACGGCGTCTACGCGAAGCTGCTGGGTGACGCCGGCGTGCACCTGATCGCGGGCCGCGCGGTGATCCGCGATGCGCATACGGTCGAGGTTGCCGGACGCCGTCTCAGCGCGGAGCATCTGCTGGTGGCGACCGGTGGCCGCGCGGTGAGGCCGGCCATTCCGGGCGCGGAACTCGGCATCACCTCCGACGAAGTCTTTCATCTCGCGACCCTGCCGCGCCGCGCGCTGCTGATCGGCGGCGGCTATATCGCGGTCGAATTCGCCTCGATATTCAGCGGCCTCGGCGTCGAGACCACGCTGGTGCATCGCGGCAGTCAGCTGCTGCGCGGTTTTGACGGGGATGTCGCCGCGGTGCTGACCGCAGAGTTGCAGCGACAGGGCGTGCGGCTGGTGCTCGAAGAGTCGCCTGTCGCCGTGACGCGTGACGGCGGCGGCTTGCGCCTGGCCCTGGCATCGGGCCGGCAACTGGAGGCGGACCTGGTGATGTTTGCCACCGGGCGCAGTCCCAATGTCGGGGGCCTCGGACTCGAGGCTGCGGGCCTCGTCCCGAATGATCGCGGTGCGATAGCGGTGGATGCGCATTACCGCAGCGCGGTGCCTTCCGTGCATGCGGTAGGCGACGTCCTCGGCCGCGTGCAGCTGACGCCGGTGGCGATAGCCGAGGGTGCGGCGCTTGCGCGCACGCTGTTCGGCGGCCAGCCGTCGACGGTCAACTACGACAATATTCCGACCGCGGTATTCAGCCATCCCCATGTCGGTACCGTGGGCCTTGCCGAAGAAGAGGCGCGCCGGCGCCACGCCGACGTGAAAGTCTATCGCAGCAGCTTCCGCCCGCTGAAGGCGACGCTGTCCGGCGATGCCGGCAAGGTGTTCATCAAGCTGGTGGTGGACGGCGCATCGGATCGTGTCGTGGGCGCGCACATGGTCGGCGCCGAGGCCGGGGAAATCATCCAGGGCCTTGCTGTCGCGATGAACTGCGGCGCGACCAAGGCGCAGTTCGACGCCACCATCGGCATTCACCCGACGACAGCGGAGGAATTCGTCACCCTGCGCGGCTGAGCCGCGTGGCGGGGGTCAGCTGAATTCGGCGATGACCGGCGCGTGGTCCGAGGGCCGTTCGTTGCGCCGCGGCTCGATGTCGACGACACAGGACCTGCAGCCCTGCGCCAGCGTTTCCGAGGCGAGGATATGGTCTATGCGCAGACCCATCTTGCGGCGGAAGGCGTTCATCCGGTAGTCCCACCAGGTGAAGGACCGTTCGGGCTGATCGAACAGCCGGAAGGTGTCCTTGAGGCCGAGCGCGGCGAGTCCTTCGAATGCGGCGCGTTCCGCGTCGCTGCACAGCACCTTGCCGGCCCAGGCCTGGGGATCGTGGACATCGGCGTCGCCCGGCGCGATGTTGAAGTCGCCGAGCAGGGCCAGCCGGGGATGCCGTTCAAGCTCCGCGCGCAGCCATCCGGTCAGCGCGGCCAGCCAGCCCAGCTTGTAGCGATACTTGTCGGAGTCCACCGCTTCGCCGTTGGGGACGTAGATGCAGATGACGCGCGTGTCGTCGAGCGTGGCGGCAATCACCCGCTTCTGCGGGTCGTCGAAATCCGGAATGCCGGCGTCACCGGCAACCGGCTTGCGCGTCAGGATGGCGACGCCGTTATAGGTTTTCTGGCCGCTGAACGCGGCGTGGTAGCCGGCGGCCTCGATCTCGGCCCGCGGGAACTTGTCATCCTCGAGCTTGGTTTCCTGCAGGCACAGCGCATCGGGCTGCTGCGCCGCCAGCCAGTCGAGCACCTGTGGCAGCCGGACCTTCAGTGAGTTGACGTTCCAGGTGGCCAGCTTCATGGTGCCGGTGCGGCCGGCGTTGCGCCGGCTTCACCGGGCACCAGCGGTGCAGTCGTTGCAGCCGGCGGTTTTGCCGGCGCCGGCGCTGCGGGGGGCTTCGGCGGGGTGTAGCCGGGCAGCGCCTGGCTCGCGTAGCCCGCGCTGTCGAGCGCGCGGTCCCATGCGCCTGCCTCGTAGCCGGTCAGACGTTCGCGGCCGACGAAGAGCAGCGGAACCTGCATGCCGCCGTTGGTCAGCTTCCGGTAGCCCTCGACATCATGCTGCGGATCTTTCGGCGTGAACGGGATGCCGCGACGCACCAGGTGCGCGCGCGCCTTGTCGCAGCCTTCGCCGCAATTGCCGGCATAGAGCGTGACCGGGAAATTCCTCACCGCCTGCTGCTGGCTGTAGGGCAGGGTCGAGGTTTCGATGACGCTGCCGCCGACGCTGCGCTTCTCGACTTTCTTCGCAGTGGCCGGCGGGGGTGTGTCGCGCCATTCGACGCGGCCCTTGTCGTCAACCCAGCGGTACAGCTGCGCCGCCTGTGCCGGGATCGCGAGTGCCAGCGCGGCGAGCAGAACAGTTGTTTTGGTCATGTCGGTCACCTCCCGGAAGTAGGGCTGTGCGGCCCGGATATGTATCCTGCCGCAGGCCGCATGATACCGCGGCCTGCGGCAGCGTGATCCGGCTTCAGGCGGTTTCGGCGACCATGCCGTTGTGGCGCAGCAGGGCGTCGATTTTCGGTTCACGTCCGCGGAAGGCGACGAAGGATTCCAGCGCCGGGCGGCTGCCGCCCACTGCAAGTACCTCATCCCAGAAGCGCATGCCGGTCTGCGGGTCGAGCACGCCGTTTTCCTCGAACAGGCTGTAGGCGTCCGCCGACAGCACTTCGGCCCACTTGTAGCTGTAGTAGCCCGCGGCATAACCGCCGGCAAAGATGTGCGAGAAATTGTTGGGGAAGCGGTTGTAATCCGGAGGGAAGACCACGGCGACCTCGCGACGCACTTCGTCGAGCAGTTGCAGCGCGGTGCGGCCGCCCGCCGGATCGAAGTCATGATGCAGGTGCAGGTCAAACAGCGCGAACTCGATCTGGCGCAGCGTCTGCATGCCGCTCTGGAAATTCTTCGCGGCGAGCATTTTTTCGAACAGCGCCTTCGGCAGCGTGGAGCCGCTGTCGACGTGGCGGGTCATCGGCGCCACGACATTCCATTCCCAGCAGAAGTTTTCCATGAACTGGCTGGGCAGCTCGACGGCATCCCATTCCACGCCATTGATGCCGGACACGCCGAGATGGTCGACGCGGGTCAGCAGGTGATGCAGGCCGTGTCCGAACTCGTGAAACAGCGTGATCACCTCGTCGTGGGTGAACAGCGCCGGGCGTCCGCCGACGGGGGCGGAAAAATTGCAGTTGAGATAGGCCACCGGCGACTGGATGCCCTGCGATGTCGTGCGGCGGGTGATGGCGTCATCCATCCACGCGCCGCCGCGCTTGCTAGGGCGCGCATAGAGGTCGAGGTAGAACTGGCCGACCAGGCTGCCCTTGCGGTCGCGGATCGAATAGAAACGCACGTCGGGGTGCCATTGCGGCGCCTCGGTTTGCCCGATGCTGAGACCGTACAGCGTTTCCACCAGCTTGAACATGCCGGGCAGCACCGTGGTTTCGGGGAAATACTGCTTGACCTCGTTTTCGGAGAAGGCGTAACGCGCGATGCGCAGCTTCTCCGAGACATAGGCGTAGTCCCAGGCCTGGAGCTGCGCCATGCCCAGTTCCCGGCGTGCGAACTCCTGGAGCTCGGCGAGGTCGCGCTGCGCGTGGGGCTTTGCGCGTGTGGCCAGCTCGCGCAGGAACTTCAGCACCTGCGCCGGCGTATCCGCCATTTTTGCTTCCAGCGACAGTTCGGCATAACTGGCAAAACCCAGCAGCTGCGCCAGTTCGCGGCGCAGGGCGACGATTTCGGCGATCAGCGGCGTGTTGTCGAGTTTTGCATCGCCGAATTCGGAGGCGCGGGTGACATAGGCGCGGTAGAGGCGTTCGCGCAGGGCGGCGTTGTCCGCGTACTGCAGCACCGGCAGGTAGGAGGGTGCATGCAGGGTGAATTTCCAGCCGGCCTTCTTGTCGGCTTCTGCCGCGGCGCGTGCAGCCTCTTTGGCGTCTTCGGGCAGCCCCGCCAGTTCGGCGGCGTCGGTGACGACATGCGACCAGGCATTGGTGGCGTCGAGCAGGTTGTCGCTGAAGCGTGAGGTCAGGGATGACAGCCGGTCGCTGATCTCGGTGTAACGCCGCTTGCCGGCGGGCGGCAGCTCGGCGCCGCCGAGGCGGAAATCACGCAATTCGTTGTCGATGATTTTTTTCTGGGACGGCGACAGCGCAGCCCAGGCCGTGCCGGCGCGCAGTGCCTTGAACCTGCGGTAAAGCCCTTCGTGCTGTCCCAGCTCGGTGTGGTACTGGGTGATCTTCGGCAGCGCGGAGTTGTAGGCCTCGCGCAGCTCCGGGCTGTTCATCACCGCATTGAGATGGCCGACCTGGCCCCAGGCCCGATGCAGCCTTTCGTTGGCGTCTTCCAGCGGGCCGGCGAAATTCTCCCAGGTCGGTTCCGCAGTGTCCGTCGCCAGGCTTTCGATCAGTGAGCGGTTTTCGGCGAGCAGCTGGTCGATCGCGGGTGCGACATGCGCCGGCTGGAAATCGGCAAAACGGGGTAGTCCCGAAAAATCGAGCAATGGATTCATGGTGTTCAGAGTGGTCCGGAAGTGGTCAGCAATGTGACCGTCGAAACGAAACTTAGTTTAACCGGCAGTCTTCGGGCCGGGCGCAGGAATAATACGTAACTATTTGTTTTTATTGATATTTTTTTCGTAAACAATGGTGCCGCCGACCAGCGTGTGGCTGACCCTGCCGCAGAGCTCGATGCCGGAGTAGGGCGTGTTCTTGCCCTGGCTGCGCAGTGCGCCGGGTTCCACGCGCCAGTAGTGGGCTGGATCGAAAATACAGATGTCGGCTGCTGCGCCCACGGCCAGATGGCCGGCGTCTATGCCAAGAATGGTCGCGGGTTTCGCGGTGATGCGGTCGATTGCCGCCGACAGTGGCAGGCCGGATTCGGCGGCCCATTTCAGTGCCAGCGGCAGCAGCAGTTCGACGCCGGTGGCGCCGGCCTCGGCTTCCGAAAACGGCACCTGCTTGACGTCTTCGTCGACGGGGGTGTGGTCGGAGCACAAGGCGTCGATGCTGCCGTCGGCGAGGCCGGCGCGCAGTGCATCCCGGTCGCGCAGGCTGCGCAGCGGTGGCGACAGGTGGCAATTGGGATCGAAATAACCGATGTCCATCTCCGACAGATGGGCGTGATGGATGCCGATATCGCAGCTCACGGGCAGACCGCGTGCCTTGGCGTCACGCACCATCGCTACACCTTCGGCCGAGGACAGCCGGGCAATATGGATGCGCGCCCCGGTCTCGCGGGCAAGGATCAGGATGGTCGACAGCGCGATCACTTCGGCAGTCGACGGGATCGCCGGCAGGCCGAGCCGGGTGGCGACCTCGCCGTCGTGGGCCACGCCGTGGCCGGCCAGCGCCGGGTCCTGCGGGCGCAGCCAGACCGGAAAACCGAAAGTCGCGGCGTATTCCAGCGCGTGCATCAGTACTTGGGTGTCGGCGAAGGGCGCTTCGGCCTGCGAAAACGCAACACAGCCGGCATCGCGCAACTCCGCCATTTCGGTGAGGCGCGCGCCTTTCAGGCCCACCGTCAGCGCACCGACCGGGTAGACATGCGCCTGGTTCAGGTTCTTGGCGCGGAACTTGAGCATTTCCACCAGACCGGGTTCGTCGAGTGCCGGATCGGTGTCGGGCGGACAGGCGAGGCTGGTGACGCCGCCGGCGATGGCCGCCTCCATTTCGGATTCCAGCGTCGCCATGTACTCGTAGCCGGGCTCGCGCAACCGCACCGCCAGGTCGACCAGACCCGGGCAGACGATTTTTCCGGCGGCGTCGATGACCCGGTTGGCGCTGAACCCGGCCGGCGCCTCACCGACCGCGACCACCTTGCCGGCGGCGAGATAGAGGTCGCGCTGGGCGTCGACGCCGTTCCTGGGATCGATCAGGCGGCCGGAGCGGATGTGGATCTTCATCGGGAAGGCCTTGCCCTGAACGATGAGTGATGAGTGATGACAAGGACACACTTGAAGCGAAGCAGTGATGAGCGGCGCCTGATCACCGATGTGTGGTTTGTGTTCATCGTTCCGCACTCATCGATCATCGCTGGCCCCCTGCAAGAATGCTCATCACGGCCATGCGGATGGCGATGCCGAAGGTGACCTGCGGCAGGATTACCGACTGTTTGCCGTCGGCGACGCTGGAGTCGATCTCGACACCGCGATTCATCGGTCCGGGATGCAGCACGATCGCGTCGGGCTTGGCCAGCGCGAGCTT
>FWPV01011849.1_pt1 | contig 13710 bp, 9 predicted proteins | sample 2228371 | NCBI WGS metagenome assembly FWPV01 (sample SAMEA103939776, study PRJEB20133) | metagenome | reverse complement strand
CACTCCTTCACTCCCGTCATTGGTCGGTGGTCCGTCGTCGGTGGTCGGTAATCCATCATCGGTCGGTGGTCCGTCGTCGGTGGTCGGCCGTCAGTCGTCGGCCGTCGCATACCCGCGCCTCCTCCCCGTGGGCGAATCTGCTTTCACCATCGAGTTTGGCGACCGGCTGGATGAAACCCTGAACCGTCAGGTTCACGCGCTCGATGCGGCGCTGGCGGCTGAGCCATTTGAAGGGCTGGTGGAGACGGTCCCCACCTATCGTTCTTTGCTGGTGATGTATGATCCTGGCGTGACCGATGAAGCGGCTGTGCGCAGAGCTTTGACGCGCGCGCTCGAAGGGTTGCAGGCTGCCGCGCTCCCCGAAGGTCGCCTGATCGAAATCCCAGTGGTGTATGGCGGCGAAGCGGGGCCTGATTTGCAAGCTGTGGCGGCGCACTGCGGGCTGACGGTTGATGAGGTAATCCGTTTGCACACCGGGCCGGTCTATCGCGTGGCGATGTTGGGCTTTGCGCCGGGCTTTGCGTATCTGTTTGGGTTGCCGCCGCAACTGGCCACGCCGCGTCTGCCCACGCCGCGCGTGCGGGTCGAGCCGGGCAGCGTGGGCATCGCCGGCCCGCAGACCGGCCTTTACGCTTTGCCCACGCCCGGCGGCTGGCGCATCATTGGCCGGACTCCTCTGGCGCTGTTTGATGCCAGACGCGAACAGCCTTTTGCCTTGCGCGCCGGCGACCGGGTCAGGTTTACGTTGAACGTTGAATGTTGAAAGTTGAAGGTTGGAACGTTGAACGTTGGAACGTGGAACGTGTAACGTGAAACGATTAAACGTGCTCGAGGGCGGCTTTTTGACGACGGTGCAGGATGGCGGGCGAAGGGGCTGGGCGCGCTATGGCGTGCCGCCTTCGGGGCCGCTGGATTGGCTTGCGTTGCAAATTGCCAACTTGCTGGTCGGCAACGCGGCGGGCGCGGCCGGTTTGGAAGTGACGTTGACCGGCCCGCTCTTGCGCGCATCACACGCCTGCCTGATGGCTGTGTGCGGCGCAGAGTTTGAATTGTGGGCGGGCGATGTGCCTGTGCCGATGTGGCATGCTGTCTTTGTGCGGCCCGGCCAGGAATTTCGCTTTGGGTCGCGGCGCAGCGGCGCGCGCGCTTATCTGGCGGTAGCGGGTGGAATTGCGCTCGATCCATTTTTGGGTTCGTGCGCTACTTATCTGCCAGGCAGGCTGGGTGGCCTGGATGGGCGCGCTTTGCGGAGCGGCGATTGCCTGCCCATTGGCCCGACCGATGGCGATATAAGCATGCGAGCAGGCCGCGCCTGGCCCCGTGCGGCGCGGCCTGGCTATGTTGCCAATCCCACCTTGCGCGTGGTGATGGGCCCGCAGGCTGACCATTTTACCCCAGAAGCCATCCAGACTTTTTTGAGCAGCCCCTATCAGGTCTTGGCGGCGTCTGACCGCATGGGCTATCGGCTCAAAGGGGCTGCATTGACGCATTGCGGCAAGGGCGAGATTGTTTCGGATGGCGTGATGATGGGCAGCGTTCAGGTTCCCCCCGATGGGCAACCGATTGTGATGATGGCTGACCATCAGACGACGGGCGGCTATCCCAAGCTGGCTACCGTGATTCGCGCCGATTGGCCGCAGCTGGCGCAATGTTTGCCGGGCGATTGGGTCCGCTTTAGCGCGGTGAGCATCGCCGCGGCGCAGGCGGCATGGCGCGAACAGCAGGCGATGATCGAGCGCGGTTGGTCTTGGCGGTCAATTTGAGGTATACTGAATTCCTGTCCTTTGGCCTCTCTAATCTGCTTTATGCCTTTGACGTTTTTGCCAATGTCATCCTGGCTCAAGTTTACCGGCAAAAGGTTCGCGGCGTGGGGGGCGGTAATGGCCATAATTGAAATTCTTTGCGTCTTGGCGGTGAAAAACGCTGGGAGGCATGGCCTGATGCGCAAACTGGTTCTGGTGTTTGTGAGTATTGCTTTGATCGCATGTGCCCGGCCGGCATTGGCCGACGACACAATTCGCGTCTATTATGCCGGCCCGGACGGCGGCGTGCGCTGTGCGCTCGAACTGGCCGGGTTTGACCTGATAGCCGATCCAGCGCAGGCGCAGGTGTTGGTCCTCAACAATGCTGCACCGGACTCGCAGGCTTTGGCCGTTCAGGTGCGCGCCGGAACCGGTCTGGTGTTGTTCCTCGGCCCTGACCTGACGGCCGAGCAGGTCGGCCTGTTGCTCGGCCGCCCGGTCACGCTGACGTTGCACACGGATGCGCTCAGCCTCGATCGCGCGCCCGGTACAGACGATGGACTGGTCACCGAGATTATCTGGCATAGCGCGCCGCAGGTGCGCGAGCGGTATGTCCTGGCCGGTTTAACGTGGACATCGCTGGCCAGGGGCTATGAAAGCGGCGAGACCATCCTGGGGCAAACTCGCCTGGGGCAAGGTGTGGCGTTTGTCTTTACCCCCTTTCTGGAGGACGCCAATCCGCAGATTCAGCAGTGGGCTTATTTCAACTATTTGATTTATCACCTGGTCGTTCGGGCGGCCGGTGATAGGCCGCTCTCTTTTGCCGATTATCCGGCCTCGCCTGTGCCGCACGCCCGTGACCGTGTTGCACTCTTTGGGATACTGGGCCTCATGCTGGTCAGCGTGGTGGTTATCTTTGTGCTGGTCCGTCGTTACAGTCTGGCGCACCCCGAAGCATTGGACGAGCTGGTGGCCAATCGGGCGTTGTATGCCACACGCGAAGCGGGCACGGATTGGGAAAACATTGGCTTTCATCGTCCGTTGGGCGGTTTTTTGTTGGCGTTGATGATGGGTTTGATTCTGTTCATCCCGCTTATCATCTATCAAAATCTCCTCTTGCCGGTTTACATCTTGCCTTCGGCGCAAGCTCTGGGGATCTGGGGGCGCGTAACGCAATTCTTTAACGTGGCCTGGCTCTTTTTCGATATGGGCACCAGCGTCGCGTTCATCAAATATCTCTCCGAGTACCGCGTGAACGATCCGCGCAAAGGGATACAGTATGGTCAATTGTTTGTGTGGTGGCAGGCGCTTTCCGGCGCGCTCCAGGTGACGCTTATGGTCGGCCTAGCCAGCACGGTCGTAGCGCGTTCGGTCTATGCGCTGTATGCCTGGAGCATGGTCATTCACGCGCTGATTCAGATTCCCGGCTTTTATCAGGTGATGCGGCACGCGCTCATCGGCTTGCAGCGTTACGATTACGCGCAGCTATTGGACATTGCCCTGAATGTGGCGTTGCCCATGCTGGTCCAACCGGTGATTGTGGTGGTGATGTACGGGTGGGGCCAGGCGCACCCTGTGTTCGGCGCGGCGATGGGAGGTGTGCTGGGGCTGGGGCTGGCGGCCTATGCGATTGAGATGCTCACGTTTGGCATTGGCCTGTGGTTATATCGGCGTCTGGGCTATGGGGCGCGGGTTTTGTTTCTGGCGCACTTTGATTGGGAGATTGTCAAGGCCGGTTTTCGCTTTGGCGTTTTCGAGATGCTCGGCTCGATTGCCTGGGCAGCCGGGCAGGCCGCCGAAGTGTGGATTACGCAGGCGCGGCTGGTCAACTATGCTGAAATCTGGGGTAACTGGGGCCTGGCGCAAAATTTCATCTTTGCTTTTCAAGTCTTGCAAACGCTTTATAACAATCTGATGCCTTCGATGTCCGAAGCCATCTCGCACGGGCGCCAATGGCTCAGCCAGTATTACTCGGCGCAGGCGTACAAGTTTGGCGGACTGATCAGCGCGTTCATCGGTGCGGTCTTGCTGGCCGTGGCCGATCGGTTCATCCTGGGCGCCTCGGGGCCGGAATTTACGCGAGCGGCACTCTATGCCATCCCGCTGATTGTCTGGGGCGCTGTCCAATATCCCTCGTGGGTGGGCGACAATGTGCAGCTGGCGGCCAATCGTCCGTACCTTAAATCGGCCCTGGTCACCGGCGAGCAGGTGATCCGCGTGGTGCTGGCCTGGCTGTTGCTGGAACGTTTTCAAATCAACGCCCTGATTTTCGCTTACTTTGTGGGGCTTGTTTCCAAGGGCGTCGTGGCGTATGTGGTTAACCATCGTGTGTGTTTCCCGCAGCGATTCTATGTGTGGCCGGCGCTGGTGGCGCCGGTCATGGCTGGCGCGGCGCATTATGGGGTGTTGCGCTGGGTTGGCGGCTTGATCTGGAAGGCCGATCAGGTGACCAGCGTGGCTATCTTTTTCATTGGCATCTTGCCGAGTTTCCCGTTGTTCGCGTTTTTCTACGCAGTCTTTGGCGGATGGGATGATGACACGTTGGACGAACTGAGACGGGCGGTGGATTTGAGCCATCTGATGCGTCCGTTTGCGTGGGTCTTTTGGGCTGCCTCGGCGCTGGGCGCGCGCCTCAGCCCGCTGCATGACCGCTTCCCGATGGACATTCGCGCCGCCGCGCTGGAGGAGGCCAGGTCATTGACGGTAGAGAGAGTCGAGTTGTGAAACGTGATGCGTAATGCGTGATGCGTGATGCGTAATGCGTAATACGTGAGGTGCACCTTTTATCCCTTCATTGCGTTTGAGGCTTGGTCAATTTAGGCCGCTTCTGAGTGGAAAAAAGACACAAAGGAGAACACCATGAACGAGTTTGCTTTAGAGGGACGTGTAGGACTTGTCACCGGTGCCTCGCGTGGCATTGGGCGAGCGATTGCGCTGCGATTGGCGCAGGCCGGCGCAAAGGTCGTTGTCTGCAGTCGCAAGCCGGACGGCGTGCAATCGGTGGCCGATGAAATCCAGGCCGCCGGTGGACAGGCTCTGGCGGTTCAGGCGCACGTGGGCAAGGCTGAGGATGTAGCGGCCCTGGTGACGCGAACCCTCGCACTTTGGGGCCGCATAGATATCGTTGTCAATAACGCTGGCACCAATCCGCACTTTGGGCCGCTGCTCACGGCGGACGAGGGCCAGTTCGACAAGATTATGGATACCAATGTTAAAGGGGCCTTTCGACTGTGCAAGGCCATTGTGCCCTATATGGAACAGCAGGGCGGCGGCAAAATCATCAACATCGCTTCCATTGCCGGGCTGCGGCCGTCGCCGGCGATGGGCGTGTATTGCGTCTCCAAAGCTGCGTTGCTCATGCTCACCCAGGTCCTGGCGATGGAATTGGGCCGCGCCAACATTCAGGTCAACGCGATTGCGCCGGGCGTCATCAAGACGCGCCTGAGCGAAGCCTTGTGGCAGACGCCGCAGATTGCCGAACCGATTTTGGGCCGGATGCCATTGGGCCGCTTTGGCGAACCGGAAGACATCGCCGGGCTTGCGCTTTATCTTGCCTCGCCGGCCTCGGACTATATCACCGGGGCCGTGTTTGTGGTAGATGGTGGCCTGAATGTTGCGCCTGTCATGTAATACGTAGTACGTAATACGTAATGCGTAGTCCGCCTCGCGGAGCAAACAACCATGTTCACTCTTCACCTCGTTTCTCACACCCACTGGGACCGCGAATGGTATCTTACCTTTCAACAGTTCCGGCTCAAGCTGGTGCATTTGCTGGACCATGTACTGGCCCTGCTCGCTTCGGACCCGGCGTTCAGGTTTTTCATGCTCGATGGGCAGACCATTGTTCTCGATGATTATCTGGCGATGCGCCCGGAACGTGAACAGGAAATCCGGGCGCACGTGCAAAGCGGCCGCTTGCTCATTGGCCCCTGGTACATTTTGCCCGATGAATTCCTGGTCAGCCCCGAAGCGACCATCCGCAATTTGTTGCAAGGCGAGCGCACGGCGCGCCGGTTCGGGGCCAAGATGCCGGTGGGCTATCTCCCCGATCCCTTTGGTCACATCGGGCAGATGCCGCAAATTTTGCGCGGGTTTGGTATCGAAGCGGCGGCTCTGCGGCGTGGCCTTGCGGACGAGCCGTGTGAGGTGTGGTGGGAAGCGCCGGATGGTTCGCGGGTTTTGCTGGCTTATTTGCGCGATGGCTATGATAACGCGGCGCGCCTGCCTACCTCTGAGCCGGAGCGTTTTGTGTCCGAAGTGCGTCGTCTGCGCGACTCGTTGGCGCCGCACACGGCGACCTCTCATCTTCTGCTGATGCACGGCACCGATCACATGGAGCCTCCCCTCAACACGACCGCGGCCCTCGCTTACGCGCAAAGCAAATTGGATGGCGATGTTCTCATTCACTCGACCTTGCCGGCTTATCTTGCGGCTATCCAGGCCGAAATAGCCAGTATCTCACATCCCATCCCTGTGCTCATCGGTGAATTACGCCACCCCAAGCGTCATCATTTATTGCCCGGCGTTCTCTCGACGCGAATGTGGATCAAACAGCGCAACCATGCCTGCGAAACGCTGTTGGAAAAGTGGGCCGAACCGTTCAGCGCGTGGGTGGAACAAGTCTGCCTTCTTCAAGAAGGCGGACTTGGGCAAGGTGCGTGGGTGGCGACCGGGCATCAAAAGACCGGGCGGATCGCCAGCCCTGCGCCTATCCTCCGCCAGGCGTGGCGCCTGTTGATGGAGTGCCATCCCCACGATTCGATTTGCGGCTGCTCGATAGATCAGGTTCACGACGAGATGCGCGTTCGCTTTGATCAGGTCGAGCAAATCGGCGAAGAAATCACCCGGCAAAGCCTGGAAGCTCTGTCCGCTGCGATAGATACTCGACCACCTCTCTTCACTACCGTTCGAGGGCAGGCGGCCACCGGCCACCGACCGGCGATGCTTGCTCTGAGCAACGAAGGAGGCGGCGAACAGCGGACGGGCAATGAGCCGCCGATGCAAGCCACGAATAACCCGCGATCCGCCATCATCGTTTTCAATGCCACCGGTGGACCACGAACAGACAGGGTATCGTTGTCGGTTCAGCTGCCGGCCGGCGTGAGCGAGTTCGAGATTGTGGACGAAACCGGGAACGTGCTGCCTCATCAGGTCACAGGCGCAGGCAGCCGCGAGATGGCCAATATGCTGCTGGACCGGAACGGGTTGCAATCGGTGATGGGCTATATGCAGAATGGTCAGGTCATGGGGATGGTGGTCCGGGACGCCGGCTTCAGACGCGAGGGCGACCGGCTATGGATAGATATCGTGATGGCCGAGGCGGGCGAGGTGGATATGGAGGCCGTGCAGCGTGGCTTGAATGAAATCGAAAGCGCGCTGACCGATGACACGTTGAACACCTTTGTCATCCATGCTTACACGGCGGCCGAAAGCGAGGTGACGTTTGTGGCGCGTGATGTGCCGGGATATGGCTATCGCGTCTTTTGGCTCAGACCTGCCAGCCCCCCGGTTTCCAGGGGAAACCAGGTGGCTAATGAATTTTTGCAGGTGCAGGTGGCTGACGATGGAACGTTGACCGTGCAGGACAAACGTACCGGCGCCATCTATACCGGGCTGAATCGTTTTGTGGATGGCGGTGATTGCGGGGACGAATATAACTCTTGTCCACCGGCGCGTGATGCCCAGAGCGTTGCTGAGGTTCAATCGGTCCAGGTTGAATATGGAGAGGCCGGGTCATCTTGGGTCATTTCACTCGTGATGCACGTTTCGGCCTCACTGACCGATGACCGACAGGCCCGTTGCGCTGCAACGGTTCCGCTCGCCATCACCACCCGTGCTACTCTGTCGCCCGGCGTGCCGCGCCTGGATGTGGTGACCGAGGTGGATAACACGGCCTGCGACCATTGCTTGCGTGTCCACTTCCCCGCGCCGTTTGCCGTTACCTCGGCCGATTATGATGGGCATTTTGGGGTCGTGCGCCGTCCGGTGGGGCTACCTGTTTTTGATGAGAGCTGGGTCGAGCAACCGCGCCCTGAATCGCCGCAGCGGGCGTGGACGGACCTGTCCAATGGTGACATTGGCTTGATGATTGCCAATCGTGGCTTGCCGGAAGTGGAGGTGTGGACGACCGACGACCGACTGCCAACGAACGTTCCCCAATCTTCCCTCCATGGTCTTTCCCCAATCTCTGGAATGGCGTTGACGCTTTTGCGCTGTGTGGGCTGGCTATCACGCGATGATCTCCCGACACGTCGAGGGCATGCCGGACCGGCGTTGCCTGTGCCGGGCGCGCAGATGATGGGCCGTCATCGTTTCGAGTATTCGATCATCCCCCATGCCGGCGATTGGCGCATGGCTTTTTCCCAGGCGTATGCGTTCGCTGTGCCGCTGCGGGCTGTGGCGACCTCGATTCACGCCGGAGTGTTGCCGCACGCTTCGGCCATTGTGCATGTCGAACCGGCCGGTTTTGTCATCAGTGCCATCAAGTGCGCTGAAGATGGCAACGGTCTGGTGGTGCGCGGTTATAACCTGGGGGCGGAACCGATACAGGTCAATCTGAGGCCGTGGCGTGCCTTTGCGCGGGCGGCGCGGGTGCGATTGGATGAAACCCAAGAAGCCGAATTGACGCAGGCGGCCGATGGCAGTGTAACGCTGACGGCACGCGGGTATGAGATTGTCACGGTCGTGTGGGACGTGGAGGGTGGAGGGTGGAGCGTGGAGCGTAGAGCGTGGAGCGTGGAGCGTAGAGCGTGGAGCGTGGAGCGTAGAGCGTGGAGCGTGGAGCGTGGAGCGTGGAGCGTAGAGCGTAGAGCGTGGAGCGATGTGCCGTGATTCTCTTGGGCTTGTTTCTTGCTCCGCTCATGGTGGGCTATGTCTTGTCTCACTTGCTGACACGTCGCCACAGGCCCGATGAACGGCGCTGGCCGGCCGAGTATGGCCTGGATTATGAAGAGGTGACTTTTCCGGCTCGCGATGGCCTGACCTTGCGCGGCTGGTGGATCCCGGCCTCCGGGGCCGAGCGCGCCGTGATTTTTCTGCATGGCTATGGCGGCAGCATGGACCCCGATGTGCAATACGTTCCAGCTTTGCATCAGGCTGGCTTTTATGTGCTGATGTTCGATTTTCGCGCTCATGGCCGCAGTGATGGGCAGATGACGACCGTGGGCTACCTGGAGCGGCAGGACGCGCTTGGCGCACTGGATTTTGTCCGCGCCAAAGGCATCGAGCGTATTGGGCTATTGGGCTTTTCGATGGGCGGGGTGGTGGCTATGCTTACCGCGCCGCTATGTCCTGCCGTGCGCGCTGTCGTTGTAGATGGCGCACCGGTGCGGTTATCGTCAGCGCTGGCCGGGCGTGGGATAGAATACGGACTGCCGCGCTGGCTCTCGCTGGCCTCAGGCTGGCTGACGGTCGCCGTCACTTCGCTGTGGGTGCGGGCTAACCTGTTTCACTATGAGCCGATCCGCTGGGTGGGGCAAATCGCGCCGCGCCCGCTCATGTTCATTTACGGCGCACGGGATCAGTTTGTGCCGGCTGCTGAATTGGATGCACTGATAGCGGCTGCCCATTCGCCCAAAGAAGTCTGGCGCGATCCGCAGGCCGGACATCGCACGCTGGATCAATTGTACCCTGACGAATATCGTCGCCGCATCGTCGCCTTTTTCGATCAATACTTGTAATCGTTCATGCAACACGGAGGTCCTATGCGTCGCGTCACCACCTGGTATCTTGTCTTGCTCAACCTGTACTGGGTTGGCCTGTCGTTCATGTGGAACAGTTTGCACGTCATCATTTTACCGGCGGTGCTGCTGAACTTTGTGCCGGATTCACAAAAGAACAGCTATCTCGGCGTGCTGACTTTCTTTGGTCTGATCCTGGCGCTTATCGTTCAACCGATCTCGGGCGCCATCAGTGACCGTTGGGCTTCCCGCTGGGGGCGACGGCGGCCGCTGATGGCTCTGGGCACAGCGATTGATTTCATTTTCCTGGCACTGTTGGGTTGGGCGGGCGGATTGTGGATGCTGTTTGTTGGCTACATAGGCTTGCAAATCAGTTCCAATGTGGCGCACGGCCCGGCGCAGGGCCTGTTACCCGACCGCGTGCTGCCCGAACAACTCGGCGCGGCCCGCGGCATCAAGAACTTGATGGACATGGCCGGCCTGGTGGCAGCCTCGCTCCTCATCGGGCGCATGGTCGCGCCAGATGAAAAACATCCGGTAGCGGCCATGGCCGTGGTCATGTTGCTTCTGGCGTCTGGGGCCCTCATCACCCTGGTGGGCGTGCGCGAAGAGCCGACCGAAGGCCAGGCCAGGCCGTCCCAGTGTTGGACTGAGAGGCTGCGTCAAGAGTTTCGTCTTGACTGGCACGCACACACCAGTTACTGGTGGTTGATTGCCTCGCGCTTTTTTTATCTGTTCGGCGTCTACGGCATCCAGGTCTTTGCCCAGTATTTCGTGCGCGACCGGTTGGATGTGCCGAATCCGGTGAAGACGACCGGCGATTTGATGGCGGCGATTGTCCTGGCTTTGATGGCGTGCAGTTTGGGCGCGGGCTGGCTGTGCGATAGATGGGGGCGGCGACCGGTTCAGGCGCTGGCCGGGGTGATTGGCGCCACGGGCGCGCTGCTGTTAATCACCGTGCATACCCCCACCCAATTGCTGATTTACGGCGCGATTGTCGGCGCGGGCATCGGCATCTTTCTCAGTGCGAATTGGGCTTTGGCGAACGAATTGGCCCCAGCCGAAGAGGCCGGCAAATTTCTGGGCCTGACCAATCTGGCGACGGCCGGCGCGGGTGCCGTGGGGCGTCTGGAGGGGCCGTTCATTGCCTTGCTCAATAACGCGCACCCCGGCGAATGGTGGGGTTGGACCATGTTGTTTGGCCTGGGCGCAGTGTGTATTTTGCTCAGCGCTGTCTTGCTGGTCAAGGTAAAAGACCCTAAAGGTCTTCAAGACCTTTAGGGTCTGTGGGGAGCGGGGATGGATGGGAGTCGAACCCACCGCGGCCCGCTCAGCGCGACCCGCCACTGGTTTTGAAGACCAGGGAAGCCACCGGGCCCCAACCACCCCCAATGGGTATAGAATACCTCTAAACGATAAAATCGTCAACCTGATAACAACTTTGTGTCAATGGCTCAACGCGCTGTCCCCGGCGCGTAAGCCACCGAGAATTGCGGCTTGAGCGTAAATTTTTTAGTGGTCGGTGGTCGTTTGTCGGTGGTCACATGACCGGCGCGTTGTAAGCCGCCGAGTCTCCAGCCGCCGGGGATGGTGGCCGGCGTGAATCTCGCTTCAACCGAGAAAAATGTGCTACAATAGTCAGGTCTCTCGTTTCCCTTTTGGATACGGATTTTAACGGATGACAGGGATAATCACCATGAAAATCCATGCCATCTGTGTTCATCCGTGTCCAAATTGAAAGAAGGGGCTACAAGACCATAAAGGTCCAGGAGCAAGCATAATGAACTCGAACAACGTTGCATCCACCGACTCGGCGACCTGGCAACATGTGCATTATCTGGCCGAGACCATTGGCCCGCGGGGTTCGACTACACCTCAGGAAGCCCAGGCCGCTGATTATGCCTGTCAGGTGATGGAGGAAGCCGGCTTGCAACCGGTCCGGGAAACTTTTACCAGCGTCCAATCAGCCTGGAGGCCGTATGCGTTGGCTTCGGCGCTGGCGCTGGCGGCCGAAGTGATCTTCCTGTTCGCCGGTCAAGGTGGTGCAGTAGTCGCCAGCCTGTTGATGGTCTTTGTGCTGGGTTCCGTGTTATTCGAGTTGACCTTTCAGGATAATGCGCTACGGTGGGTTTTGCCCAAGGGCGAGAGCCAAAATGTATGGGCCAAAATCCCGGCGGCCGGACAATCCAAACGGCAGGTGGTCATGGTCGGGCATCTCGATTCGCACCGGACGCCCAAGGTGTTCAGTTCGCCGGGCTGGTTGCGGATTTTTCGGTGGCTGGTGCCGGTCGGCTTGATCGCCCTGATGCTTTGCACCGTCATCTTTATCCTGGGGGTCTTTTCTCCATCGGGCGTGTTGCGTTCACTTTCCATGTTGCTGGCGTTGGTCGCCTGGTGGCTTTCGGTCTTGACCTTTGAGGCGGATTATACGCCTTACACGGCCGGCGCGAATGACAATGCCACCGGCGCCGGCCTGGTGTTGAGCCTGGCCGCGCCATTGAAACAAGCTCCTCTTCAAAACACGGATGTCTGGCTCTTGTGTTCGGGGTGCGAAGAGGTGGGGGGCTATGGCGCAGCCGATTTTGTGGCCCGCCATCGGGAAGAATTGCTCCCCAAAGATGGGCGGGGGCCGGCTTTCTGGATTACGCTGGATTCTGTCGGCGGGGCAGGGGCGCAGTTGTGCTATCTGACGCAGCACACCTTTTTGACGGCCGCCCGCAGCGATGCTGAATTATTGCGCCTGGCCGATGCGATTGCCGCCCGCCAGCCTGAACTTGCGCAACGGGTAGCCCTCTATGGCGCGTACACCGAAAGTCACATCGCGGCCGCCGCCGGCTTGCGGGTGCTAACCCTGACCGCTCTGCACCATGGCACCATCCCCCACTGGCATCAGCCCACAGACGTGTTGGCTAACGTGGATAACGCCGTTTTGCAAAAGGCCGAGTCCTTTGTGAGGGAGTTGTTACAAGAGATAGACAGACTGGAATGATTCGTATGACATGTGTCACCCCGAAAGGGTGACACATGTCACTAGGCTTTTTGGTTAGAATATGGTAAGATAAGCATTAGTAGGGCAAGCCCTCCAAACAACTAAAGACGGTCTCCTCCTTTCCTTGGCTGCGACCTCCGCCTGAGATTCCCCGCTCAGGCGGAGGTTCGCTTAAGGGCCTTGTTCATCGGCTGGCATAGGGAGGCCAGCCTGCGGGATGCCGGCCGACAGGGTGCAGAAAACAGGCTCAAGACGCCAGCACATCCAGCAAGCGTGTGATTTGCGATTTGATTTCGCTGCTGGGATGGCCAGGGCCGATGCAGGCCGGGCATCCTCCCTCGCAGCGGCAGGCCCGGACCAGGTCGCGCGCCGCGCTCAGGAGCTCATGATGCAAATCGAACAAGGCCACGGCTAACCCGATGCCGGCCGGAACACGGTCGTACACGGTGATGGTGGGGCGTTCGGTGAAGGGTGAGCGTTGCTCGGCGACGACCCCCATGTCGCGTGGGCCGCACATCAGATACAGGGGCGCTACATTGCCGATGACATACGCCAATCCGCCCAAGGCCGTTCGGAGGCCGCGTGTGGATTCCAGCCGATGGTGACAGGCGGGGCAGAGCGTGATGAGGTTATCCAGGGCGTTTGCCGGTACGTAAGCCTCGTTCTGGCCACGCCGGTAGCCGAATTCCCGGAACGGCGTGAGGTGGTGAACATCGTGCTGGCGGTCAGCCTTTTCCGGCGCGCCGCATTGCCGGCACCGGTAATGGTCTCGCTGGCGCGCGGCCTGACGTTGCGTTTCCCAGTTGGGACCGTAATCCAGGGGTCCCAGTAACACGCCTTGCGCCAGTAGCGTATCGGTGGCCTGGGGCGAGATGCAGAACCAGTATGCCGTGGTGTCCATGTGTTGTTCTGGCAATTCGATCACGCCCCAGCCGAGCGTTTCGTGGGTGTAGAGTTTGATCTTGCGGTAGCCCGTAGCTGTCCAGGTGACCAGCACCTCGCCGTGTGATTTGACGGTAGTCATAGTTTCCTGTCGCGCCCGTTCTGCGGTGACCTGCACATGGGTTACAGCGCCGGCCTCGGTGTAATAATCCACCTGAGCTAGCTTGACCAGGGCTTGCCCGGCTTCCCAATCCAGTCGCTCGACTTGATAGGGTTGTCCTTCGTGCCAATAGATGGCGCCTTCGTAAATCATGGTGGGCGCGGAGAGGCGGTCTATCTGGCCGATGGTGCGCGGCGAGCCGGCGCCGGTTTCCAGGATGACCATGGTGTCATCTGTGCCGGTGCGCAGGCTGATGCG
>FWPV01011848.1_pt1 | contig 13710 bp, 9 predicted proteins | sample 2228371 | NCBI WGS metagenome assembly FWPV01 (sample SAMEA103939776, study PRJEB20133) | metagenome | reverse complement strand
CCAAGACGCCCCACGCCGAGGTCTCGCGCGCCTCTGGCGTGAACTCGTGCATGATGTGCCACGACGCCGCGCCCGACTGCGACGCCTGCCACGCCGAGAAGGCCCCGGACGTGCCCAGGATGCCCCCGGTCCACCACCCCGTCATCACCCCGCGCCCGAAAGGCCCGAGTGTGACCATCAGGCCCAAGGGCGACGTCTCGATGTCGCAGTGCGTCTACTGTCACCGCGACATCGACGACATCGTGCCCGGGCGCCTCATCTTCGCCCACGCCACCCACATCATCAGGAACTACCGCTGCGAGGCGTGCCACACCCGCTTCAGCCACACCGAAGACGGCATCGAGCGTCCCGACATGATGGGCTGCTACCGCTGCCACGGCCTGAACCACAACTCGAAAGGCCAGGTCGCCACCGACAGGTGCGAGGCGTGCCACCCCGGCGAGTTCGACCTCATGCCCGCCGACCACACGATGCGCTTCATCAAAGGAGAGCACGCCGGGCGCGCCGAGCGCGACCCGGCCTACTGCGCGATGTGCCACGCCTCGGCCTTCTGCGTGGGCTGTCACCGCGGTGCGAAGGTCAGCCCCAACGCGCCGGGCCGCCCCGTGATCCCGGCCGACCACCGCAAAGCCACGTGGATCAAGCGCCACGGACCGCTCTTCCTCGATGGCAAGGGCGCGTGCGGCAGCTGCCACGACGACAGAAGCTGCAAGCGCTGCCACAAGACCGTGATGCCGCACCCCGTGGGCTGGATCGAGGACCACTCCCCTGAGCCCGGGGTCACCCGCGAGGACTGCGACGTGTGCCACACCGACCGCAACAGATGCCAGAGCTGCCACCACGACAAGGTCAAGCGTGCCGAGCTCACCCGCGAGAACTGCACCCCGTGCCACGACGAGATGAAGCAGCGTCCGGCCACCGCCATCAAGCACAAGGCGTTCGCCGAGCACGCGGTGCACTTCGAGGTGGCTGACGCCAAGGGCAGGCCGTACGGGTGCTACGAGTGTCATGTGGAGCTCGGCACATCGCAGAACGCTGACAAGCTCGAGCTCCAGCAGGGCCACGACCTGCGCCTGTGCTACGGTTGTCACGGGGCGCTCGATCCGTTCGAGCGCCTCATCGCGCCGTGGCGAGGCGCGGCGCTGTGCAGGAAGTGTCACTACGATGTGGGAATCTGAGGCTTCGGCCACGATTCCTCTCGAGCGCGGGATCCTCACCGCGTCTCAGTCCGATGACGAAGCGAGGTTTGCCAACGTATGACCGAGACTTTCACAGCGGCCACCGCCGCCGGCAGGCGGTCGCTCGACCTGTGGCTCAATGCCGCCATCGCCGGCCTGCTCGTTGGAGTGATCGCGCTTGGGGCGTGGTTCGCCTACACCGTCTACGTGACAGAGCAGCGCAAGGGCCTGACCAACGCCCCGAACCGTCTCATCGCCGCGCTCGAGGACCAGGTCCGGGCGAACCCGAATGATGCGGTCCTGCGCGTGCGCTTGGGCGAGGCGCTCGGTGCGGCCCGGAGGTTCCCGGAGGCCGTCGAGCAGTTCAACGCTGCGCTGAAGATCGAGCCCGAGCACATCGGGGCCCACCTCGACCTGGGCATGGTCTCAGTGCTCACCGGCAATGATGCAGAGGCGGAGCGCTACTTCAAGCGGGTCATCGAGCTCACCGATTCCTCTCAGTACTCGAACGTCGATGAGCGTCGAGAGAACGCGCTGTACAACCTCGGGCGCCTGAAGTTGCGGCAGCAGGAGTACGAGGCGGCCGCCGGCTACCTCAAGGCCGCGCTGCGGATCCGCAAGGACGCGTCCGACACGTACCTGAGTCTCGCTCGCGCGCTGCAGGGTCTGGGTGACTATGACGGCGCCATCAAGCAGGCGGAGTACGCCATCGCCTTCGATCCTGCCTTCGCCGAGGCGCACTACACGATGGGCCAGCTCTACGAAGCGAAGGGCGACAAGGTCAATGCCTCGTACCACTACTACCAAGCGGCCAAGCTCGAACCTGATGCCGAGCCGCCGCAGGAGGCGCTTGCGGGCTTCGGTCCGCCGTCTGACTGGATAGCCCGTGCACGTGCCGCGCTGGCGGCGAAGAACACCGACGAAGCCCTCGAAGCCGCTCTCGTCGCGCGCAACCTCGATCCGGCGAACATCGAGGCGGTGCTCGTGCACGCGGCGGTCCTTGAGCGCAGGTCGGACTTCCGCAACGCGCTCGAAGTCTACCTGGCCGGCAGGAAGCTCGAACACGGCAACAAAGCTGTCGATGCCGGCATCGCCGCCATCGAGCGCGCACACCCGAAAGAGGCACTCGCGGTCTACCGCAAGCTGCTCAAAGAGTCGCCAGGCGACGCTGACCTGAAGAACAGGGTCGCCCGGCTCTCGAAGTCCGCGCGTTGAGACCCGCTTCGCGCACCATGACGACCTACCGACACGGAGGACGAGTTGGCTACTAGCACCCGGCGGCCCCTGACCAAGAAGCAGAAGCGCAAGATCGCGCTCCTCGTGATTCTAGCGCTGCTGCTCGCGCTCCTCGCCGCGTACTACCTGTACTACCGGAGCACGCAGCGCCTCGGTCTCGACATCGCACCGGTCGACAAGGACTTCGTCGAGCCGCCTGAGTACCTGTACTCCTTCAACGGCGGTCAGGAGCGGCGCATGCAGCGGCCGACCGGGGTCCTCGTCGACGGTCAGGACGTGCTCGTCGTCGATGCGGCGAAGCATGAGGTGGGCGTCTTCACGCTCGAGGGCGAGTTCAAGCGAAGCTTCGGCGCGTCGGACACGATCGTGCCGCTCTACATCGCAAAGCACCCGAAAACCGGCGACTACTACGTGTCTGACCGCCGGGCGCGCGCGGTCAAGATCTTCGGGGCCGATGGCAGGTACAAGGGCGAGTTCGACCCGAAGCTGCCGAAAGACCAGCTTCCCGATTTCGACACAAGGGGGGTCCAGTGGGCGCCTGTCGCCGTCGCGTTCGGGGAGGACGGCACCTTGTACGTGACGGAGATACTGAACGGGCACCGGCTGCTCGTGTTCGGTCCCGACGGCAGGTTCAAGCGGTCAGTCGGCACGCTCGGCATCGTGCTCGAATCGGACAAGGCGCCTGAGGTGTTCCAGTTCCCGAACGGGCTTGCGGTCTTCGGGCGTTCGGTCTACGTCGCCGACAGCAACAACCGGCGCGTACAGGTGTTCAAGCTCGACGGCACGTTCGAGCGCATCATCGACACGAAGGGTCTGCCGCGCGGGATCGCCTTCCTGGGGCCGTTTCCGTCGGACGACGCGTCGACGTCGCCGCGCTTCGTCGTCGTCGACACCCTCGCGCATGACGGCACGCTGTGGAACATCAAGGGCGACAAGCTCGTGAGCTTCGGTCAGCAGGGCGTGCTCGAAGGCGAGTTCAACTACCCGACCGGTGTGTCGGTCGGCCCAAGGAACCGCATCTTCATCGCCGACACCGCCAACGGACGGGTGCAGGTCTGGGGCTGGCCGGGGCAGGTCTCTCCGGTCCCGGTCCCGCGTCTGCCGCGGACGTGGTGGCCGTGCCTGATCCCGCTGTTGCTGCTGCCGCTGCTCCTGCTCCTCAGGAAGAAGGAGTTCTTCGCGACGCCTGACTTCGTGCTCGCGATGGTCGAGGCCCAGGAAGCGGACCTCATGCCGCACCGCCGCCGCCGTTGGGTCGTCACGAACGCCGACTACGAGGAGCTCAAGTCCATCACGCAGGGCGACGTGGACTTCTCGAGACTGCTCCATCCGAGCGAGTACTCTGAGTCCGACGTGCGGGCGCTCATGGACAAGCTCGAGATCGACCACGAACAGGCCGTGCTGCTGTCGCTCGCGCAACGCGCGAAGGTGTTCACGACCGAAGACGTCGAGCTACGCCGTCTTGCGAAGGTGCTCGAGATCGACGTCGTCAATCGCATCGAGTTCATCGAACGCTTCACGAAGAAGGCCGCCGAGCGGCAGGAGACGCCTGAGTGACCGGTGGGAACTCAGGAAGCTTCAGGATCGACAGAGGCGGTTGACGCGCGAAGAGGCGAAGAGTAGAGTGCGACTGTAACTTCTGTTACAAACCTCTGCGGTGCCGCGCTGGTCCCGGCACCGCAGAGGTTTGCAAAGGACGACCAACGGGTTGGAGCCGGCACGAAGACCCGCATCCGGAGAGTCACTCTCCCTATAGCGGCATGGAGATCCTTCGCGTCGGCGCTGCCCGGGTCCTTGTGGGCTTGCGGTTGAAGGGAGGTGCCCGGGAGGCCCTCATGAGAGTGAGGGCGGCAGACGAGTCAGGTGGTGTCACATCCGTTCGAGGCACGTGAAGGAGGAGAGAGTATGGCTATAACCAGACGTCAGTTCGTCACCCGCTTGGGTGCGCTGGCTGCGGCGTCGGGTATGGCTCAGGCCGATGTGTCGAAGCTGGTCGAAGCGTTCGCGTATTCGACCAGTGGCACGAACCTGGGCGGCACGCTCGGCAAGCCGCGCGTGATCTGGATCCACGGCGCCGAGTGCACCGGGTGCTCGACTTCGGTCTTGGGCATCTTCGAGCACACCGGCGGCGAGGCGATCGTGGGGTCCGGCGTGACGACCGGTGCCGCGGCCGGGCTCGCGGGCATCCTGCCCACCCAGCTCGGCGGCAGCGACTTCACGCTCCACGCGACCGGGTACAACGTCGAGGGCTACTCCACCGCCATGAACATCGCAGACGTCGTGGTGGACGTCATCGACCTGCAGTACCACGAGACCGTCATGGGCATGGCGGCGGACCTCGCCGCTCAGTGGCTCGAGGACTTCCGGAACTACACCCCGACCCCCGGTGGCCCGAACCCGGGCGACGCGCCGTTCGTGCTCGTCGTCGAGGGCGCGCTCCAGGACCACGCGGGCGGCGGTGCGTGGGGCGACACGAGTGACACGAGTGTGCCGTGGTGCTCGATCGGCATGTCCGCTGACGGCACGATCGAGCACGACATGGCTGAGACGGTCGTCGACCTCGCCACCAAGAGCACGTGCGCCGCGATCATCCCGATCGGTCAGTGCGCCACGTTCGGCGGTTATCCGGCATGCAAGCCCCCGGTCTCCTCGGACGTCGCGCTCTTCGACACCTCCAAGTCGCAGACCGGGGCCATGGGCACGTACGATTACCTCGTCGCCAAGGGCCACACCACGGCGGCGAACAAGGTCATCAACGTGCCGGGCTGCCCGACGAACCCGTGGTGGTTCACGCTGACTGTCGTGATGTTCCTCGTCGACCTCGTGAACCCGAGCCGGCCGCTCGGCGTGCTCACGCCCGCAGGACTGCCTAACGCCGCCAAGATCGACGGCGACCGTCGCCTGAATGCCGTCTACGGCACGCCGATCCATGGCCCGTACTGCCCGCGCTACCGCGACTACGTCAAGGGCGTCTTCGCGTCCAAGCCCGGCGAGGCCGGCTGCCTGCAGAAGATCGGCTGCAAGGGTCCGGCGACGAACTCGCTGTGCGGCGTGCACGGCTGGAACAACCAGCAGCCGCAGAACCCGGCCACGTGGGACTACGGCGTTCCCGGCACCAACCTCGCCCCCAACGGCACGACCCGCACCGGCGGCCACTGCACGACGGCCGGTCACCCGTGCATGGCGTGCACCGAGAAGGGCTATCCTGACAGCTTCGTGCCGTTCATCGCACGTTCGTAACCGGAAGGGAGGGAAGAGTAGATGGCAGTTTATGAAGTCGACCCCATCTCGCGCATCGAGGGTCACCTCGGCGTCAAGGTCACCGTCACCGGCGGCACCATCACCGGCGCCGACGTCCACGGCAACCTGTGGCGCGGGTTCGAGAACTTCCTCGTCGGCCGCGAGGTCAACGACGCGATCACGTTCACGCAGCGCATCTGCGGCGTGTGTCCCGTGCCGCACGGCATGACATCGACGTACGCGGTCGACGCTGTCCTCGGCTACAGCCAGAACCACATCACGTTCGCCGACGACGGGACCTACGGTGTGCCGAAGGCCGCAGTCTACGTGCGAAACCTCGTGCTCGCATCCGAGTTCCTTATGTCGAGCATCACGCACCAGTATCACCTGGCCGCGCCGAGCTACGTCCAGGGTCCGGCGATACCGCCGTGGACTCCGTACTTCAACGACAGCGACTACAACTCGTTGTTGCTGTCGGGCGGACGTGCGGTGCCGGACAAGACCGAGGGCTACTCTGATGACCTCTGGTCGACCGTGATTCGCAGCTACGTCGTCGCACTCCGCATCCGCCGCCTGACCTTCGAGGCGGGCGCGCTCTTCGCGGGCCGCATGCCGATGACGTCGTGCTTCGTGGGCGGCGGTGTGACGAACAACTACACGTCCGCGGAGTGGAACGACCGCTGCGACAAGTTCCGCGACCTCATGGAAGAGATCGCCACCTTCATCGTGAAGGAGTACGTGCCGATCTTCCTTGCGTTGGGCGCCCTCTACCTGCCGTACGACAACACGAACAACGGGGGTTCGGGCTGGGGCGCCGGCTGCGGAAACTTCCTGGCGTGGGGCGCGTTCCCGGATCCCGAGACCGACGCGCTCGCGCTTCCCGGTGGCGTGTGGACAGGCGGCGAGACCGGCTCAACTGTCTTCACCGTCTTGAACAAGGCCGACGTGCTCTCGAAGTTCGTCAGCGGCACGAACAGCGTCCCGAACAACCTCGTCGAGGACATCACGCACTCGCGCTATGACGACCCGCTCGGCGAGTACACGAACGGCCAGGCGTACCCGGGAGCTGTCACCCGCACCGTGCCGAAGCGCGCCAACGGCTACACGTACGCCAAGGCTCCGCGCTGGAACGGTCAGCCGATGGAGGTCGGGCCGCTCGCCCGCCTCGTCGTCGGCGGCATGTACCCGATCGACGGCTCCACGCTGGCGTCGGTCGTTCCGGGCTACACGGCGTACGTCAAGACCAACAGCTCGTCCGTCACCGGTCTCGACCCGAAGATGATCGAAGCCGACATCGCGGTCGCGCTCGTGCGAGACGGGCTCGCGACGCTTACGGTCGGCACGACCGAGTACGACGACACCGACTTCGCGGGCTTCGATTACAACACGATCTTCTCCGCGTACACAGATGCGGAAGCCGTCATCACCGGCACCGTGGCTGGCTGGGTGCTCGGCCTTAAGGGCGGCCTGTCGACGATGGACCGCCTGCGCGCGCGTGCGCTCGAGTCCCTCGTGCTCGTCCAGGCGATGATCGGCGCGCTCGACAAGAGCGGCTCCTCCCTCGCATTCGGTGACGGTGCGACCACCGGCTGGATCGGCGCCCTCAAGGCGCTCCCCGACAAGACCACCTGGAAGAACAAGGCGATTCCCGTCGGAACCTTCCAGGGCTGGGGCGCGACCGAAGCGCCGCGTGGTGCGCTTATGCACCAGTGCACGATCACGAACGGCAAGATCACTGCGTACCAGTGCATCGTGCCGACGACGTGGAACATCGCCCCGAAGGACAAGGACGATGTCGCCGGTCCGATCGAGCAGGCCATCATCGGCGCGCCGTACACGGCACTCTCCGGCTCGTTCACCACGCAGGGCGGCGGCTCAGGCTCCGGCCAGAGCGGCATCGAGCCCCTGCGTATCGCCCAGTCCTTCGACCCGTGCATCGCGTGCGCGGTCCACTAGCCACTCAGGAGGTGAAGATCTTGAAGCGAATCTCAACTCTGCTTGTTCTGGCGCTCGGGCTCTCGCTCGTCTTCGCCGGAGCGGCGTACGCCAACTTCGGCCCTCACGGCGGCTACGTGGACGACACCGACGCATGCGCCGGTTGTCACCGGGCGCACACCTCGTTCTCGACGGTAGGCTGGACCGACCAGCTCGGGACCGAGCACACGAGCGCGCTCCTCGTCGGTTCTGCATCGACGATGACCGAGTTCTGCAACGCGTGCCACGGGTCGCTCGCTCCGGGCGCTTCGACCAACGTCGTCGACGGCGTGTTCGACAGCGGCCCCACGGGTGCCACGGGTCAGAACGTGGGTGACTCGAACGGCGGCGTCACCGTACAGTACGTGTCGGAGTCGGAGTTCAACGCCCCGCTCAACGGTGGTGGCTTCAGCCAGATGCCCGACCCGTACGTGTGGGAGACGTCCGCTACGATCTCGTATGCGGCGGCTACGTCCGCTCACAGTATGGAGGCCGCTGGTCCGCTGTGGGGCTTTGGTTCTTCGGTGGAGACGTGGCCGAACCTCACCTGTGCCGACTGCCACGATCCTCACGGCACGTCGAACTACCGTCTCCTGAAGGCCCAGGTCAACGGCGCCACAGTCGGTGGCTACGAGGCCGACGGTGAGACCCCGGACGCATTCGTCTTCTCGTACGAGACCGGCTATCCGAACCCGGCGGGCCCGAACAAGGGCTGGCTGAAGCACGAGGCTGGCGCCGCGCAGATGGCGGCCTACCGTCCGGACTACACGGGCGGCACGAAGATCCTGCACCAGGATGCCACGGGTGCCGAGTCGCTGTCGGTCTGGTGTGCCGCGTGCCACGAGAACTACGCGACCCGCAACGGCAACACCGCGGCTAACGGTGGTCTGACCTGCACGTACGACTACGACGGCAGCGTCGGCGCTCCGAACTCCGAGAACGGGGTCGTCGGAGCGAAGGTGCGGCACCGTCACCCGGTCGACATCACGCTTGCCGCCGGCTACGGTCCCGCTCGTGCCCTGCAGGAGCAGGTCGAATCCGATCCGTACTGGGTTCCGCTCGAGCTCGACGAGGGCAACGATCCGAACGACGGTTCGCTCTTCTACCAGAACTGGATCGGCTGCCTGACGTGCCACCGCGCACACGGTAGCTCGGCTGTCATGACCGGTTGGGCCGCGGCGCACCTCGCGACCAATACGGCTGGCACGGTCATCCCGGTCCAGGACGGCATCGCCGGTGTGTCGCCGGACAAGGATGACGTCGCGGGCGCTCCGGTCACTGGGTCGAGCGCGCTCCTGCGTGCCAACCAGCGCGGCGTGTGCGAGCGCTGCCACAACAAGTAGTCGTCACTTGAGACTACGGGTCCGTTCACTCGGATCCAGGGACGCACGATGGGGGTCCCGGGCCACGTGCCCGGGGCCCTCGTCCCTGAGGAGCGAGTGTCGCGTCCATGCTTCTCCTGCGCTGGCGAGGCTGACTGCTATGCTGTCGCCGGTATCGTGCTCGTGCAGGTCTCGCGTTGTCGCAAGCCCGTTCAAGCTGTCAGGTGGTGAAGTTCTGCGTGCAGGTCCGAAACGACGTCGCGTTCTATGAGCCGCTCGGCTTGGTTGCAAACCCGTTCATCCCGCACACCGACGAAGACCTGGGTGTCGGCACCGCTCTTGAGATCGCGGCTGCGTCGAACTCGCTCTTCGCCCAGCTCGTCTCACGCGCCGCTTCCGAGCGGCCCGGGGTCGTCATCGTCGACAAGTCGCCGGACATCCCGTCCTACTACCCGCTTCGAGCAATCGGCAACGTCGAATCGATGCTCATCAACGACGATGCGCTCCGTGTGCTGCACGCCTACATACCGCTCTTCACGTTGAGGCGGGGTCGCATCCGCTCGACACTCGCCGTCGTCGCCGAGAGGCTCGCTTTCCGCTCTTTCGACCAGACGCTCGCCGTCCTGCTGGAACGCGTGCTCGCTCGACCGGACGAGTCGATCCCCTCGTACGCTGAGGCAGCGGGCGGGCCTCTCGACACGCTCGCCGAGCGCCTCAGCGCCGACCCGCTTGCGGCGGTCGAGGAGTACTTCGGCGCTGCGGAGCTCGAGCGCCGTCCGGAGCTCGCGGAGGTCGTCGACATCAGGCTCGCCGGTCTCGACGCTGACGTGGTCGAGGACGAGAACGCACTCGAGGTCGACGCTACGGTGGGGGACGCGCCGGGCACCGGTATCGCACTTCCCGCACCTGACGAAGGTGATGACGCTGAGGCGCGTGAGCGCGTGGTCGCGTACGTGCTGGACTACGTCGCGACCCACCTTTCGCCGGTCATCGCGAGGGGCCTCAGGATGTACCGGGAGCGCGGTCTTGCCGCGCTGTCAGCGGAACTCAAAGTCACGCGGGCCCCCCGCAAGACCCTGCGGGCGGTCGTCGAGCTCGCGTGCGCGAGCTTCAAGAAAGTCGCGATCATCTACGACGGCTTCGAGAACTGGAACGCGATCGAGCCTGACACGAAGACCAAGATCCTCGGAGCGTTCACTGAGATGGCCGGCCTGCTCGAAGACCGCGCCATCTTCTGCTTCCTCCTCGAGCGCGGCGTCGCTGACGAGATACGCGAGGCGTTTCCGGCAGCGCACCGCGTCCGGTGGGACTTCGGAAACCTCGAGCGCCTCCAGACCGGGCGCGACCCGCTCGATACGGCCATCGCACGCGAGTGGTACGACGCGGCGACGCTCCCCGGTCACGCTGTGCCGGGCGAGTCGACGGATGCCACGCTCGCTGCGCTGGCCGAACGAGCCGGCGGAGACCTCGCCCGCTTCGCTGAGATGGCCGCGGCTGCAATCGAGGATGCCGCGTCGCGACGCGCTGGCGCGCTCGACGCTGCCGCGCTCGAAGCCGGGCTCAGCGCACACGTGGCCTCCGCGGGTGCGGAGTAGGGCTGTGTCTGGCTCGCGTGCGAGTTCGACACTGCTGCGCCGGGCGCTCGCGTTCGGGGCGACGGCCATCGTGCTCGCTGGCGTGATCCTCGGGGTATCGGCCCTGGCCAAGAGGCCGGCTTCGGACGCGCCTCAGCCGGAGCAGTCGGAGCTCACAGCGGCCCAGCGCAGTCGCCTCGCTGTGCTCAAGGGGCGAGAGGCCCTGGCGTCCGGCGACATGTCTGCAGCCGTCGAGCTGTTCGACGAGGCGCTCAAGCTCGACCCGGCCAACACGGAGGCACGGCAGGCGCTGGCATCGGCGACCGCTTCTGTGGATACCGCTCCGGACCGGCGGCCGGACGCTTCCGCAGCCGAGCCTGACGACGCGGTGCGACCGAGCGATCCGGTGTTCTCGACCGAGATCGAAGACATCACACTGCTGCTGCCGGCCTCGGTTTCCGGCTTCGTTCTCGGCTCGGTCTCGAAAGGGGAGCAGGACGTCACGGTGGCCGGCTCTCCCGCATCGTCAGACATCCGCGCGTCGAGGGCGCTGTGGACCGTGCACGACCGCGGGAGCGCGAAGGCGGCCGAGGCGTTCGTGAGCTCGGTGAGCAAGCATCTGTACCCGAAAGATGCGGCCGAACCGGTCGTCGACGGCGCGAAGGCGTACTTCGGCACCGACGGAACGCGATTCGCTACGCTCGTCTACGTGCGAGGCCGCTACGTGTTCGAAGTCGTCCTGACCGCTGCGTCAGGCGCACCGAAGTCGCTCCTGGGAGAGGCGAAGTCGGCAGCAGCAGCCTTTGCCGACGGCTTGTGAGATGCTTGCATGTGGCCGTACGCGCAGCTGCGAGTGCGTGCGGTCGTAAGAGTGAGGCGTATCACGCGTCGTACGAAGCGTTGGAGCGTGACGCAACATGTCCGCGCATGTACGCCAGGCGGCTGAGCTGGCGCTCCTGCCCGTGCGGCGTCCAGGTCTGCGCCTTCGTGGTGCACAGATGAGGAGGACCAGTGATCGGCGGACTTCTCAGTAAGGTGGCGGCTCGCATGATGTGCACGGTACGCGCCGCGTCAGCCGCTGCATCGATGCTCATGGTGGCGCTGGGGCTTGCCGTCGCGTCGACCGTCTCGTGCGCGTTCGCGCCTGACGTCGCGCTCGCCGCTGACCCGGTGCTCACACCGATGGCGATCAAGACGGTCGACTTCGACAGTCCATCGTCGCAGCTGGACGTGGGCGAGGTGGTGAGCGAGCGTCCGGCGTACGCGTACTGGGGACCGATCACCGCTACACGCCGGGGTTCTTCAGGCCAGGGGCTGTGGTGCGCGGGGACATCCGCGCTGCCGGCTCCGGGGCCATCGACGTTCTTCCCCGCGTATCCGTACTTCGGCCAGCTTGCCGACCAACGGGCCGAGCCGGTGACGATGACGCTCACGCTCCCCCGGCGCTTGAAGTACCAGGGAGCGTCCGGGTCACCGGTCTCGAACATCTTCGTGCGCAGCGCACCCGGCTCCGGGACGATCTACCGCAGGGACAAGGACTACAAGGTGGCCGTGGACAACCAGGGCTACACGACGATCCAGCGGCTGAGCGCGGGGACCATCCCTGCGGGCGCCGTGGTCTACGTGGACTACAAGTTCCCGAGCGCCGGAACAAGGGGCGTGGCGACGCTCAGGCTGCCTGAAGCGGCGGGATTCTACCGTGTGCTGCTGAGCTTCCACTACCTCATGCCGAGCTATGGCGCGGCTGACGAGAACTCATTCTCGGTGAACTGGCACCAGCAGTCCAAACCCGACAAGACCGATGCGCGTTGGGGTTTCAGGCGCACCGGCGCTTCGGATTGGCGTCGCGTGGACCTCGACCTGTCGGCAGGCGAGTATGCGCCGCTGTCCCGTGAGGCGGGTCTTGTCAACTTCCAGTTCTTCGACTTCAATGACCCGGCCGGGGCGACGAAGAACGGCCAGGGCGCATCGATCGATGACATCACGGTGTCCGGCTTCAAGTACGGCGCCGTCAGGGCGGTGAGCGCTTCTCTTGACGGGGCTGCGATGCGGCTGAGCTGGTTGAAGCCGAGTCGCTCTCTGACGAACGGCGCGCCTGATGACCGGTCGCTCACCTACCGCGTGTGGAGGCGGCCGCTGTCGTCATCCACGTGGACTGAACTGACCACAGAGCGCCTTACGGACACGCAGTACCGCGACACGAGCCGCAGCGCGGGCGAATCGTACGTCTACCTCATCCAGGCGTGGGACCCGGGTACAGGTCACGGCTACGGCGAACCGGGTCAGTGGCGCGTGACGCCTTCAGGTCAGGTCACGAGAGCGTCCTCGATGACACTGAGCGTCCCGCCCACGCCGAGATTCGGACAGGGAGTGGTGCTCACTGGGCGCTTCGCCGACGCGTCGGGCGCCGGTATCGAGACGCGCGCGCTCCTGATCGAGTACGCGCGCTCCGGGACAGGTCCGTGGAGTGTCGCGGCCACGCTGTCCACCGATGCCTTTGGCGCCTTCGATCACACCGTGCGCACCGACCGCTCGCTGTACGTACGTGCTCGCTATACGGACGCCGAGTTCGGTACCGTCACGAGCCCGGTACGCCGGGTGCTGCCGATGGTCGGCCTCACGACGCCCGTGCCCTCCAAGCGCACCGTGCGTGTCAATGAACGCTTCAGCGTGTCGGGGACGATGCGTCCCGCCCACTCCGTGGGAACAGCGCTCATCCTCGAGGCGAGCCGCCCCGGCGCCGCAACGAAGCGCTTCAGGGTCAAGGTGACGGCACGCACCTCGTCCTCGTGCACGTGGAGGGGGACCGCCGCGCTTCCGTCAGCGGGTACGTGGCGCATCCGCGTGGTGCACCCGCTCGACTCCCTGCACGCGAGGACGGTGTCCGGCAGTGCGTCGGTCACGGCACGGTGAGTGTGAGCAGAGCCGTGTATACTCGGTCCCGGCCCGCATAGCGCGGCGTCGGCATGGCGCCGCGCACACCGGCTCCGCGTCCGGACGACCCGGCAGGCTTCGGCGCGGTACGGGCCGGACGATTCCACAGGGAGACCGGCGGCACGCGTGAGGCCCCGTGCTAGACAGCTCCTGATCACCGTCGCGACACTCGTGTTCGTGGCGGTCGTATCCGTGCTTTCCATAGCTGCGGCCTGGTCCGTGACCGCTGCGACCGCTGCGGCTGTTGCGGCG
>FWPV01003161.1_pt1 | contig 13710 bp, 10 predicted proteins | sample 2228371 | NCBI WGS metagenome assembly FWPV01 (sample SAMEA103939776, study PRJEB20133) | metagenome | reverse complement strand
TGTGCTTGCCATCTCTTACCATCACATCGATTCTATGAGTTCCAACATCAGTTGTCGTCCAGACCCACGTGTTATCAGAAGACCAACCTCTAGCGACACTGCCGTCGAGCAGGAAGATGTACTCCAAGACATCTCCTTCCGGATCTGAGGCATCAGCTCTGAATGTAACCGCGGTCCCTGCTGCCTGTGGAGATTCTGGAGATGCGCTCAAGCCGAGCATCACAGGAGGCTGATTAGGTGCGATTATCGTGTAGGATAACGATGTGCTCGCATCTCCATCCGGATTGTGCTTGCCATCTCTTACCATCACATCGATTCTGTGAGTTCCAACATCAGTTGTCGTCCAGACCCATGTGTTGTCAGCAGACCAGTCCCTTGCGAGATTGCCGTCGAGCAGGAAGATGTACTCCAAGACATCTCCTTCCGGATCCGAGGCATCCGCTCTGAATGCAACCGCGGTCCCTGCTGCCTGTGGAGATTCTGGAGATGCGATCAAGCCAACCATCACAGGAGGCTGATTCGGCGCGACTATCGTGTAGGATAACGATGTGCTCGCATCTCCATCCGGATTGTGCTTGCCATCTCTTACCATCACATCGATTCTGTGAGTTCCAACATCAGTTGTCGTCCAGACCCATGTGTTATCAGAAGACCAACCTCTTGCGACACTGCCGTCCAGCAGGAAGATGTACTCCAAGACATCTCCTTCCGGATCTGAGGCATCCGCTCTGAATGCAACCGCGGTTCCTGATACCTGTGGAGATTCTGGAGATGCAATCAAGCCAACCATCACAGGAGGCTGATTCGGTGGTGCGGGACGATTTATACGATAGGTGATAGTTCTATTTGTGTCAAAAAGATCTCCAGCGTCGTTGTAGCCATCTCTCACACGAACCTCGATCTCATTAAAACCGATATCTCTTTCAGATGTTCTCCAAACCCATCTCGGATCGTAGCTCCATCCAGTGACAGGCATCCAGCGATCTCCTGTTGATGGGCCTTTGAGCAAGAACATATACTCCAGTGATGGGCCATCTGGATCGAATGCGTTCACACTAAATGTCACATCCACACCGGCATCCTGTGGGCTCGGTGGATAGCTCTCCATAGACATTATAACCGGCGGCTGATTCTCGCTCGCAAAACCCTCATCCTGTCCGGCTGCGGATACAATTAGAAAAAGACTGAACAGGACAGAGAGCGAAAGCAACAGAACTTGATCGGAGTTCTTATAACCGCAAATTTTATCGTATAATGCAATAATATTACTCATAATATTCCTACCCATAATCCAACTTCACTCTCCTGCTCGCTCAGAGGTCCAAACACCTCAAGCGAACAGGGGAGGGTTCGATTTAAGTAACTAATTTTCATATAGGCTTTCCATTACTCGATTCTATTCTATCTGTGAGTAATATGAATCATTTGTAGATCAAATGTAACTCCTCTCGAACATTCTATCAAGCAAACGGATGCTTTGCGGCATCTTTCTTGGATAGAATCACATCGACATTTGGCTCCAATCCTACTGCCCTCTTTATGGCAGCCTTGACTGCAAGATAGTTATTTTCGTAGATCTTCCTCTTGTCCTTGGCATCCCATTCGATGAATACGGAGACGATTATCAGGATGTCCTCAGCCTTCTCCTTTGGAATTACACCCTCCTCTACGCAGTCCATTACAGCTTTGGCGACCGCTGCCTGCGCAGGCCCAAACATAAGAGCCGCCTGTTCTGCATTTTTGATTGTGACCTTATTGATCATCAGAGTCGATGGCTTTGCAGGCAGATTCGGCTCGAGAACCGCGAGGAGTGGTGTATGTCCTCTTCGCGGCGATGCCAGAGATGTGACAAATGCCGTATCGACAGATCCACCCTTTGGTCCAATAACCAGATCAATATGTGCAACCTCTGGACCATCCCCCACAAGTGCCTCTCCAACAAGAGTGCTTCTGAAATCCTGAACCAAATGAACCCCTCCCTAGAATTGTAGTAAATTTAGGTGTTAATGGAATATTAATATGCTGCTATCGCAGAAGGACCTGTCCGGATAAGCTCTGAGGCCAGAGATTTGGACCTTTACCGCTTCTGCTCTCCTTTAAGGGATGGGACTTCTGCCTGATTGGTACGAAAATGCTCTGAACCATTTTTCATCCACACGGGTGAGATGGGTCATGAGTGTTATCTATGAGTGTTATCTATAACACCGCAAGTAGCTGTTCGTGCTGCAGACATCTCTCTCCGAAGGAAAAAGTTCAAAGATGAATGATACCAAGAGAGCTAGGGGATCGTCTTGAGTCAGGTGGAGAAAAAGGTAGTGATGAACAGGCCAACAAATACATACAGAATACTTGCAAAGGATGTGCGGGAGTACGAGTTCATAATACCATATAACGAGAAAGCGGATGTCGGAGAGATATTCACGGTTGAAGACGAGGATATGATCTTTCTGGCACGCGTCATCAATATACAGCACGACTCAAACTACGAAGGGAGATGGGACACGAGCATTAGCGGCACAGAGCTCTACGATAAAGAGCAGATCTTCAACAGGGTCGTGGCAGAGCCGCTGGGGTGCACTTACCGCAACCAAAGCGGCTTCAGAAAGGCCAAGACGATACCCACGAAGTTCTCTAGGGTGAGGAGATCCGAGGCGCAAGAGTTCGATTTTCTCAGGGAGACGATGGGAGAAATTGAGGTCGGAGTTCTCAGAAACGGAAGCAGAGATACGAATGTCGCTGTCGCGCTGCATAGCAGCGCCATGGATCACCACATGGGGGTCTTCGCGACCACGGGCATGGGCAAATCCAACTTCATGAAGGTCTTTGCCGCATCATGCATGAAGCTCTACGCTGAGAACAGATCCGAGTTCGGCCTACTGATAGTCGATCCGCATGGAGAATACATCAGAGGGAAAGGCGGGACAAAGGGCCTTCTTCACAGCCCTCACAAATCGAGCCTGGTGTGTTATTCCACAGATCCCAGGAATTACAAGCTCCCCGAGGTCAGCGAGCTCATAATATCCAAGAAGGAGATAAGGCCGGAGGACATCAAGATCCTGCGCGACTGGAGTGAAGCGCAGAAGGATGCGCTAGACAGCATAGAGAGGGTCTTCGAAGATGAATCGTGGCTGGATGAGATCCTGGAGCCAGAGGGAGAAGCGCGGTTGATAGAAGACGGTAGGCTATCTAAAAGAACTGTAGACACCATCATCAGAAAGATCAAGAATGTTTTAAGTAATAATAAATATATAAAATCTGGTGATCGTTCGAGCGTTCCTGGAATTGTGGAGAACATAAAGAAGGGAAAGGTTGTGCTCATCGATATTCCCAGGATGAGCGAGAGCAGCGAGCTCTTTCTTTTGTCTTTGATCTCAAGACGCATAATGGATGAGTACAAAGAGGATACAAAGGATCCGGAGGAGAGGAAGAAATGCATGATAGTCATCGAGGAGGCGCAGCGTGTTTTAGGAGGAGACAAGAGGATCGAGCGCTTTGAGGAGATCGCGAGGGAGGGAAGAAAGTTCGGTGTGGGGCTGTGTGCAGTAACACAGCAGCCGAAGCTTATAGACAGAGAGCTCCTCTCGCAATTCAACACGATGGTCGTGCTCGGGCTCGCCGACAAGAATGACAGGGCTCGAGTGGAGGAGTCCGCGAAGCAGGATCTCTCATCGCTCGACGTGGAGATCCAGACTCTTGCCAAGGGGGAGGCTGTAATAAGCACATTGAACGTGCCGTTTCCGATACCGGCAAGAATCCACAAGTACGAAGATTACATAGAGAGCATGAAGGCGCAAGAACGCAGGCCCTTCAGGCCAACGCTCGAATGAGGGATCTCCTTGAAAATAATCCACATGGCAGATACCCATCTTGGATTTCAGGGCTTCAGCAAGATAGATGATACGGGCAGGAACCTCATGGAGGAGCATATCTACAGAGACTTCAACAATGCCATCGATAAGGTCATAGAGCTCAAACCAGACGCAGTGATCCATGCGGGTGATGTATTTCACCATGTCCGCCCTAGGATCAAGCCTCTTTACGTATTCAAGCAGTCTCTTGAGAGGCTGAAAGACGCAGGCATACCTGTGGTGGTAATAAGCGGAAATCACGATGCTCCTAAAAGCCGTGCGGCACTGAGCCCATTTTATCTCTATAATGGCATCGATGGCATACACATCGCACACAGCTACAGATACGAGCGTTTCGAGATAGGAGATCACGTGTTTCACTGTATTCCATTCTGTCTCGATCAAGATGATTACCTCGAGGAATTCAGAAAGATCGAACTGACAGGATCAGATGTGCTCGTTATGCACGGCCTCGTCGAGGCCCTCCGCGATAAGTGCCTAAGAAGCGTTGGCGAGCATATCGTCAGGGATAGTTTCATCAAAAGCGATTTCAGCTACATAGCCCTCGGCCACTACCACGATCAACGGCAGATCGCCGAAAAAGCATGGTACAGCGGCTCCATCGAGTACTTCGACTTCAACGAGGCCGATCAAAGGAAAGGAATGCTTCTTGTGGATCTTGACTCTGGAGATGTCGAGAGGATTCCAATCCCAAATGTCGGCATGGAGGAAATCTACTTGGATTGCGAGGGTCGAACCGCAGACGAGATCATGAAGCTAATCGAAGAGAGATGCAACGACAAGAAGGACAAGATCGTTCGGATCACACTCAGAAAGGTCAACAGAGCCGCATACAGCAGGATGGACCACAGGAGGCTGAGCTCGCTCGTATCCTCGATGTTCTGCCTCAAGATAAAGCCCGAGTATGATACTAGGGAGCGGATCGAGTTCAGGCCAAAGGAGCGTTTGGATGTGGAGTTCATAAGATTTCTGGAAGAGGAGATGGATAAAGTACCGAAGGCCATTCAAGAGGATGTCTTGAGATACGGAACCGATCTGATAAAAAAGATAATCGAGCGCAGAGAGGCAGAGGGTGTGAATGTATATCAATAGATTGGTGCTGCGTAATTTCAAGAAGTACAAGAATGCTGACATAAAATTTCAGGAAGGGCTCACAGGCATCATAGGCGGAAACGGCGCAGGAAAGAGCACCATAGTAGAGGCTATAGCATGGGCGCTCTACGGAAACAGAGCATCTACTGTGGATAAGAAATTCATAAAGAATGCCAATTGCCGGCCGGAGGATTCCGTTGAGGTTTGCCTCACGCTCTCTCTCGGCAAGAAGGAGGTCAGAGTCTGCAGGAGGATGAAGGGAAAGAACCTGCTGCCGGATGCGGAGCTTTATGTGAATGGCCATCAGGTCGCAAAGGGCGTCCATGAGGTAGATTCCCATCTGGCTCGCTTGCTGAAGATAGGCTTCCAGGACTTCATGAGAACATTCTATGCTAAACAGAAGGATCTGGACAATCTGATCCGAGAAGGTGGAGCGGGAAAGAGGGAGTATCTTCTGAAGCTTTTGGGCCTTGAGGATATACGCGAGAGCGGGCTTGAGATCACAAAAGAGGATCTAAAAGATATCGAGAACAGAATCAATCATCTCTCAGGTGCGCTATCAGAATTGGGGGACGTCGATAAGAGGATAGATGGGATCTTGGAAAAAGCGGCTGCTGCGAGGGAGGAGGTGAGGAAAAGAGAGAAAGCCCGAGAGGAAGCCGAGATCTTAAAAGGAAAAGCCAGAGAAAATCTCGAGCTCTTAGAGGAGAAGAGGCACACGCACGAGCTGCTCCAAAAGGAGATCGTTCATATTCGGATCAGTATACAGGATAAGGAAAAAACGATAGCTGAGGAACGCAAAAGGCTCGATGAGATCGAGAAGCAGAAGAAGAGGCTGGCAGAACTCGCTCTCAGCAGAGATCGTCTCAAGGATGTTAGAAGGATGCTCTCAGAGATGGAGCCGCTGCACGATATCTACGAAAGGCTGAGATCCGAGCGCCTGGCACTCGATGCGACTAGAAAAGAGGCCATACGATCCCTGGCTGTTATCAGGTCCGATCTTGAGGATCTGTACAAATGTCGCTCGGAGGTCCAGGGTCTGAAGGATATCGTGGATCGATACACAAAGACTAAGAGCGAGCTGGAGAGGCTAGAGAGGAAGCGTGAGGAATTCTCATCGATGATCTCCGCGTTCCACGGCCTCGATGCGAGAAGATCCGGGCTCGTGAGCCGTTATAAAGAGAGATCTGCATATTTAAAAGAGCTTCGTGCGGCAGAAAAATCCCTGCCCGATATCAACAAAGAGATAGCACACCTTGACTCTCTGAAATCTGAGCTGAAAGCGCTTGAGGGCGCCAAAGAGCGAAGGCGCAGATTCGAGGAGCTCAGCATGGAGAGATCGATCTCTAAGGATAAACTCGACAATCTTGTTAATCGGCTCGATTCGATTCGGGGCAGGATATCTGCATTGGGAGATCTATCTAATGAGGAGAGAGCGCTCAAGGGGAGAGAGCTTGAGATTGAGGATCTGATAACCGCGTTGAATAAGGAGAGGCTAGAGCTTCACAAGAGAGGAGAGGTCGTAAAATCCAGGATTCGTGAAGCAACCGAGAACCTCGAGAAGATCAAGGATCTGAAGGCAGACAGCCTCTGCCCGACATGCGAGCGACCCCTGGGCGAACAGTACGCTCTGCTCACAGAGAAATACAGAAAGGAGATCGCAAAATATCAGAGCGAGCTCGAGGGCATCGAAGTGGATCTCAAGATCGTAAATGAAAAGAACGAAGGGGCGAGACGCGAGAAGGATAAGATAAAGGATGAGCTCGAGTTGCTGAGCAAGAAGAGCAGAACATTCGCATCTCTGGAGGCCGAGCAGAAGGAGATCGCGCGCCAGATATCAGAGATTAAGAAGAGGTTGTCTGAGATAGACGAGACGCTTGAATCCTTGGGTCCCTGCGAGTACGATCCCGAGAGGCATGCTGAGGTCGAGCGCGCTCTCTCTATTTACGATCGTCTCCTTGCAGAACGGGCTGCACTTCAGGAGCGAATGAGAGAAGTTCCGAGAGTGGAGAAGGAGATAGAGAAGACTAAGTGCGATCTCTCGGAGCTGGAGAATGAAGCTTTACAGATGTTGAAAAGCCTCACACGCATCGAGTACGATGAACGCTCGTATCTGGAGGCGAGGTCGATTATATCTGAGCTGCAGGGCTCCTACGAGAGATACAGGCAGCTTGAGATGCGCATCAGGGAGATAGGTGGTCTGGAGGAGCGTCTGAGATCGGAGGAAAAGAGAATCCGGCAGATCGATGGCAAGATCCTGTCTATAGAGGAGGAGATCTCAAAGCTCGGATTCGATCCTGATATCTATGAGAAACTGAGAGGTGAGAAGGCAAAACTCGAGAAGATCGAATCCGAGGCGATATACCTCGAGAGGGCGATCACGGAGGAAGAGCGTATCAGATCGGGATTGGAGGATGCAGAGAGCGCGATTTTCGAGCTCGGATCGAAGATGCGCGAGCTACAGGAGAAGCTCGAGCTTCTTGGCTATAGCGACGCTCTCTATGCGGATGCCAAACGCTCTCTTGAGCTGGCGGAGATAGAGCTCAAGCAAGCAGCCTCTGCCTATGAGAAGGCGTGTGAAGATCTGAAAAAGCTGGAGTGGAATCTGGAAGAGCTCAACAGAGCTCTTGAGCGAAAGAGGACCCTGGAGAATGAGCTCGAGTTTATGAATAGAAGAGCTCAGGTCATCACAACAGTCAGGGATATTCTCGTGAGATTCATGGATTCGCTTCTTGTCAGAGTCAGAAAAGAGATTGCTGATAATGCAGCTAGGATCATGGAGGAGGTAACTGGAAAGTACAGCATTCTCACGATAGATGATGATTTCAACATCCTCGTCGACGATAGAGGTACGGACTATCCAATCTCCAGGTTCTCTGGAGGCGAGATAGACATGATCGCCCTATCTGTGAGAATAGCGATAAGCGAGTATCTCATGAGGCTTTCAGGAGAGGAGAGCGGCTGCTCATTTGTGATACTGGATGAGGTCTTCGGCTCGCAAGATGTTGAGCATCGAGAGAGGATGATCAATATGCTCAGAAGCCTGGGAGACAGATTCCCCCAGCTCTTTGCGATAAGCCACATAAGCGATGTCCAGGGGCAGTTTGATAACACAATAGTCGTGAGCGAGGATGATGCGGGCAACAGCATTGCACATGCATGAAAGACTCTCCGCTCTCCGTTATGCATTTCTCTCTCTGAGCTCTGAGAGTTCGATGAGCGCCTCCACAACCTCATCCGGCACGAATACCCTCTCACCTATTCGATTCATGGCCACCCATGTGTTCAGAGATGTGCATATGATCAAGACCTCCCTCTCGTTCGAGATCCTGCGGCCTATCTTATGGACGATCTCCTCCTTATTGCTGATCTCGACCCCGTGAGCGCATTCGATCGCTTTTATATGCAATCGCGCCCTCTCAGCGATCTTGGATGCCATATTTTTCTTCGATCTGCATTCTGCGCATGTTGAGACAACGCCGCACCGCAAACCCCGGAGCGATTTTATAGAATGTCAGGCAGAAGACCCGTCCCCTTTAATGGGGGTCACTCTAACTCAATCGCACATCATTGACCGAGACCACACCCGGAGAGAGGGGCGAGAACGGAACGTCGATGTACACAGGATCCCCATAATCGTATATGGGAATGCCATTCATCGTGTTGCCGTTCGCGTTGTAGAATCTTATCGTCGCCATGTTGCCGGGCCAGATAGGCGGCATGATCGGAAATCCGACGATCATCGGGATTATTTGCTTGTTATGATCTATTTCATGGTTCAGAACCTTCGAGCCTGCTGTTAGCGTATCCACAACACTTAATCGCACGTCATTGGTCACTGTGAGCCCCGCGGGGAGCAGCGTTTTGAGGTATATAGGATCTCCAAAGTCGTAGCCGGGTGAAGAGCCTCCCAGGTCCATGAAGTATATGCCAGCTACAAGTGGCGGTGCCGGAAGAGGCTTCAATGGCTGACCGAGATCAACACCGCTGGGAGAGACCTTACTGCCCGCTGGATAGCTGAGGCCAGATGTCAGACGTATATCGTTAGCATTGATCGTGGTCGGAACCGTGCTCCCGAAGTGGAGATAAACCATATCGCCATCATCGAATATACCCGGATTCGGCCCGATATCCCAGTATCCTATATCTATCGGAACCTGCGAACCGCCGAAGTCGACCAGAGGGAGACCCAGGTCGGGAGATACATTATCAACTTTCGACCCGAACTGGGAGGATGCCACTCCTACTAATAATATAATTGCTGACCACACAATAAGATGCATGCATCTTTCAGACATAGATCGTGCTCCTTTTTTTGGTATAGACAAAACTTAATTCTGAAGTGTTCTTATAAATCTATTGTGGTTATCTTGCTGTGTTGAATATTTCCTCTGAGCACCCCATGTCATAGTATGCCAGGCTTCTTTTCCGCGTTTTAATGTATTATCATATTATAAAAAGTGGACTTTAGAATGTCTTTGCATCATTTTTGCTGTGTTGAATAATGTTCAGAAATCCAATAGCAGAGGGCCAATTCATACGAATTTAAATTTTGATAAGAATCGATATCCAGTGGCCACATCATCTCGAATTATTCAACACAGCATCATATTTGCATCCGCATTCTCGCACGATATTCTTTTTACTGCCGAGAAGACGGTTTCAGCACGCGGGAGGCATGCCTGCAGATATTTTTGATCTCACAGATACCGCATAGAGGCTTCCGAGCTTTGCAAACCATTCTCCCATGGCGGATCAAATTTATATGTAATGATAAATATTTTTCTACAGGAGTTATGGCCTCCAGAACCCTCTGCGCCTCCTCGATGCTCGCATCCTCCGGGACCAGGCCGATTCTTTTCGAGACGCGATAAACATGAGTGTCAACGGGCATGGCTGGCATATCAAAGCCAAAGAGCATGAGCACCGCTGCGGTCTTCGCGCCCACTCCCGGAATCGATCTCAGGTAATCTCTTGCAGCTTCAGCATCCATTTTTCTTAGGGGAGATAGATCTATCGAGCCGAAGTCTCTTTTCAGCCTCTGAAGGGCGCTCTTTATGCGAGATGCTTTTACCTCCGCAAGACCACCCGGGCGAATTGCAGCTGATATCCGCTCCTCCGGCGCGTCGATCATCTCCTCATAATCTCTGAATGAACTCTTCAGTTGTTCAAACGCCCTGCTGGAGTTGACATCCGATGTGTTCTGCGAGAGGATCGTCAGAACCAGAAGATCCAAGGGATCGGCTATTCTCGCCTGCGGTACACCATAGACAGATTCGAGTATCTCGATCACATTTGATATCAAGCTTCCAGACATATGGCGATCTATCGATTCGACTTTTTGTGACCTGGGCCTGCCCGAATAAAAGATTGTGATTGCGAATTCGCTGATCAAAGCTTTTAATCTCGATGATCTCCGTTGTTATCCGGCAATCCTTCCGATTCCACGCCGGCCTCAAGACCTAATTTGAGCGCTGCTCTCAATCAAATGCTCTGCCAAGTTCCATTCTTGAAGACCCTCATGGATGAGCTGCTCTTTGCGAAGATCATGGTCTTCGTCCAGTTCTTCTCAAATGGATCCCATATCATCATAGCCAGAGATCTGTTTCTGAATTCAGATTGTACCGCGACGAGCGGATATGGAAAGCTGCTTGTAAATGGCTTGTAGAAGCTCAAAGGCTGCGAGACAGGAACTTTTGTATAGAATATCGGATCCGTGAAGTACTGTCTGATCTCGCCGTAATCAGGCGCACCCACATATCCGCCTTCCAGCCAGTCCTGAGCGCTGGCGCACATCCCTACAAGCAGGCAGGTCAGCAAGAGAATGGCTATTCGCATCATTCTAATCGATTGCCTGGGTTTCCACTGATTGCTATTTAAATCTGATGTTGAGGAAGCAGGACCTGTCCGAATAAGCGTAAGATTGCTCTTATAACCAGCAGCTGTAGAGCATCTCATCTCAACTGCCTTCTCTTATCCGGACAAATCCATACAATGGACGTGTCAGAATAAGGATTAAGCGTTTCTTACACGCAGAAGCGGTAAAGGTCCAAATCTCTGGCCTCAGCGCTTATCCGGACAGGTCCCATACAATCACAGAAAAGATATTTAATACCCTTCTGCAGAGAATCTGCCTCCCATGGGACATGTGCTGTTCAGCCCGCTGAACTGGGGTCTTGGCCATGCATCTCGCGATATCCCGATTATCAGAGAGCTTCTGGCGCGTGGACATGATGTGACTGTGGCATCGAGCGGCAATGCGCTTGAGCTGCTGCGAAAGGAGTTTCCGGAGTGTGGATTTATAGAATACAAGGACTATCCTGTACCGTACAGCTCGACGAGGTTCTTCCTGCCTAAGTTCACAGCGTATCTGCCTATAATGATGAAAGCACTTGCAGAGGAGCGAAGAAAGCTGGAACTGATATTATCCAAAGATAAATACGATATGATCATAAGCGACAACAGGATGGGTGTTTATTCAAAGGAGATACCTTCGTTTTTTATAACACATCAGCTCAGATTCAGCGTCCCCTTTTTCCTATGGCCGGTGGAGATCGCAACCCTCTATGTCAATGGCTACTTCCACAAGAAGTTCACGGGCGTGATCGTTCCTGATAATCCACCAGGGCCGAATGCGATAAGCGGGAAGCTCTCCAGATCCAGCTTTAAGGTCACGAACATCAGGGTATTCTACTCTGGGATCCTCTGCAGCACGAAGAAGATGGATTTGAGAGAGGATCTCGATTTCTTGGTTATAATCTCAGGACCTGAGCCTCAGAGGACCAAGCTCGAGGAGATTCTCCTCTCCCGCATAACAGAGCTTCCCGGGAAGAAGGTCGTGCTGCTCGGAAGTCCTAGAAGAAACTATTTCAAACAGCTGGATGAGAACACGCGGGTCTATTCCTACGTACCTACGGATGTTAAGGTCGAGCTCATGAACCGCGCGAGGTTTGTGATAAGCAGATCCGGCTATACTACTATGATGGAGATCGCGGAGCTCGGCAAGAAGCACGGCTTGTTCATACCAACTCCAGGACAGACCGAGCAGGAGTATCTCTCCAGGTTCTATAGGGATAGGGGATGGTTCCTCTCGAGAAGCCAGTACAGACTCGATCTTGTAAATGATGTTGAAAGAGCGATGGGCTACAACGGCTTTCCGGATATGCCGAAGACCGAAGAAAACGTCAGGCGGCTGTATGAAGAGCTTCTCGCCCAGTATCTGGAATGATGTGCTCTGGCGGATATCCATTCAGCAGATATTCAGAGAGACATTCCGTGTGGTGCTCTTTGTGTTGCAGGGCAGATATTAACTAGAGGAAACATCTTGTTGGATGATTGACGAACTCTCGAGAGATCCGAGGATCGGACCATCATGACCGAAAATTCGATGAAAGCTATGGTTTTGGAGAGGCCACGCCAGCCTCTCCGCCTGTGTGAGATGGATCCTCCAGCGCTCCGTGATAAGGAAATCCTGATCAGGGTAAACGCCTGTGGCATATGCCGGACGGATCTCCACATCATTGATGGAGAGCTCACCGGTGCGAAGCTGCCGCTCATCCCTGGCCACGAGATAGTGGGAAAGGTTGTGGAGAGGGGTGAGAATGCGGACCGCTTCCATATCGGGGAGAGGGTCGGAGTGCCATGGCTCGGCTACACGGATGGATCATGCAGGTACTGCCAGCGCGGCGATGAGAATCTATGCGATGGCGCTATGTTTACAGGATATACGCTCGATGGCGGTTATGCGGAATATACGGCAGCTGATGAGCGTTACTGTCTTCGCATCCCTGAGAGGTATGAGGATAGCAGAGCAGCCCCACTTCTATGCGCAGGGCTCATAGGTTACAGAGCTTACAAGATGGCGTTATCGAAGCCTGGCCTGCAGCGTCTCGGCATCTATGGATTCGGGGCGGCGGCTCATATAATCGCTCAGGTCGCGAGATTCAACGATATCGATGTCTATGCGTTCACGCGCCCCGGAGATCTCGAGGCTCAGGAGTTTGCGCGATCTCTCGGCGCCGTGTGGGCCGGCGGGTCAGATGAAGCGCCACCGGAGGAGCTGGATGCTGCCATAATCTTCGCGCCTGTGGGTTCTCTGGTGCCTGCTGCGCTAAAAGCCACATCAAAGGGGGGAAGCGTGATCTGCGGCGGCATACACATGTCTGATATACCATCCTTCCCCTACAGCATGCTCTGGGAGGAGCGAAGCGTGAAATCCGTAGCGAACCTGACGCGAAGAGACGGCGAGGAGTTCATGGCTATTGCAATGGATTTACACATAAAGACTGAGGTCCAGGAGTTCAAGCTCGAGGATGCCAACGAAGCGCTATCCCTTCTCAGAGCAGGCAAGATCCGCGGGGCAGCCGTCTTGAAGATCTGATCTGCTCTTCGCCCGCTAGAGTTTGTTTTGTAGCACTGGAGATCCGCGTTGATTTATTTTGTTCGCATCAGTTCAAAAGTGTGAGCACGGCTATTCAATGGCGTGGGCGAGGTGGCGAAGAGCGGATTGATTATCCGGGATGCCCACAGCTATCGGCTGCTGTGTTGAATAATGTTATATCCCATCACCACGATTGTTGATTGGAGCTATTGGCGATGAATGGGAATGAAGCATCAAAAGGTCGCAACTGGCGGGAATATAACGAGTCTCTGGTTAAGCGCGGCGAGATGTATTTGACCTTCGACTTTCTGGAGAGCTGGGAAAGAGATCTTGAGGAGCTTAATCGCGGCAAGCTTGGGAGGAAGTATG
>FWPV01011847.1_pt1 | contig 13711 bp, 20 predicted proteins | sample 2228371 | NCBI WGS metagenome assembly FWPV01 (sample SAMEA103939776, study PRJEB20133) | metagenome | reverse complement strand
ACGTATGGTATCCCAGCCACCTTCTTTTACCCACTTTACAATGGTTTGAGGCGATACGCCAAGCCGTTCGGCTATTTCTTTTTGCAGCGTACCATTTAAGTATAGGTTTTTGGCTATTTCTTTAAGATTGGCTAAGTCTTTTTTCTTGGGCATTTGACTATCCATTAATTAATAGTATACAAAATAATAGATACCATAGCTACAAAGCAAAAAACAGTCGTACATTGAGACTAAATAGTCGTACACTACGACTAAAATTTGCAGAAGCTATTATCATTATAAAACTTTGTGTAAAAAAGCAAATAATGGCATCACGCACAGTTGTAATAAGTACAAGCCGACTTAACAGTCATGGCTTTCGTATGCTAACATCCGGAGCCGATATTGAAAGCTATAAGAAGAACCCCATTTTGCTGTGGATGCACATGCGGCCATGGAAAGGGACAAAAGATGAAGTATTGCCGTTGGGCACAGTTGAAAATATTAGAATTGAGGGTGATGCTATTTTGGGAGAACTGAAATTTGACGGAACCGATGAGTTCAGCAGGGAGGTAGAAAAGAAATGGGATGCAGGCACGCTGAGGGCTGTATCGGTAGGAGCAACATCAATAGAGCAGAGTACTGACCCAACCGTTGTGGTACAAGGGCAGAAATATGCAACCATTACCCGCTGGCGACTTGACGAAGTGAGTGTAGTTGACCTGCCGGCCAATGAGGATGCAATAGCATTGAGTTTTGAAGGAAATCAAACATTTGTGACCTTGTCGAAAGGAAATATAGCAAATTTTTTAAAACCTATAAAACAACAAGAGGAAATGAACAGTATTGCAGTAAAATTAGGGTTAAACCCTGAAGCTGCCGAAGGAGAGATATTGCAAGCAATTGAAAATTTGCAGACTGAGGTAGCAACATTGCGCCAGGGAGCCGAAGAGGCAAAGCTGGCAGCAATTAATATGGCAGTTGAAACAGCCATTAAGGAAAAACGGATAACTGAAAGCCAGCGCAACCATTTTGTTGAGCTTGGCCGTAAGGTTGGTGTTGAAGATTTGAAATTGACCCTATCGGCCATTGAACCTGCAATAAAAGCTACGGATATAATTGCAGGCAGGAGCGGTAAGAGTGTACCCACAAATAAGAAATGGGCTGATTACACAGAAGTTGAACTAGCTCAATTAAGAGCTGAAAATAAAGAGGCTTACGTAGCCCTATTTAAATCCGAATATGGATTTGAACCCGAATTGATTTAATAACCTTTAAAACTTTATAGAATGGCAACAATTTATCCTGAAGTATGGACAGGCGAATTAATTAAAGCGTTTCGCCATAATGATACCGCGCAGTGGATTAACGAAATCCCCGATTATAGCCAGTATGTAATTCAGGGTACCACCATACATTTGATTGATGTGGGAGGCGACCCCGATGTGCTGGTAAATAACACTACTTATCCTATCGACGTGCAGGGTTTGGCCGATGGCGATATAGCCATTACCCTGAATAAGTTTCAGACAAAGGCAACACGAATCACCGACGATGAGTTATATGCTATCCGCCACGATAAGATGGCCAGTGTGATTGAACGTCACAGGGCAGTAATTGCTGAGAAAAAGTACGATATGGCCATACATGCGCTTGCTCCGCAAAGCAATTCAGCAGCAACTCCGGTAGTGGCTACTACAGGTACTACAGTTAATAATCGCAAACAGCTTCTAAGGGACGATATTATTGCGTTAAAGAAAAAGTTTGACGATCTGAAAGTGCCTATTTCCGGGCGCATTCTTGTGCTATGCCCCGACCATGTGGCTGATTTGCTGCTGCAAGATCAAAAATTTGCAGACCAGTATTACAACTATACTACCGGTAAGATAGCTAACCTGTATGGCTTTCAGGTATACGAATATGTCAATTGCCCTTATTTCAATGGCAGCACATTAACCAAAAAGGCATTTGGAAGTGTACCGGGCACTGGCGACTATCAGGCATCGGTGGCTTTTTATGCCCCTCGCATGTTCAAGGCGCAGGGTGAAACTAAGGCTTACTTAAGCGAAGCACGCAATAACCCTACCACCCAGGAAAACCTGATAAACTTCCGTCATTACTTTATTGCTCTGCCCAAAAAGCAGGAAGCTATTGGAGCAATTGTGTCTACTTATGTGGCATAGTTATGAATTATGAGATGTTGGAAAAAATTGCTATTGGTACATCTTCGGCAATATTAGTTGCAATAGTAACCTACTTTTTGCACAGACGAAAATATCTGTCAGAAACAAGAAAGATAGATATAGAAACGATTAATGAAGCTATTAATGTATGGCAGCAATCCATAGAGGAGCTTAAGCAGGAGAGGGAGGCGTTGGTACAACAGAAAATAGCGCTTGAAGAGGAAAATCAACTACTGAAAGAGCAAAAAGAGCTGCTGTTGCAACAATCTAAAGAGTTCAAACAGTTAATTGAAAAGATTACAAAATATGGCAACAAAAAAGAATAATCCTGATGAAATTATTAATCAGGAAAATACGAAAAAGGTTGATAAGAACCGTAAATTAGCTATTGATGCCTTTAATCATTGGACATCAGTAAATGTTTTGTATCAAACAGATGATGGTACATGTTTTTTCTCGGCAAATGCTGCAGATGATCATGCAAAAAAAATCGGAGGCTCCATTATCAAACTTGTTAGAAACGAAATAATTAAACAAAATGGCGCTGAATAATATTATATTCCAAAAACAGAATGGTGGTCTGGCCCGCGCCTTGCCCGGCGAGGATCATATCAGTGGGTTGCTGGTATTGGTTGGTAGTATTACCTATCCATCTGGCATGAGCTCCGACAATTGGGCCGTGCCGCTTGGCAGTATCGAAGACCTTGAGGCATTAGGATTTGACAAAAACGAAGGTAGCGACGACGAAAAATATGTGCATTACCACGTATCGGAGTTTTTCCGGATGAATCCAGGCGCTACGCTGTGGTTTGGTTACAAGCAGTATAATGCACTTAATCAGTTTAGCGAGGTGGTTGATTTGTGCCGCAAGGCAAACGGCAAAATACGCCAGCTTGCAGTAGCTACACCCGATACAGCCTTTGCTACTACGCAAGTAGGATACCTACAAACACAAGCTGCAGCACTTGAAGCTGCAGATATGCCGGCAGTGATATTGTATACTGGTAAGATTACAAGTATAGCTTCGCTAACGACAGACTTAAGTACATTAAATGCTTCGAAGGTATCGGTAGTAATTGGGCAGGATGGCGGCGCAACCGGTAAGGCTTTGTTTGACGAACAAAGTAGAAGTATTAGCTGTATAGGTAATGCGTTAGGATGTGTATCGTTAGCTCAGGTACATGAGAGCATAGCATGGCTACAGAAGTTTAATGTAGCCAGCGGTGAACTGGATGTGCCGGCATTTGCCGACGGCAGTCTGTATACAGAAACATCTACCGGCGTTATAAACACTCTTAATACCAATCGTTACATCTTCCTGCGCAAGTTCAATGGCATAGGCGGTACCTATTACAACGACAGCCACGTATGCGCCCCCATTGCAAACAACGATTATGCCTATATTGAGGCTAACCGCACCATAGATAAGGCCATACGCGGGGTAAGAGCCTATTTACTGCCTCAATTAAACGGCCCTGTAAAAGTGGATGCCTCTACCGGCAAGCTCGATACGGCATTTATATCGGCGCTTGAAACGCTTGGAGGCCGAGCACTCGAACAAATGGAACGAGATGGAGAGCTATCGGGGTATAAAGTGGTAATAAATCCCGACCAGAACATACTTAGCACCGGGCAACTGGTGATTAACATTGCGCAGGTACCTAAAGGTATAATGCGCAGTATTGTAGTCAAAATTGGATTTGTAACTAAAGTAAGTTAAAAGATATGGCAACAACACCTCCATTAATTAATGGACAATTATTCGACTGGGCAAGTATAACCTGCATAATTGGTACTATTCCGGTAGTAGGCATACGAGCCATTAAATACGATGAAGAGCAAACTATTGAAGACCATTATGGAGCGGGTAATCGTCCGGTAGGACGCGGACGTGGGCAGATAAAAACAACTGCAAGTATAACTTTGATGGCCGAAGAACTTGAAGCTTTGCAGGCAGCCAGCCCCGATGGCAGGCTTCAAAGTCTCGGTATGTTCGACATCATTGTGCAGTTTGCCGGCAGCAACGGCATCATTAAGACTCACAAGTTGCGAAACTGTGAGTTTACCAAAAATGGACGCGACGTGAAGCAGGGCGATACCATGATTGAGTATGAGATACCCATTGCGGTAAGTCATATTGAGTGGAAGTAAGGCATACTTTTTTTAAAGTGGTTGGTTGCCCTGCGCTTCGGCTTTGTTCCATTGCCGGGCGCAGGGTTTTTAAAAACAAATTACAAATCATTTAAATACAATTGCAATGGAAAAAGAAACAAAACAACTTATTGGACAGGCAACGCCGGAACAGATTGAGGCATGGAAGATACAATTTGGCACAGTAAAAGAAGTAGAAATAGATGGCCATGTGTGTTACCTGCGATTGCCCGACCGTAAAATACTCGGCATGGCTTCGGCGCTGGGCAGCAACGACCCTATTAAATTCAACGAGTTATTGCTTGCCAACTGCTGGCTTGGCGGAAGCGAAGCCATTAAAACCAACGATGAATTGTTTTTGGGCGTAAGCCAGGTACTGGGCGAACTGGTAACCTTTAAAACCGCTAAAATAAAAAACTTATAGCCTCACCCGGAGCCCTGCCTCCGCTGGTGAGGCAAATAGATATTATATTACGCTACGAACTGGGAATAAATCCAGATGATTATGATGATGAACAGTGGGCTGCCCTTTACAGCGACCTAGTATGGTACTTACAACAAAAATATGGCAAAAAAATTCATTCGGGTTTTGATTTTGTAAAATAGCGTGCATAAACGCCAATAATAATTAATACGGCATAAATGGCAGCGCAAATCATAATGGATTGATAACTGGCCTTTCGGTTAAAGAACATATAAACCGGAATGCCAATTAAAAGAATAGTAATAACAGTTCTAATAATTTTCATGGCAGAAGTTTCAATAACATATAAGTTATACGATTTTGTAACTAATTCGGTTACAAATATACAAAAAAATATTGGTGCGCTCAACAGCTCCATTGCCAAAGCAACGGCTTATTTTGACGATCTGGGCAAACGGGCTTTTATTTTTAACCAGTTGGCACAGGCTGCCCAATCATTTAACCAGGTAATTTCAAATATTAACCAGCCAGCATTACAATTTGAGCAACAGATAGCCGATTTGCAGGCTATAACAGGTATTGCGGGCAAAGAACTTGAAAATCTTAGTAATGCAGCAAAGAAAGTAGGAGTACAAAGCGGGCTTGGAGCAGCTCAGGCAATTGAAGCGTACAAATTACTTGCATCAAATATTGACATTACCACCATTGGTGGTATTGAAGGATTAAAAAAATTACAAGAAGAGACCATTAAGTTAGCAAAAGCTTCGGGCATTGACCTTCCTACAGCAGCAAATACAATGGCTGCAGCAATAAATCAATTTCAGCTTAGCGCTGATGATGCAAGCCGGGTGATTAATGTATTAGGAGCAGGGGCTAAGTATGGAGCAGCAGAAATACCAGACTTGGCCGAATCGTTAAAAATGGCAGGTACAACGGCTGCGCAAAGCGGTGTAAGTATTGAAGGGGCTGTTGGTGCGCTTGAAGTATTAAGCCAAAATGCCATTAAAGGAGGAGAGGCAGGTACTGCATTGCGTAATATTATGTTAAAAATGCGCAAAGAGCTGGGTTTTGATTTTACAAAAATATCGTTGCCAGAAGCTCTTGCACAACTAAAGCCGCAGCTCAATGATGTAAACTTTTTAACCCAAACCTTTGGTCTTGAAAATGTTAATGTCGCACAGGTATTAATAGCCAATGCCTCGGCCGTGGCTGAAATGACCGACAAGGTTACCGGCACAAACGTGGCTTATGAACAGGCAGCCATACGCAGCGATACTTATGCAGAGAAATTGGCAAGAATACGTGCTGCCGTTGATAATGTTAAAATTAGCCTGTTTAATGCAACAGGCGCGGTATTGCCATTTACGCAGGTATTTACCGAATATTTTGCTGGATTTTCACAATTAGCCCCTGGCATATTGTTGGTTAAAGACGCCATTGGGTGGCTCACCAATGCCCAAAATCTTTATAACGTAAAGCAAAAAATTACCATTGCAGCCACAAAAGTATGGACAGGCGTACAATGGCTGCTTAATGCAGCATTCTTAGCATCGCCCATTGGGTGGATAGTATTGGCAATAGGCGCTTTGGTAGCAGCTGTTATAATAGCCTACAATAAATTTGAAGTGTTTCGTAAGGTGGTAGTTGCCGCTTGGGCTGCCATAAAAGGGTTTGGAAAAATGCTGTATACCTTTTTTATCGACGGCATTATTACAGCCATAAAAGGCATTGGAAAATTAGGCGAAGCCATCGCAAAATTATTTAAAGGCAATTTCAAAGGAGCGTGGGAGTCGGCTAAGGGGGCGGCACAAGATTTAACCGGATTAACTACCTATAAAAAACTAATCGGCCAAGCCAAAGATCTTGGCAGCCAAGTGGTAGATGCCTATAATAAAGGAGCGCAAGCCAAGTCCATTAAAAACCCTTTGGAAAAATTAAAACCAAATAAAATAATCCAGAATCAAAACGAAATAGGCATAAATCCAGAAGCAGGTACAGCGCAAAGCCTAAATAAAGCCCTTGCCCCAGGCGTAAGTGAAGTAGCATCTGCTTCGCCAAAAGTTTTTAATCTAAATATTAACAAACTTATCGAACGCTTTGAAGTAAGCGCAACAACCGTCGGAGAAAGTACCGCAAATATCAAAGATATGGTTTTGAAAGCTCTCATGGAAGCAATTAACGACAGTCAAATGGCAGCCGTATGACAAACTTTTTGGCCGAAAACTTTCCGGGTCTCTTGCCCATTAACCGCCCCGATGGCAGCAAAACCATGAATGCCCGTCAGTGGCAATTCATGGTTCAAAGCCTTGGTATGCACTGGGCTAAGGCTCTGTTATTTTTCCCGAAAAAACCTATGGCTACTGGCGGAACCGATTTTTCGGGTATCCAAGTATCGGATATAAGAACGGGTAGTGAGTTTGTGGTTTCGGCCGAATCGAAAGGCGCATTGCTCGGAGTGCCTGTGTTTTGTGACCTCGTGCTGGAAAATCCACAAAAAGGTACTAAGCTCAATATAGTTAATCCTTTGATTACTCTTAACCAAACACGAAATATAACAAAAACCGTTGTTCAAGGCCGAAACGGAACAGTAAAGGAATATATTTCGGATGGCGACTATCAGATTGATATAGACGGTGCATTGTTTACGCAAGATGGCTCTTACCCAGAAGAAGAAATGAAAACCCTCGTTGAATTATGTAAATCAACAGTGGCATTATCAGTATATAATTACTTGCTTGGTTTGTTTGAGGTTAAATCAATGGTAATAACTGATTATACCTTTAGACAAACAATAATGAAGGATATGCAATTATTCCAAATTAAAGCCTTAAGCGATGAGCCTTATGAAATTGTTCAATTTACTTAATACCCGGAAAAGCGTCAACCTGCCTAACTTTAAAGTCGGGAAAACGGTCGACAACCTTTACTTTAAAATCTGGGAAAGTACTAACTATACGCCATTCGCCGCATTTGGATGGATTGTAATCAACAAATCGAACTTTAATATCTGGAAAAACATCGACAAACTGAATACGAAAATCCTCAAAGGCATCGACAAACTGCACACGCCCGTAAAGTGGTATGCCCTTGCATTTGCAGTCGGGTGTAATGGGCTTGTCGGCTGCAAACGATAGTAAAAACAAGGATAGTATGACAATTAAAAATTTTTTCATAATGTAAATATACAAAAAAATGTTTCGGTTAAGCTGCGAAATATTATGCTATGAAAACGAAAATGCAACTAAGCCTAAATGGGTAAGCAGCAGCGTTGCTAAAATCAGCATTGATACAAATATCACGCAGCTAACCGATACTGCAACAATTACTATACCAAAACGCATTATTTATAAGGATAAAGATAATAAAGAACTGCCATTAAATGAGCTGGTTAAACGGGGCAATAAAATGGTTATTAAGCTGGGGTATAACGATAAGCTGCATACACGATTTATTGGATATGTACGCAAAGTAAGTTATAGCACACCAATCTCCATAGAGCTTGACGACAGCATGTGGCTGCTCAAACAAAACCTCATAAACGACAGCTGGGACAGCGAAACCATTGGTGGATTTATTAAACGTGTGATACCCGCTAATATCACAGTAAACTGTGATGATCCAAAGGCTAAAATAGGAGCATTTAGAATAAAAAACAGCACCCCGGCGCAGGCTCTTGAAAAACTATGTCAGGATTATCCGGTGTTTGCAACATTTTTGATAAAAGACGATAAGCCATTATTACATATAGGTCTTGCTTATCCGTCGGTTACTCGCAAAGAAATTGAGATGTGGTATACAAAAGACATTATTAATTTAGATAAACTTGAATGGCGTAATGCCAAGGATGTAAAGGTTAATGTAGTAATTAAAAACAAACGGTATAGCGACGGTAAGGAGAGCGAAGATGCGCCGGCCAGTTTTGGCGATGCAGACGGCGAAGCACACACCTTTTATATGCTCAATAGTGATAAGGAGAGCATAGAAAAATATGCAAAAGCAAAGCTAAAAGAGCTGAAATATACAGGTTATGCAGGTTCTTTTGAAACATTTGGAAATAAGCCAATTAATAAAGGCGATATTGTGTATTTTAAAGGCACAGAAAACGAAGGCAGATATTTTGTTAAAAATGTAAAAATTGAATTTGGCGATTATTATCATCAAACTTTAGAACTGGGAGGCAAGGCAGGATGAACTTACAACAGGCAATACGGCAACTGGCTATTGACGGGCTTGAATTATATGCCGTACAGGGCAAAGTAACAGAAGTGGATAAACAAGCCCGCACGTGCACGGTAATGCCCGACGATGGCAGCGCCGAAATACGCAATTGCCTACTGCAGGGAGCTTATGGCTATAATGCAGGATTTGTACTTATACCGAAGGTGGGTAGTAAGGTAATAGTATCCATGTTAAGCGACCATCAGGGTTATATCGCTCTAACAAGCGAGATTGAACAGATACAATTGAGTACAACAAACGAGAGTCTTCATACATTAATGCTTGATTTGTGTCAGGTAATTGAACAATTAACCGTAAGCACACCCGCAGGGCCAAGTGGAACACCATTGCCTCCTACTATACAAGCTATTTCGCAATTAAAACAAAGAATTAAAAACTTTATAATTAAATAGGTATGGCACTTAATAAAACAGCATTTAAAAGCTCTTTAAAAAGCGTATTTGATGCATTAAAAAGCTACGATGGTAGTAATGGCAAAAGTCAAGACGACGCTATTGAAAAACTTGCCGATGATCTTGCGCAGGCAATAGATAGTTATATCAAATCGGCTACTGTTACCAGTGTGCCTACCCTTGTAGCTCCACCGGGAGGAGGACCTGTAACCGGTACAATAACCAATACAATTAGTTAGCTATGGCAACAGATGTAATATTACAAGATTACGATATTGTTATTGATAATGGCGATATAACTATTGGACAATCGGATTATCAACATGTTGAAAACCTGCTTGCAACTCATCCCGGACATTGGCGACAATGGCCTATCTTAGGTATTGGGATTGATAAATACCTAAATGGTATTATTGATAAAACAATTGAGCGAACCATAAAGGTTGCCTGTGAATATGACGGGGCTAAAAATTCTCAAGTAAAATTAACTGAAAAAGGTATTGAAATAATTGCAAGTTATGAATAACAAAAAATTAACCGATGAACAATTGATTGAGGTTGCCAAGAAGCATAACATTGAGCCAGCTATGCTAAAAGCATTTGCGGTTGTTGAAAGCTCTGGCGATGGTTTCCTGCCCGACGGCAGGCCAAAAATATTGTTTGAGGGGCATATCTTTTGGCGTAAACTGGTTATTGCCGGTATATCGCCCCAGAAATATACCGCCGGCAATAGCGATATACTTTACGAGGTTTGGGACAAGAGCAAATATAAAGGCGGAGCATGGGAATATGATAGGCTTGAAAAAGCAATGAAAATACATAAAACTGCAGCTCTTAAGTCGGCAAGCTGGGGAATGTTTCAGTTAATGGGCTTTAATCATAAGGTTTGCGGATATGAAACAGTAGAAGCCTTTGTTGATGCTATGTATGAAAGCGAGGCAAAACATCTGGAGGCAGTGATTAATTTTCTTAAGAATAATAATTTTCTACAATTATTTGCTGACAAAAATTATAAGGCTATTGCGAGTCGCTATAATGGTCCGAAGTTCGCAGAAAATCAATACGATGTAAAACTCGAAAAAGCATATAATAAGTATCTATATCTTAATGCTTAAGACATGGGAGTATTTGACGCAATCACATCCGGCGCCACCGGACTAATTAAAGCCGTAGGCGAAGCCATTGACCGCAACGTAACTAACCAGGGCGAAAAACTTGCCCTGTATAACGAACTGCAAAAAATACTGAATGAGCAGGAACGCGAGCTATCCGCTCGCCATGCTGCCGATATGGCCAGCGATAGCTGGCTTAGCAAGAACGTGCGGCCGCTTACGCTGATTACACTGCTGTTGCTATATCTGATCTTCGCCCTGCTCGATGCTATTAATATTATGCATGTGTCAAGCGCTTATATCAATATGCTCGAGGAGTTAACCATGTTGGTAATGGCGTTTTATTTTGGTTCCAGAGGTATCGAAAAAGTTAGTCGGAATATAACGCTTGGCAAAAAATAATGGCGGGTATAATTACATACGATAATATTGTGATACAGCAGGGGCAATGCCTGATGGATATAGCCTTGCAATACTACGGCACTGCCGACCCGCAGGCATTGATTGCGCTTGTGCAGGATAATGCCCTGGACAGTGTCACTACAAAGCTCACAGCAGGGCAAACATTGCAGATAAGGAATAACGCAGAATTTTCAAACACAAAAATTGCTAACTATTATCGAGCAAATAATATTAATCCTGCAACAGCTACTAATGAGCTGATTAATCTCATAGCCACAGCCTCGCATTATGCAGGCACTTGGAATAGCGATAATAATATATTGTCATTTATTGCAGGTTATGGAGCAGAAGAGATAGCTATAACGCTCAAGGAAGTATTGTCTGCTAATACTTATTGCCGATTCATAGTTAGTTCGAATAATCCTATTAATGGCACGATAAATTGGGGTGGATCGATATATCCATTGAACGTTAATACAAATGAGCAAGTAACCTTAACAGTGGTAGCATCACTAGAGATAAACAATAATATTACTCTAAACCTTGGCTACCTTAACCCAGGCATAACTTATAATTTGAAATTAATTATTACAAAAGCATGATCATAGCATTAATCCCAACATATGGTAAACGCGGCTACCTCGATGAAATGCTTGCCTGGCTCAATGCAACAAACGAAGTTGATGCTGTGGAAATATTGCGGCAGGATGAGCCGCTTGGCTCGGCGTTGGCACGTAGAACCTTGATAGAACAGGCAACACAGAAATATGGGTATGATCATCATTACCTTATGCTCGACGACGATTGTAAGTTCAACCGCTTTAGTCATATCAGACAAGCTGCAGCAATATTAGATAATGAGCATGACATTGGTCTGGTAAGCTTTCCTCTGGGTGGTATAGTCCAGCATGGTTATGCGGAGCAGATAATCGTTAAGCATTGTTGGCTAATGAATGGCAAGCTTCTGGCGGCTGGGGCTAATTACACACCTGGGGAGCTATATGATAGTCTGGATATGTGCATACAGAGTTATCTGCTTGGCTATCGTAATGTAGTAACCAGGGAAGCATTCATCTGGCATGATGTAACGCAGGATAACAGCATACGTTGGCGGTTGGTTGCAGAAGGTAAGCAATCGGAACAATCTGGTATTCGCGACCGTTATGCTAATTATATAGAGCGTCTGCAGGAGCCCTATGCAGTCAAGTTTACTTCAGTGGCAATAGAATTACATAATAGTTGTAATAATATACTTAAGCAATGGCAAGGACAGTAACGGAGATATACAATGACCTTATTGCACAGAAGGAGGCTACTCCAGAATTGGCAGGCCTTAACAGCACGGCTAAAACTGCAATATGGAGGCTATGGTTATATATAGTGGCCTATATCACCGCCTTGCACGAGGCATTGTGGGACGCTAAGGCAGCAGAACTAACCGAGCTGGCCAAAAATACCTTTGTTGGTACGTTTAGGTGGTATGCTCAAAAAATCCGCGAATGGCAGAACGGCCATCAACTAACCCTGGTCGATGGCAAATATATATATACTACCGATGATCCCGATGCACGACTTGTTAAGCGTGTGGCCATAAGCGAAGTAGAACGTGGATTACTTATAAAAGTGGCAAATGAGGATAGTAGCGGCAATCCTATCCCATTAAGCGCAGAGCAATTGAACAATCTGCGGGCCTACCTTAATGACATAAAACTTGTCGGCACGTATATCGACATAGTTAGTCTCAATGCAGATTTGTTGCAGTTTGACTTGACCATTTATTACAATGGTACGTACAGCATTATCAAGGACAATGTGATTGCTGCAATCGTTAATTATCTTAAGACCCTAACGTTTGACGGCGCAGTAACACGAGCCAATCTCATCACGGCTGTTAACAATGTCGAAGGCGTTGAAGATATATATGTTACATCATTATATCATCAATACGGCAGCAATCCTGCCGAGGCTATCGATCGCATAGCTTTGCCAGCCAGCGGCTATTGGGCATTGGATGGAGGAAATAGCTTTGATAATATTATTAATAATAATGATGGTAGTGTAACAATAGATAATGGAGGTAATTGTTCGTTAACTTTCAAGCTCTATGTATAACCACGATATCGACATATTAGCGACACAACTTATACCACCAATCCTACGCAATGAGCGAATGCTCGCTTGGTGTAAGCTACTAACCTGGCCAATTAAGCGGTTATGGTTACAGGTATTACAGCATTATTCCTACCTTGATGGTATTATCCGCTATAGCGGACAGGTAATGTATCTGAGATTAGCTATTGAGGAAACTACAGGTTATGAGGTGGTTATTATTGACAATGCTAATCCTTTTCAGCAATTATATTGGTATAAGATTAATGATGCCACTAATGATGAGCAATATATATATTCAATAAATGATATTAATGACCCATTGTATCAGGATAAGTATATATTTTGCACAAATGATTATATCAATGACATAGACTTTATTGTGCGCATTAATCCACTCACGGACAATGCCCGCAGATTAGCAACAGAATTAATTGAGCAATACAAGCCGGCAGGCAAAAAATATAAGGTAGAACAATTAATACCATAAATATGGCAATCTGGACACCCCCAAAAAAGCTAAAGACCGACGGAGGAATAGGCTATCCCATCCGGACAGACCATCTTGTAGAGATGCAAGATGGAATATATGACTTAATTGCTAAGACGCTAACCGAAGCTATTGCAAACTTCGGGATGGACGAAACAAAAGCTGTGCTGATAAAAGGTAGCATAGTTAAGAATTCATCCACTTATAACCTCGAAGTAACCGATGCATTA
>FWPV01011846.1_pt1 | contig 13711 bp, 11 predicted proteins | sample 2228371 | NCBI WGS metagenome assembly FWPV01 (sample SAMEA103939776, study PRJEB20133) | metagenome | reverse complement strand
CCCCTCTGGCCGAAGGCTTTCGCCAGTTTTACCAGTACGTCCATGAAAAAGAAAAAATCCGGGAGCTACTCAAGCAAGCCGGGCCATTCGGGCCGCTGGTGTTTATCCTGGTGCAGGCGCTGCAGGTGGTATTTGCCCCCATTCCCGGTGAAGCCACCGGCTTCATCGGCGGTTTCCTCTTCGGCGCCCCGCTGGGCTTCCTCTTTTCCACCATCGGGCTGACCCTGGGCTCCGTCGCCGCCTTTCTCCTGGGGCGTCTCCTGGAAAGGAAATTCGTGGTCAAGGTGGTGTCGCCCGCCACCATGGAGCGCTTCGATTTCCTCATGGAGCACCAGGGGGCCCTGGTGGCCTTTTTCCTGTTTCTTCTCCCGGGCTTTCCCAAAGACTACCTTTGCTTTATCCTGGGTCTGAGCCCCATGTCCTTCCGGCTGTTCGTGGTCCTGGTGACTGTGGGCCGCCTGCCCGGCACCCTGATGCTGTCCCTTCAGGGCGCCCAGTTTTACAAAGGCAATTACCTGGATTTCATTATTCTTTTGGCCTTATGCGCCATTATTGGCGGCCTGTTGTATTATTACCGGGAGACTTTCTATCGCTGGGTGCGGCGCCTGGAGGGAAAACCGCCGGACTATAATAGATCGGCCAAAACTTTTTGATATAATGCAGGCTCTAAAATGAGAGTCCATAATAGCCAAGGATTTTGCAGTTGAGAAAAGCCTCCCTGGAGAAAACCTATGGCCTCACCATCTGAACCCTCCTTTCTCGAATTGATGGACATCGCCAGAAGCTTCCGGCCCGCCAAGATTCTCATGGTGGCCACGGACCTGGGGGTGTTCGACCATTTGGAAGAACCTAAGAGCGCCGCGGAGGCAGCGGCCAAAGTCAAGGCGAACCCCCGGGCCATGGGCATCCTGCTTCATGGCCTGACGGCCATCGGCGTTCTGGTCAAGGAGGGAGAGCGCTTCCGTAACGGCCCGGCCGCTTCCCGCTTTCTGGTGCACGGCAAAGAGGACTACCGGGGCGCCATCATCCGGCACATGCACCACACCTGGTGGGGCTGGACAGAGCTGGGCCACACAGTGGTGTCCGGCAAGGCCCCGGACTACAAGACAGAACAATGGCTGGACCGCCACCCGTGGACAGAGAAAGACTGGATGCGGGACTTCATTTGGGGCATGCACGCCATTGCCCGGGACTTGGCCCCTAAGGTGGCGGCCAAACTCGACCTTGCCGGAGTGCAGCATCTGCTGGACTTGGGGGGCGGGCCGGCCACCTATGCCATCACCTTTGCCCAGGCCCATCCCAACCTCAGAGCCACAGTCTTTGACCTTCCCGGCCCCTGCGAAATCGCCCGGGAAAACATCGCCCGCCATGGCTTGGCGCACCGGATCCGCACCCTGGCCGGCAACTTCCTCCAAGATGACATCGGCGCCGGCTATGACTTCATCTGGGTCTCCCAGATTCTGCACAGCCACGACGAGGCCCAGTGCCAGCTTATCATCCGCAAATGCGTGGAGGCTTTGACCGGGGGCGGCCGGTTGGCCATTCAGGACTTTTTCCTGAACGACGACGGTTATACCCCTGTTGAAGCCGCCCTGTTTTCCGTGCATATGTTAGCCGTTACCCCAGGGGGCCGGGCCTACAAACACCGGGAAGTGAGCGAGTGGATGGCGGCCGCCGGCCTGTCTGCCCCGGAGCATATTGAAACCAGCCCTCAGACCAGTGTCCTGCTGGCCCGGAAGATCTGAAACGCTGAGAGGTCCACTCCCATGTACACCGTGGCAGTGAAGCGGGATTTTGTGGCCCGGCATTTCCTGGTAGGGGGGGACTGGGGGCCGGAAAATGAAGAGCATTCCCATCACTACCAAGTGGAAGTGCAGCTTATGGGCGACCGCCTGGACGGGCACGGTTACCTGGTGGACATCGGGGACCTCCAGGCCCACCTCGAGGCCCTGGTGGAATACTACCGGGACCGGACCCTGAATGAGCTTCCCGGATTTGCCGGTCTGAACCCCAGCATCGAGCACTTTGCCCGCATCCTGGCCGAATCCCTGGCAGCCCGGATCAAGGCCGACAATCTTAAGGCGATCCGCGTCAAGGTCTGGGAGGCGGACATCGCCTGGGCTTCCTACCAGAAGGACCTGTAGTTGCACCTGGGTCTGGTCATTTACGGGAGCCTGGAAACTGTCAGCGGCGGCTTTCTGTATGACCGCCTGCTGGTGGATTACCTGAGGCGCCAGGGAGAGGCGGTGGAAATCATCTCTCTTCCCTGGCGCACCTATCCCCGCCATTTCCTGGACAATTTCTCCCCTGCGGCCTTCCGCCGCCTCAGCCGTACCTCCATGGACCTGCTTCTCCAGGACGAATTGTGCCACCCCTCCCTGGTTTTGCTCAACCGGTTTTTCCGCCGGCGCTGTCCCCAGACTCCGCTGATCTCAATGGTGCATCATCTGCGTTGCTCGGAGGCCCGCCCCCGCTGGCAAAACCGGCTCTATCGGCTGGCTGAACGGCAATATCTGGCTTCGGTGGACGGCTTTATATGCAACAGCCGGACCACCGCCAGAACGGTGGAGAAGCTGACGGGTGGGGGGAAACCCTTGGTGGTGGCCGTCCCGGGAGGCAACCGGTTTGCCGCGAACATTACTGAGGCGCGGATAATCAAACGGGTCAACAGCCCCGGTCCCCTTCAGGTGCTGTTCCTCGGGAACCTGATCCCCCGGAAAGGCCTTCACCTGCTTATTTCGGCCCTGGCAACTTTGCCCCGTCACGCCTGGCAGCTTACTGTGGCGGGAAACTTCGCGGTCGATCCTGCCTATACACAGCGGGTGCGCCAACTGATAAGGGGTTTGGGGGTGACCGGAAAAGTGACCTTCACCGGCCCCCTGAAGGATGAGGAAGTGGCCGCCTGTCTGGCCCGAAGCCACCTCCTGGCGGTGCCGTCAAGCTATGAAGGCTACGGCATTGCCTACCTGGAGGGGATGGCCTTCGGCCTGCCGGCCATTGCCACCACTGCGGGCGGTGCCGCAGAAATCATCACCCATGGGAAGGACGGGTTCCTGATCCCCCCGGGCGATAAAGACCGCCTGGCCCATTGTCTGAACCTGCTCCTTGACCGGGAAAAACTGCTGGCCATGAGCCGGGCGGCCCGGGAGACCTTCCAAGCCCACCCCACCTGGGAACAGAGCTGTGCCAAAATCCATGACTTTCTGCAAAACCTGGTGAAGTAATCGTGGCCCGACCTGCAGAATACAGCTTTGTCCGCTATCTGGCTGCCAAGAAAAGCGTGGACGACCGGGCCCTGAACCGCCAGGTGCGGGAGTCCTTGCGCCAGGCCTTGGCTTGCACAAATTCCGCCAGGCCCCTGCAGGTGCTGGAAGTGGGTTGCGGCATCGGCACCATGGCGGAACGGCTCATGGAATGGAGCTTCCTGCACAAGGTCCGTTATACCGGGATAGACCTTGCCCCGGAATGTCTGGCTGAGGCCCGCCGCCGTCTGAAGCGGTTTGCCGCCCAAAAAAATTTCGCCTTCCGGGAAAGCGGCACCGAAATTGAGCTTACCGGTCCCGGCCTGAATTTCCTCCTGGCCTTTGAGGCCGCTGAGGCCCTGGAATTCGCAGGGCGGGAAGCAGAGCGCCTCCGGTGGGATCTTCTCATCGCCCAGGCTTTTCTGGACCTGGTGGATTTGGACACCGCCATTCCCTGCCTGCTTTCCCTCCTGCGCCCGGGCGGCTGGTTTTACTTCCCTCTCAATTTCGACGGGGCCACCGTCCTGCTCCCTGCCCTTGACCCGGAACTGGACCGTCTGATCGAAAACCTCTACCACCAGAGCATGGACCGGCGGTCCCCGTCCGGGAAAATCTCCCCGGGCAGCCATACAGGCCGCCGCCTCTTTGGAGTACTGGCCGCGGCAGGGGCAGAAGTGCTGGCCGCCGGGGCCTCCGACTGGGTGGTCTTTCCCCAAGGGCGGAGCTACCCGGAGGACGAAGCCTATTTTCTCCATTTCCTTATCCATACTATTTCCCAGACCTTGTCAGGTCATCCCTGTTTTGATCCGCAAACCTTTGACGCCTGGATTGAGGAACGCCATGCCCAGGTGGAGACCGGCCGGCTCATCTATCTGGCGCATCAATTGGACTTTTTCGGGCGAGTCCCTTGAATGTTTGCCCGCTTTCCCTCAGGTATCCGCTTACTGCGGCTATCGCCTCTTCCGACGCCAGCCGCCGGATCTTTTGGTAAAGCGTAGCACAGTCCTGATAACCGAGGTCAGCGGTGAGGCGAAAGGCCCGGATTTCGTCCTCCAGGTGAGGCGTGGGCCGGGCAACGGCGGGAGCCAGCTCCTCTTTGCCCAGCAGCTTGATATAAATCAGGCTGCGGGCCGCCAGAAGCGCCTCTTTCTCCTTTTCCGGGTGCCGTTGGAAAATATGAAACAGAGTCAGAAGGTCGCCGGGCCCCAGGAGCCGGGGGCGTCCCACGGCTTTAAGAGAAGGAGCGGCCAATAAAAAAACCGGCCGGACCCGGCCCTTGCCCCCGAGTAACTGACGCAGCCGGTACACCAGGAACAGGTGAATGTATCCGGCCTCCACGTACAGGCGGGAAAAGGAGTTCACCAAAGTCAAAAGGGCTAGGGCCCGGAGCTCATCCCGGAGACGGAAGCGGGCGGCATCAGCCCGGGCGAAGTCCTGCACCGCGGAGACCACCTCCGGGAAAGGGGCGTGGTGGGCCCGGGTGTAAAAAGTCAGCAACGCCTGACTGACCCGGGCTTCGACCTCATAAACCGCCTTGAGGCCGGGTCGGCGTTCCACTTCCGGCCGCGGGTGCCCCTGGGCCAGAAGCTCGTGAATCCGGACCAGCCGTTCCAAATATGGCTCCACCTGAAGAACCTGTTTGCCCTGCCCGGAAAGCTCCCTGAGCATTGCCAGCTGCCTTCGGCTGAATTCCGGAAATTCAGGGTCCTTGTCGGCCAGGTATTCCTCAATGCCCAGCTCGCCGGCCAGCACGGCGGGAAAGTCCGGCTCCGGAGGCTCCTCCAGAACGATGGCCTCATGCTTCTCCATCTCCCGGCGGGCATAAGGCAGGACTTCCAGGCGATGGGAGGAGAGGCCGATGGTGATAAGGGGAAGTTCTGCCATGGAGAATTTTCAGCCGGGGTCTGACAACCCGCCCTCACCCAACCGCCTCCGGGAAAGTGTACAGGCCGGAGGTCTGGGTTATTGAGAAACGGAGAGAAGGGCTCAGGCGAGGGGGAAATTGCGCTTCCGACCCGGCCCTGACATTTATTCTACGGTAACGCTTTTGGCCAGGTTCCGGGGCTGGTCCACGTCAGTGCCCCGAAGGTCAGCAATGTGGTAGGCCAAAAGCTGCAAGGGCACCACCAGCACAATGGGGGAAAGTTCCAGGGGTACCGCCGGCACCGGGATGACGCTGTCCACCCGCTCCTGCACCTGGTAGTTGTCCGCTTCGGTGAGGGCAATGAGCATGCCGCCCCGGGCGGCCACTTCCTCCAGGTTACCCTGAATTTTCTCCAGGACCGGGCTCCGGGTGGCCAGCACCACTACCGGCATATTGCGGTCGATGAGGGCAATGGGGCCATGCTTCATCTCCCCGGCGGCATAGCCCTCTGCATGTATGTAAGAAATTTCCTTTAGCTTGAGGGCGCCCTCCAGGGCGATGGGAAAGTGCAGCCCCCGGCCCAGGTAAAGGAAATTCTGGGCCTGCATGTAGCGTTCGCCGATCTCCCGGATCTTCAGGTCACAGTCCAGGGTCTCCTGCACCCAGGTAGGCAGCTTCACCAACTGCTGCAAACGGTGACGCACTTCCGCCCGGGAAAGACGGCCGATTTTCTGGGCCAGATAGAGGGCGATGAGATAGAGCGCCACCAACTGGGTGGTGAAGGCCTTGGTGGAGGCCACGCCGATTTCCGGCCCGGCGTGGGTATAAAAAACGCAATCCGATTCCCGGGCGATGCTGGAGCCCACCACATTCACAATGGCCAGACTCTTGGCTCCCAAGGCCTTGCCGGCGGTGAGGCCGGCTCGGGTGTCCGCGGTCTCCCCGGATTGGGAGATAGGTATAAGCAGAGTATCGGAATCCACCAGGGGGTTCCGGTACCGGAACTCGGAGCCCAGATCCACTTCCACAGGCAGCCGGCACAGCCCCTCGATGAAGTGCTTGCCCACCATGGCGGCGTGATAGGAGGTGCCGCAGGCCACCATGAAGATTTTCCTGATGGATTTGAGGTCAGCCACCGTAAACGGCACCTCTTCCAGCAAGACCTCGCCTTCCTCCAGGTTGATGCGGCTCCTGAAGGTGTCGATGAGGGCCCGGGGCTGCTCAAAGATTTCCTTCTGCATGAAGTGCTTGTAGCCCGCCTTCTCGGCCATGGCCGGGCTCCAGGTGATGGTGTGCTCCGGCCGCTGAATACGTTGGCCATCTCCGTCCAGGAGAAGGAATTCCCCGTCCCGGACCACCACCAGGTCGTGGTCTTCCAGAAATATGACCCGGCGGGTATAGGGCAGGATGGCGGGGATGTCCGAGGCCAGGAAAAATTCGCCTTCCCCCAAACCAAGGATCAGGGGGCTTTCCTTGCGGGCCGCCACCAGCATCCGGGGCTCCCGAGCATTGACTATGACTAGGGCGTACGATCCTCGGATGTCTTTCAAGGTAAGGCGCACCGCATCCAGGTAGGCCGCGCCCCGGCGCATATGCCGGACGATGAGGTGGGAGACGATTTCTGTATCTGTCTCCGAGGCGAACCGGTGGCCGTCTTTCAGGAGGTCCGTCTTCAAATCCAGATAATTTTCAATGATGCCGTTGTGCACCACCGCGATTTCCCCCACCTGGTGGGGATGGGCGTTGGCCTCGGAGGGCCGGCCATGGGTGGCCCAACGCGTATGCCCGATGCCTACCTGGCCGGACAGAGGCTCTTTCGACACCAGCTTTTCCAGCTCCCGCAACTTTCCCAGACTGCGCCGGATGGCCAAGCCGTTTTGGCCGATAACCGCCATGCCCGCCGAGTCATAGCCGCGGTATTCCAAACGTTTCAGCCCGTCCAGCAGGATGGGCATGGCCTCCTGCGGACCCAGATAGCCGATTATTCCGCACATCGCCTTTAGTTCCTTTAGAATTTCTTTTCAGGTGAATCTTCCCATTCAAGAAGGTTCCCGGTCGAACCTCCGGGATTGCGCCAGGCTGACCAGGTTTGCCACCACTTGGCAGCGGCAGGGTTCTTCCTCCTCCCGAATCAGCATGCTTCTGATGAGGCTGATATTTTCCGGGGTGGCCACCTTTCGCAGAAAACCCACGGTCTTCACCCCATGGCTTTTGAAAAGGACCAGATACTCATCCATATCCGCATGGGAGCAGACCAGCCCCAAATCATCGAGCAATCCGGGGAGATTCTGGCTGGTCAACAGGTCCGCTTCGTGGAGAGCTTCCTTCGGCTTGGCTCCGGTTCTCCTTTCTTTGATGACCTGGCGGCTCCGGGCAATGGCCAGCTTGCCCGGCGGCACATCCTCAGTGATGGTGGAGCCGGCCCCTACATAGGCCCCGGCCCCGATGGTCACAGGTGCCACCAGGGCGGTGTTGCTGCCGATAAAGGCGCCGGCCTCTATCACCGTCCGGTGCTTTTTCACTCCGTCGTAGTTGCAGGTGATGGTGCCGGCCCCGACGTTGACCCCCGGCCCCACCTCGGCGTCCCCCAGGTATGTGAGGTGATTGGCCTTGACCCCGGCATGCAGGACGGATTTTTTCACCTCCACAAAATTGCCGATTCTGACCCCCTCCCGCAAGTCGCTCAAGGGCCTGAGGTGTGCCATGGGGCCTACCTGCACTTTGGGACCCAGGGTGCTTTCGGTGATGTAACTTCCCATCTTCACCACCACGCCGTCGGCCAGCTTTGAATCCGCAATCTTCACATTAGGCTCGATAAGGCAATTTTCCCCGATCTCCGTGCGCCCCTCCAGGTAAACCTGGGGATAGATGACCGTGTCCCGCCCGATGGTGACCAAGGGCCCGATAAAGGTGTTTTCCGGATCGATAAGGGTGACCCCCGCGGCCAGGTGCCGGGCGTTGATCTGACGGCGGAGAAAGCGGGTGGCTTCGGCCAGCTCCTGGCGGCTGTTGATGCCCAAGACCGTTTCCCAGTCCTGTTCGATCACCGCCGCCACCGGGCGGCCGCGCTCCCTGGCCAGATGAATCAGGTCGGTAAGGTAAAGTTCTTTCTGCACATTATTGGGCTTCAACAGCCCCAAAGTCTCCCGCAGAAAGCCCGTCTCAAAGAAATAGGTGCCGGTGTTGATTTCCCGGATGGCCAAAACCTCCGGGGTCGCGTCCCGGGACTGCACCACCGCGGCCACTGTGCCGTCGGAATTTCGCACCACCCGGCCGTAGTGCAGGCCGTCAGGCAGAACCGTGGTCTGGATGGTCACCGCCGCCCCGGCCTGTCGGTGCTTACGGTAACTCCTCAGGATTCCCTCCCCCCTGAGGAGGGGGACGTCACCGCACAGCACCAGGACATTTTTTACCGAAGGGGGCACGGCGGTCATGCCCACCTGCACGGCATGGCCGGTGCCCAACTGGGGCTCCTGGACCACGAAGCGCAGCGGGTAATCCTTGAGGGCTGCCATTACTTTCTCAGCCTGATAACCCACCACGGCCACAATATCCGCAATTCCCAGATCGAGAAGAGTATCCAGCAGGTAAGCGATCATGGGCCGGCCCAGGATTTCGTGCAGCACCTTGGGCCGGCCGGACTTCATGCGGGTTCCCTGGCCCGCGGCCAGGACGATGGCAGTGGCCTCCCTGATATTACTTTTCATCATCATCCCTGAGTAGCAGAAACTGTGCCAATTTCTGAACTGCCAGAATTCAGTGAAAGTTTCTCGGCGGGCAGGGTAAAGCTCACCCGGGTGCCGGATCCCGGCCGGCTCCAAATTTCACAGGTGCCGTCCAACAAGTACACCCGTTCTTCAATAGATGCCAGACCCATACCCCCGGCATTCGGCGCCTTGCCGGCCATCTCGTCAGGATCAAACCCCCGGCCATTATCCGCTATAAGAAAGTGCAGATAATTATGGCGCCGGTTGATGCGGACCGTCACCGTGGTGGCCCCGGCATGTTTGCCGATATTGGTCAGAGTTTCCTGAAAGATCCGATAAACATGGGTTTGGGCGATCTCGGACAGATAAGGAGAAATGGTCTCCATTTCCGTATCGAACTTCAGTTTCTGGTTGGCGGCAAAATCCCGAAAAAGCTGGCTCAAGGCGGCCTCCAGACCCAGGTCTTCCAGCGCCGAGGGTTTTAAGTTTCTGGAAATCCGCCGGACTTTGTCCACCAGGTCCTGGGTTTGCTTCAGAATTTCTTCCAACTGTTCCCGAAGCTTGGCCTGTCTCTTTGACAGGGACCCTTTCATCCCGGCCAGATTTAGCCGCAGCAGGAGGAGGGACTGGCCCAGGTCGTCATGCAGCTCCGCGGCAATGCGTTGGCGTTCCTGTTCCTGGGCCTGAAAAATCTGGGCCGTCAGGTGCCTTAGTTTTTCCTGCGATTCCCGCAAGGAATTTTCAAACTTCCGCCGTTCCTCGATTTCCTGCAGAAGCTGGAGGTTGGCCGTTTCCAGGGACGCAGTACGCTCCCTGACCTGATTCTCCAGTTCAATATTGGCTTTTTCCAAAGCTTCCTGCGCCTTTTTCAGGTCCCGGAACACCAGGCTGAACGGCTCCACTATGCCGGTGGCGATAATGGCCCGGTAAAGCAGGTAAAAAGAAATGACCTTGAAGTAGTGGCCGATAACATTGGAAATATCATACACGCCCGCATATTGCGTGAAGGCCAGTTCCGAGGCAATCATGGCCCCGATGGACCAGGCCACCAGCCGCAATATGGTTGGGTCAAATTCCTGCCGGTGCCGTGCCAGAACCCCCAGGGACGCCACCAGAATAAGGCAAATCACGTATTCGCTGACAATTTTAAAGGTTGTCAGACCCTGTCCCTCCACATAGCAGACAGGGAATAGGCCAGAGGAAAAAATCATCAGCACCAGGAGGGCGAAAATCAGACCGTACACGCCCAAAGTTGCCCGGGGATTGAGACGTCGGCCCAGAAATACCGGGGCAATCAGATAGGAAAGGCTCTCCAGATATCTCCCCGCAATCCACAGTTGGGTTGGCAGATTCGCCCCATAACCCTGGAATATATTCATGCCCTTGTACGACAGGGTGTGCAGGAGGTCCAGATTGCCGACAAAGAGATAGGAGATGCCCAGAAAGAGGAGATAGTTATTGTGCATCAGGTGGCGGGAGTTCCAGGCCAGGGCGAAGATCGCCCAGGCGATGGCCACGCTGAATAACTCCACGATGGAATGGAAAAGAAGGAAGTAACGGAAGGCGGTGAAACACAGCCCCACTGCTACGGCCAGGACAAGCGCGATCTTCCCGGACTTTAAAATAGGGGAGTCGGCAGCTTTGACCAAAACTTGGACCGACTTTATTTCGTCTTGAAAGGGCAAATTCTGCATTCTTTTCTATTGGGGGCAGGCATCCCCATCGCCCAATATCTGGGTTGAACTTTCTCATTTTGCCAAAAAAAAGGCAAGCCTGGCAACCAGGCTTGCCTGAAAGGACGTCAGTTATTTAAAAATTAGCGGGCGGCCACCCTTAAGCGCACCATGGCACGGCGCAGAGCGGCTTCGGCCCGGACCCAGTCAATTTGTTCGGTTTTGGCCGCGGCCAGGCGTCGTTCAGCCCGCTCCTTGGCCCGGCGGGCCCGCTCAACATCGATTTCCCGGCCGAATTCCGCGGCTTCCGCCACAATGGTGACCTTGGTGCCGGTTACTTCGGCAAAGCCGCCGCTCACCGCCAGGTATTCCGTCCTGCCGCCCACCTTGTAGTACATCTCCCCGATGTCCAGGGCACTCAGAAAAGGCACGTGGCCGACAAGCACACCGAACTGGCCTTCCACGCCGGGACAAACCACGATATCCACGGGGGTGGACACCACCTTGCGATCCGGGGTTACCACCTCCAACAGGAGTTGTTTCTCTGCCATGGTCCCTTCTCCAGACGCTGAACGTTACGCGGCTGCCAGTTCCGCAGCTTTGGCCACAGCTTCCTCAATGCCGCCCACCATGTAAAAGGCCTGCTCCGGCAGGTCGTCGTGCTTGCCTTCAATGATCTCCTTGAAGCCCCGCACCGTCTCTTTTACCGGCACGAACTTGCCCTCTTTGCCGGTGAAGGTGGAAGCCACGAAGAAGGGCTGGGACAAGAAGCGCTGGATCTTCCGGGCCCGGGCCACGGTGAGCTTGTCTTCGTCGGACAATTCATCAATGCCCAGGATGGCGATGATGTCCTGGAGGTCTTTGTACTTTTGCAGAATCTGCTGCACGGTCCGGGCCACATAGTAATGCTCTTCGCCCAGGACCATGGGGTCCAGAATCCGGGAAGTGGAATCCAGCGGGTCCACGGCCGGGTAAATGCCCAGCTCGGTGAGCTGCCGGGAGAGCACCACGGTGCCGTCCAGGTGGGCGAAAGTGGTGGCCGGAGCCGGGTCCGTAAGGTCGTCGGCGGGCACATAAATGCACTGCACCGAGGTGATCGAGCCCTTCTTGGTGGAGGTGATGCGTTCCTGCAATTCGCCCAGGTCCGTGCCCAAGGTGGGCTGATAACCCACGGCAGAGGGCATGCGGCCCAGAAGCGCCGAGACTTCGGAACCGGCCTGGGTGAACCTGAAAATGTTGTCGATGAAGAGCAGCACATCCTGGCCTTCTTCGTCCCGGAAGTATTCCGCCGCGGTGAGCGCGGTCAAGGCCACCCGGGCCCGGGCGCCGGGAGGTTCGGTCATCTGCCCGTAAATCAAGGCCGCCTTGGGGAGCACGCCGGAGTGTTTCATCTCCAGGTACAGGTCGTTGCCCTCCCGGGTGCGCTCGCCTACGCCGGCAAATACCGAGATGCCGCCGTGGTGCATGGCGATGTTGTGAATCATCTCCATCATGACGACGGTCTTGCCCACGCCGGCGCCCCCGAACATGCCCATCTTGCCGCCCCGGGGAAAGGGCACCAGCAGGTCAATGACCTTGACACCGGTCTCCAGCACCTTGACGGAGGTGTCCTGGTCCACAAAGGCCGGCGCCGGCCGGTGAATGGGATAGTAGGTCTTGGCATGGACCGGACCCAGGCCGTCCACGGGCCGGCCCACCACGTTAAGCACCCGGCCCAGGGCTTCATGGCCCACCGGCACCCGGATGGCGTCGCCGGTATCTTTCACCGGCATGCCCCGCACCAGTCCGTCGGTGGTGTCCATGGCAATGGTGCGGACCACGTTGTTCCCCAGGTGCTGGGCCACTTCCACCACCAGGTTGTCTTCCGTGTCGTCAATGGCGGGATTGGTGATCAGGAGCCCGTTGCGGATCGCCGGCAGGTTGCCCTCCGGAAACTCCACGTCCACGACCGGGCCGATTACGCGGACGATTTTCCCTATGTTCTGTGCCACGTCTGTTCCTCCTCCGAGGGCCGCCTCAGCCCTTCAGGGCTTCGGCGCCGCCCACAATATCCATCAATTCTTTGGTAATGGCCGCTTGCCGGGCCTTGTTCATCACCAGGGTAAGCTGGCCGATCATTTCCTTACAGTTGTTGGAAGCGTTATCCATCGCGGTCATGCGGGCCGCATGCTCGCTGGCGGAGTTCTCCAAGAAGCCGTGGTACACCAGAATGTTGACGTACTTGGGCAAAAGAATCTCCAGGAACTGTTCCACCGCAGGCTCAAAGAGGTATTCCAGGGCGCCGGCTCCCGCCTCCCCGGCCGTTTCTTCGGGCGAAATGGGCAGAAGTTTCACCAGCTTCGGCTTCTGAACGGCCACATTGATGAACTCCGCGTGGATCAGGTAAAACTCCTGCACCTGGCCGGACAGGAACTCGCTCATCACATCCCGGCCCACCGCCTGGGCATTGGTGTAATCAAACTTGTTCCAGATGTCCACATAACCTTTGGTTATGTCCACTTTGCGGCGGCGGAAGAAGTCCCGGCCCTTCCGGCCCACGCAGGTCAAAGAGACGCCGATGCCGGCCTTTTCCTTTTCCTTCATGAATCTGAGCGCGGTGTTGATCAGATTCACATTAAAACTGCCGCACAAGCCACGGTCGGCCGTCATCAGGACCAGCCCGACTTTTTCCACTATGGGAGCCCGCTGGAAAAACGGGTGAATTTCCGGTTCCACCCCCCGGGAGAGGTTTTCCAGGATAAGGGCAAAGGATGAAGCATAGGGGCGGAAATTTTCCATGCGGGCTTGCGCGCCCCGTAGCTTGGCCGCGGCCACCATGTTCATGGCCTTGGTGATTTGCTGCGTCTTTTGGACCGCAGCAATTTTGCGCCTGAGGTCTCGTAACGTCGCCATGCCGCTCCCCTAGCTGCTTTAGAGCCCTGCGCCGCTGGGCTGGAATACCTTGTCAAATTCCTCCAGGGCGGCTCTCATCCGACTGTCCAAATCCGGAGTAAATTCCTTTTTCGCCTCCAGTTCCTGCCAGATTTCCGGATGCCGGCTCTCCATGAAGGAATAGAATTGTTTTTCATATTCACCCAGAACCTCTACCGGATACTTGTCCAAAAAGCCCCGGGTGCCGGCATAAATGATGGACACCTGCTTCACCATGGGCAGAGGCTGATATTGGGGCTGCTTCAGGATTTCCACCAGGCGCATGCCCCGGTTGAGCTGCTGCTGGGTGGCTTT
>FWPV01011843.1_pt1 | contig 13712 bp, 12 predicted proteins | sample 2228371 | NCBI WGS metagenome assembly FWPV01 (sample SAMEA103939776, study PRJEB20133) | metagenome | reverse complement strand
TCGTCATGGGTGCGTGCGTGGCTCGCGCCGGCCGGAGGATCCTCTCGAGCTCGCCCGTGACGCCGTCGGCCCATTTCAGCGCGGCGTCGCCGGCGGGGGTGAGCACGATGCGGTAGCGGCCGCGGGGCGAGAGGTCCCGGGCGCGGGTCAGGATGCGGACGACGTGGCCCAGGGTGCGGCCGTGGGCCAACAGGTCGGCGGCGGTGCGCAGGGTCTGCGCGTCGGCGAAGCGGACGTTCTCGCCCTCGACGGTCACCAGGTCGAAGGCGGCGAGCACGAGCGCGTCGTCGGGGGTCAGCCGGGTGTCGGCCAGTGCGGCGGCGAGGGGGAGGGTGGCCGGCTGAGCGGTCGCCTGACCGGCCAGAGCGGCGGCGAAGGCCCGCTCGCCGAGGACGGGCACGGCCCGTTCTCGGGCGGCGGCGATGCGGTCGGCCAGGGCGCCGGTGTCGATCAGCGCGGTGGCCAGCGCGCCCACCACCAGTACGTCGGACCGCCGGGTCAGGTCGCGCGCGACGAGGCCGCCGGCCTGTCGGATCGCCTCGTCCAGCCGCTCGCGCTCGCCTGCGGCGAAGCGGCCGTAGAGCGCGATCGCACGGTCACGCACATCCATGGATCACGAGGCGGCGGACGCCTTCTTCTTCGACGTGGCCTTGGGAGCGGCGGCTTTGGCGGCCGAAGCCGGCTTGGCCTCGCCCTTCTTGGCGGGCTTGCCCAGGCTGGGGGCGGGCGGACGACGTTCTTCCTCGATCGAGCGGCGTAGCGCGTCCATCAGGTTGACGACGTTGCCGCGCTCGGGGGCCTTGGTGATGACCGGCTGGCCGCCGGCGATCTTGGACTTCACCAGGGTCAGCAGAGCTTCCTCGTAGCGGTCCTCGAAGGCCTCGGGATGGAATTCCATCTGCTTGCTGGCGATGATCTGCTTGGCCATGGCCAGCATGTCGGGCGCGTACTTGGCGTTCAGCTTGTCGAGGGCGGTGGAGGCGTCGCGGATTTCCTTGGCCGAGCGCAGCGTGGTCAGCCGGAAGCCGTCCTCGATAGGGTCGATGGTGACCAGCCGCTCGCGGCCCGAGAGCACGATGCGGGCGATCGCCACCTTTCCGGCCTCACGCATCGCATCCAGGATCACCGCGAAGGTCTCCTCGGCGATCGGGCCGTCGGGGGCCAGGTAGTAGGTGTTGTCCTGGTAGATGCTGTCGATTTCGGAGCGGTCGACGAAGCCGTCGATGTCGATGGTCTTGGAAGACTCGACCTCGATCTCGTCCAGCTCCTCGGCCGTGACGACGACGTACTTGTCCTTTTCGAACTGATAGCCCTTCACGAGATCGGCGCGGTCGATCTCGCCGAGTTCGGGGTCATGGTATTTCTGCTGCACGCGGTTCAGCGTGTCCTTGTGCAGCAGGTTGAAGGAGATCTTTCCCGCCGACGCGGACGTCGCGGGAAACAGCTTCACCGGGCAAGAGACCAGCGACAGCTTCAGGTAACCCTTCCAACTCGCGCGGCCCGCCATGGCCCATCCCCTTAACTCTTCATCCCCACGTCACGCCGCATCTTGGGCGTAATCTTTGAACTACTCGATAATAGCTCATCCCAGGGGTCTGCGGCCAGACTCTCCAGCCGCTTCACGATGTTAAGACGATTGAACGCGGCGCCGCCCGACAGTTTCCGCAGCTCTTCCCATTCGATCGGCGTGGCGACCGGGAAGCTCGGCCTGGCCCGGAGCGAGTAGGACGCCACCGCGCTCGCGCCACGGGCGTTGCGCAGATAGTCGAGGTAGATGCGCCCCTTGCGCCGCTCCTTCGAGGAGACAGCCGTAAAGAGCGTCGGGTGCTCGGCGGCCATGGCGCGCGAGATCGCCTCGGCGAAGCCTTTCACGGTCGGCCAGTCGTGCCCCGGGGCCAGCGCGGTCACCAGGTGCAGGCCCTTGCCGCCGGTGGTGCGCAGGAACGTGCGCAGGCCCATGCCCTCCATCCGCGCGCGCAGGAGTTCGGCCCCGTCGCACACCCTGGCCCAGGGCAGGCTCTCGTCGGGGTCGAGATCCATGACGATGCGGTCAGGGTGTTCCGGATCGTCGATGCGGCAGCCCCAGAGGTGGTATTCCAGGGCCCCGAACTGGGCGAGGCCCAGGTAGCCCCTGGCCTCGGTGACGGTGATGAACGCGGCCTGTTCGTCTTCGTCCGCCAACTCGACGGTCTCGACCCCCGGCGGCAGGCCGGCGAAGGCGTGGCGCTGATAGAACAGGTCCTTCAGGTCGCCGGTAGGACAACGGATAACGGTGACCGGCCGTCGTAGAAGTTCGGGCAGCATCCAGTCTCCGACCCGGGCGTAGTGGATCGCCACGTCCAGCTTGGTGACGCCTGTGCCGGCGCCGGCCAGGGCGAACTCGCGCTGGGGATTGGTCAGATGTATCGACGCCAGGTCGCGGTCGCTGACCAGTCGGGGTTTCACGGCGCCGATGGACGACTTCATCTTGCGGGGGCTCATGCCGAAGAAAACGGGCGCCCGGGGCGCATCGTTCACCGAGCGGCTGCGATAGCCCACTTCGATCTCGTAGACCGGGTCGACCCAGACCGCGCCGGGGGTCTTCGGGGCGGCCACCACGGGCTTGTCCCGGACGTGTTCCGAGAGCGCGGCGTAGAGCTCGCGGGCCTTGTCCTCGCTGATGCCCGAGCCGACACGGGAGGCGTAGACCAACTCGCCGTCGCGCTCCTCGGCGATCAGCAGCGACGAGGCGTTGCGGGGCATGTTCGACAGGAAACCAACCACCACGAAGGTTCCCATCTCGAGGCGCTTGACCTTCACCCAGGACGTCGAGCGGGACTGGACGTAGCGGGCGTCGGCCTTCTTGGAGACGATGCCTTCCAGGCCCATGCGGCAGGCCTGGGCGAACAGGGCGTCGCCGTCGGCGTCGGCGTGGTCGCTGAACTGGATGTGCGAGTTCGAGGCGATCAGGGGCGCGATCAGCCCCTCCAGCGCCTGCTTGCGGTCGATGAGGCGGGCGGCTGAAAGGTCGTGGCCGTCGAGGTAGACGAGGTCGAAGGCGAAGTAGGTCATGGCGTGCGAGGCGCCCTCGCTCAACGCCTGTTCCAGCAGGTCCAGGGTGGAGACTCCGCGCGCGTCCTGGACCACCACCTCGCCATCCAGGATCGCGGTCTTGCAGGGCAACTTCTCGAACGCCTTGGCCAGCGCCGAATAGCGGTGGGTCCAGTCGTGACCGTTCCGGGTGATCAGCCGGATCTGGCCCTCATTGAAGAACACCAGCGTCCGATAGCCGTCGTATTTGATCTCGTGGATCCAGCCCTTGCCCCGTGGGGCCTGCTCGGCGCTCGACGCCAACTGCGGCTTCCATGTCGTCGGGAAGGGGGCGGCGACGGCGCCTGCGATCTTGCCCGGCGCCTTCCGGCGAGCGGCCTTGCGGGGCGCGGCGGCCGGCGCGTCGATGGGGTCCTCGACCGGACGGCCGGTGACCGCGCTGTTGGGCTCCTCCACCAGCACGTCGTAGTCGGCCAGCGGTCGGGCCGAAGGGTCACGCTCCTTGATAAGCAGCCAGTCGGTCCCATCCCCCTTCAGCCGGACCAGCGTCCAGCCGCCCGTGAGCTTCGTGCCCGAGAGGCGAAACTTGATCTCGCCGTCGGCCAGACCCTGCTCGGGATCCTTGAGCGACACATAGGTCCCATGATCCCAGATGATCACCGTGCCCGCGCCATAATTGCCGGCCGGGATGCGTCCCTCGAACGACCCGTACTCGATCGGGTGGTCCTCGGTGAGCTTGGCGAAGCGGCGCACCTTGGTGTCGAGGCACGGGCCTTGCGGCACGGCCCAACTCTTCAACACCCCGCCCATCTCGAGCCGCAGGTCGTAATGCAGGTGGCTGGCCTTGTGCTTCTGGATGACGAAGCGGGGCGTGTCAGACGGGGCGGCCGAACCGCCGACCGGCTCGGGCGTCTCGCCGAAGCGGCGCTTGGCGCGGTATTTTTCTAGGCCGGACGCCATGTCGGGAACGACCATGCCGAGCCGTGGCGGAAACGTCTATGCTCGCGGCATGCCGACCCAAGCGCTCACCCTCTCCCTGCCCAACGGCGAGACCGTCTCGGGGCTGTGGCAGTCGCCCTCCGACGCGGCGGCCGTTCTGGTGCTGGCCCATGGCGCCGGCGCGGGCATGACGCATCGGCACATGGCGGCGACCGCGGACGGGCTGGAGGCGCTGGGCGTGGCCACGCTGCGCTACCAGTTCCCCTACATGGAGAAGGGCGGCAAGCGACCCGATACGCCGTCGGTGGCGCAGGCCGCGGTGCGCGCGGCGGCGGAGGAGGGGCTGAGGCGGGCCGGCGACCTGCCCCTGTTCGCCGGCGGCCGCTCGTTCGGCGCGCGGATGACCTCGCAGGCTCAGGCCAAAGGGGAGCTGGCGGGCGTGCGCGGCCTGGTGTTCTTCGCCTTTCCGCTGCACGCATCGGGCAAGCCGGGGACCGAACGGGCCGATCATCTGCAGGACGTGGCGGTCCCGATGCTGTTCCTGCAGGGCACGAAGGACACGCTCGCCGAGCTGGATCTGCTCAAGCCGGTGGTGGCGGGACTCGGCGCGCGGGCGACGCTGATCCTGGCCGACGACGCCGACCACTCGTTCCACGTCCCCGCCCGCACCGGCCGAAAAGACCCGGAGGTCCTGGCCGAGCTCCTGGCGCGGGCGGTGACGTGGATGCGCGCCGTCTGAAGTGCACCCCTGACAGCGCGCGAGGGGAGCTTTTTAGATGTTGAAGATCCAGCCGTCGGTCAGGCTGGACTGCTGGACGCCGACCAGGATCATCTGATTGCCTCCGCCCAGGTCGATGATCACGTCGCCGCCCGACTGGCTGACCGTGTAGGTGGTCCCCGACAACACGCCGACGCGGTCGCCCTCGCCGCGGTTGAAGTCGGTGACCCGGTCAATGCCGGCGCCCGTGAAGGTGTGGAAGATGTCGGCCCCGGCCCCGCCGGTGACGGTGTCGCTGCCGCGGTCGCCCGACAGGAAGTCATTGCCGGGCCCCCCCAACAGCACATCGTCGTCGCGGCCGCCGCGGACCACGTCGTTCCCGTCGCCGCCGGCCAGGGTGTCGTTGCCGGCGTTGCCCTGGACAAAGTCGAAGCCGAGGCCGCCGTCGATGCTGTCGGCGCCGGCGAAGCCCTGCAGGATCTCGGCGATGGCGCCGCCCGTGACCACGTCGTTGCCGGTCATGATCTGGGCGATCAGGTTGTCGAAGCTCGGGGCCTGCGTGGCCGAGAACGGTAGCGAGAAGTCGCTGATCTGCAGCAGCGTCTGGCCGTTGAAATCGACCCGCAAGCCGGTGAACTCGCCGCCCGTCGGGACGCCGGCGATGGTGGTGAAGTTGCCGCTGTAGATGGCGTCGACGGTCCCGGTGATCGTTCCGGAGACCGAGACGCGAACGTGCAGCGTGGTGGCGTTCGCGGTCACCAGCGTGGCGTTGGCGACGGCGATCACCGAGACGTCGGCGAACGTCACCGTTCCGGTGTTCGGATTGTAGGACAGTCTGGCCATGTGCACCCCCATTGCGACTGGACGCCCGCAGTTCGTCTGCGTTGCGATCCGTGGGTACAGGCGCTGGCCGGTCCCGGCGTCCCCCGATTGGGGGTGTTGAGGCGGCGGAAACGACGGCGACCGAGCGTGAGCCTTCCTTGGCGTCACGATTGCCGCCGCGGCGACCCCGCGCAAAGCTTCCCGCCAACGACGTGGAATGGGAGCGAGACGATGACGGATATTCTGGATCTGGGCGGCCGTGTCGCGCTGGTGACGGGCGCGGGCCAGGGCGTGGGGCGGCAGATCGCGTTGCAGCTGGCCGACGCGCAAGGCAGTGGGGGCGTGGTGGTCAACGACTATGTGCTGGCCCGCGCCGAGGCGGTGGCCGAGGAAATCAAGGCGGCGGGCGGCAAGGCGATCGCCATGCAGTGCGACGTCTCGGACCACGCGGCAGTGAAGGAGATGGTGGCCAAGGCCGCGTCCGATCTGGGCGTGGTGGGCATCCTGGTGAACAACGCCGGCAACGCGGGCGCCAATCCGTCCGCCGAGCTGGGCAAGCCGTTCTGGGAAACCGGCCCCGAGGTCTGGAACAGTTTCATCGGCGTGAACCTGTACGGCGTGATGAACTGCACCGCGGCGGTGATCCCCGGCATGCTGCAGCGCCAGGCGCCGGGCCGGATCATCACCGTCATCTCGGACGCCAGCCGGTGGGGCGACGCGGGCCTGGAGATCTATGCGGGCGCCAAGGCGGGCGCGGCGGGCTTCATGCGCTCGGTGGCACGGTCGCTTGGCCGCTACGGCATCACGGCCAACTCGGTGGCGATCGCGCTGACGGCGACGCCGGCGGTGGAACGCACGCTGAACGGCGATCCCGAACGGCTGAAGCGAACCCTGGAGAAGTACATCATCCGCCGCCCCGGCCGGCCGGACGACATCGCCAATATGGTCCAGTTCCTGGCCTCGGACGCCTCGCCCTGGATCACGGGCCAGGTCTATCCGGTCAACGGCGGGTTCTCGTTCGCGCTGTAGGCGAGGAACGTCATGGTCGGCCTTGCGCCGGCCATGACGTTCAAGATCGGACGGCGAGGCGTGCGGGCGTTGCGCGCCCCTAAGCCAGGGCCAGCGAGACTTCGCGCAGCAGCTGGTAGGCGTCGATCGGCTTGGTGACGAAGGCGGCGGCGCCGTCGGCGAGGATGCGGCTGCGCTGGTCCTCCGCGGCGGTCGCGATGACGACGGGGATATTGGCGGTGGCCGGGTCGGCCCGCAGACGCGCCAGGGTGGCGTGGCCGTCCAGCACCGGCATCCGCAGATCGAGCACCACGACGTCGGGTCGCGACTGCGAGACGGCGGCCAGGGCGGCCAAACCGTCCGCGGCGCTGTCGACGCGGTAGCCGGCGGCGCTGAGCGCCAGGCTCAACCCGCTCCGCAGCATGTCGTGGTCGTCGACCACCAGCACCCGACGCTGGCGCCGCTTACCGGGCTTGCGAGTCATCTTGGCTCCCCTACGTTCACTATGACGTAGCGGCGGGGGCGACGCCCTGCGGCGCAGTGTCCACAATGCCTGGGCGAATGCGCAGGCGTGTGCGCGCTCGGCGGGTGCGTGACCCGTGAAGCCGCGGGGCGTCTTGGGTCGGCTCGTCGTCGCGCCTGGCGACGGTGGGCGCGGCCTTCCTGATGCTCCTCGGCCTTGCGGCCCTGCTGGCTCCGCTGCTCGCGCCGCAGCGTTACGACGAGGTGAACCTGCCCGCTGCGCTCAGCCCTCCAGGCGCGTCCCATTGGCTCGGCACCGATGCCCTCGGCCGCGACCTCCTCTCGCGCCTCCTCTACGGCGCGCGGGTCTCGCTCGCCGTCGGACTCGCCGCCACCCTCGTCAGCCTCCTCATCGGCGTTTCGTATGGCGCAATCGCAGGCTACGTCGGCGGACGCACCGACAACCTGATGATGCGCCTCGTGGACATCCTCTACGGCCTCCCCTTCATGTTCCTCGTCATCCTCATCGTCATGGTGGCGGGGCGGAGCCTGCTCAACCTCTTCATTGCCCTGGGCGCGGTGCAGTGGCTCACCACCGCGCGCATCGTCCGCGCGCAGGTTATGTCGCTCAAGGAACAGGAGTTCGTCGAGGCCGCCCGTGCCCTGGGCGCTGGCCCCCTCCGCCTCATCTTCCGCCACATCGTGCCCAACCTGCTCGGCGTCGTCATCGTTTATGCCACCCTCAATGTCCCCGCCGTGATGCTCCAGGAAGCCTTCCTCAGCTTCCTCGGCCTGGGCGTGGAGCAGCCGATGCCGAGCTGGGGCACCCTCATCGCCGAGGGAGCCCGCTCGATGGAGGTCTGCCCCTGGCTCATGGTCTTCCCCGGCATCGCCTTCTCCCTCACACTCCTCTCCCTCAACTTCCTCGGCGACGGGTTGCGCGACGCCCTCGATCCCCAGAGCCGCTGAAGGCGCAAGGGACAAGAGGGGCAAGACATGGCAGGGCAAGTTCATGGCGCAGTGGGCGCCGGGGGCGCGGCTTGGGGGGCCTCGCGCACGAGGAGGGGCAGGCTCGCCTCGCTGCGGCCGTCAACCGCGAGGTGGATGGCATACTGGCCGTAGCGCTTGAACTGTAGGCGCTGGATGTTGATGACCCAATTGGCCGAGGCCGATTGCGCCTCCTCTGGCATCTGGACGTTTACGTTGAGGTCGAAGCTGGGCATGACGAGGTGCCCGTCCTCGTCCACGATGTTGACCTTGATGCGGTGCTCGCCTTCCTCGATCTTGTCGAAGCGGAGGCGCAGTGCGATGGAGCACTGGGGGTGCGTGGCGGGCAGTTGGGGCGAGAAGATGGTGTCGAAGGTGCCCAGGATGTTGAGCTTGCCGCCCCACTGGGTCGCCGCATCGCACAGGGCGAAGATTTCGGCCTTCACGCTTGGCCTCCGGCTCAAGACGAACTCCCGCTTTGCCTGTCGGGCTTATATCACCTGGCAACAAGTAAGTCAAGCGCTCAGTTCGGCCACGCCCTTGCAATTGCGCCGATATGCGCTATAATTTCGTCGACAAAGCGAGGGGAGAGGCGGCAGAGGCGAGAGGGTCCTGCGGCGACGGCAATGTTCACCATCCGCGGAGAGCAGATGCAGGCATTCGAGGCTGCGGCTGTGCGGCAGTTCGAGAACGAGGTGCTCGCAAGCGCGCACCGCCTCGTGCCGGCTCACGCCGCCTTCGTCGGCGACGAGCGACTCCGTGAGGTCGCGCGCCTTGGCCTCCAACGGGCCGAACGCTACGGATTCACCAACAGGGGCCCCGCGCGCTTCTACGTTGACCTGATGCTGCTGTTTGGCAGCGACTTCGACACCGATCCGCAATTCCCGTGGGCAGCACAGGCGCTCACGGACACCGCGGCTTCGGACCAGATGGTGCGGGCGGAGCGGCTATGGGCGGGGGCACAGGATTTCCTTGACCGGGCCGATGGCCCCAACGGGGAGTTCACGCTGGATGCGCTGCGGCGGGTTCGCCGCCGCATTGACAAGGCCCGAAACGAGCCGCCAGCCGACCAAGCTGGGGTGCTGATTGAGCTGGAGCAGTTGCACCCACACCGCTGGCACGCGATCGGTGAGCCGGCTGGCCGTGCTGTGGTTGCTCGCGCCGCCGAGCTTGCCCAGCCCTATGCTTCGGAGGCTGGCGCCCTGCTGCTCTTCGCCACCCTGGTCTTCCTGCTCGGCCATGGCGTAGCCGGGGACCCGCAATTCCCCTGGGTCGCAGCCGCTCTGGCCAAAGAGCCGCGCGCAACCCCTGCTGAGGTGATCGAGGAGGTGCGGTCCGCGTGGGCGGCCTACCTTGCCCACGTTGTGCTATAGCTGAGAGAAAGGGGACGACTTTGGCAGGAGATGAAGAAGCCCAATCCAGGCGCACCCGCAGGCGCAGCCGTCGCCGGCCGGCGCATCCGCGCTCAGGCCAGGGGGCCGACACGCCCGTTCGTCAGGTCGCGCAACCGTGTCCCAGGTGCTCCATCAGCTCGGAGGCGATGGCGAACGAGCCGCCGAACAGGGCGCGCACGTTGATCGGCGTCGGCGAAGAGGTCGGCGTCACTTTCTCCAGACGCACGGCACGTTGGACGACGACAGGCGGCACCATATCGCCCACGGAGGGCAATACCGTGCTCTTCACAGCCCCGGACAGGGCAGGGGTGGTTACCATCACCGCCGAGGGCCGGGGGTGCACCTCCACGATCACCTTCACTGTTATCGAGCCCTCCGCCGTGCTTCAACGCCGCGCCCCCGGCACGGGAATCAAGCATACGCACAACAAGCCCGACATCGGGATGATGATGCGCGTCTACCTGGCACCTGATTGCGTGAACTTCCAGCACGTGGAGACAATAGAAGAGGAGGTGGACGCAGTTGACACTGGGTGCTACGCGCAGATCCGAACCAGAACACATTCTCCCAGTACAAGCCCCGACACCTGCACTTCTCATGTGGAACCGGGCTTGGGGACGCGGGTCTACGCGCGGGACGAGATTTATTCTGGTCGTCCGAGCGGCTCACCCCCATTTGCACCCGGCAGCCGCATCTGGAATATACCTGTCAAGTTCCGCGTCCGAGGAGGGGCTTGGCGTCAGTTCACCACCCTCACTCAGGTACACACGCTGGCAGCCGACGGGACAACGCTCACCTGCTCGAAGGGAGGCGGAACCTCGCCTGCGATCCAGGTCAGCGACCCGACGTCCGACTACTGATACTTCAAACGAGGCACGGCCCGCGGAGCCCGCGGCGGGCCAGGAGGAATGAGCAACACATGGCAAAGGAACTGGATGAAGCCGCCGGAGCGCTCGCAGAGTTCGAAAAGAGCAAGTCCATTGAAGATCTCTGGAAGGCCAGCGCCAGCCTTGAGGGCTTCAACCTTTCGATGATCAAGGACGGGGCCGAGCGAGCGGCCGCACGCCCACGGGCGGCAGCGTTGTGGCTCGCTCTCCTGGGAACCATAGAGCGCAACATCGATCCCAATTTCGACCCGGAGGACGTCCCTCTTAGGCGCATCAGCCCGCCTCCGTCGGGCGACGAGCAGCTCCCCCCCGGGGTGGACCCGAAGGCGATTGCAGACCCTGTGGCTCGCGCGCAGTACGAGGCGGCCCTGCTCAAGAACCAGCAGAAGGCCGCGCGCCACCGCCTCCAGACCCACCTGCGCCGCCTGGAGCCGCGGGCAATCTTCCAGACCGAGGCATTCTTCAAGCTCCACTACACCTCTGCACCCGCCGACCTTTCGGAAGCGGCAAGAGTCCTCGACGAGGCGAGTGTTTCAGAGCCGCGCGACCAAAGGCTTCGCAAGCTCCTCGGCCTGCCCCCTGCAACTCGCGAGGAACGGGCAGGCAACGCACGCTCTGGAACCGCACAATGATCGCCATTGGCACCTCCGGCTACCAATACTCCGATTGGAAGGGCACCTTCTATCCCAACGACTTGCCCAAGGGAGACGAACTCGCCTACTACGCCCAGCGGTTCAACACAGTGGAGTTGAACTTCACCTATTACCGCATGCCCAACTTCCGCACCATCGAGGCAATGGTGAAGAAGACGCCGGAGGGGTTCACCCTCTGGGTGAAGGCGAACGAAGCGACGACGCATCAGCAGGACCGCGCCGTGGCCGCGGCGTTCATCGAGGCGCTGAAGCCGGCCCGCGAGGCGGGGCGCCTCGCGGGCATCCTGTGCCAGTTCCCATACTCTTTCCGCAACACGGAGCAGACGCGAGCCTACCTTGCCGCGTTGCGAGAGGACTTTCCCCATGACCCGTTGGTCGTGGAGTTCCGTAACGCCCAGTGGGCCAACGAGGCGGTCTTCGCGTTTCTGCGGGCGAACGGGCTGGGCTTCTGCTGCGTGGACGAGCCGGCGATTCGCGGCCTGATGCCGCGCATCGCCGTCGCAACGGCGCCGACCGCCTACGTCCGCTTCCACAGCCGCGACGCCTCCAAGTGGTACGAGGGCGGCGGGAAAGAACGCTACAACTATCTCTACAAGCCCGAAGAGCTGCGAGAGTGGCTCCCGAAGGTCCAAAAGCTCAGCTCTGAGGCCGAGAACGTCTACATCTTCTTCAACAACTGCCACGCCGGCCACGCGGCCGTGAACGCCGAGGAGTTCAAGAAGCTCTTGGCTGAGATTGGTGTCCTATGAGCCCGATCCGTCTGATCCGTCCGATCTGTCCCGTCCTTCTGGCCATCGGCGCAATTGCAGTGGCCGCCACCCCTGCGCCCGCGGAGCCTCAGGCCATCGCCAAGCCGCTGTTGGCGCACTGGGCGTTTGATGAAGATACGGAGGGGGTGGCACGCGATTCGAGCGGAAACGGCTACGATGCCTCGACTCTTGGCGGCCACGGCAAGTTCTCACGCATCCAGGGGGTCTATGGTTCGGCCATCAGCTTCAGCGGGCGACACATGCTGGGCGCACCCGCCAAGCCCGACTTCGCGGGCGTCAAGAAGCTGAGCCTCTCTGCCTGGGTCCTGCCCACGAATGTGGCCAAAGAGCGCTACGTCGAGATATTCCGCAAGGAGGACGGGGACCGCCGTGTGCTCTTCTCCTTCCAGGAGTTCGGCAAGGTGCTCTCGCTGGGCCTCAACATCGGCGGCTACATTGAGTGCGACGCCCCGATGAAGCCTGCCCAGGTGCTCGATGGCTCGTGGCACCACTGCGCCGCGACGTTCGACGGGAAGGTGATGCGGGTCTACCTGGACGGGCGCGAGATCGGCTCGCTGGAGCGGCCCGGTGCACTCGCGGCCGGCGGCTCGGCGCCGGGGTGCATCGGCTCGTCCAGCGGCGGCGAGTGCTTCCAGGGCGCAATGGACGACTTGCGCATCTACAAGGATGCGCTGGCCGCCGACGAGGTGGCGACGCTCTACCGCCACGGCCTGAAGGCCCAGGAGAAGTTCCACCGCGACGCCGAGGCCGACCTCAGGGCGTTCTTCACGGCGGGCAAGACGTTTGCCGAGACGCTTGCGGCCTCACGCCGCCGCTTCGCCGACAGTGGCATCCCCGCTACGCCCAAGCTCCTCGCCGCGCTGCGGCTGAAGCTCAAAGGCGCGTTCCCCGACGACTTCGACCGCTTCCTGGCCGCCACGGGCATCAGCCCGGTGGACTACGTTGTGGCCAGGGGCAACGCCTTCAACCTCCGCGAAGTCGGCCGCCTGGTGGAGATGATGCTTGAGTACAGGCCGCTGACCGAGGCCCAATGGCGAAAGCAGTCCCCCGAAGACCTCGCCTTCTGGCGCGGGGCCGAGGCCATCGAGAAGCGCCTCGAGGCGCTGAAGGCCCAAGGCGATGCCGCCGCCTTCTCGCCCGACTGGATCGCGGTGATGCTCGAGGCAGCGAAGCGGGTGACGGCTCGCCCCTACGTCCAGGAGGCCGTTGCTCCTTACGTCAGACCTTCAACGCCCGAGACCCGCAGCCTCACCGCAGATGAGGCACGCCAAGCTCTGGAGCGCGACTGGCTTCACCAGGCCGACAACAATCCGACCCTCGACCGCATCAAGTCGGAGATCGCGTGGACTCGCGCCCTGGCCGAAAGGGTCGGCGACTGTGGAGCGGAGTTGGCCCAACTCGCCGCCGTAGAGAAGGAACTCGCCGCCAGCCGCGACGTCTACTTCAAGGTGCGGGAGATCAAGCGCCGCATTGCGTTCAAGAACCCCATCGTGGACTTCTCGCGGGTGCTGTTCGTGGACATGCCCTTCCCCCAAGGCTCGGAGTGGCCACACGAGACGCGCCACCGCCTGGGCTACATGGCCGTGCCGGGCGGAAGGCTTCTGATCCTTGATGGGCTTTCGCCCGACGGCAAGCTCACCCAACTGATGCCTCAGCCGCCCTTCCACGGCTCGTTCTGGCGCCCCGACCTCTCCTGGGATGCCACCAAGGTGCTGTTCTGCTTCAAGCCCCACAACGAGAAGTCGTTTCACCTCTACGAAATCGGCATTGACGGCTCCGGCCTGCGGCAACTGACGGATGGCCCTTATGATGACCTCGACCCCATCTACCTGCCCGACGGCGAGCACATCATCTTCACGACCACGCGGGGGCACACCTACGTCCGTTGCATGCCTCCCACCAACGCCTACGTCCTCGCCCGCTGCGACCGCGACGGGCGGAACATCTATCTCATCTCAGCCAACAACGAGCCCGACTACCTTCCCTCCGTGATGAACGACGGCCGCATCGTCTACACCCGCTGGGAGTACACCGACAAGCCG